>Ga0181417_1000019_pt1 | contig 53358 bp, 64 predicted proteins | sample 40SPOviralmetaG_FD_130142 | JGI IMG/M metagenome (GOLD analysis project Ga0181417, IMG submission 130142) | Marine viral communities from the oligotrophic San Pedro Time Series (SPOT) site, San Pedro Channel, CA, USA - 40 SPOT_SRF_2013-02-13 | ecosystem: Environmental > Aquatic > Marine > Strait...
ACTTCTTCTGTTACTATACCTGATTTATGTAATTTTTTCATTGCGATATGGAAATTATTTGGGGCTATTTTTTGTATGTTACTGGCTATAATGCGAGTGGCTAATATTTCATAATCTGGATCACTTGTGATCATACCGACACATATTTCAGCAGACAGTGTATCTATTTCATGTGTAGTTATGTTATCGTACATAGATGAGAAAACTTGCTGAGCAATCATAGAAGCGTCTACACCTCCGGAAATATCATAGGGATCGCGTGTTAGTTTGGAGATCCTGTTGGTGACCTTGTCAAATTTCACGTCTTCAACACGACCGGACCGTTTAATAACTCGCATACTAATGGTATTAGAAATTTATTTTTTAATTAACACTTGAAGTCCTCGCTGCGAACGGTGACGGTTCCAACGGTTTCCATGTACCTATTGGGGGAAAGAAAGGACGTGTTTACATGGAAAGGGCCTTCAACGCCGGGCTTAGATACTGGAGGGTAAGACGCGATGAAACAATCGGGAGCCTTGCATATGGGTTTTTCTTGGTTGCAGGGTTTTGTGTTGTAAGCTTCATCAAAGTCAGCGATGTTTAACATTTAATATTTACACAGAGTTTTTTTCCTGGACTATATTAAATGTGCGAAAGGCTTAATTTAAATTCTATACAACAGACACAGACTCCCCTGAACACATTGTTCTTTTCAGAGTTTAACATGAACATTCTTCAGCGTGGTATACGTCAGAAATTCAAGGACGATACGGGTGTTGCGATAGATTATCAGAACAACTCTGACCTTTATAGCATCATGAGAGTTGTTTTCATTAACAACGCGGGTAATCATCATGTCAAGATAAACGAGCAGGTAAAGTTTATGAACGATCTTGTCGTTAAAACTGCTCTGTCACAGATTCAATCTGGGGTGTCTCAGTTTATGGGATACATGCGAGATATAGATACAGCCGCGCTTCCACCATCTCTTCCTGCTAACACGAGTACGTTTGGTCTCAAGATGGAAAAGAGTGATAAGATTGGTATATAAAGATTTGTGAATATATATTCATAAGAGTGATGTCACTAAACTATTATAAATCCGAAACAGAAAAGATATGTAAATCCAAGGGGTGGGATCGCGCTGAAATAAACACTGTATGGTTACTTCTCACCGAAGAAGTCGGTGAGTTGGCTTCAGCTATCAGACAATATAAGAGAACGTTTAAAAAGACGAATATTAAGAAAGAGCGGGGTACTGATATAATGATGGAAATGGGGGATGTTTTTAGTTACTTGTTTCAATTGGCTCATATGTTAAACGTTGATCTTGATAAAATGTGGGTGGAACACGGTAAAAAGATGTGTCACAAAAAATATATATCTGCTTAATATAAATGAGTAAGTACATGCTCGATGTCAACAACACCATGGACGATATCAATCCATTCGCCACCACAGACGATTTCTCTATGCCTGGTGCGATTGGTGAAAAGCGTGAATATTTGAATCACAGGGATCCGTCTATGCCAAAATCTAAGTCGACTTGTGGACAGGCTTCTACATCAGGGTGGAGTGCTGTAGAAACCTGCAAGGATATAAAAAGTCCATCGGTGCTATCTAGACCATTGTTCCCAGGAAAGGGGGAAAGTGAACTTGGGTACATCGCAACCCCTGAACAGGCACCCAGTAAATCTCGTATAAATTTATCTGGATATTACCTCAAAATTACAATTCTTGTGTTTATAATTCTTCTTCTATTTGTTTTAAGACGTTAAACAGCGCTTCTAGTTTGGTCTGATTCGAGCAACGTGATATCATGTACGGTAATGTACTTTCACATATAGCTCTAACAAAATTTCTTTGCCAGCGTTTACTCTTATTTATGTATGGTGGATAAAAGGTGTTATCTAATACCTTAATACTGTTCATTATACGTATAATTGAGTTAATGTCATGGTTTTCGCATAGGACATTTTCCAACTCTATCAAATTCATTTCTCTCACGACTTCGATAGTTTTGTCTACACGTTCGAGTAAGAATTCTTCGTATCTTTTAGAAACGCTTTTAGATAGATAGTATTCCCATTTTCCGACAGGTTCTGCTTCAAACAGTGCGCAACATACCACGTACCCTTCTCCATCCATATATCTCATGTATTTAAGTTCTATTTTAGAGTTTCCAGTTTCATCATCTTTAAATACGTGAGCTTCCTTAATGAAGGAAGGCATATTTCTTTTCTGGTTTATATTCAAGTTTTTTCTCTAAATTCTTTAAATCTTCTTCTTTTTTAAGTTGAAGTCCTATACATTGATGTTTTTCTAAATTGTAGCAACTAGTACAAAATTCTCCATCGCAATATTTACAATGTATGGGTACGCTTGATTTTTTCTTACACCATGCACATCTCATCTTACTACACTTGAATTTATTTTTTTAACCTAAGTCGAGGTGAGTTTTGTAAAATTGTAAGCAAGATGTATTCGCCAATCGTCAATAACACGTTCTCGTATCTTCTCACGTTAGACGACTTTCGAAAGAAGTTTAACGATGATTTCAAACCGTCATGGATTAAGCTCACGACTATCACGATGGTTTCGTCGTTTTCAAAATCTTTAAATATCAAAAAGATCCGTGACGTTTTTGGAAAATCTCCAATCAGGTTACACAGAAACACCACGGATAATAAGCCTATTATTTGGTCTTTAAAACCGACAACGTTTTATAACCAAATTACACTCACATACGAAGATTGTTATAGTGTAAAATCTATAAAAATATTTCCAAATGGGAGTATTCAGGTTGCGGGGTGTAATGATTTACTTAACTGTAAACATGTCATTGAAAGTCTTGTGTACATATTGAAAACTTTTGATGATGATATTATTCCACCGGTTAACTCTTTCCGTGTTGTCATGATCAACTCTAACTTCAGTATCAACTATAATATAAACCTTATGAAAACCGCGGATCATTTTGAGAAATATTCCGATGTATTCAGTGTTTCCTTTGAACCCGACAGGTATTCGGCTGTAAAGGTAAAATTCAAACCAGCGGAGGATATGAAGCAGATTACCGCCAGTATTTTTAGTACCGGGAAAATCATTATCACAGGTGCAGAGACATTGAAGGAAATTGCATTTGGGTATAACATTATAAATCAACATATATCCGAATGTAAAAGTATTTGTGTATCTAAGACACCTTCAGAAGATACGTTTAATATTTTTTCAGGGTACGACATCGAAAAAACTATCACGATGGTCAGAGAGCTAAAATTTAACTCGTGGATAAATACCACGAGCAATAGGCAAATTAATTTCTAATTGTAATATAAATGTCTCAACGACTCGGTATGGCCGATGGAAGATGCTTCACTGTCGCAAACTCGTCTAAACTGTATGATTCCTATATCATGCAGAAAAATGGAATCAAGCCCGAAGATAATTACTCGTACCGCCAACTCCTCCAATCGAAGGGTCCCGAACTCAACAAGGAGGTACAGAAGCAACCCGCTCCTTGCAGTTTATGCGATTCTACTATAAATTTATCGAAAATTTATTGAGTAAAATTTTAAAAATAAAAGTCTGGTGTAGTTTTACGAATGACAACATGTGCTATCTGCCTTAATCCAGTGAGAGAATCGAGAGCCAACACACCCCTCAGGTGTGGTCATCTTTTTCACTCTCACTGCATAGAGGATTGGAAAAATAGAGGAAAACAGACGTGTCCCGTATGTAGAAAAATATTCGACGGGGAAAACTTTAAAGTACAGGTAACAGTACATAACACATTAAATGAAACTTCAAATACAGTAGAAGTTGGTGATCAATATTTATTTGACGTGTTAGACGTATTTTTTGATGTTGAAAATTTGATAGATATGGAGAGTTTACTTCGTGACTTTGGAGTGAGTATGTCCGACCTTGATCCCTCGGTTCTTAACACAGAATGATCCACAATACTTATTATAGTTTATAGACTCGTATTTACGACTCGTTCGTCTAGGATCCCTTATAAGTTTCCCAGTAGCACCCGTTATTAAAGGGCCGGTAGCCCACCCCCGTTTATGACTGAAAAATTCAGCTTTAAATGTGATGATCTTACCGGGTTTCATTGTAGTTGTAGCTCGTTTAATACGAGATACAGGCACTTTAAAGAACTTCGCCACACTCTCATGAGTATCCCCCGCCTTGATTTTATACTCAGTTTTACTATGCTGTTTATAAAAATGGAAATCACCGTGACACAATGTATTTCTCTTTTTGCACTTCGCTACGAATAACATAATTTTATAATACGAAGGTTTACACTTTTCCCCAGCCGTCGATTTATAAACTTTTTTAGGATTATCGGAAAGAACTTTTTTCGGTAATTTTCCGCACCCGTGATACAAATTTCTACTGTTCATACTCGCGCGTTCACCAGGCTGACTTTTCCAATTTCTGTATTTTTGAAAATCGTGAACTGCATATGCATAGCAGTTGTTATTATTTTTACCCACAGGACCTCCCCATTTTCTGGTTGTAAAAATATGTTCAGAACCACTGCTGGGTGGATTCTTCACCATTAATATAAGCTAGGAAAAAAATATACATACTTAATAAATGATTAAGGAACTTATGAACTCTCGCAAACCCCTCGATGCGGTCACCGAAATTCTTCTTTTTGTACTCGTAATTCTCATCTCGACGTTTATTCTCAGGTACACTTGGAACAATTCTCTGGTGAAGCATATCACCGTTCTCAAGAAGATTAATACGTTCACCGACGCTTTACTTCTTTCTATTTCTCTTTCGGTAATCCGGGGTATCTAAACCTCACGGAAACCGACAACCTTTTCACCAGTCGAACTCGTCATAGTGGGATAGCCGTCTATCCCGTCACAACCACCTTTGCTGCAATCAACGAAGGTGTATGGTTTGTTCTTCTTCTTCATGTAATCAATCTGCTTACGAGTCCATCCACAACCCATGGTGCCGTAAACAGTCCACTTGTCACCAGAAGCCTTGGCAGCTGGGGAACCACCCTGAGGTCTCGTGATATTCCAAAGAATAATGATAATGAGAATTATCAGCGAAGCAAATACTAATTTATCGTTCATTTATGATATGTAGATATTTTTTTATGTTCATATTATAAATGAACGTGAAGTACGAAGCCCTGATAAGAGGATTCGCGATATTTTTTGCTAATATGTTTACGGTGAGGTGGGCGATAAAGAGTAATTTAAAACATGACGAAATATATGTTATATTTATCATATTAGCAGCTATTGCTACAGCACATTATGTATATAAAAAGTAGAGGCCATATAAAGATATGAATGATGCGCGTCACGCGGTCGTTGAATCCCCCGACGGATCTGTGGCGATAGCTTTCAATGAAGAGGTTGCCGCACCTCCACCACCACCTCCACCACCCGAAATGATAAGATTACGACCACAACCACGTTTCAGATTTTTAATAGAATATCACCCGGTTGCGCGTGCTCTAGCGTATATATTCATGATTGCATCTGGTATAAATTTGGGTCTTTTCATGAGAATAATAGATATTATCAATTTCGTATTGATAGTATCTACGACGGGTGCTCTACATACTGAACATTCAGCATCGATAACAGTTGTAGTGTTTCATGGTACGTGTGCGGGACTTATGGTGGTACCATTTTGTGTTCTTAGAATGTGGGAACAAGCTATTTACCAATTTTCAGTCACTATTATGTGTCTCACTGCATTTAATACATGTACACAAATACTAGAGCAAATCCCCACCCAGGATATACGTGAGATTCCATAAAATTAACCGGTGTTTTTGACTCTTTACGAGTTTGAGATCGTTTGCGTATTTCATGATGAGGTCGTTATCATCGTTCTCACCACGTTCTTCACACGATCTTATATAATCCGCTACCACGTAAATGATAGCGTCTAAAAGTTCTTCTTTGGCCATTTCCATCCACGAATCTTTTGGGGTACCCCACGTTCGAGTATCATCATTGACTCGCACACCGTGACCATATCTCTCTAGACCCAAATCTAGGCGAGCGTTAAGTTCTTTTTTAATGTCCATATACGAATGTATATTTTTATTCTTTTAAACTGTTACTTTCTTTGAGTACGCGAGACTGGGCGTCTTGCTGTAGGTGGTTTTTTACTACCGGTTTTTTGTTGTTGCGCTCTAGCTAAAATTTGTACCGCGTTGTTTGTTGACATGGTTTTGGTACTGGTAGGTTTGGGTGAGAATATTGAATTAGGTTTAGTACGTTTCTTTGTGGAATTGATTATTTTGGCTGTGTCAGACTTCCCCGAAATATACGGGTGTATAAAAAGTTTTTCGTATGATAAGTTTACGTTGTGCACCCTCGACGACACAGGAACCTCTTTTAATCTATGAAGATGTATCATAGAACCCGGTCCTCCACCCATCCCCAAATATTGAGGACCGAGAACGTCTTCGGCGAACCTTTTAAATCCTGGAGTAGTGAGTGCTGGCGCACTATATAAAGCGTTTAAGAAAAAGTGTGCGTCGTACATGTAATGGTTTCCTCTGTATATACCGTACATGGATCTAAATGTTTCATTTGGGGCTTTATTAATCTCTGGATTACGTATCCCGTTTACCGTTGATAACCCGTAATCGATTATTTTTATTTCACCTTTTTTAGTTATATAAATATTACCCAGATGGAGATCATTGTGTCTGAATGACTTAGATTTGGAATGAACGGCGCGTAATATTGTCAAAACTTGAATTACTATTTGTTTAAGTCTAGAACCGTACCCAACATCAAATCTACGTTTTGGTAAATATTTATCCAATGATTGTCCTTCGAGTAATTCTAGATATAAATGATCAATAACCTTCGCTGGAACCTGAGTTGTACCGTTTTTTATACCCGTTTTGGCTTTTGGGCTGGATTTTGCGCCTTTGGACGAGGTTGGGGCGGATCGGGTAGTTAAATACTTACCCTTTGGTAACTCGGGTTTGGTATTTTTTAAACATTTCCCATAACCATATATTTTAATACCACTCGTCGAAAGTTTTCTAAAATATTTAGCTAAATTTCGTTCGCCACTCAAGTTGCTGTTGGATGTTTTATACGCAACCTTTTTTGAACATTCATCGTTTAAACACGCTTCATACACGGATCCATATTGACCTTGACCGATTTTTTTCACGCGTTTAAAAATTTTATTTGGTTGACACGAAGTTTTCTTTATAGCTTCTTGAATTTCTTTGTTCATGACCTGCTATAGACTAATATTATTTTCATAGGAAGGGTGACTTCATATCAAAACTGAAATTATATTAAAAAAATTAAATGCTATTTACTCTTCGTCGATCTCACACTCTTCCTCCTCACTCTCGGGTGGGGCCACGGTCTCGACACCTTGGAAAGCGAAAGAGGGAAGCTTCTGGGATTGCTCACAAAGGGTCTGCGAGAGACGGACACTCACACCAAACTTGTTATCGATGAACCAGATCTGATTAAAATCAACGATACACATACAACGTTGACCCTTCTCGATACTATCGATCGCGAGAGGCTGACGAGACATGTCATAAGCCTCGGCCAAAAACTCGCCGGAAGGCTTGGTCATAAGCTTGAGCTTGAGAGTAGATGGGTAGTCATCCTTACCGGGGCGTACAAGTGGCTTATACAGAGCCTCCTTGATGACCTCGATATTATAAGGCTTTCCAAGCCACTCCTTGGAGTTATCAGCGACTGCCGCGATGATCTTGTTGTCGAGCTCGGTGAGCTTTTCCATAAGTGCGCATGCATCTTCGTTATCCTTATCAAAGGATAGATCGAGAGAATACGAAGTTCGATTGGTGGCCTCATCGGTGAAAGCGCTCAGGCCAAACGGTGAGCGCATGAAGGGGAGTTGAAGGTAAAGTTTCTTGTTTTCTGGCGCGTTAATGTATACGGTTTTACCGCCGTTCTTGTTCTTCTTCATCTTAGAAAGAATAACGGAGGAGGGATCAAATTGTTCGTAACGCTGAATGTTGGTGGACATGGTACTTATTATATATCATATACGTGACGAAACTTTAAGTACCTTTTTGTAAGATTGATTCTTCACATTTTTTTTCTTCGTATATTTTAAACATACAAAATGGGAGGATTATTCAAAGATTGCGGGTGCGGGTGCGATGGTAAGAAACAGGAGAAGAAGTTTCTCATTTCCATCATGGCCGCCTTATTATTTTTTATAATCGCGAACCCCAGTACATTTAGGGTTATGCGTTCTGTCTTAGGTAAGTGGGTATCCAGCCCCACCGGTTGTCCTTCTACCGGGGGACTCGCTCTTCACACCGCCGTATACATGCTTCTTACGTGGGGTCTCATGAACATCCGCGTCGAGGGTTACGAGGTTATGACAGGTGAGATGGCGCCATCGGCTAAGCCTCCCACTATGCCTAAGAAGAAGTTAGCCGATGTTGACTTCGACAAGGTTCCCGTCGAGGAGATTGACATTAACGATTTTGAACTCAGTGAGGGAGGTCCTCCTCCCGAGATGAGGGGAGGCCCCCCTCCTATGATGATGGGTCCTTCTCCTAGGAAGCCTCCTACTATGATGAAGAAGCCTCCTACTATGATGAAGAGGGCGCCGGCTCCCAGAATGGCCGACACTCCTACTCCTACTCCCGGTAAATTCGATGATATAGTCGGATTCAGCGACAGTGGTGCTTCGTTTTCTTCTATGGATATTAACGAGTCTATGGATTTACCCACATCTCTTAATAACGGTTCTTCCGGTAAAGGAGCTGTAACCTGTAACTGCTCCAACGGTAACACCGTAGTCATAACTCCTTAAAAATCTTCGTCGAATGTGAGTTCGGTAGTTTCATCGATCTTACCGTAATCACCTACACGTTTTTCAAAAAAATTAGTCTTACCATCTAGGGAAATATTTTCCATAAAATCAAAGGGATTTTGAGTATTCCAGATTTTATCGAACCCCGCTTGCTTTAACAGACGATCAGATACGTATTCAATATAGTTTGACATCTTATCGGAATTCATACCAATTAAACTGCATGGTAAAGCTTCGATTATGAAAGATTTTTCAATTTCTACAGCTTCACGCACTATGTCGTAAACGATATTCTGATTAGGTTTATTTTTTAGCATTTTAAATAACTCAATCGCGAACTCTAGATGCAAACCCTCGTCCCTACTAATAAGTTCATTACTGAAACATAATCCTGGCAATAATCCGCGCTTTTTTAACCAAAATATAGCACAGAAACTACCGGAAAAGAATATACCTTCAACACACGCGAACGCCAGGAGACGTTCTGAAAACGGCCTCGAATTATCAAACCATTTCATAGCCCAGTCCGCCTTGTTTTTAATAGAGGGTATCGTCGTGATAGCTTCGAATAACTTTTTCTTTTCAGAAGCATCTCGTATGTATTTATCAATAAGTTTACTGTATGTTTCTCCGTGTACCATTTCATTATGTGCCTGATACGCATAAAAGGAGCGAGCTTCAGCGTTTTGAACTTCATCAGCAAAATTATTATTTAAATTTTCAAAAACAATACCATCCGACCCCGCAAAAAAAGCTAAAATGTATTTAATAAAATGTCGCTCATTTTCGCTCAGTGATTTCCAATCTTCCATGTCAGCGGATACATCCACTTCTTCGGCAGTCCAGTTGGACATTTGAGCCTTTTTGTACAAAGACCATAGGTTTTCATGTTCTATAGGAAATACGGTGAATCTATTCATGGTCGGTAAAAGCATTGGTTCGGCTTCTTCTATGAATTCTTCGAAAGCGAAATAGTCTCCTACATGAGAGCTGTTAACAAAAACTTGTGGATACGTAGATACAGAAGAGCCACATCTTTCTTTTAGTATGGATTTATCAACGTATGACCTCATGTATTCAAGATTTAGATTTTTGCACATGTTTTCAGCATAATCGCAATATTTACAGTCCGCTTTCGAAAGAATTTCAACCCCCATCGTGTGTTAATAGCTGTTAATATTTTTTGTCAGAAATCTTTAGATATGATTGTATTTTCTGAAATCCGGCCTGGAGATTTAATTAAAATTCTCATCGTTATTGACGATGTAGAAGATGAACTGTACGCAAACGTAGAAGAGAATCGTGAAGATTATTTGATAGTAAAGTATTATTCAGAGTCTTCACTCGTGTATAAAAATGCTACCGTATATATTTTGGATGAAGAAGAGAATTTGTTACGTGGAGATAGTATACTCGAACATCACGAGTTCGGTGAATCAATCTTCAGTCATATAAAAGATGACATGTACGTGTTACTCGAAGAGGTTGATATAGAAGATGATGATTCTGAAATACGCGATGAATCAGAAGATGATGGCAGTGATCTTGAGTCTTTTATAGTGTCTGATACGGATATAGATGGTGAGATGAATTTACCCCCCGATCACGCTACAATCGACAGGGCGTGGAATGAATGGGAACCTTCTAGCCCAGGATCTAGGCGTTATAAGGAAATGGTGGAGCGAATCGAGGAGCGCGCGAGACTTCAGATGGATGAAATAAATTTTTAAGAACCTAAGTGCGCTAATTATTACAATAAATTTAATAATACACGGTAATGGACCCCGAAACATTGACTACTATATGGTCGGATATAGACCGACTGAAATCCAAACCAACATTAAAGTCATGTAATACTAATAATCTATTGTGTGGAAGCTGTAAGGGGGTGAAAATACGTACGAGGGAGGGTATGGTATGTTCAGAGTGCGGTTTAATGGATTCTATTTATATAGATGAAAGCGCTGAATGGACGAGTGGTGTCTCGGATGATGGGCGCGTCAACGATCCCTCACGGTGTATGATTCCTACAGCAAACCATGAACTATTTTCGGAGTCTTGGGGAAAGAATACTATGATTTCAACTAAAAACGCGTCCACGTATGAAAACAAACGTATGGCTAAAATCAATTTTCATAATTCTATGAATCACAGAGATCGGTCATTGTTTCATGCGTATAAGGATATTGATGAAGCTTGCCGCGATTTACCGGGTAGCATTTTGAAAGATGCGAAAACTTTCTACAAAAAATTCAACGGATCCAAACTTACACGCGGTGCGGTGCGATCGGGTATAAAAGCTAACTGCGTTTTATACGCGTGTAGAATTGCTCAAGTTCCACGGACTACAAAAGATATTGCGGTTATGTTTGGTATACAATCAAAGGATATAAGTCGAACAACTCAACTGTTTACCGAAACTGTTCAAAACGAATGTACAGATAAAAATTATGTGACCAAACCGTTTAATGTTATGCAGAGATTGCTCAATTCATTTGACGTATCTCGCGAAGAAAGGTATGCGTGTAATAAGATGTGTGGGCAATTGGAGGAATGCGTCGATCTTATGAGCAAGTCTCCTAATAGTGTGGCTACAGCTATTATATATACAGTGTTCCAAAATAAGGTTTCCAAAACGGAGATTTCAGAGAAGTGTTCGGTATCTATACCGACTCTTAATAAAATTTTGGTTATAGTAAAACGCCACTTAGAGGATAAATTGTAATACATGTATATGAAGTTATTCTTGAGTACTCCGTGTTATGGAGGATTGTGTCTCGAAAAATACGTTTCTAGTATAGTTAGGCTTCAAATGGAACTGATGAAGGAGGGTATCCAATTAATGTTGGATACCACCGAAAATGAAAGTCTGGTACATCGCGCTCGTAACGTATCCGTCGGACGATTTTTACAAAAAACGGACGCTGACCGCTTCATGTTTATAGACGCTGACGTGGAGTTTGACGCTGCATCTGTTGTACGTCTCGTTAAATCTGAACACGACGTTTCTGTAGCTGTATACCCCAAAAAGGTTGTCATGTGGGATAATGTGAAGAAAAGTGTAGAGGAGGGCGATACACGGAATATGGGGTTATTGTCTTCGAGCTTGGTTGTAAATATAGGTGCGTCTAAGAGAAGTGTCGTAAATGGATTTGTAGAAGTATTAGATGGCCCTACAGGTTTTATGGTTATCACCCGTGATGCTATGGAACGTGTGTGCGAACACTATAAACCAACGCTTCAGTGTAAGAATGATCACCAGAACCGTGATTTTGATGAATATTGCGCTATATTTGATTGTATGATCGACCCTGATAGCAAACGTTATTTATCCGAAGATTACGCCTTTTGTAGGCGTTGGCAGCAGATGGGTGGTAAAATATTTGCCGATGTGAACACAACATTAGGTCACGTGGGTAATCTACCGTTCGTAGGTTGCTTAAATGAAAGGCTTAAGGCTTAGATCAGTACTACTATTATGAAATTGTCGACCATCGTTGTTACTCGATCAAACGCGTGTCATGTTAAATCTCTACACACTATTCTTCGTATGAATATACGATGTGTACAAAATAACATCGCAAATCAAATTGTATTTGTAAAAGATGACCCGTTTGAAAAGGCTGAAGTCATACATAAAAACCTAAAAACTTCCGATCGATTATTGTTTATCGATTTTGGAAAATCCTTGGATGATAATTCATTAGATATGGTACTGAAACCTAATGACACATACGGTGTTATCGTCTTTCCGGGTGTAAAGGAAGGTATCGATTGGGATATGTTCAAGAAGAAGACATTGGAGAAATCATCAGAACCTGTTCATCAGATGGGTCTTCACTTCGATACTGAAGTTGATATGAAAATTGCTGATGATGTATACAGAGTTATAAATACGTCGTCAGGTACATGGTGTCTAATGTGTAAACAAATTATCAAAAAGATTCGAGATAATCGAACCGGAACAACGAAAATTCAACCTAAGATGGATGTGATGTTTTCAAGATTTAAGGAATACGGAGTGAAAATTGTCGCGTTCACAGCCGCTCAAGTTACATCAACTTACACCCACGAGTGTTTCGGTAACATAGTAAATTCTGCCGGAGTTAAAGCTAATTAAAGATTAACCCTAAAACATTAGATATAATGCAACGTCTATATGTAAAGAAAAATGACCCTCTTTACACATACGCGATTTCGTTCATGGAAAGACATTGGGGTGTGAAGGGGTTTTTTCCGGGAAGTCAACCCGTGTCAATTGAATTTAAACATTTCAATACTTTGGCTTCTAACCAATACGTTGTATGTGAGAAAACCGACGGCCTTAGATTTATGCTACTGGCCTTCATGTATGGAGGTAGAAAGGTTTGTGTGTTGGTCAATCGCGCCATGGAAATGTTTGGGTGCCCTCTAAATTTCAGAAAACCTATTTACGACGGTACGATTTTGGAAGGAGAATTATACGAAAATATGTTTATGGTGTATGATTGTTTACTCTCAAAAGGAGAAAATATTGGAAAAATGGATTTTCTACAGCGATTGGAATGTATAGAGAATATCAAAAAAATGTTAACTGTTTTGAAAAATGACCCCATAAAATTTGCTATAAAAAAATTTCACGCACTCCCCGATTTTGGGGAGTTTATGAATACGTATTTACCCACGGTCACACAAAAAATCGATGGACTCGTGTTTACACCTGTTAATGATCCTGTAAAGATTGGTACGCACGAGACTATGTTTAAATGGAAGCCTCGAGATAAAAATACCATCGATTTCCAATTTAAACGTAAGGGGGATTTGTGGAGATTGTATGTACAAGAAAAGGGAAAACTTATTTTCGAATCCGAGATTCGCGATGAATGGGTAGCTGGTATACCTTGGATCGAAGAAGATGCTATAATCGAGTGTCAATATATGTTTAACGACTCTCCTATGTGGTGGAAACCTATACTAAGACGCCATGACAAGACTTTTCCTAACGGTCGCAGAACGTTTTACCGCACGTTAGTTAATATTAAGGAAGATATCAAGATGGAGGATTTTTTGAGATGTACATAAGCACGTGATGAGAATCGGTGGATGGGATATCCATTTTAGTAATAGTATCATCGTCTTGTTGATACCAGTCTTTTAATTTAACCATAGATATGTAATGTCCACCTCTTTGATTTCCATAGTGTAATATGCTTGCACATAATTCATAGTTATCAAAATCGTTTACGTTTACATTTACTTTTTTATCGAACGACACGAATAATACCTTTGGGTATTCTGATATATACGTTCTCGTAGTTGCAACATTATGTTTTATTCCATCGTCATCTTCGTAATCATCGAGCGTATGCCATTTTTCGGATGATGTCACCATTTCTCCTACGGTAGGTTTATCTCCGTTCAAAATTAAAAAACTAAACGGTTCTACCATAGTTTTTGTACTTGTCGGACATATGGTTAATTGTGTTCTCTTTCCGTATACCAAGGATTTTAATCGTGGATACGATTTCTCTAATATATCTATTACACAGAATAAGGCATCTTGTGCGTCGTGTGGGTACATGGAATTAAATCTCGGAAATACTTTTTGGAAAGATTCGAGTAAAGGTTCTATATTTATTTTTAAAAATTTTTCATTTTGAAAATAAACTTTTACGAGTTCTTTATATTTAATCGTAAAGTCACAATCACCCGTGTACTCTGTTTTTAGAATATGGGAAGATAGTTCATGAATACGTAACAGTAACTGTGTAGCACTGTTAAAGTAACATGTGTTTCCGTTATTGTAGAAGCCATGCATTTATGTTATATGATTATATAACTTTAATTAGAGATTTGAGTAGTAGACAATGTATAAATGTCTCAAGCAATTGGTATCGATTTAGGAACAACGTACTCGTGTGTAGGTGTATGGCAGAGTGATCGAGTAGAAATTATCGCGAACGATCAAGGTAATAGAACGACCCCTTCTTATGTAGCGTTTACCGACGGAGAACGTCTGATAGGTGACGCTGCAAAAAATCAAACCGCTATGAACCCCATTAACACGGTGTTTGATGCGAAGCGTCTCATAGGCCGTAAGTTTTCTGATTCTAAGGTTCAGCAAGATATTAAGGATTGGTCGTTTAAAGTTGTATCGGGTGAAGCCGATAAACCCACGATTGAGGTTGATTTTAAGGGTGAAAAAAAGCGTTTCGAACCCGAAGAAATCTCTTCTATGGTTTTACTCAAAATGAAAGAGGTTGCCGAGATGTATATGGGAACTACTGTTAAGGATGCAGTCGTAACCGTTCCTGCGTATTTTAACGATTCTCAGCGTCAAGCTACCAAAGATGCTATGACGATCGCTGGTCTAAACTGTCTCCGTATTATTAATGAACCTACCGCAGCTGCCATTGCTTACGGTCTTGATAAGAATAAGACAGATGATACAAATGTTCTCATTTTTGACCTTGGAGGTGGCACGTTCGACGTTTCTGTCCTTAATATAGAAGATGGTATTTTCGAGGTCAAGGCTACGGCCGGAGATACACATCTAGGTGGAGAGGATTTTGATGCGAGACTTCTTCGTCATTTTTTGGAAGAGTTTAAGCGAAAGCATAAGAAGGACGTATCTACTAGCCCAAAAGCCCTTCGACGTCTCCGTACCGCGTGTGAGCGTGCGAAACGTACTCTTTCTTCTACGGCACAGACAGCGATTGAAATAGATTCTCTATTTGAAGGTATCGACTTTTATACTACAATCACACGAGCTCGCTTTGAAGAACTAAACTCGGATCTTTTCCGAAAGTGTATGCAACCCGTTGAACAGGTTCTTCGGGATTCGAAGATAGATAAATCAAAGATTGATGAGATAGTACTCGTGGGTGGATCCACACGTATCCCCAAAATTCAACAGATGCTTTCTGACTTTTTTAACGGTCGAGAGTTGAATAAATCTATCAATCCAGATGAGGCTGTAGCGTACGGTGCGGCCGTGCAAGCGGCTATTCTGTCAGGTGTCGATAATAGTAATGTTCAGGATCTTTTGCTCTTGGACGTTACACCCGTTTCACTCGGTCTAGAAACCGCGGGTGGTGTCATGACTAAAATTGTTGATAGAAACACTACTATTCCTACCAAAAAGGAGCAGATATTTTCTACTTATTCGGATAACCAACCATCTGTCACCATTCAAGTGTATGAAGGTGAACGAGCTCGTGCCCAGGATAATCATTTACTCGGTAAGTTTGACTTGGGTGGTATCCCCTCAGCACCTCGTGGAGTTCCCCAGATTAACGTAGCGTTTGACATTGACGCGAATGGAATTCTAAACGTTACCGCCGAGGATAAAGCGTCCGGTAAGACTGAGAAAATCGTCATCACTAATGATAAAGGTCGCCTTTCGAAGGATGATATTGAACGTATGGTAAATGACGCTGAAAAGTATAAGGATGAAGATGATAAGTATAGACAAAAGGTTGAAGCTATTAATAATTTTGAAGCCAACGTCTTCGGTGTTAAGAGTATGACTGATAAACTCAGTGATGATAATAAAGCACTCGTAGAAGAAAAGGTAAACGAAGCTATAGCTTGGATAGATAATAATCGTTCCGCGGAACTTGACGAGATTGCGCATCAACAAAAGGAATTCAGGGAGGTAGTTGATCCCATTTTAGCTGCGGGGGGATCTGAAAAAGAGGAGCAACCGACGGGTCCCAATATAGAAGAAGTTGATTAATAAACCTAAGTAGCTTAGAGATTTAGAACATTTTAATATTGATACTATGAACGTTCATAAACTTTGTGACGATATTTATCCCGAGTTTGAAAAGATCCGCGACGACGATCATGTTGAAGTCGAGATACGATTAGGAAAGTTCAATGGAACCTTTTTCGACACTAACTTGGGTAGAGATACTCATGTTAAAATACTAAAGGGATTTCAAAAATACAGTGGGTGGGAACAGGTTGTTCAAACGCACGAAGAAGTGTTTTACAGGGAACGTGATAATATGCGAATTACCGTAGATGAGAATACCGGAGACGAAACTATCATCCGAAAGGAGCGCGTGTTTAAGAAGGATTTTAAGGCTATTGACTCGGCTCCGTATGATCTGCGTGTGAGTGTGGCAAAGGAAGTCCCGGTTACCGAAGAAATTGAACGTGAAATGGATAAGAAAAGAAATAAAGCGAGACTGTCGTACGTACGCAAAAATCTATCCATTGATATAACCACGTGCACCGGAGATATTACTGACATGGACGCTGAAGATATATGCACGTATCAGGTGGAATTTGAAATTGTAGACTCGAAGCAGGTACAAACTAAAGACGACTTATTTAAAATTTTGTATAAAATCAGGGATGTATTTAATTTGTTGACTAGTAATAGATGTTAATCGTTATATTGGCAATATTAATATTTCTGTCATTTACTACGTGGAACACATACAGCCAAGAGGTGAATGTGTTACGATATAAATCACAGTATTTTTATGTGTCTGGGGGACAGTCTAAGCGTATGTTTGATACAATGAGTAAAGATCCGAAGATAACACTCGATAGCATAAAAAACTTCGTAATGTTAGAAGATCGTTTGCTTAAATTGGAAAAAACATCCGTGTGTACGGGTGTATCCCACGAACACGAGGCGTTCACTTTATCTGATACGATAAAGGAGATGTTTTTAGCGTATGATTTTTCGTACCATACCATACATCTCAAACAAGTTGCGGAACCCAACAAACTCATAAATAGAAGTATAACATGTTAATTAAGTAAAGTAATGAGCGTCTATGAACACCCATCGTCATATGTCTAACGTTATCGTATATATACATTATTAGTCCCGTGTCATCTTTTTGTGGATTCATTCTAATCCATTTTTCTGCATCTTCAGAGTCAATAAAATCTTCGGTACATATATACTTCATTTCTAAACGTCCCATACCCAAAGATCGCGCATCTCTTTCTTCACGTATGTAGTCACAAATAACGGTGATCACGAGTTCACATATATTTTCTTTTATATTCGGTATCCATGTAGAGGGGCCTTCGTCTACATGGAAACCTTTTCGGTGTGTTTTGGTGTGATCTAAGAGTAGTTCTCTGGGATCGTCCATTTATCTATAATAAGTTCTATCTTTTAAAGTTGTTCAACTTTCGTACCTTTTGGAAATCTTGTCTTTTTGTTTTTGTTCTTGTTGTTGTTTTTGGGTGAAGCGACGTTCATACCATTTTCTAAATTCTTGGCGAAATTGTTATTCAACGCGTTAAGTTTATTATTCAATTTCCTCATTCGGTTCATTTTCCATGTTTGTACAGTATTTTTCTTTAATTCGTTAACTTGCATCTTTAATGGGATTCCCGATTTATTCTTCTTTAGACTTAACGAATTTATAAGTTTTTTGATCTCACTGACGTCGTTGTTAATAGATGGCATCACGTTTTTATACTTTGTCATCCATCTTTTACCGTATAACTTAACGAGGTCTTCTTTGATAGCTTTATTCGTCAATCGTCGCTTTTCCAGGGTTTGTTTATTTTTTACAACCTTGTTATCTTGCTTCTTTTTCTGTTTAATATTTTTCTTTGTCGGAGCTTTGGGTGGGGTGATGTTTAATTTTCTGCAAATAACATCAACGGTGTCATTATCAGATACAGAAATACCCTTCGCTACGGCTATAGGAGTAAGTTGCGCCTTTGTGTATGCGAGGCAAGGTTTGTTTTTTACTTTAAAGTTACCAAACACGCGATCTCGTATTTTTTGGCATATTTGCTCTCTCGTCGTAGTAGATTTAATATCTACCACCCCAATCTTTTTAGCTACCGCAACCAACTCCTGCTTTGGATAACTACTACACACCTTCTTACCCACCTTGATTCTGTGATCGTTGGAGAATTTTTTGGAGGTCTTTTTCGGTTCTTTTACGGTATTGCGTATGTTATATCCTATGTTAGATAGAGATTTGTCCGTAGTGACCGCTTCCTTACTTCGCTTCTTAACCGCGGGTAGCTTAAGAGCTGTTGTTCTAGGGGACACAAAACCCATGATGTATAATTCTTGAGATAAAGCGACCCCTGCGTTATAAGCCAGGTTCATGTCGCTGAGAGAGTTTATTCCTAGTATCTGAATATTACCCGACGTAAACAGCTGGAAAGAGTATCCTAGATATTTCATCTTTAGCGCGGCGCGAAGCTCTGGTTCGTACTCTATTTTTCCAGATTTTCTTAACGCATACGAAACCTTAGATAAATTTATAGCTCCATTTATCTTAAAGGTTCCTACCGTGTTGTTGTACTTAATAGGATTATATAAAAATTGTTCCTTTTTTGTGTAATTATCAACTATGTATTTGCGTATTTTAGCCGGTTGTGAAATGTCGTTATTGAGAATACCACCCGAAAAATGTATTTTCCCGGTATTGTAAATCTTAAATGTGATTCCACGTGGTTCCGAGCCGTTTGAAAATATGCGACCAGATATTTGAGCATACGTGTAGTTCACATTGTTTTTAAGATTTCCAAACTTTCCAGTTAAAGCGTGTTCAGCACCCACTTTCATGCGACCGTAATACAACTTTATACTCGAAATCTCAATATCGAAATTTGTGTCCAGTGCACGCCTTCGTGCATGTGGAGATTTGTTAAAAATATGCACCAAATCTATACGTTTCGTGCGAGAGTTGAAATCACCGTTAATTAAAGAGTTAAAAAATCCCAACTGTAAAGGTGTGGTGTCTAATTTTGATAAATTTCTAGTTCTCAATTTTTCTTCGACCATGAGGTTAGCGCGTTTTAACGCGTTTCTACCCAGTTTATGATTGGCCTTTAATAAATTTTTTTCGTTGTTATTGAGATATTCTTTTTGATTTATTCTATTTTCAATTGATCTATTGTTGTTATTGTTATTGTTAGTATTTTCAAACTCATTGAAAAGGCCCATGGTTTGTTCTGATGTATGTAAATATTTTTAATGATCATTGCCCAAGTGTACACCAGACTTTTCCTTCGTGATATCGATACCAAAGATAAACTCTTGTGCGTCGAGATGTTTCATACCGTCACCGTCATCATACTTGAGTTCATCTCGCTTGACCGAGATTTCACGCTGCCCGAATGGACCCGCGTAGAAGTCATACGTAAACCGTGGCTTACCGAGGTTATTAAGATTACAATACTCGTTGAACTTCGAAACGAACACAGACTTGGGACAATACGCCTTTTCGTCGAAGAAGACCTTTGGTGACTGTAAGAAGTTCTCGAGGGTACTCGCAACAACTGCAACCTGCTTTTGTACGTTCTTGAAGTACTCGGGCACGACGTTCCATATATCCACAGCCTTATGCTTTTGACCATAATCAAGATAGGCTCTGACACACTTCTGTAAGATGATCGGAAGCTCTTGTTCAAGTTTATCATCAAGTCTTGTGTCAGCATTCTTCACTTGCTTACCAAAGTTGACTGTGAGAATACGACGCAAAATACTTCCTGAGTTATCCTTCCATTGAGGAACTTCGTTTCCACCGAGAATACCGGGTGTAGTCCATACCATAGACTTCGCCTTTTCATGTTTGACGGCTATAGATACATCTTCACCACTCACGATAGATTGAAATTCAGCCTGCTCGAGTGCCAAGTCATTCTTAACCTCAGGTGCTATAAACATGAACGCGTTGCAGATGGCCGATAAACCGAACTTCCTTTCAACGTTGTTTGAAAGTGTACTCACGTCATCCGAACAATAGAATTTACGAAATACTTTGGTAATGAGTGTAGATTTACCGGAACGCGCCACACCTTTCAGGAAAGGGATAATTTGCCAGCGATCTATCTCGTTTACATCGTAGCATAACCTTCCCCCCATAACGTATATCCACTTACACACTTCATCGTCAAACTTCTGATAGTCCAGGATGGATTGAAAGTGTGGTGTGGGTACATCGTACCAGTCACTGATATGATCATAGTTCACGAACTCTTGGTCGAAATACTTACAACTCACGATAGTCTGATCTAAACTCTTAAACTCGGGCGATTCATAGTCATAGAACGCACACTTCACTGGTTTAGTCTGTGGCTTAGACTTATCTCGTTCCAAATCTATACATCCTATGAAAATACCGTTATTAAACGACCACACGTGTCGATCCTTATTCACATCTTCGAATTGCATATCGAAAACATTAGTCAGGTGATTAATAACGTGGCGTTGTGTAATGCCACCCGAGGTAAGATTCTTCCATAATTCGAACCACGTCTCTTTCCTACCTACGCTATATACGAAGTCAGCGACGCTTTTCGTCGTTTTCCACGCACGTGTAGAACATCCGGTGGAAGTTTTGATCTCTTCACAGCAGTTACCCTTGTATCTCTTAATATTATGTTCATACAAGTGTTTCAGGCACTGTAATATAGCCTGTTGATACTGCGAAAGCTCCTCCACCTTTTGGATAGTTGAAACTCTGTATATAGACGGATCAGATTCGGGATTAATAGGAACGTATGTAGGATTATTTACTCTATCATAAATGCGAGCCCCTCTGAATACAATTTGCCAGGAATCATCGACCTGATCTATCAGGCGATTGATGCGTACGCATAATTGCAAATCATCTTCATTCTCCTCGGATAGCATATTTAAACTGTCAGCACGATGATAGAGTTCGCATAAACGATCTCTCATTCGCATGTATTTTGCCGATATACGTTCTATGTCAGTAGATTTAGGTATACCGTCTTCGTTTAATTCATCGAGATTGAAGAAGTTGTCATATCCCAGCCTGAAGGATAAGTATTCATTGTCGCGCTCATTTATTTTCCACATGCTTTCTAATTGCTTCAAGAAGTTAGTCACTTCTTCACGTTCATATGTTTGTATCTGATTCGTCCACATGGCGTCGTTTGCCCCATCTCTGTCAGCCGACTCACTCAAGAAATGAGTGGCCTCTGACATTTTATATTATAGGGTTTCATTTTTCTAAGCCCAATTATTTTTGAAGATTTGATAAAAGTTTTACCAAAATTTTATTTTGAATCTCAAGTTGTTTAGCTATACTTACCAGAGCCGTGCATACGGTATCACCGTCATCTGTCATGAGGGTCGATGCCAGGAGTGATTCGGTAGAGATAAAATCATCTTGGTCGAATTCGTCGAGTTCAATTTCCTCGGGATCCTCAACGGAACTTTCATCATCGATTGACATGAGAGTCTCTTCCTCGCGGACCTCCTCGGAATGCGTTTCGGATTCTGTATCGGACATTTATTTATGCTCAGGAAAAATCAGTACGTTTTTTTCGCACTTTACCCCAAATTATTTTCTTGGTGTATAGTACAACACACACAAAAATGGCGGGCGGTTTAATGCAATTGGTCGCCTACGGAGCACAGGACGTTTATCTGACTGGTAACCCTAAGGTTACATTCTTCCAGGCGGTTTACCGCCGTCACACTAACTTCGCTATGGAGAACATCGAGCAGACCGTTAACGGTACGCCCGCCAACTCCGGCCGCGTATCTGTTACCATCGCGCGTAACGGTGACCTTGTAGGCGACATGTATGTCGAGCTCAAGACTCACGCGACTACCGTCGCTACTGCCACCGGTGGTAGCGGCGCTGACGCTTGCTGGATCGCTGAGCGCGCGATCAAGGACGTAGAGTTGTCCGTGGGCGGACAGCGCATTGATAAATGCTACCAGAAGTGGTGGCGTCTTTACTCCGAGCTTTACCTCGACGAGGGTAAGAAGGCCGCGTGGGGTAAGATGACTACCGCGGGTGCCGATAAGCAGGTTTTCCTTCCTCTTATTTTCTTTTTTAACCGCAATCCCGGACTTGCCCTCCCACTAATTGCTCTGCAGTACCATGAGGTCAGGCTGGATTTCGATTTAACTGACCAGTTCTCCACTCACCTTGATAACTCTACTTTCAAGGTATACGCCAATTACATCTACCTCGACACTGAGGAGCGTAGGCGTTTTGCCCAGAAGGGTCACGAGTACCTCATTGAGCAGGTTCAGCACACCGGTGTTGATTCCGTCACCGCCACCGGTGGCTCGAAGCAGGTCCGCCTTTCTTACAATCACCCCGTCAAGGAACTTGTATGGGCTCTCAGTGAGAACGACGACCAGCAGGGTCTTTGGAACTTCACCACCAAGGCTGCCGACGCCGAGATCGTTCTCGAGTCCGACCCTGCCGCTGCCGCTGCCGAGTCTAACTGCTACGTACCCATTTCCCAGGTCGGTGCCCCTCTCTACTCTCCCGGTCTTTCCACCGAGAAGTTATCTGAGGAGACCGTCGGCACTGTCGGTACCATGAAGCTTGTTCTCAACGGTCAGGATAGGTTCAAGGAGCAGTCTGGCAAGTACTTCAACCAGGTCCAGCCTTACCAGCACCACACTGGTTCCCCTATGCCCGGTATTTACTCATACTCATTTGCCTTAAAACCCGAGGAGCATCAACCGACCGGAACTTGCAATTTTTCGAGGATTGATAACGCCCAGGTTTCTATTGTTACCACCGCCGGTAACGATGCCGCTACCAACCTCAACATGTTTGCGGTTAACTACAACGTCCTTCGTATCCAGTCGGGTATGGGCGGTCTTGCCTTCTCTAACTAAGCATACAAATCAAATTTGTATTTGCTATTAAAAATTAATTAAATCTTCATTTTTAAATCACATGAAAAATGTCATTTAAAATTGAAATCCGGTCGGACACTTTATTTCGTATTTATAATTTGATCTATATCGAAACATATGTATGGTGGTTCATCATCGTAACTGTAGTATCGAATTGTTATTCCCATCACCTTTCTAAAATAAGCGTTAAGTTCTTTATTTATAAATCGTTTCCATTCTTTTAAGGTTGTCTTATAATACTCTAATCCACCTTCGCCGAAAACACGTTTTTGTATTTCGGGTCTCTGTCTAAAATCGATCATGGTTCTTTTCGCACCAGCTGGTAACGGTGATTTATTCCTTTCCGCAGCATCTATCATATCTATTATGTAATATCCATAACTATCACAAATTATATTAGTTTGTATTTGTGGAAATCCTAAAATACAAACTTCAAAATCTGCGTTACTCGGGAGTGTTACGAATATGTCTTTGTTATCACTATTCTTTAATGGCACCGCGAGCATATGTGGATGTGTGTGATACGCTACAAGTGAAGGCCACACAGTGTTTATTTCTTCTACATTTACTCGTCTCCTGTCTCTGGAGGTAACAAAGGAAGGTTTTTCAAATTTTACAGATGTTGGCCCTATTTTACATTTTACGGCGCCCGCATATTCCCAAGACTTTTTAGACGACAATTCATGTATCTTTTTTAGATCACGAATTATTGGTCTGGGTATTTTTGTACATTTCTTTTGGAACATTTGCGGGCGGACCGTGTACATGTTCGCGGCTGTCCTATAATTATATATAAAAATATAATTTTTATATAAAACATGCATCTACTATACACAGATGGCAGTTGTCTCGGAAATCCGGGAAAAGGTGGATGGGCTGCGAGATGTTTACATTTATTCGACATAAGTGGCGGAAATCCATTCACTACCAATAATATAATGGAAATGAAAGCTGTCATCGAGGGTTTACAGGAGTGTTTAAAACATTTAATAAAAGAAGTATCCGTACACACCGATAGTAATTATGTGAAAAATGGTATGAAACATTGGGTAAAAAATTGGAAAACGAACGGTTGGAAAACCGCGTCAGGTACTTCTGTCAAAAATAAGGACTTGTGGATACAGTTATGTGATTTAGAACGACAATTTGACAAAGTTCAATGGATATGGGTAAAAGCTCATAACGGAGATGTCAATAACGAATACGTTGATAAGGAAGCGAGAAAATTCGCCACATCTTTTCCATAATCGTGTATAAAGAATATAGTAGTTACTCAATATATGAGTACCAAAAAACCTGAAGTGGTAACTACACGTCGTTCGTACGAAGAGCGGGAAAAGTTTTTTTCTGATAACAAGGCTAAAGCTATTGAAAAAGCTATGAACGCCGACCGTGTTGTGTATAAGTCTAATGCAAACTCAAACGATTTCATTGAATTTTTGGAAACGCGTTTGTCTTTGTGGGAAGACATAAAGAATGATACCATCGAAAATGGACGTCTTACGAAAGGATTTACAAAACGTTATCACGAAAACATGTATAACAAGACTAATGAAATACTTAACTCTCTAAAAAAATAAATTAATTAATTACCAAATGCAATACCTGCCATACCATCTTTTACCCTGAGGATGTTATAGTTGACTGCATAAACCCTATTTATACCACCAGATGTACCCGTGGGTCCCTCGAGAGCTAATTTAGCGTTGTCTATACGGCTAAAATTAAGGCTTCCACTAGGCTGTGAGGCGTTCGTTTTTAAACAAAACGGCCATGTGAATAAGGGTGCGGTATCAAGTACACCCGATGGTAAAGATGTGGTGTGCATTTCTGGCACAACGTTGTGATGGAAAGTGCTGGTCATGTTCTCGAATAAAGGTGTACCGTTGATGTAGAGTGTAGCAGAACCGAAATTTTGTATGCCATTCCATTGTGTACCATCAGCCTTGGAGCTTACCAAGTGTAAAGCCTTGGTAGGATGGTTGAAATATGTAAGATCAAGATCAGTTGTGGTAGGGGATGTTGGTTGATATTGGGTCTGTGTTATGAGAAGCTCGTGATCGGTATTGACGAGGAAATCGCGCTCATCTGAATCGAGGTACACGTACGTACCGTATATCTTAGGTGAAATAGAACCTAAACCATTCCTACACCTAATGCGTATTTCCACCTGATGATACTGTAATGCGGTGAGTGGTAGGGATTTAGTCCAATCTTCGCTAAAGAAGAAAGGAATTACGAAATAATCGGAAGCACGCCCAGCACCGACGGCAGCCTTAGCGTTACCCGAGACTGTATCAGTCGTGACGGCACACGAAACTTTGGAGGAGGTGTCCTTGTAGAGGATGTTGTGTACACCCTGAATGAAAAGGGAATCTAACTTACACACCTCCTGTCCACCAATGTGCAACGAAAACTCTGTGGTGCTAGTATCGTTGTTGGCGAAAAAGGCGTTAGTGTTGACGCCGACGTTAGAAATGTTTGGGGACTCAATCCACACGTAGCTTAAAAGATCACCCTTGGACTGTACGGGGATCACGACTTCATTACCACCACTGAAGGTGCCAACAAAATCCATTCGCTCGGGTTTGATCGAAAAATTTGTATGACGTTTATAATTTTGACGAAAAAATGAAACTTGAGGGTCGCCAGTGATGTAAACATCCTGAGCACCAGTGGATACAAGATCAATCAACGCAGCTGACATTTTACTAATATATGATATTAAAAATTTGGGGCGATTACGAAGTAGATGGTGAAATTTCAGGTGTTGACCTGGGATTCTCGTGATGAAAATAACGATCATTACATTAGGTTGTTCGGGAAAACGCTTGAAGGAAAATCTGTATGTGTGACGACTACATTCAAACCGTATTTTTTTATTAAAATTCCTGTGGGTTCTAGCCAAGAGGCTCTGAAGGGTGTCATCGAGAGAAAGTTTCACGAAGAAGTATACGACATCGAAGAAGTTGAAGCTAAAGATGTATGGGGTTTTCAAAACAACGAAAAACGTCGCTTTTTACAGGTCTTCTGTAATGACTGCGCACAACGAAGGAGGGTAAGTAACTATATCAACAAGATGATGAATAACCAAAATTATAAAGAAAAATCTATAACCTACGTATACGAATCAAATGTAGACCCAGTTTTACGACTCATGCATCGAACGGGTATTCAATCCACTGGTTGGGTAGATACAGATGACTCATGCGCACCCGGGTATCACGCTACAGTCGACATTGACTTGTTCTGTAGAAATTGGAAAAAATTGAAACCGTTGAACGTTACCGACGCTGCACCCTTTGTCGTAGCGTCACTAGATATTGAGTGTTACAGTTCCACGGGTAAGTTTCCAAACCCTCTTATCAAAGATGATGCATGTTTTCAGATTGCCATATCATTGGTTAAGTTTGGGTCCACTGAAGTATATGACAGAACGTGTTTATGCTTTAAACAAACCGGTGATAATCTAGAGGGTTGTACTATCAAAAGTTACGACACCGAGAACGATATGCTCATGGCATTCAGTGAGTATCTTGTTGAAAAGGATATTGATATTATCACGGGTTGGAACATCTTTGGTTTTGATTTAAACTATATCATTCAACGCGCCCTGTTAAACAACTGTCCTCCGTCCTTTTTTCAAATGAGCAAACTTAATGGGTATAAGTGTAACATTAAGAATAAAAAACTCTCTTCGAGTGCGCTAGGTGATAACGAGCTTCAACTCTTACCAATGCCCGGAAGATTTATTTTTGATCTTTTCCATGAAGTCAAACGTGAATATAAGTTAGATTCGTATAAACTCGATAACGTATCGAAGTTGTATCTGGGAGATAATAAAATAGACATGCCCCCGAAGGAAATGTTTGCGCGTTTTCGTGAAGGAGACCCTCTTAAGTTACAGCAAGTCGCTGAGTATTGTATTAAGGATACGGTTCTCCCCCACCGTCTATTGGATCGTCTTTCGACACTCATCAATCTTTTAGAGATGGCTAAAGCTACGTGGGTTCCCATCAGTTATCTCGTTGAACGCGGGCAACAGATTAAGGTCTTTAGCCAACTCACAAAAAAAGCGCGTGAATTGGAATTTAAGGTTCCTACGTTTAGCTACGGACATACGGATACCACTGGTTATGAAGGTGCCACTGTACTGGAAGCACAATCCGGTGCGTATTATACACCCATTACAGCCCTTGATTTTGAGGGTCTATATCCATCAATTATGGTAGCACATAATTTATGTTACTCATCGCTGGTCATGGATGATAACTATAAGAACATACCTGGTATCACATATGAACAGTTTGGAAATCATATCTTCGCACAAGACGTATCGTCGCTTCTACCGAGTATCCTTTTAGAACTCAAACAGTACAGAAAGCAAGCCAAAAAAGATATGGCGAACTCCACCGGAGCGTTAAAACAGATGTACAATGGTAAGCAGCTCGCTTATAAGATTTCTATGAATTCCGTGTATGGATTCACCGGAGCTTCACGTGGTATGCTCCCATGTGTAGCTATAGCATCGACAACTACTATGAAAGGTAGAAATATGATCGATGACACTAAAAACTATGTTGAGGAACACTTTCCGGGATCCAAGGTTAGATACGGTGACACTGATTCGGTGATGGTTGAATTTGATGTACAAGGTAGAACTGGCAAAGAGGCTATTGAATACAGCTGGGAACTCGGTGAGCGCGCTGCGGCTGAATGCACAAAACTATTCAAGGCTCCGAATAACCTCGAGCTTGAGAAAGTCTACTGCCCTTATTTTCTGTACAGCAAAAAGCGGTACGCCGCGAAACTTTGGACAAAGGGTAAAGATGGAAACATGAATATGGATTATATCGATGTTAAGGGTATACAATTGGTTAGACGCGACAATACACCACACGTACGTGAAGTGAGTAAAGAATTACTCGACGTTATATTGGAGAGCAATGACACCACCGCACCCAAAGCTTTAGCGAGGCAGCGAGCTGTGGAACTTCTCGAAGGTAACGTACCTAACGAAAAACTTATTTTGAGCCAGTCTCTATCCGATAAGTATAAAGTAAAGGGTGAATATGTGTCTTATGATAAAGTGAATCCAGATCACAATAATATGTTCACGTGTAACGATATAAGTATGGCTCACGTTCAAGTTGTTAATAAAATGCGTATTCGACAACCAGGATCCGAGCCTCAATCTGGAGACCGCGTACCTTATCTTTTGACGGATACCGGAGATCCCAAGGCAAGGGCGTTTGAGAAGTCGGAGGATCCAAAATATGTCAAAGATAACAATGTTAAGATCGACTATGTATATTACTTTCTTAATAAATTCTTGAATCCTGTATGTGATTTATTGGAACCGCTATTCGGAAACCCTAAAGAGCAAATTTTTGGAGAGTTGCTTTTAAGAGCTAAACCACCACGAAAGAAGCGCGAACCTAAGACGAAGCAGGTGACAATAGCAGACTTATTTAAAAAAGAAACTTCATAATAATATATGGCCTATGATAAAGATGTTTTACAAATAAATCAGTTATTCAATGAACGCGTCGATAAACGTGTTTACGAAAAAGTTTGTGAAGTTATAGAAAAAATTTCAAAAATTCACAGCATACCACTGAAACTTTTAAGAAGGGATGCATTGGGGGAAAATGATCATTGTATGGGATTAAAACGTGACAATACACTGTGCACGAAAAAAAGTGCAAATGGTACAAATTTTTGTAATTTTCATATAAACGACAAAAGATTATGCGAACCCATACAACGATCGAGCAGTATCTTGCGACACAATCACCCTTGGCCAGGTCCCCGTGTAGAGGGTTGTCCGAAGTGCGAGGAAGATAAAAACAAGAAACATACAAAAGAACTTAGAGAATTAGTTAGTATTATATAATAATGAACAAATCGGATATACTATTAAATTCTATCAACGCCTTCTACATATTACCCGAAAATAGAACTATACTAAAAGAACTTTTAAACAAAACTGGTGGTATATCACTTCGAAATCTCGAGTGGTTTATCACCAACTATTCTAAGAAAAATAATTTAACATACAAGACTCGTGACGGAAAGTTGTTTAGTGTTCACTGCGCCTATAAATCTAGTTTAGATGGATACAGTAAAAAACTTTTCGACCCATTCTGTAGATCAAATAAGATGCAATACATTGTTCCGGGCACATCTGATAAAATAAGCACTACTGTTGCACAGTTAAATTTTATTAGATGGTGTATTAAGAACAGTATAGTTGACTACATACGCAACCATCATTCCGATTTATTTAATAAAGGGGGAATACTTCAAAAAGTTACTCCGGTTTAGGCCTACCGTAACCGGGTGGAATCTCTCTGTTTAGTTCTCCGGGTGTAGGTCTACCACCCCCAACTTCCGTAGACGTTTCAGGTACATATGCACCAATTGGTGGTACTGATACGAGCGAAACAAAACCTCCATCAAACTTAAACGTTTGATACCCGACGTAGTATAGATGTAAAGAGTATGTGTTTGAACTAGAAAGACCATCCTTTAATTTCACATCCAAAACGGTACGGTCGGATTGAAGTTGTCCAAAATCCAAACTTCCCGATGGCTCCACATTAATCGGATTCATCGAGAATGTATACGTGTAAATATTCTTTTCAGGTCTAGAAAGTCTACTGTTATGAGGTACTACATACTTATAATACGTATGATCAACGAGTGGTAAGTTTGGTAAATCTTGTCCGTTTATATAAATTTTGGCACTGTCCATGATAGGTTGAAAAAATGCGTTAGATAAAGATGCCGTGTCGCTCGCTGAAAAATTGTAGCGATTATAGAACACGTTACTTTCTAATGAAGTACCACCCACGTATACGGATTCATCTTCGAAATCCGTGTTACGCAAGAACCAATTCATACTTTTTACCGGTACATTTGGTACGAGTTGTAACTTTACTTCACTTTCATTAAGCTCCGTTTCTACGGTGGGATGTTTTCTCACTATGTCAGTGATAAATGTTTGGGGTTTAGTCATGAGATATGTGCGTTCTTGATTTGATACTGTGATTTCTTCTGTTATGATCTTAAAATTAGCTAAACTAACCGTGTCGGTAGAGTTCGTAAAGAATGTTTGTGGTCTAAATGTAATTTCAAATTCTATTTTCTGTTTATGTATGGCACACGTAGGAAAGTATGGTCTATTAGGTTTGTTAGAATCGTATTCATCTCCCTCATATTTCCTCGAAAAGAAGAGTGGGATGGGTATGAATAGTTTCGATTCGTTCGTAATCAATCCCGTGTTATTTACAGACGAGGTTCCTTCTGCGAAGAATCTATTAACTAAATACCGTTTAGTCCGCTTTTCAGATGCGTCTAGGTACAGTTCGTCGTATATGATACCCCAGTCATCATGAAATTTTTCGATTTCTATTTCATCGACGCGCATCGCTACAGATTTTATTAAATGTCTTCCTATTTGATCCGAGAGGTAAAACGAATTACTACCCAACCCCGGAAAGTCTATGGCTATGTACATATTACTCAATAAATCTCCCATATTTCGCGGGTTTAGTGTCACTTTTATACTTTCACCAAAAGGCCAGTTAGCTTTTGTACCTGGATTATCGATTTTTGTACTTCGATGAAACTTTTGAAAATTTGAGTGTCGCTTGGGATCATATTTAAAGAACGAATTTTCAGGATCATTTTCTAATAAATACGTATCCTGTTTACCGATCGCGTTAAGTGCTATCTGAGCACCAGGATTTGGACCTTCAACGATCATATCTAAATATTAGTTACATTTTTTTAATATCAGTTTCCCACATTTCAAAATAACCAGTAGCTTCAATCAAACAAACTTCTTCTCTGAGTTTATTCCATTCATCGAATAACGCTTTCACTCTCTCATCCGTGTATTCGATGGTCTTAATGTGTAGAAGGTAATCGTGTGAATCGTCAATCTTAGGAAATAAGGTGGAAAGTTGGTTTTCGAGATCCTGTTTCTTGCGACGAAACACTACTATATCACCATCGATTACCATCTTAACAAAACGCGCTCTATGAGAACAGAGTTCAGCCTTCTTCTTAGTTGTGTCGATGAGATGCGCCTTACGTTTCTTGTAATGTTCCATACGAAGTTTAATAAAATCAACCAAAATTTGACCAGGTGAATCGTATTTACATATACCCTTTGTGGGATGAAACAAATGCATGTTTGAGCATCTGATAGTCTTTTGCAGTTTGAGATCCTTCACAGCGTCTTTGCCGTTATAATCTTGGACGATAAAATCAACATTCTCAGTTGTACTGTTATTTGTGAAACCACTGATGATTTTCTTTTCAACGAGAGTATCGAGGTGTTCCTTGTAATCTTGGGTCCATCTACCCGGAGGGAGATCTGTTATCTTTACCGTCCTCCCAATGCATTTCCATACACCTTGTGCGATCCATGAATCATCATCCTGTTCTAAGATAGACCCCTTAAACCCTCGAAACCAGGGTTTCATTTTTTTCAATTCTCGGCCATTTGTAAAATTAAGGATATTTGCCTTGATATCTTCTGGATTGAAGGGTGGTACGTAGCACGAAAACCCCGTTCCAATTCCTTCGGTTCCATTTACAAGCACCATAGGTAGAACAGGCATATAATGCTCAGGCTCAATCGCTCGTCCGTCATCGTCGAGGTATGTAAGTATCGCGTCATCCTTTTGGTCGAAGATATTTCGAGTTTCCTTCGACAACTTCGTAAAGATATAACGGGTCTGAGATGCATCTTTACCTCCCATAAGTCGTGTACCAAACTGACCACATGGCTCCAAAAGATTAATATTATTAGAGCCCGTGTAATCGTTTGCTAGTTTAACAATGGTGTCAGCCAAACTTACTTCACCATGATGGTAAGCAGACTTTTCAGCTACGTAAGCGGCGAGTTGCGCCACCTTCATTTCATCCTTAAGGTTCTTTTGGAAGCATGAATACATAACCTTTCGTTGGGACGGTTTGAGTCCATCTGCCATATGTGCGATAGAACGTTTCAAATCCGCCAATGAGAAGTTTACCAGATCTTTATGAATAAAGTCGGTAATTTCCAGCTGCTTTATCTTACCATACGGTACCTCAAGATCTTTTGCTTCTTTCGCGGTACTTTCAAGAAGCCACGTCTTACGATCGTCGGCCTTCTTTTTATCGAACGCGAGTACCACGGAATCATCCGTCATTACATCCACGTTAAATTTAACGGTGAGATCTTGGATAATTTTGAAATATTCTCGAGCCTCCACAGAAGTTGAAGTACCGAGACCCTTATAATATTTGATCCGCCAACCCGGCTGACCATCCCCGTACCATGCACGGAATGAAGAATCCGTATAGAACGATTTGGTCTGAGAAGCTTTTGTGGCTTTAATGATCGGTGTGACCATCGACACCACAAAGCCCAATTTGAGGAGACTGGGCCAAAACGCATGAATCATATTGAGAATTAAACCCTTGATATGCGAGCCATCATTATCCGCGTCAGTCATGATCATCAAACGTCCGTATCGAAGCTCGGAAACATCGGTGTATTCCTTTCCCTGTTGCAATCCGAGAATCTTTTTAAGGTCATTGAATTCCTGATTCGACGTCAACTGTGACACAGAGGCATCGCGCACGTTTTTACATTTGCCCCGGAGAGGAAAGACCCCGTAGTGATCTCTTCCCACCACAGAAAGACCAGCGACAGCGAGGGTCTTTGCCGAGTCACCCTCTGTGACGATAAGTGTACACTTTCCAGATTGAGCTGTACCAGCTTTATTTGCATCATCGAGCTTGGGAATTCCGGTAATTTTACTCTTACGAGCTCCACCATCGGTCTTTGCCAATTCCTTCATCTCCTTGAACTTTGAGAGAGCTGTGAGTTCGTCCGAAACGCCCGTCTTCAAGACGTTTTTGACGAAGGTTTTAGGCATCTCAAACTTGGAGCCAAAGTCTTGTGCCTTGAGTGTACACTCAGACTTGACCTGACTCGAGAAGGTTGGGTTCTCGAGGGTTGCTTTCACAAAGATAGAAAGGGTGTTTTTGACCTGTTGAGGTTTGAGCTTAATTTTCTTCGCCATCTCTTCGATGATACCCGCAGCGACCAGCGAAGCAGCGTGGTCAACGTGGGTACCACCCTTACTGGTACAGATACCGTTTACGAAGGATACCTGTTGCATACCATCTTCGGATGGACCGATACAGACAGACCAGCGATCAGTTGTGGCACAGTGTACATTTTCTACACCTTCGTGCATTTTGGCGTAGGCTTCAAAGCTTTGTTTGGGAAGAGCTTCACCGTTGAACTTGACTTTGCAGTTGGGTGTCGTGCAGATATTAGCATCCCATACACGCTTTTCGAAGATTTTGTAGATGTTGAAATCCATCTTGGTCATCCCAAACCGTTTCCAGTCAGGAATGAATGTGATGGACACGGATGATGTGGCACCCGAATGTTTTTTGATTTTTTCAGGTTCACACACTGACATGTTATCCGACCACTTTTGTGTGTATGTCTGCTTTGTTTCGTGGTCTTTTACGATGATTGAGAATTCCGAAGAGTAAATGTTCGTCAACTTCGCTCCATATCCATTGCGGCCCCCAACAATCCGCTTCTGGTTATCATCGTAATTTGTACTCGTGAGAAGGTGTCCGAACACGAGTTCAGGATTCCAGATTCCTTCTTTTTCGTGCATTTTAACAGAGATTCCACCCAGTGGGCCATTGTTTTCAATGGTTACAGAACCTGATACTTTATCTATAGTCACAGCTATTGAGCTGGTATTTTTAGGATGGAGTGAGTTGCGATCGATGGCATTGACGAGGATCTCATCAAAAATCTTGAGTAAACCGGGTGAATACTTGGTACTCCTTTTTTCAAATTTTTGACCGTTAAGAATCCAATAGGATTCCGTACTTAAATCGGTTGGTCCGACATACGAGTCGGGGCGCTTAAGTACATGCTCGATATGCGTGAGTTTCTCAACGCTCTCCATGATTCTTATATTTATAACGTTTCTATTCTCTAACTTAGGTTTATTACGAATACACGACGTTAAATGAAGACATCAGTATGTTACACCCTTGCCAACCAGCTCGTCGCGCAGATGAGCTGAGAGGTTTACAAGGAATCACATGGTCTTCGGTGATCTTATGCGCGGGAATGTGTAGGATGCCTGTTAAACTGTTCGCAACTCCATCTTTTTTTTGATAAAACACACAAATGAAATCACATACACGATTTCGAACACTGTTCAATCGCGTTTTATACGCACTTCCATTTGTTTTGAATTGCCCCTTACGAATACAGTTTTTGAGTGCATTTGGACTTTTAGTTTCGCCCTTGGTTTGATACTTTTTGCCACACCCCACACATATGTGATCAAGACATTTTGTCCCCGGACGTTCTTTTGAAATTCGAGATCCACAATCAAGACACCGGAAGTGTTCATAAATGAAATCTTCTGAGAGTTCACCGTTAATCTTACTCTTGCTCTTATACATGGACACGTAATGTGAGCGATTTTCATGGATGACACTTTCGAAGCATTCAAATAAATTTTTGTCATCCGTTGGCTCTTCGTTCTCCGTGAAGGCTGTGTCGTTCTCGAGCTGCTCTTTAATCTCTGTGAGAGTCATGTTCTCTTCGAGCTGCTCTTTAATCTCTGCGAGAGTTATGTTCTCTTCGAGCTGCTCTTTAATCTCTGCGAGAGTCATGTTCTCTTCGAGCTGCTCTTTAAGCTCCGCGAGGGTGATATCGTCATCACCACGAATCGCCTGGTTAACGAAGTTATCGAATAGTTCACGTGCCTCATGTGTGTATTCGTCAAATCCGGCTTCTTTCATGAGAAAGAAGTACTCATTCATGGATTGTAGATAATCTTCCATGCTTGGATAGTTTAAAAATTATCCAAAATTTCGATCCACTTAGGCTCTATTTACGGCGCGTTTGGGCAATAATGTCCACTTATGGTTAAGGCGGATTTGAACATATTTTTGGGTTCAGAATGATATACACAGTACCATCCATCACATACTGGACACCGCGTTTTCGACCCATTTCCATTATCACTACAGTTGGATTTGTACTGATTAGACGTTCCACATCGAATCTTTTTATTATTTATTTCTCGTTCTAATTTTTCGGCTTCCTTTTTTCTCTCTATTATTTTCTCAATCTCTGTTTCGCTTGGTTGTAAGAATTTTATTACATCGAGAACTCGAAAGTTTCGTAGTTCATCTGTATAATCCGCGTGTAAATCTTCGAAAAAATAACGTATCGCAATTTTACCCCCGTACCCACAGGTAACATAAGCGGTACCACCTACCGGTATACGTCCTTCTTCTGGATTAAGACCCTCCGCTTGGATAATCTCTAACGCCGTTCTACCTTCAAAAACACCTGTACCAATAGCGGCATCTATTTTACCCACTGAAGCTCCCTTGTAAATATACACTTCATATTTTACAATGAATTTACTCTCATTTTTTAGCATAACTTTATTCCGGCATGGTTTTGTGATGCAACAAAAATAGTTTGGAACCGACGATAACATCTTACTAACGTTTAAGAAATTGTTTTGTTTCATTTTCTAAAATTTTTAAAGACTTTAATAGTTTTACACACAGAAAAAAGTGATACATAAAACATCACTATCTTGTTTCTGTGAATGCTGAATCTTGTACGCCGACACATCTTATCGTGTATGCGTTTTAATGCGTTACACATCTTGAGATACGCACCTTCTGGCAACTTGTCACGATTCTCATCAAGAGTTTTCATTACAGTAACAACATCAGGATCTACTGCCATTAAAATATCAAACTATTTTATTTTTAAAAATTATTCTCAACATATTTTTTAAAAAAATATATTTAAGAATTTATATTTAAATTAAATTTTCTAGCGCATCGCAAAAGACCACCGAACCACATGAGCAACTCTTCTTCGGTTTTAGCTCTACTTCTGGGTAACATATGGCGTATCTGCCCCATTTCTCTGAGCTTCAAAAGATTCTGTGTGATCTTTGGTTTTTGTATGAAACATGAATAGCATACGCGTTCGAGTTTAAGCCCGGTGAATGAGTACATTTTATGATTGTTATCCATAAAAATGGGGCGTATGCGCCGATACCATTTTATAAATTTTTTATTTTCTTTCTCGTACGTTTTTATACATGGACTCAGAGGAGCTTCGCATCGTGAGCAACAGGAAGTCCATTTTATAAACATGAAATTATAATGTTTTTATACTTTAAATGAATAAAGCCTTACCTTTCGTAGTTGGTTTAATCATAGGTTTTGTGGTTATGTTTGTTGTTCAACTTCTCAGAAAGAAAAAAGGTGCCGGGAGCACTAATCGAATTTTAGGATTTTCGTATTCTCCCAACACGAGTCTCCTTTTAGATTTCTTAGCTCGTGTACAAGAGATCGTAATTCCCAAAGTCCAGGGTCCTATATGTTCTCTTCTGTACGCGAAAGAGTTGGATCTCGATAAGTTAGATGAATTTTCTGATATGCAAGTACCCTGTAACGAGATAATCACACAGATCGATAACGAGAAAGCTAAACTTAAAAATGAATTAGATATGGGTGATAATGTTAAAATTAACGAGGTCGCTGATCTTTTATACACAGAATTAGATACTCTAAAGGATAAGATCGTTAAACGATTCTGCAAAGATGATGAGTCTACCATATCTTCCACTCAGTTGAAGGAACTCATCGTAGAGACTCGTGCGGGATTCTGCGCCGATTTCGATACAACGTCCAAGAACATTAAGGATATTTTACAAGAAAACGGTATTAATATCAATTTCGACCCCGAAGCTATAGTTAATATGGCCGCAGGCTCTATTACACAAAGAGGACCAGTTATCACCGAAGAAAAAAATACTGAATAAAACCTAAGTCAATCACATTATTTCTCAAATGTAAAATGTCTTACCAAGAGTGCCTCGAGAATGCTATGCGTATACGGAAAGTGTCTTCTCCAGATGATGAGTGTATCCATCTGGCGAAGGGATTGATGAAATTAAAAAGGGGATACGATACACACGCGCAGAAAAAACGGGATAGGTCGTCGATCCTTATACTGGATACTACACCCGTCGTTGAGTTTAAACTCGTCAAGAGTTCAAATATTTGCCAATCGTTAACCCTCAAGGGTAAGAGGTGTACGTTTAAGGCGGTGTGTGGAAATTACTGTAAGAAACACAGTCTTAAACAGGATGATATGGTATTAGGTAAAAAATGTGTAGTTAGTTCTTGATATTATTTTATCGTGTTATATAAATGTTAGATCAGGAAACACTTCAACCCGTCGTCATCTCTATGATTGTATACTTAGCTTTAGCCAAGATGTTACCGGAATTACTTAAAAAACCCACGGGTATTTCGTTCATTGACGAGCTTAACATGATGCTCATCTCCCAGAAGGGTATGTTAGGTTCGGGGGCACTTTTAACTGGATTGGTAGTTTTCATCACCAATTACATTCAACAGGAATTCGCTTAAAACGGATTCTTTACTCACTAAATGTTTAGTATAATCATGTCTCATGTACCTCACATCATTATCGTATGCAGATTTCATGAACTCCAAGAGTTGGTCAAAGTTTGGTTTGCCCCATTTCATACCTTTCTTAAATAAGAAATCGTCCTTCTCCAACTCCTGAATTTCACAATCTATCGTGTACGGTGTTTTTATGTATTCCGGTGCCCCACCATAATTTGTAATTATCACCGGTTTATCTCTTAATGCCGCCTCTACAGCTCCCATACCGACACCCTCCGAACTCGAAAAGCTCAGATAGCAATCACCTCTCCAATGTATTTCATCCATCTTATCAACAGGAATTAAACCGTTAATAATTTCCACTCTAGGTATTTCTATTTGTATATCTTGTTTACACGTCGCTTTAACGAGTAATCGTGTATTAGGTTCATTCATACGTATGAATGCTTCTAAAATTTTATTGAAATTTTTACGTTGATCGAGAACGTTTCCTATGAAATAAAAAGTATACGGCTTCTTTCGAGGTTTGGGTATGTGTGCGTGAACTACGTAGAAATTGTTGTCGGGAAATTGCCTCGACAGCACCCTTTTACAAAATTCACTAGGAACAGCCACATCTTTGAACTCTTTCATGATCATACCATAATCTTCGTGAACTGTTTCGGTTTCACAGACGGTCATACAAGCTAAATTCTTGACACGTGTTCTCGCGTACGTAACATACTCCATGTTATTGGCGATGGGTAAAAGAAATATCAGGCCATGATCACTTTCAGGAAGTTTAGATCCTATTTGATAATACTCAGATGATTTAAACAGTTTTGTGTATTTTTGGGCATGTTGACCTATACCAGCCAAAAGTGTTGGACCGATGAATAACATTTAGTATAAAGATAATCTTTCTTTTATATATAGTAAAATGTCGACTATTCGCGAACGAATTGCTTTTGAGCTCACTCAGGTACACCTTGACAAAACTCGGTTATTCCAAATAATCTCTCAACTTGTTGATATGTGTGAAGCTGGTGGATCCGGTGGATCTGGTGGTGTGGGTCTCCCTGGTCCGGCTGGACCCCCGGGTCCAGCCGGACCCCGAGGTCCTCAGGGCCCTCCGGGTGCCAGTGCTGCCCCGGTCGCTAAGAAGCCTGTGGTCAAGCCCGCAGCCAAGCCTGCAGCCAAGAAGGTTGTTAAGAAATCCGACGAATAATTTTAGAAATAATAGTAAATGATAACGGTGACCGCAAAAGTCGTGGTTCCAAAATGTTCATGCGATTCTAATGATAAAAAACGTGTATTCATAGTTCATAACCCCATGGTAGAACCGATGAAGTTATCAACATTGTCACAACGTATATCTAAATATAAAAGAACGCAAATAAAGGATAAAAAAATTGCAGAGTGTAAGGCGAAGACGTGTGGAGCTTCGCTTAAATTTGCACGAGAAGCACTCGAAGTATTGGAAGATTTATACGGTGATTTAGCCTTCGAGGAGCTGTAATGCTTCAATTTGAAACTTATCGCACGGAGCGTTCACAAACATCGGAACCCAATCAATATCTTTAATTATAGCTTCATCTTGAGCGACCGTTTCGTACATTTTATCGTGAAATCTTTTATTTACGATAGGATTGTTCATTAAGGGTGTTTTTGGGTACATCATACACCACGACATTTTAGTGTGAGTGTCATCTATAGGGGAAAGGGTACTAAACGTGATAAATTCATATTTGCTAGCCAATTTGATACGTACGATAGATGTAGCTGGAGCCACAAATTTACTATGAACGGGTGCACCATCTTTAGGCTGCATGTGTTCAGTGAATGTAGATGAGGCTTTGGGTTGAACGACTGCGTAACAATCAACGTAATCGTCGATTGTTTCAATTTTAAGATTCTTAACTATTCCATTGTCTTCGTCGGCAAAGTTATGGACGTAATTTATGTGTGAAATATCGGTCGCGTTTAAAATCCAGTCGTAAATATTACCCTCTAGATTTTTAGACCCGTAAACTTGAACCCATTTGGGATCGGACAGTTCTTTGCAATACCGAGTTGGGAGAGGTTGATTTTTCTTTGCAGTCCAAATAAAACCACCGTCTTCTACAACGGGTTTAGAACCAATATTTCCACCTACAGGGATATTAGGTGTAGATGGTACTTTAACGAGTTTTCCATCTGCGTCATATTCCCAACCATGATATGGGCACTGAACACGATCACCTTTTATCTTACCCTTGCATAAGTTGGCACCTCTATGTGGACATTGTGCGTCTAGCATAGAAACTTTACCCGATTCACCGCGAAACAACACGTGGTTTTTCCCACTGATACGAATACTCTCCATACCGAGATCTTTTGAAATTCCTATACCATACAGCATTTATATACTAAGAACTATTCTTTTAAATCTCCATAAATTTCCAAAATATCTTTAACTACTAAACTTCTTTCTATATCCGCGTGTTCAAATGTAATACATTCTATATGTTTGTGACGTTTATCTTTTATCTTTTCGTATATATCTTTTAGACCGTTATCATCATACTTACGGTCGTGTTGATTAAGGTCTCCCGTAATGACCATCTTACTTTCGTCACCCATACGCGTGAGTAACATTTTCATCTGGTTCGGGGTACTATTCTGCATTTCATCTGCTACGATGAACGCGTTTTTAAACGTTCTCCCTCTCATAAACGCGAGTGGGCAAATTTCTATTACTTTTTCTTTAATCATCGAAGCTATTTGAGTTTGTGTATAAAATTCGGCGAAAATGTCCATGATGGGACGTGTCCATGGATCCATTTTCTCTTCGAGTGTTCCGGGTAAATAGCCAATATCTTCTTCGACAGAAACTGCTGGACGGGTCAGGATGATTTTACTAAAGGATTCGTCGTTTAATCCCTGTATAGCCGCATAACATGCTAACATAGTTTTACCAGTACCAGCTGGTCCTATTGCAAACACCATGGGTTTCATGCCGTATAAAACGCGATTATAATCCCTCTGATGATCATTCTTCGGAATGGTCGTCGGAATATTTATTTCCATATCAAAGTCTTCATCATAAAACTCAGCTTCATACGAACACGGTGACAATTTTTCACGACGACCTTTCTTACCCATACTAAATACTCGTATTTTATTACTGCCTGGTCTTATATAATTTTATATCATAGTCAATTGTATTAATAATTATATAATCGGACGTTTCTTCGATTACATCTTTATTCTTTCCAACACTCTTTGTTTTTAAAATTTTTGCACAATAAATGGGTATATTTCCATACTTCGGCAACTGATAAGGTTCAAATGAAAATGCATGAATTTGATTTTTTATTTCATTTGCGGTTTTCTTATAATCTACACTAATGTTCTTAAAATCGAGTGTATTTTTTGAAAAATAAGATGAATTAACTGATCCCTGTTCATATGTGGTATACCCATCGTCCGTTAAAAGTTTATGAAAATTTTTTTCAAATATACGTTTGGCACAATCGGTGTATTTTTTATATAAATCTAAGGCGACGTCATTTTCTAAAATATCGAAAGTAGATTGATCTATCACATCACCCGTATCTATACCAGCATCCATTTTATGTAAAGTAACACCACTCTCAGTTTCACCGTGTAAAATAGGTAAACATGACGTATACATACCTTTATATTTAGGCAAAATAGAAAAATGTATGTTAAACAACCTATCTGGATGATCAAATAATTTGGGCTTTATAATTTTATCATATTCACATGATATAAAAATACTGTTTGGTATAGAATAAGCTTGTTCTAAAGTTATAATTTTTACACCTCTATCAATCGCATACTTTTTAAAAGATCGTTGCCATGTATCAATTCCATTATCAGTGCTGTTTGGTAACGCCAAAACGTTAATTGAGTGTCGTTTTACAAATTCTAACGATGTGCACGCTATATCATTTTTTCCAGCTACGACAACTGTATCGATCATTATTTAGTTTTGGTGGTGTATCTTTAATTATTGGTGATCAAATCAAATTTTTTATTAACGATTTCGAGACTTCGCGCAATATCTAAGGGATATCCCAGTACATTTTTAGAAAAAAATAGTTCTATATTCGATACGATAGCATCCTTCTTCTCGACGAATCCGATATTTTCTATAAAAAACTCATTTGTTGAATCCCATCTGTACACCTGATAATTACAATATACACTCACACTTCGCATTTTCTTTTTTGAAGAATTGCTTACTTCAATATTGAACGATATACCATTCTTACTATTACCGCAAATAAGCACGGACGAAGTGTTTGCGTACGTGACATGAATGGTATCGAGTATATCCTTTGATTTCAAAAGAAAGAACGTGATAATCGATATAGGATGAACGGCTAAATCAGTAACTATGTTTACATCATTTGGTATCATAGATCCATCGTTTATCCATTTCATTTCTATATGTTTAATGCCATTTAACTCACCAAGTCTCTTTATAGCTGTATGTTGAAGCCATGTAAAATCGCAATATAGAAAAACATCATCTGGTTTTTTAGAAAAAACGTCAAGAATGTCATCTAATGTAATACAAATGGGCTTTTCTATCCATATATCTTTTATACCCATATCAAACAGCTCGAGTAATATTTTGTGATGAGTACTAGCTGGTGTAGTAACAAACCATTTACCATCCGTGAACTTTATATCAGATATATTTTGAAAATCAGCTCCCACTTCGGGTCGTGGATCGATCGTGATTATTTCGTTATTCTCGAGTTTACTTTTAATAATTTTACCAAAATACCCGAGACCTACTATCACGCACTTCATTATTAAAGATTTGCATCTTATCTTTAATAATGAAGGTACCATTTAATGATTTAAGAAGAATTCACGAACCACTCAGGGAAGAATTTCACAAGTCGCTCGATGACGTATTAGATTCGTCTTCATTCGTGGGTGATACACATTTCGCAGAAAAATTTAGAACATATACGGGTGCCGAATATTGTATCACGTGTAATAGCGGTACAGATGCGTTATATCTAGCGATTAAGGCTCTTGAATTAAAACCGGGTTCCAGAATTATGGTACCAGCGGTTTCGTATGCAGCTACGGCTATGGCTGTGGTAAATGCGGGGCACGTACCCGTCTTTAGAGACGTGGATGCTGAAACTGGATTAATGTCATTACCAGACATTTTAGACGATATAGATTGTATAATCGTCGTCCATTTATTTGGACAAATCGCACACGTTCCACGTAAATATAATATACCGATCATAGAAGATTGTGCTCAAGCTCATGGAGCTAAATTAAATTCTGAACATGTTGGAACGCGTGGAACTATCGGTTGTTTTTCATTTTATCCGGGTAAGAACCTGGGTGCTCTTGGAGATGGAGGAGCGTGTATTACTAACGACCAAAACCTGGCTATTAAGATGAAACAATACGCAAGCCTGGGTGCACCTATACATAATCGTTACGAACATAATACCGATGGAATAAATAGTAGAATGGATGGGATGCATGGATTGTTCTTGTCTACAAAATTAAATCATCTTGATGAATGGACGAGGGAGCGAGTTGAACTTGCTAAAAAATATAATGCCACCACCCCCTTTCCTAAGAGGAGTGAACTTGGTGACGTATATCACGTTTTTTATACTTTAGAAAATGATAGAGATTCTTATATTAAGTTTATGAATTCTAATGGGGTACAAACTGGTATACATTACCCAATTGCTTTACCAGAATTAGAATGTTTTAAGGAGTATCATGTCGAATGTAAAAACGCGAAAGAATTTTGTTCAAAATGCGTAAGTTTACCAATGTTTCCGTATATGAATGCTCTTGAGATCATGACTACATTAAAGAGTCATATAGATTATCGCCATCAGGAACTTTAAAATTTTCTCCATCCCAACGATTACATTGTTTTTCAATTGATTTGATATGCCATATAGCAATAGATGGGTCAGCTTGCAATTCTATTTTCTTTTTATAACCAACTATAACCTCGTGTAATTCGTTACCATATTTAATTTCGGGTATATTTGGGAAAACGCGGCATATATAATCCGGCCAATTTATCCAATCGAGTTCATTCATTTGAAATGTAGTAGTTTTTAGCCACTCATCGGTATAACCCGGATGAATATTTATACGAGGAATCATTATAAGATCTGCGCCAGATTCTTTGACAATTGCTTTAATATTTCTAATCAGTTTTTCTTTTGGCATTTCATCGGGATCTATGATAAATATGTAATCACCCGAACATTTACTTAAATGAAAATTTCTATGTTCAGAAAAGTTATTATCAAAATCTCTTTCACACGTGACTACTTTATTTCCAAAATATTTTATGACATTTTTTACATTTTCGGTGACATGTTTAGTATCAATTAAAATATTTATTTCGTCTTCTTCATCTTTAACTTTTAACAGAAAAGATACGAGCGAGAATAAATCTTTAGATTCATTACATACGGTTATAGCATACGATAATATCATTATTAAAAGAGTAAATTAATATCTTTAATATGCTTATCCCCAAAACAATACATAAAGTTGTTATTACTGACGACGGTAATTTACCCAAATTACCAAGTGGTATTTCATGTGCGATTGAAAGTTTTTATAAATTAAATCCAGATTACAAGGTTAAATTATATTCACACGAAGAATGTGTCAAATACATCAAACAACATTACGAAGAAGGACCTTATAAAGAATATGGTATACTAAATTTATATACTAAACTAAAACCATACGCGTATAGATGCGATTTAATGAGTCAACTTATATTGTATAATGAAGGTGGGTGGTATTCTAGCATGAGATCGGTGTGTTTAGAGCCTTTGGATGTATTAAATACTTTTAATAAAGAGTATTACACGAGTGTAGATTGTCCCCCAAATCAAAACTGTATGTATAACGCTTTTATTGGATGTGTACCAAAACATCCTATATCTAAAAAAATGATAGATTTGTTAAAATGGAATATAGAACATGATCATTACGGTTTAGATTGTTTGTATCCAACTGGTCCGGGTGCGTATATGAGTGGATGTATAGATTACATTAGATCAAATCCAGGTAAATGTTTTATAGGTCAACATACAATAGAGGAAGATGGAATAGAATATGTAAGATTTGGAAATAAACGAATTTTCAAATGTAAATACAACAACGCTCAGGGTGCCGATAATTCGGATATGGGTGGAACCAACAATTACGGTCAACTGTGGTTAAACAGGGACGTATATAATTGACATGTATTACATAACCATACTAGCAACTAACTTCACCTTATTTACGTAATATACGTATCCACCTATAAGAACTGCTAGAGCTAGAAGAATATAGTTAAATGACATTTTCTTGCGTTTCTTTTCCGTTTCTTCTATAATTCTCTCAGCCGTTTCTTTACTTGGAAGTTTATCAACACTCTGATGTAACATCTCTATCTTACCTATGAGAGCGTGTATAGCATCTAATATTTGAGCTTCCTTCGTTACAGGTTTTTCTTTATGATTTACCGTAGTCACTTCTAATACCATATACCACGCAGCATCCGGTTGTAATGTTCTATAATCACCGTCATCTTGTTGCTCATATATGGTAAAATTTAACTTTTGTATAGATATAGGGTTAAAATAATTTGTTTTACGGTTAAAGCTTTTCCATTGTTTGTCTCGTAGCACGATTCCACTACTTCCCGTGAAATGTCGTTCAAGTGGCACCCTCGCAAATATTCTCCCGTGGCGCTCATCCAGCATCTGAGCGACTTGCGGGACTTCTGGACAAACGATGTCTACATATTTAGCCACGTTTGTGTTAAGTGTAGATGTATTTTCTCCCACTTGAGTTATGTAAAAATCTACCAGCTTGACACCGAGAACTTTACTGAAGTCTTCGACATGTGTATTCGATGTGAGTGATAAATCTAACGAAAATGTATTGTTCGTTCCAGTGACGTATCTAGAATCCAATACAATGTATTGTACTTTTTTAGGTATATCGTATATCGATTCCATTCTACTATGTTCAAAGAAATAAAAAAACCTAAGTCGACCACAACTTTTCTAAAAATCAAGATGTCTGAAATCATGGAGACCCCACAACTGACAGAAGTTGAGCTTCTTCGCGCTGAAATCGATGTGCTCCGTAAAGAAAATGAGGAGTTAAAATCAAGAGTAAAACCTAAGAAAATAAAACCTGTCAAGATCAAGTGTCCGTTTATAACCGCTAAGGGTGTTCAGTGTCGCAAGTTTTGTGCGGAAGGACTGACTACATGCAAAGTTCATTCAAGACCACTCAAGGCACCAAAGGAACCCAAGCCACCGCGACCGAAGCGCCAGGCTTGTACAGGGATCAATATTCGTGGAAATCCTTGTAGGCGGAAATGCTTGGATGGAAAGACTTTTTGCGAAAGACATGACCCGGATAACCCCATCGTCCCTAAAAAAACGAAGCGAGCACTCAAAAAAAGTACACCCGAACACAATCATCTTCCCGGTGTAAAACCGACCACGCGTTGTATGTTATGTGAGACGCATGGCGACTTATTCGACGTGAGCGTCTGTAACGTTCAATATGTCGAAACACCTGGTGAAGATGGAAAGACACTTAGTGAGCGTGTAGCCGAGTACGATAGAACTTAATGTATAAAAAAAATAGTTGGTAATATAAATGTTCACACCCATCGGAAATATTATAGCTATCATGGGTATCATATTTGCTCCAGTATACGTTATAGATAAATACTTACCAAAAAAGCCAGAACCCATAACCCCTAAAAACGAAGAGTTTAATAAGCCTTTCGTGTTTACAGGGAGAAATAAATATTCACCGAACTTCTCTAAAAACCATCCGTGATTATACCATCTACATTGACAAAATTAAAGATTTGTTCCGTTCATATTTAAATGAAATACTGTACCGTGACATGTTATATGTCTAAAGGTCCGGAAATAGAGAGTAATAATCATATATGTGCTGAACGCAAACTTTTAAAACATTTATATAACGAATGTTTAAAGAGTGGATACAAACCCCACCAGTTTACATCATGGTTACATAGAAAATACGGCGAGTTAGTTGTATCGAGACGAACTGTATTCGGTGATAGTATATCTATGCCATGTGTGATATGTAGGAAATTTTTACAAAAACATGATGTTAGATGGATGGCCCACGATGGGTGTCAGTGGGTTCATAGTAAAAAAACGGGTGATTTACCGGTTTCTAGACCTACAAGAAAACAAATAGAAACCTTAGGATTTTGTAATTGACCTAAGTTCGTGTCGAGATGGTATGAAAGTAAAACATGAATATCTTCTTTCTTTCGCTAGACCCCAAAGAGATCGCAGAACTATCTTGTGACCAACATGTGATAAAAATTCAACTTGAAATCTGTCAGATGTTGTACACCGCGTGGTTCTATTCTGGTGAAGAGGATACTGTACAAGCTAACGCCCCGTTCACCAAAACGAAGACTCGTAGGGGGTATAAACCCGCGCACAAAAAGCATCCAATGACTATGTGGATCGCTTCGAGTTTACAAAATTATTTGTACGCGTGTGATATCGGTATTGCTCTGAGTGACGAATACACCAAGCGATACGGTAAAATTCATACATGCGCCGAACATTTGTATTGGCTTCGTGATAACCACCCTTCGTTTTTCGAAAAACATATTAGTGATACGGCATATTATTCAACCGAAGGTATTCCGGAGTGTATGCCAGAACAGTATAAAACCCCTAATGTGGTTGAAGCATATAAAGAGTATTATATCAACGACAAGGCATCATTCGCGCGATATAAAACAGAGTGCCCATCTTTCATCAGGGAGTATGTAAACTAATTGTTACAGAAAAAATTCTTAATAATAGTAATGATCACCTTAGTGGTGACGATACTTTTGATCGTCGTGTTTTTATTCGTGACACGAAAACGACGATCAGAATATTATGAAGAGGATATAGGTCCTTCGGATATCGAGATGGGTCCTTCAGAAGATGCACCGGTCAGACCTAGATCTCTTGTTCATAAACTCCTAAAAGGTATTGATAAAATAGAAAAGAAAAGAACGCAAGATGTAATACTTCATGATGTTTTTTTGAAACAGGTGGATATGAAGGCTGCTAATGTACAGGGTTCACCGGATGAAATCAAAAATGAAATACAAGAGAGTGTTGACGAAGAATTAAAATTTATCAAAAAGTATACAGGGTTGGTAGAGGATCATATTTACGAAAACCAAACGGCACCGGAGAATGAAACGTATGATGAAGCGGCAGAGGCGGCCTACGACGGTTTACGGAAAAATATAAACACACAATTGATGGTAAAGGGACAAGAGTATAAAGAAAGGCAGATAAGTGAACTTGCTTTAAGAACAGAGCAAAGACAGGTAATGGATAATGAGGTAAAGGATACTACTATTTTAAAATCAGATTTGGGTGAAGGACTCCAGGTATTGGAAGATACTTTACCGAGCTTAGAGGCCGACGCAAATGCCATAGACACAGGTGATTCACCTACATCCGAATTGGGTACAGATGCGCTATTTTCTAGGGGTGACGAAGCTATTAACCAATCGTCACCGTTTACACAGAGGATGGCTTCCTTGTTCGCTAGTGCGAGTTTAGAGCCTGAGGATGGGTGGAACGATGGAAACGTTGCTGTAGAAACACCTACTGTTAATAGCACTTCACCACAAGGTAGTAGACAAAAATTAATCCAATTTTCAGAAGTCGGTAACGTTTTTGAGGATTATCATGCTCCACAAGATCCACTGGGGGCCTATAGTAAAATGAGTAAGGATGCTCAAGGAAGATTTACGAATTACCCTATGGATCCCGGCGAGGCGGTCGGGTGGTGCCATTATAAGGTCGACGGGAGTGAAGAGGGTCCAGGCTGCGAGGCTCGGCGCAAGGCTAGAGAAAATCCACCTGGGGTAGTGACGATAATGAATGAAAACACCGCGACAGCTCCTACAAAGGAGACACATCCGTGGAAGAAAGAAAAGGTACAGATGAAAATTAGTTGTGGACCGACATCTCCCGGCGAATTTATACTCGGCGATCCACGGAAGTATGAGTATGACCACAACGCACAACCTTGGCCAAGTGTGGATAATTGGCAAAATTATCTTGCAACTTTTCCACAGGGTGCCGGAAACTACTACACGTCCAGCCTCGGTACATTGGCGAGGAGAAATAGGAACGAGGAAGGGCGTATAGATTCTGTATACGCACACTACGGGATGACTAGGCCCGAAAGAACACAACCTCAATGGAGTGGAAGTTGTGTGAAACCGATGTATGCAGAGACGTTCCAGAAGTGCTCCGACGCGTGTAAGGATAGTGACGAATGTTCGGCATTTTCTATAGATCCTATATTCGATACGGAACGTGGACACCATGCTATGCGTGATATTCAAAGAAATGCGGGTACGGTGGAAGATGAAGAAAAATATCGGTTTAAGAGTCTTACCGCCGGTCCAGAGAAATTCGATAATGGTAATACGAATGAATATAAGGGTAAATATTGGTGTAAACTTCAGAAATATGGGAATAGAAGATTTGATATAGGAACATTTTCTGGTGAAGCTATATTCGCCAAATACGAGGATGGATACTTAAAAGATCCTTTGATAAAAGAACATATAGCAAAGAAAATCGATGCAAATTCTACTGTTTCAACTAGAAATGGAAACTTTGAACACCCCAAATTTCCGAGAACGTGTCAGGATACACCGTTAGATTTTGAAAATGATGGTGAGCCTAGGGGTACAACTGATTACTCTGTGGATGGTAGTCTTAATGATCGTAAACCTCATGTATGGAGACGGGCTGGTGTGACATCGTGGGGGTTCGGGCGCGCGGACGAAGAAAAGGGACTTCCACCTGATTCGGCGAGGTATAGTGCTGCGTGGACACCCGCTGATGCTGACGGTGTGTGTAAAAATAACGGTAAAAACGAAAAAACAGCTTATCCCGGTAGGTTTACGCTGGAGGGTGATGTTGACCCGGAGACACAGATTCAGTTAGGGTGCCCGGTACAATTCATACGGACGGGTAGAAGTGATAATCCTCGTACTGGGAGATCTAAAGAAATCACGGCGCTTGGCTGGAAAGCAAAGACCGACAGGCACCAAGAAGATTACAAATACGAGGATGCGAAATCAAACCCATACCATCTCGGATGGGCTAACCATGGTGTGGAGTCAGGATCGAATATTGTGAGAAATAAAGTTAAAGCGGGGTCTGATGATAGATACAGTTATGCAATCTCCGTACAAAGAGATCGATTTGGTAATACAATCCAAGATGAAAATAGTCTTGTCGACGATGATTATAGAAGTTTAGTTTTACCCGGTACACGTGGTCTTCCTAAGTGTCCAAATGGATATACCGTACGAACCGAAAATCAACCGTATTGTGACCCAAATACATTAACTCTTTCGACACCAAACGTAAAATGTGAACCCATATTGGAACAAGGTGGATGTATCGCTAAAGAAAGTAAATACCAAAATCAATGTGCCGCGTTAAACGAAGTGACTTGTACAAATCATCAATTTTCTTCTGAAGAGTTGGGGTTAGAACGTTTTGAACCGGGTGGAAAGAATGCGGCGAGTCCTTCGTGGGCACCACAAAATCAGTGGCAAGATAATAAAACAAAGTCGGACCGGCTTCCTGATTGGACGATGCCATACCGAGACCCAAACGTTGGACTTCACGCGTATAAATCTTACGGAAAACAGTTGGGCAAGGATCATAGATGGAATAAGTATACAATGGACGGTCTGCCCGCTAGTGATGTATGTGATTGGAAACCACATACATTCTACGATGGTCAAGTGTCTAGGGAAACGGAATACGACGGTAAACAATTTTATGTTTTATATAAAAGATCTCAAAGTGGAGCGTGGGCTGTAGGTCAGCCGGATGAATTTACCTTCCAAGGACCCAAATGGGAATGGGATGCTGGAGGTTACGATCCCAAATTTAATGAATGGGCTAGATGGTTTGACGATAAAGGTAAGATTGTATTACAAAATCCTGATGGTACCTTTAATCAAGATGCTATAAAGTATCGCCAGGCAGTCCTTAAGAAAATGGGCGGTGATTTTAAAACAACAGAAATACCCGTTATTTATTACACGATCGATGATAGTGACGTAACAGAAGAATCTAAAAAACTCGCAGAGCAAGCAGCAATAAATTATCATAGTGGCGAATAAATAGATCCAGGTTTAACGTATATGAATTTAAGTATACACCGAGATCCATCGGTTATTTCGGAGACCATGTGTGGTGCTCCGTTCGCTCTGACATATAAAATACTATTAGGCGTAGGTTCTAATGACTGTATTTTACCTGTTATCGGTTGTTTCCAATTAAACGTTGTATCAGACGTATTATCTATCGTATATATCAGTTCGTATTGTTCCGGATCATATAATTGTGTATCCGAGTGCCAGTTCATGTGTCCACCCATACCGTACACGCGGTATTCGACCGGAACGTCTACACTTAATTCGTACCCATTGAATCCTAGTTTAGTTTTAACTTCATCGGAATCTAATAATTTGTGTATATCATGTGTTGGATCTATATAGAAACGTTTTCTTTTAACATTATTAGGGAGATCTTCATCAACGAGTTGAGAATTGAATTCTAAACAATCTTTTTTAATTTTTTCATGAACAAATTTTTCAAAAAAATTAGTAGAGTAAAATACTTTTTTATTTTTATATTCAAAAACCAAAAATAATAGAAGCGTCAGGATTAGGATCACGACGAAGAGCTTCATCTTGAAATCATGAAAGAAAAAAACCTAAGTCGATCTCACGTTTCGTAAATTTTCAACATAAAGATGGAAGAACTTCAACGTGTCATGGCCGCCCTCGACTTCATCTCCGACAAGATCGGAGATGGGATGTACTTGGATATGGCTGATAATCTCAAGCGCATCCACGACAAACTCAACGGTGATAAACCGTTTCACGAAGACCAATTCTACTACAGTGATGATGATTCGGAACTCGGTAGCGATGATGACAGAGACTACGAGTCTCCGCGACCAGCGGTTAGTGCCCCGTTCGCACCGAATCTCGATCGAACACGTCTCTCTGATATTGCACGTCTCAGAGACAAGCTTCTGGATACTGTGAAGAAGATGCACGAGGAGTACAATGTTCTCATGAAGTGGGAAAAGGAAGCGGGGCGTACGGAATGGACCCCCATCAAGCGTATGACTGCGTTTCGAAAGACTCAGGCTATCAAGCTGTGGTGTGAAAATAACACTCACAGGGCTCCTGGTGGTGAGGCTGGGGAACTCGTTGGTCGACTATCCACCGCCGCCATGACGGGTCCCGGTGACTGGACCTGGGAAAACCTGATGGAAAACGGTCTTCGGACAATTGTGTTGAAAATTGGAACCGAGGAGGAGATTATCCGTGCTCAACGTGGATTTGTCTACTATGATGATCTTTCACTCAAAACACTCCAAAAGCTTCCCGCTTTTGAGAAGAAGATTCATGATGACTACAAGGAAGAATGTCAAAGGAAAATGATCGAATACTTTGAGAACGCTAAGTTAAAGGTGATTGAATCGAAGGCACAGATGACCAGGTTGGAAATGCTTTGTGTGGATACGGAGTGTGAGTTGAGTCAACTTGATGCTCCTGTCTATGCTCGCGATTACTGGGAGGTCGACGAAGATGCGAATGCGCCATGCGAGTTTTGGGTCGCCCCGGGGCGAATGGTGGACCATGGGTGGGAGATGCGGGTGAGCGAACGGCGCCGTTAAATAAATATCTTGTAATAGTAAATGGCTAACCTCAAACTTCTCCCCAAAACTATCGAGTCTAAAATGAATGCACGCGATCTTAAGAAATATGCCAAACTTCAAAAAGAGTGGAAATCTGTCTTAAAAGTTATGATTAAAGCGGAACAAAAATCTGGCGAATATTTCCGTAAAACCCGTAAAAACACGACTGACGCACAGATGAAAAAGCAGGCATCCCTCGATAACGCGACTTTAAAAGCTTTCTATTTCGCCGATAAGAAAAATGATGAATGGACTACCTTCACGGATCAAATGAGAAAAAAATATAAGTAGATAATAAAATGGTGAGGGCGTCAGGACCCATAATTAATCGAATGAGAAGAGATGGACGACTTCCCGGACCTAGAACAACGCGTAGTACCCGGTCAGCGTCGTCGCAGGCGACAAACGTTTCTAACTCCAATTCCAATTCAAATTCCAACTCATCTTTTACTAGACGAGTACGAGCACGCGTTTCGTCTCCCCCATCTAATACACGTCAGATACGCTACAACTTTAATAGGTTTGGAAATTCCATGGCGATTAATAACAATAATAATCTACCCCGAATGGGGAGTCCTGTGGTA
>Ga0181417_1000020_pt1 | contig 53224 bp, 63 predicted proteins | sample 40SPOviralmetaG_FD_130142 | JGI IMG/M metagenome (GOLD analysis project Ga0181417, IMG submission 130142) | Marine viral communities from the oligotrophic San Pedro Time Series (SPOT) site, San Pedro Channel, CA, USA - 40 SPOT_SRF_2013-02-13 | ecosystem: Environmental > Aquatic > Marine > Strait...
ACTACACTACCTCCGAACCATTCAACAATTTTTTTCATATTCCATTTCGCTTATGTACCTATACTCTTCGGTAGCATCAAAACTTGGACAAGCTTTATTAGCAAAATCTCTATGACCGTGCACTACACTATCAGTATGTATGGCTTTTAAAGTTAGTAATAAGGACTCAAGACTGTCCACTTGCTCTTGAGTTCTAGTATCTTTTGGTGTTTTTCCATCAGACTCAACACCTCCGATATAACAAATTCCCAAACTGCTTTTATTGTACTGTTTACAATGAGCACCGGGAACATTATCTTCTCTTCCTTTTTTGATTGTACCGTCTAAATAAATGACGTAATGGTATCCCACATCTCTCCATCCTCTTCCATTAACGTGCCAATCTTTTATTGTATCTATTGTAATGTGTTGACCTTCACGAGTTGCAGAGCAATGTACTATGAGTTTATCAATCTTCATTTTTCTTTTTAGACTCCTTATTTAGTAAGTACCATCTTTGAGCCGTGTATCCGACTGACAAGACTAGCAAGGTAATCTTTAATATCATATCTATATGCGACATTGAAATCGCAAGAGTACCTATATTTAATAAGTACATTTTTATGTCACCCATCCAATTATTTATCATTACTAATGTAGTTATACATTATCGTTACGTCATCACCCATTGTAGATGATTGAGTCCAATAGCTATTATCTTTCATATTTTGATTGTTATGCCGATTGTTATTTTCATTATCCCCAAAGTGCTATGATTTCTTTTGCATCTGTACCGGTTCCGTAAACCTTCTTTACTTGTACAGGAAAGAATCCTACAGGAACATTACCGAATGTAACAGTTGAACCTGATATAGTATCAACTTTTAAATTACCACTAACTCCAACATATAACACACAACCATTGTTAGCATTTGGATAGCTACCATCTACAGGATTTGCTTTATAAACTATAAAATTTTCAGTACCACCTACATTTTTAAAAATATCTGCGTTCAATGTAAGTGTTACATCGTCTTGAACTAAGATAACAGTAGCTGCTTCTCCTGTTGTTGTATTATAAACTATATCTAATTCTCTTACCCCTTCTTTAAGAAAGTTAGTACTACCTGCTGCAATTAGTTCATTAGTGTTTATTGCCTGACTAATTCCTTCAGATACTATATTTGTGTAAGGTATATTGCAGTTATCTGATACGATAACCTCTAAAGCTTCATAGCCTTGTAAAATATTGTGTGCCATATTATTTATTTTTTATAAGGAAATTTTTCGTTTAAAACTCTTTTCCTTTTTCCACACCCACAGTCTTTATTTAATGCCTTGGCTCCTGCCTCAACAATTTTTTTGATTCCGGTTGCAGTTGTTATTTTCTCTATTGTATCTCCTAAACCTTTTGATTTCATTTTGATTATTTTTTACACATACATTGTGCAACAGGACATTCGTTAACATCAATGATTAATTTTGAAACTAGCCAATTCCATTTGCAACAAAGTTTACACCAAACCTTTTGCATCCACATTCCTAATCTTACAAATAACTTACCCATCTTAGAAGTTGTGCTTTGTTACTTTTAAGTTGTTTGAATGGTAACATCCTTGTGCTGAAGACTTGTTTCCTGAGTATGCTTTCTTGCCCATAGCTTTCTCCATACCTTTAGATTCATCTCTTCTTGACTTCATAGATTGAGATTTTTTTCCATTTCTCATTCCCATTGACTCATCGAGTCTTGAATTGTATCCTTGTTTTTTCATTACGATTTCTTTTTTAAACTATTATTATAATCTCTTTTTTGAGTAGAACTTCCCATAAATCTTGGGTTTCCTCCTGAGCCTTTTACAACAGGCTTCTTTTTCTTTTTAACTTTGGTTACTGCTTTAGTAACTGTTTTTTTTATTTTGCCTCCTGCTTTTTTTAATGCAGTTACAACAGGTTTCTTACCTGAACCTGCTCTTATCAATCCTCCTTTTGCCATTTTTCTTTTGGCTCCGATTCCTGATGTTCTTTTTCTAGTATGTACTTTTTTTCCTCTTGGTGGCATAACTTTAATTTTATTTTACAAATATACTAATATTTTCCTTGTCTATTTTTTGGTGAAGACTTTGTGCTTCCACCCTTACCTGCCCATAGTTTTTTACAACTCCAATACCTAGCAGTTAGTTTTGATTTAGCAGTACCACATTTATGTCGTGCCTTAAAAGATTTTCTAGCTTTAGAAGAATAATTATGCCCATATCCTTTTGCTCCAAAGTGAATTAACTTTTCTCTTCCGTTCTCACAAGCCTTGACCATTTTCTTTTTACCCGGTCTTGTACTTGGTCTAACGACATTGCACTTCATATTTTTTTTACTTACTGCCATTCTTATTTTTTCTTTTTCTTAGTAAGGCTTTTAAGTTTAGCTAAAGCACTTTGAACTTTAGTTTTACCTGTTACGGTACTTTCTTTTGTTCTTTTTACTTTTGCTCCTTTTGGTTTTGGTGTAGGTCTTGAACCTGTTTTCTTTACATCAACATTTGTTTTTCTACCTGTCTTAGTATTAAACTTGGTAGCCTTTGTTGTAGTAACACCTTTTCTTTTTCTAGTAACAGTTTTTGTTGAGGTTCCGTCTTTTTTATTCTTAGTAACCTTAACAGTTCTATTTGGTCCTGCTTCTAATTTAGAAAATGCTTTTTCTTTTTTAGCTTGACCTCTTGCAGCTAGTCCCGGCTTATTCAAAAGTTTTCCTGCAGTAACCTGCTTCTTACCTTTGATTCCTTTTTTCTTTAACCTAACGGTTCTTTTTTTGTTTCTTAGTTCTTGTTTAGCTTCTTGCTTTTTAAGTCTACCTGAAACTCTTTGTGCTTTTGTTCTTCCTGTTGGCATAATATTTATTATTAGTTTTTATATCATTGACTGTGGCTACCCAATCTTTAGGCAGTCTGTTTCTGTTATATTGGTCAACTAACCACTTGTCACTTCTATTTTCTTTTTTTACTATGTGCTGCACTTTTAATTAATCTTTCTTCCATTTTAGCAACCTTAATTTTAAGATTGGTATTTTCTATAATTAATTCTTCAATCTTTAATTCTAATGAATCAATCTTATCTTTTAACTCTTCAATTATCTTTAAAGATAATTGGTCAAGCTTATCTCCTTCTCGTTCATTTTGGTCCATCTTCTTTTTGATTATAGACCAAATCTCTTTTACACCAAAAGCAGACAACAATGCTATGAGTAATCCCTCATCCACTATGCTCGTCTAGTTCTTCTACGAACTGCACCTACTTTCCTTCCACCTGCACCTTGCTTACCAATTCTAGCTTTTTCTCTTTGTTTAGAGGCTAACTTACTTTTAGACATTTCTGATTTAGTAACCGGTGTTTTTTTAGATACTCTTTTAGATGGTCTACAGTATTCACTACTACCACCTGTACCACAAGGCTTATTGGTTCTAGTGTCTACCCATTTTTCTTTTCCCCATCTTTTTAGGTTAGAACCTGCTGCAGATTTTTTAACCTTACCTTTTTTCTTTCTACACTTTGCAGTAGCCTGTGCTGCTCTAGCCGACCATTTGCCGTAGCTTCTCATTACCTTTCTATAACACGCATCTTTTGGCATCAGCTTATTTTTTATCTTCCTTGACCTCTATATTTCTTTTTATACTTCACTTGACCTTTACTAGCATTTTTATTATGAGAATGTGATTTACGTTTTGTTTTAACGTAAGTAGCTACATTTGCTTTCCTTGCCATTATCTAGTACTTCTATTGTTTTTCTTTCTATGTAATCTCATTTTACTTCCTTTCAAATGAGCACCACCAAATGTTAGGTTACCACCTGATGAAACTTTTCTTTCTCCATTTTCCTTCTTTTCCCATAACGCAACATCTTTAGGTTTAAAAGTACTTAGGTCAGGTGTGGTATTTTTTTTAGCATCACCCTTCTTGTAAGTTTTATTTTCTTTTTTGGTCGTGGTTTTTTTATCTTTAGTTCCGTCAGCCATAATAATTGTATCTTTGCTACAAAGATATTAAATTTAATTCAATGGTTGATTACCTTAAATATTGGAGGGTAGTTCGTTATTTCATCAAGGCTAAGTACGGATTAAGCCAAGCTGATTTAGACATCATACTATTTCTTCGTTCCGAAAAATATTTTTCAAAAGATGACTTTGATGAGTTCAATGAACTTGTTAGTTGGGATAAAAATAGATTTGAGAATCTTCGCAAAGAAGGTTGGATAGATTCTTTTAGGAAACGTAAAGGTAAACGGAAAGCATTATACCAATTGTCATATAAAGCACAGAGGGTGGTTACCTCTATATATAAAAAACTAGAGGGTGAAGAGATACCTGAAAGTAAATCTTCTAACCCTCTATTTCTAAAAAATGTTTCCTACAATGATAAGGTTTATAGGAACTACATTAAAAAACTAAACAAGTCTATTCGACAACAACAACATCTCTCTCAGTAATTACAGTATATAAAATATCCTGAATCATCATAGAGTATCCTGCACGAGAATCATAATAGATGGTATCGTTTGGTTCTATATTGTTTACATCAGTACCTGATGCATTAACAGTTCCTTTCTTGTATCTAATATTATCTACATCATCTGCAGACAATAAAATACCTGATTCTGTTTTAACCTCTTCCTTTACCGGAGTCAGTAGTATGTACTTTCCTATTGGCTTCATATCTTTCTCTTTCGGTTTCGTTTAGGTTCTTAACGTAGTAGCCTTCTTTCTTTAAAAGGCTAATAGCTTCTTGAATTTTTTTCTCCTTCATTCTGAAGTGATGAAATATTTGATTATCTATTGGCATTATATTAGTATTAAATTAATTATTATCTTCATAAGTTCGTGCCATTGTTATAATAGCATTAGTTGATAGCAATGTGATTGCTACCGATACTGCATTCTGAAGTGCTGACCTTGTAACTTTCAATGGGTCTATAATACCCATCTCATACATATCTCCATACACATCATTCTTTACGTCATACCCTGCGTTAGCAGGGTCGGTTATTTTAAATTCATAACCTTCAAAATCTTTACCTGCATTTTTCCAAATTTGTTTTAATGGAGATTGCAAAGCTTGTTTTAAAATTTGTTTAGATACCGTAGATTCATCTAACTCCATTGATTCTCTTAATAAAGCAAGACCACCTCCGGGAATAATACCTTCTTCTAAGGCTGAACGTACTGCACAGACTGCATCATCAACACGGTCATACAGTTCCTTCTGTTCCAAATCTGTGTTACCCCCGACAAAGATGACCCCTACACCACCTTTGAGAGAGGCAATCCTGCTAAGTATAAATTCCTTGTCTTCTTTTTTGGTTGCATTTTTATGAGCATCCTGAAGTTCTTGAATTCTATTTTTAATTTCTTCTGAGTCTTTGGTATCTTTTATGATGACAGATGAGTCACGACCAACTATCACCTTGGAGCAATGACCCAAATCGTTTACTGTCATCAATGACAAATCATCTCCTGTCTTCTCGCTAAAGTAAGTAGCACCTACACTAACTGCAATATCTTGCATTAGTTCGTGTTGCTTGTATCCAAAGTTTGGTGGAGGAACCACACAAATCTTTAGATTGTTTTTCATTACGTTAGCTGCAAGAGTATTGACTACATTAGTAGACGTTGGTGCAATAATTAAAAGCTTTTTGTTTTCTTGGATAACAGGTTTTAAAACTGCTTCTATATTTAAAATGTTTTCTATTGGAGCATCACTTACTAATATGTGACAGTCTTCCAATATACATTCATCTTTCTTTTGGTTGTTTACAAACAATGGACTTAGGTATCCTCTATCTACTTTCAATCCATTTGTGTAATCATAATATGTTTCTGAAGTTTCAGATTTATCAACTGCTACAATACCGTGCTTTCCTACCTTCTTATAAACCTCAGCAATAATAGAACCGAGTACCTCATCATTGTTTGCTGATATTGTGGCTACGTCTTTCAACACCTTAGTAGAAACTTTCTTGGCTTTAGCCTTCAGGTTAGAAACAATCAGATTGGTATCCTCTACCAAATCTCTCAAGACTTGAGTTTTGTTTTCTTTTATATGTTCTGCTCCTGCTTCAACTAATGCTTCAGTTAAAACAATTGCAGTTGTAGTTCCATCACCGGCATTAGATGCAGTACGTTCTGCAGCTTCTTTCATAATACGAACTGCTAAATGTTCTGTTGGGTCTAGCAACGAAACAGACTTAGCAACTGTCACTCCATCTTTGGTGACTGTTATTCCGTGTGTGTGTTGTGGTGATTCTATTAGTACAGTTTGACCTGATGGTCCAAGTGTGGACTTAACTGCTTTGGCTATTTTTTCGATTCCCTTGAAAAGCTTATCTCTGCCTTCTTGGTCGAACAATAGATTCTTAGGGGTGTATCCTAGTTCTGACATATTATAATAAATTTAATTTAGTCAAAGATACGAATTTATTTTATCTTAGCACTAATACTCTTTATGTTTAACTTTCGTCTAATTCCGTTTTATTGTTCTCTATATAGTAGTAGTAGTAGTAGTAGTAGAATAAAAATTACCCCTTGTAGTTTTGGATTTAAAATCGACATAATCGACATAGAATTGATTATCAGTTAGTTAGCTTTTAATAATCGACATATAATTGTCATAGAAACGACATAAGTAAAAAAAATAATATTAATATTGACATATGCACCTATAGCTTAATTGGATAAAGCAACTGCCTTCTAAGCAGTAGAGTCTAGGTTCGAGTCCTAGTAGGTGTACAAAAAAAAAGAGGAACACTAAGTTCCTCTCCTTCCAATCAATCAAATCAAAATCAACTACATTCTGTAGAAGTTCTTTCGACCTTCTGCAAGGTCAATACCGTCTGCATACATATCTACTTTCTTTGCTCTTCGCATAGTCTTGCGTAGCATAGCTGCTTGTTCTATTCCTGAGATACCATCGGGTCTGTCATTAATGAGTCTACCTTTCTCAACTCTTAATCCACCCATACTTTGAAATTTCATATTCATTTTCATATCTATTGCTTTTGAACAAAGATACAAAAATTTTTTAGATGTCTACAGTATTTAGGTTATATAGGATTGTACGCAATGTACCCCCTATCCGAAAGTGATATTTTTTTTGTTCGACAATTTGATTTTGAAATCTGCCGTTGGACTTTTTTAGCTTTTTTCTAGCAGGGTAGTACTGCTAACCTGTTAGCTATTGTAATGCTGACAGGGTTGCCTACCTGCAACCCTTTCACCCTGCCGTTATCCTTCCCTTATTCGACCTTCCCCTACCCCCATACCCCCACATCACAAAAGAAACTTCAATCAAGGACACACAGATTGAAGGTAGCCTCAGCAGGGTTGTTAGATTGGGTAAACAATTCAACGTAATTTAGACTGATGTAACTTACTGATACTCAGCGACTTTAAAACTAAAATGAAAAAAAACTATAAAATTGTTTGGTAGTTAATAGAATTAGACTAAATTTGTACCTGAATTATTAATTAAATATATATCAAATGAAAAATCAAAATGACATTTACTCTAGGATTAATGACCTAGTAATTGAAGGACTAACTAAGGAAGGGATGCAATGGTTCAAGCCTTGGAAAGGTGGTGAAGAGAACGCACCTTTTAACCTGCACACTAAGAGATACTACAACGGATTTAACATCTTTATGTTGAACTGCGTAATGCGTGAAATGGATTGGGAATACAACCAATGGATGACCTTCAAGCAAATCTCTGAAAAGGGTGGTAAGGTTATCAAGGGTAGCAAATCAACTGAAGTTTACTTTTGGCAGATAGGTTACTTCGATAACAAAACAGGTAAGTTTGTTCCTGCTAAGAATGTAAAGAATATCAATGTTACTGAGCAATACAATGACAAGGATAGATACAGAAAGACATTCTCTGTAAGATTTTACAAGGTGTTCAACGTAGCACAGACTGAAGGAATTGAGCCATTAGTTAAAGAGAAAGTTGTAACTGAGGTAGTGAATGAGCCAAACAAGGTTGCTGAAGGATTAGTAAAAAACTATGTTGAAAAGCAAAACGGCTTTAAGATAATCCACAGAGAGAACTCTGCATACTACTCACCAAGTAGAGATATAGTTAATATGCCAATGCTAGAAACATTCGTTGATGCTGATAGCTACTACAAGACTTTGTTTCACGAGTTAGCACATAGCACAGGTCACAAGTCTAGATTAAACAGAAAGTCTATGACTGAGATAGCACATTGGGGTGATAATACTTATGCTAAGGAAGAGTTAGTTGCTGAGATTAGTTCTTGGTACTTGGTCGGTCTGTTAGGACTTAATCCACAGGACAATGAAATTAACTCTCAAGCCTATATCAAAGGGTGGTGCAGAGAGTTGTCTGACAAGCCTAGTGAATGTGTATTTGCTATGCAACAAGCAACCAAGGTTGTAGACTACCTTCAGCAGTAGTCTTAACCGACACCAACACCAACCTCACTTCAGAAACGGAGTGGGGATTTGGTGGTAGATAACAATTATTAATTAAATCAATTTAAAATGAAAAAAGCAAATTTAACATTCCAAGATATAGATTGGAAAAACCATTCTGCTCTAGGTGAGCAGGGTGTTCAAGGTACGTTGACTATTGGTCAATATGAACTATCAGTTGTAGCAGGTAAAGGTCTGTATTCAACTGCAGGTAAGGAAAGTTTCTACAAGCCTTGTAGAGATGGTTATTATATCTCATTTGAAGTAGCAGTCTTTCAAGATGTTGCTGAGGGTGAAAGTCAAGAGTTCACTAACAAGTTTTTCTATGGTGATTTTGAAACTAATGATGATGTTTTAGGGTGGCAATCTAGACATCAAATCAATGACCTAATCAAACGTATTGAAGACTCATTGAAGACTGTTAAACTAGACTTCAATAATCCATACGAAGCAGGAGAGGTTACTGATGAGTTCAAAGAGAAATGGGTTGAGATAGAGCCATTGGATACCAATAACAATCTTAAAACTATAAAAGAAATAGCTGAGTCAGGTGCTAAGATTAACGAAGAGCAAGAGAGTAAGCTAAAAGTTTTTACTGATGCAGGTTGGGTAAAAGGTGATAACATAAAGATAGAAAAAGAGGATAGAGAAACAGAGCATAGTTTTATAGTAGGTGATACCAAGTATATTGTTACTGTTTATAGTATAGACCTCTATGTTAAAATTAAATACCTCAAGTATGTAAATGGTTGGAATATTGAAACACCATTTTTGAAGTGGTGTTGGACACAACCAAGTGATGCATACAGTTCAGGTTACTACCGTAGCAGTAAGAACGGCAAATATACTTCTTATGCTATCGTTGGTAGTGAAAGACAATACTCAGCTAAAGGATTACTTAAAAAGGTTGCTGAAGTTAACGAACAAAGCCAATGGAACTTTGATGCTTACATCAATGAAAGACAAGCATATAATAAAGCTAAAGAGTTATTGTTAAGTAAGTATCCAAAAGCAACTGTGAAGAAAGGTTATTCAAGATATGACCATAGCTACAGAAAGATAGATTTAATATTTAAATCAGGAAGCACGTTAGAGTTTAGTGTGCGTGACTATGGCGATAAGCTACTTAGCCTAGATAAAGTTATAGACCAACACAAACTATCCTATGACAATTGGGAAGGTTGGGCAGATAGATTTAATAACCAAAAACAAAAAGTATGAAGTATACTATAGCTAAAGCAATACTTGGAGTCCCTGTGACTCTAGGTATTGGTATGGCTTTCGGATTGAAAGACTATACCCCTGTGAGTGAGCAGAAACAAATCATACAACAAGTCATAGATAGCTTAGAGCAAACAAAGGATACCATACCTATAGTTAAATACAGGACTCTTAATTGGGATGACTTTTTAGAAACTATAATATGGGTAGAAAGCCGAGGTCAAGACTCAGCATATAATCCTGAAGAGAATGCAGTAGGAGTTCTACAAATCAGACCAATTATGGTTAGAGAGGTGAACAGAGTTTTAAGAAAGCATAAGTCTGATTTAAGATTTACGTTGGAAGATAGATGGGACAGACAAAAGTCAATTGATATGTTTGACATAATGGCTGAAGAAGTTTACTGTTGTATCGGTATATCATTTAGAGAGTATTGTGAAGTCGTTGCTAGAAAATGGAATGGTGGTGGTCGAGGTCACAAAAAGAAAGCCACGTTAGAATATTGGCAGAGGATAGAAAATAAAATGAATCAAATAAATTTGGAATTGTAAAAGATTTAGACTATATTTGTACCAAGTTAAGAATTATAACCTAGGGTATTAATTAATAATTCTAAGTGGGTGACCTAGCATCCTCACCAAGCTGACCTTGAAATAGTGGTCGGCTTTTGGTGGTAAAAACAATTATTAATTTAAATCAAATCAAATGAAAAAATCAATTTTAATTTTTCAAAAGAGTCTAATGACTCTAACATCATTGTTCGTGTGGGCAATGATAGTAAGGCTATTAATTCACATCTTGGCAAATGATATAAGTTATTCTGTGCCAAGTGTTATATCCTTTTCTATTGTTAGTTTGTTCGTAGGTTTCCTAATCTATGTATCGGCTAGTTTATTAATAGATATATTAAAATCTAAAGAACTTTAATTATGGGATATAGAAGTCAAGTTTATGTTGGAGTTCCACCAACAAAAGGTAAGGAGTTAGAAAGTTTTGAGTGGGAGTTTGGAACAACTCACAAATCCACCTCAACCTTTCTAGATTTATTTAAACCTGTCAAAAGAAATTCTGATGAGGGAATGTATATCTATATGGGCGATTGGCTCAAGTGGTATGAAGGCTACAAAGATGTTGATGCAATCACAAATTTTATAGAAGAGTGTGAAGGATTTATTGTAGCTATTGGTGAAGATGATGCAGTTCATTCAACACTAGGAGATTACTATGAATACATTGATATAAGAATGGAAATAGATATATTATGAGTTATAAAGTAACATTAGAATTTCACACAGGTAGACCATCCTACGGCAGAAGCCGTGGGACTTGGTCAATGACTAAAGAGTTTAACGACCTAAGACATTGCAATAACTTTATTAAATATATAGAGAGAACAAAAGGCTATATGCTTGATGAAGTATTCTATGAAGGTGGCTATCCTTTTAATGAAGGAGATGACTATTGGGTAATTGAAGACAACACAATTGTGTGGTCGTGTTGGGATGAAATCTCAGAGCAGTTGTTTGATAGTAATAGAATCTACTTTACATCATTCTATGATGCTGAAAAATATGCAGAAGGAATGAAGAACGTAAAGGTTATAAGTCTAGGAGAAAAGTTTTTTTATAAAGCAGTTAGAGTTCCTGACTTTGATATGGTTGATTGTCCTCAGTATGGAGAAACACCATACGGAGTATGTCTTGATGTGTATTACGAGAACGGAGAGTTCTGTGAATCAGGTCACGATTGGTCATACTTCAGCACAGAATCTGAAGCTGAAGAGTATGTAAATAAATTTAATAATAAATATAAAAAAGTAATCCAATGAAAAAAATAGATGTTGTAAGTGCCAAGGCTTTTATGGAAGCTAGAAAATTTAAAACAAGTAATACAGAGGTTGTGGTACTGCCTAATGTAACTGTATTAAAGCTATTCGGAAATGAAATAGCATATAGATATAATTGTCCTGATAAAATTTTATCAATCACAAACTGTGGTTACCAAACTATGACAACTAAATCTAGATTAAATGCCATACTATCTCACTATGATAGTTCTATATATCAAAGAAAAGGTAAGTGGTACTTGACTCTTGGTGACTCAGAGTTTGAGTGGGATGGTGAACTCATTGATGTTAATATGCTACAACATAAGTATATTTGTGGAAGTTGTGGTGAATATACCAATCAATATGTTTACTCTGAACAAAGAGATATAGATGAATGTCCAACCTGTTACGATATAAACTCTCAATTGTTTATTGGCTCAACAAAAAAAGTAAATGCAGTATGATAACTATTAAACAATTAAAAGACATAGCATCTGATATTAAATCAGATGACTCTTGGGTGAACGATAGTCATTCAGGTGCAGAGCATAAAGGAATCTGTGATGGATTGAATAGATTAATTAGTCACCTTGAAGAGATTGAATGTGATGAATGTAAGAAAGATGAAACCGAATGGTTAAATAATTTTGCTGATTACATCCAAGACATCAAACCTAATTTGTATAACGAAGCCTGTGAATACGCAGATAAACTTGAAGAAAATGAGTAAGATATATATAACAAAAAAAGACAATTTTGTTTGGTTAGATGTAACCAAAAGATGTAAGTCATCAATGACTACATTAGAACTAAATCAAGCACACGAATTGTATGCAGTTAATTATGAAGATGTTGACTCTTTAATTGAAGATACCGAAACAATACCAACCTTAATAAAACAAGGACATAGAATTTGTATTGAGGTTGGACATCTTCCAAATAAATATAAACCAACTGACTCTTGGAAAGACACAGACAAGGAACTTATCAATGGATATTGGTATGTGAAAATGGCTGATATAAATTAGGTTAAGTCTAATTAAATTATTATTTTAGTATAAATTAAAAACACAATTAAATGAAAAATTTATTGCATATTCAACGTGAACATTTGCTTTCACTAAAACTAGACAAAGGCTCTGACAATAAGGATGCCATTCAAAAAATTCAACAAGCATACGACAACGGAAGTTATGGTGCTAAAGAATACAAAACTACAAGAGTTAAAATATCAAGAGAAGAATTTGTAGAGAGGTTTGCAAACCCACCAAAGCTAGATAAAAATTGCAAGGAAGTATATACATACTTAGGTGGAATGTTTATTCAACTACTAAAACCTTTTGGTAAAGACAAAGAACATTTGTGGGACAACGGAGATGAACACACAAAGAAAATGAAATCTCTTGCTAAACTTGAGAAGCATATGTGTGATGTAATCTTTGATAAATCTTATTAGTATGAAGAGTACAGAAGAATTAATCAAAGAAGTAGGCAGGGAAGTAGTGATGTTACTTCTAGAAAAGAACAAAGCCTATGGCGACACGGCTAACAAGCCACCCAAAATATTTTCCAAACTATCAGCTAAGGAAGGAATCTTAGCTAGGATAGATGACAAGTTAAGCAGGATAAAAACTGTGGGCATCAATGATAAAACAGAGGACACCCTGCTAGATTTGATAGGCTATCTTATTTTATATAGAGTTCAATGTAGAAAAGAAATTGGACAAAATTTGGAAAAGAATAAGAAATAAATTATATTTGCAATCAATCAATTAAATTAAATTATATGTCAAAATCAAAAAAAGTTTTCACGGAAGTTCGTGAAAGAGAAGTTCTGCAAGAAGAGTTAATGCAGACTTATGAAGCAAAAGAAATTGAATCAGTTTCAGCTTCGCAAAGACAAGTGTTAAATGAAATCTTTGAGGCTTGGGGAGAAATCTTTGGAGTCCAAGATGTTAAATCAAAATCAAATGAAGACGAAAATTTTTAATGTGTATGTGGATAAGGTCTGCTATCTCTTTGGAATAGAAAAGGAAATGCTTTTCACTAAAACAAAACGAAGAGATGTGGTAGATGCAAGGCAGTTACTTTATTACTTGTGTTCCGAAAGACCTATGCGATTAGTATACATACAAGAGTATATGGCAGAGAATGGATATGATATAAATCATAGTTCAATTCACCACGGAATCGCACAAGTAAAAGAGAAACTATTAACTGATAAAGATTATATAGAAACCCTAGAGTCAATCACGGATGAAGCATAGTCTTGAAGAAATATTCCAACAGTCCAAACTAGATGACTATGCCATTGCTTTAGATGGTGATGGATATGAATCAAGAATGGTCTATGGAATTAAGATTGTCCGTGACAATGAAACCAAATCTATTCAGCTATTAAATACTATGGTTGGTGGTGATTACTATAAAGAACTTACCCATAATCAGGTGCAGGTTTTTTTAGAAAAAGGTTGGAGAATTGGAGTTTATGTTGTAGCTTTGTCTAACTATCGTTCAAAACTTATTCTTATAGAACAGAAGATACATAAGGTAATGAATGGTACTAAATCAGAGAAGCAAATAAGTTCATTGAAAGGTCAACGGACAAGGATAATGAATCAGTATTCAGAAATTAATCAGAAGTTTAATCAATTAAATTTAAATCAAAATGGCAACGAAGTCAACAACAACAAAGAGGAAGCAGACAACCTTTGAAAAATTATCTGCAGTCAACGTAAACAAATATGTTGAGAAGAAAAACAATCTAACCTACCTGTCTTGGGCATATGCTTGGGCAGAAACTAAGAAGCATTGTCCTGATGCTAGATATGAAATCTTAGATACAGAGTATGATGATGCTATAGGTTTTATGTGTCACACACAAGTAACTATTGAAGGAGAAACATTATCAATGTGGTTACCTGTAATGGACAGTAAGAATCAAGCAATGAAAAAGCAAATGTATTCTTACACTACAAGGTATGGTGAGAAGCAAGTTGCTCAAGCAACTACAACTGACATCAATAAAACTATTATGAGATGTCTTACTAAAAACTTAGCAATGTTCGGTCTAGGTATTTATATTTACGCAGGTGAAGATATGCCAATGGAAGATGATAAGGTTGTAAATACTACATCAAGTGATAAGCCAACACTAGAAGTTGGTGATGCTAAGTGGGATGCAATGGCTAAGTTCTGTACAGAAAACAAAGCACTTGGATACAAGAAACTTTGTGATAAGATTGGAACTAAGTATACTCTTAGTGCAGGTGTTAAGAATGAAATAAAAAATCTTATCAAATGAAAGAAGTAATAGAGAAACTAAAAGATGATGTTCAATATTACGGTGACTTTGGTAAGCAGTATTTATCAAACTCTGATATTGGAACTCTGTTAAGTAATCCTAGAGAGTTCAGACAACCACAGGATGACAACGTAAACTTTCATAAAGGTAGATACTTTCATCAGCTTATACTTGAGCCTGAGAAAGCAAAGGAAACTAAGTTCATAGAAGTATCTTCTAGAAATACTAAAGCATATAAAGAACAGGCAACTAATGGAATCATTATGCTTCGCAAAGAAGGTATTGAAATTGAAGAGTGTGTTCAAGCTATGATGGGTAACCTTCCTTTCTTTGAAGGTATCAGGGAAGAAGGTAGTGAATATGAAGTACCTGCAGTCAAGGAGATACACGGACTTACTTGGAAAGGTAAGGCAGATATTGTTTGTCCGAATCAATTAATTGATTTGAAAACTTCAGGTTCAATCTCAGATTTTAAATGGTCAGCACGAAAGTATAATTATGATAGTCAATGCTTTATATACCAACAACTATTTGGTAAGCCATTAGTATTCTATGTGGTTGACAAGACATCTAAACAACTAGGTATCTTCAGACCATCACAAGACTTCGTTGATAGAGGTGAACAGAAAGTAATCAAAGCAATAGAAGTATATAAGAATTTCTTTGGAGATAATCCTAAGTATGATATAAATGAATATTATGTTGAAGAGATTCTTTAGCAAGGTAACAAAAAGGCAAGTGTTATGGTTCCAAGTTCCAATGAACTGTAAGACTCGCAGAGAAAAGGATTTCCTTATCTCGGATTTATTAAATCAATTGGAACAAAAAATTAAAATCAAGTAAAAATGGCAGAAGAAAAAATCTTTGCAGATGGTTTCTCGTTTAAGAGAAACGACAACGCACCCGAATTTGTGGTGGGTAAAATGTCCATCAAGATGGATGAAGCTATAGCTTTTGTAAAAGCTAACGCAAAAAATGGTTGGGTAAACCTAGATATTAAACAAGCAAAAGGAGGAAACTACTATTGTGAGTTGGATACTTGGGTAGCAAAACCAAAGTCAGAACCAAAAGCTGAACCTGTACAAGCAGATACATCTAGTGGTGAAGACTTACCATTTTAATAATTGTTTTGTGTGTGAATTGGGGAAGGATTTACCTTCCCCTTTTTTTACTCAAGCAATGTCAATAATTATGTTAATATATAAATCTATATAATACTTTATATAATTTTTTTTCTTCCTGTATTACGAGAAAAAAATCAGCATAATCGACATAAGACTGATAATCAATAAGTTACAAAATCAAAATCGACATAAAACCGACATAAAAATGACATCAAAAGTTACAATCTTTCAAAACATTAAAGAAACTGATACACCTTTCCATAGAGAAGTAGGTGTTATACTTGAGAGAATAAAGAACGGTTCATCTAAAAAATTAGTAAAGAACATTCGGACTACCAAAGATAAAAACGAAAGAAACGAACTCAAGAAAAAACTACCTGCTCTATGTTTCTCAGGTGTATTCAATAAAAGAAAAGACTCAGCATTGGTTGAGCATTCAGGTCTGATATGCTTAGACTTTGATGGATACGAAAAACAAAAGTTACTATTAGAACATAAAGAAAAACTTACAAAGGATTCTTATGTGTATTCTGTATTCATATCACCATCAGGAAATGGATTAAAAGTATTAGTAAAGATACCTGCCAACCCTGACAATCACGTTAACTACTTCAACTCATTAGAAAAATACTTTGACTCAACATACTTTGATAAGATGTGTAAGAATGTATCAAGAGTATGTTACGAATCTTATGACCCATTAATTTATACAAACGAGAACTCAAAACTATGGGATACCATATCAGAAAAAGAATATAATGAAGTTGATTCATATCAAGACCCACCAACCATACCAATTACAGATGAGAATAAAGTGGTGGATATTTTAGTAAAGTGGTGGGCAAAAAAATATCCTATGGTTGAGGGACAAAGAAACCAAAACTGTTTTGTTCTTGCTATGGCTTTTAATGATTATGGAATAAACAAATCTTTAGCAGGTTATGTATTAAATAACTATGCTACCAAATCATTTAATCAGGCTGAGATTACAAGAACAATTGATTCTGCTTATGCTAATACTCAGAACTTTAATACTAAGTATTATGAGGATGATGAGAAGGTTCAATCAATAAAAGATAAAATAAGGAGAGGTGTATCAAAAAAAGAAATACGTCACCAACTAAACGAGGCAGGAGTTGATGGCGAAGCTATTACATCTGTCATATCTAGGATAGAAAAGGAACAATCCAAACAAACCTTTTGGGAAAAGAATGAGAAAGGAACTATAAAGATTATACATTTTTCTTTTAAGAAATTCTTAGAAGAGAATGGATTTTACAAGTACTGTCCTGAAGGAGGAAAGAACTATGTGTTTGTAAAGGTTACCAATAATCTTATTGACCATACTTCTGAAAAAGAAATCAAAGACTTTATATTAAACTACCTACAAGAGGTTGATGATTTAAGTATCTACAATCACTTTGCAGACCACGTTAGATACTTTCGTGAGGAGTTCCTTACCTTACTATCAACTATAGATATTTACTTCATTGAGGACTCTAAGGATTCGGCTTACCTATATTATCAAAATTGTGCAGTAAGAATATCTAAAGATTTAATAGAGCCAATAGATTATTTAGACTTAGGTGGATACGTTTGGAAAGACCATATTATAAATAGAAAGTTTAAAGTATGTGATGAACATCAATGTGACTTCTCAAAATTTATAGGAAACATATGTGGTAATGATGAAGCAAGAATTAAAACTCTTGAATCTACCATAGGATTTATGATGCACGGTTACAAAAACCTAAGCTATTGCCCTGCAGTTATTTTAAATGATGAGGTTATATCTGATAATCCTGAAGGTGGTACAGGTAAAGGTTTGTTTATGAATGCACTTAGTCAAATGAAAAAGTTAGTAGTCATAGATGGTAAAGCTTTTGCTTTTGAGAAATCATTTCCATATCAATTAGTTTCTGCAGATACACAGATACTTTGCTTTGATGATGTAAAAAAACACTTTGACTTTGAAAGATTATTTAGTGTGGTTACTGAAGGATTAACTCTTGAAAAGAAAAACAAAGATGCTATCAAGATACCATTTAGTAAATCACCTAAGATTGGAATTACAACTAACTATGCAATAAAAGGTTCAGGTAATTCTTTTGCTCGTAGAAAATGGGAAATTGAATTACATCAGTACTATACCAAAACATATACACCAATGGATGAGTTCGGTAAACACTTCTTTGCTGAATGGGATGAAGATGAATGGTGTTTGTTTGACAACTTTATGACTTCTTGTTTGCAAGATTACCTGAGCACAGGTTTAGTTAAGAGTAAGTTTGTTAACCTACAAATTAGACAGTTGTCAGCAGAAACTTCACACGATTTTATTGAGTGGTGTGGACTAGTGCAAGGTCATAAGAAAAATGAAATCATTAAAATAAATGAAAGGTTAATAAAGCAAGACTTATACTTTGAATTTATATCTGAGTATCCTGACTACGGACCAAAGGCTAAGATGACTATTAGTAGAACTAGATTTTATAGATGGCTCGTAGCTTACGGTACTCACCTTACAGGAATAAAACCTGAGGAAGGAAGAGATATGACAGGAAGATGGATTAGAATTAGACCCAAGCACGAAGCAGAAACACAAGCGAACTTGGAACTATGACAGAACAAACCTTACACTATGCTATGGTAAACTCTTTTAATATCATAATACTTGGTTATGATTGGGAGGAAATTATAGATGGTAGGTATCCGTACTTCGCACACAATATTGCAAAGAGAGTTCCAAATAAAAACGAAATAAATAACATATTAAAGTACTTCATTGAGGTAGAGGATTATGAAAAATGTATAGCCATAAAAACATATATAAAGGAACAGGGGTAGTAGAAAGAACCCTTGGATATTCCAACGAACAAATGTATAAACAATGTAAATTGTTTTATGATATAGTATTCAAAACTAAAAAGGTAAAACAAGGAAGGGGAAAGAACGCAAAGTTTGTAGACAAAAGAGTATATGAAAATGATTATGCGATAGAGGAGAGAGCCTTAAAAAGTTTAGAATATTATAAAAGAAAAATGGAAAACGATTCAGAAATAAAGTTCAGGGATTATCAAAAAAAGATTATAGTAAAAGGTTCAGAGATATTAATATTAAATAACTTCCTGTATCTAACAATGGAAGTAAGAACAGGTAAGACATTAACAAGCTTAGGTATAGCAAGGTTAATGAATAAAAAAAGTGTTCTGTTTGTTTCAAAAAAGAAAGCACTTAGCAGTATCAATGATGATTACCTTGCATTGAAACCTGACTATGATATTAATATAATTAATTATGAGTCCTTACATAAGATTGAAACTAATGATTTTGATTTAGTAATCTTAGATGAAGCACATAGTATGGGTGCTTTTCCTAAACCTAGTAGAAGAGCAAAGCAGGTAAAAGAATTACTAAGGGTTAACAATCCAAATGTAATTCTTCTTTCAGGCACACCAACACCTGAATCATATAGTCAAATGTATCATCAGGTATATGGAATAAAAGGAAATCCATTCAAGGACTATGTAAACTTTTATAAGTTTTCTAAACAGTATGTAAATGTTAAGCAAAGAAAAATTAATTCTCTTTACATAAACGATTATCACGATGGACTTCAATCAATCATAGATGAAATGAAACCATATACTATTTCTTACTCACAAAAAGAAGCAGGTTTTAAAGTTCAAACTAAAGAACACATACTACAAGTAGAACTTGAGCCTCTTACTTATAAGATTGCATCTAACTTAAAAAGAGATAGAGTTGTTGAAGGTAAAGACGAAGTTATACTTGGAGATACACCTGTAAAACTTATGATGAAGTTACATCAATTGTATTCCGGAACTATAAAATTTGAATCAGGAAATTCTACTGTTTTAGATTTATCTAAAGCTAACTTTATTAAAGAAAAGTTTAAAGAAAAAAAGATTGGAATATTCTATAAGTTTAAAGAAGAATTAAATGCTTTAATAAAAGTGTTTGGAAAAGATAATTTGACTACAGAATTAAAAGAGTTTGATACCACAGGTAAATCTATAGCCTTACAAATTGTATCAGGTCGTGAAGGTATATCATTGCGAAAGGCAGATGCACTTGTATATTACAACATAGATTTTTCTGCCACATCTTATTGGCAAAGCCGAGATAGAATGACAACCAAAGATAGATTAGAGTCAGATGTCTATTGGATTTTTTCTAAAAATGGAATAGAAAAAGATATATATAAAGCCGTATCAAAGAAGAAGGACTTCACGGTTAATCATTTTAAAAAAATATTATGAGTAAAACATTTGAAACCGAAGAAGACCTGAAGAGAGAACACTTAGCCATTGCTTTGTTCTGCAAAAAGTTTCTTGCAAAATGGCAGAAGCTAGAAAAATATGATATAGATTATAAGATAACAAGAGGTGATAGAGTTTGCTATGTTGAAGTAAAAGGTAGAAACAGAACTATGTTAGATGCATATCCACTTCCACTTGCTGCTAGAAAAATGGTGAAGCTTGTAGATAAAGGTGAGCAATCAATTGTAATATGGGATTGTTATGATGGATTAATTTATGGCAATACAAAGAACCTTATTGCAGAAGCTACTATCGGTGGGAGAAAACCAAGACCGGGTTCTGCTAATGATAAAGAGTTAATGTTATACTATTATGAGCAGGATGAGTTGTATACCATAAAGAAAGATTAATTATATTTGCCTTATGAGGTTCGTTAAGTTTTTACTTATTTGGATTAGTCAAAATTTAGCTATACCTTTTTGGGTGGTAGGACATATTCACTTGTCTATACATAACTTTCACGACCTATATGAAGCTATATGTTCAGTAGGTTTAAATGTAATAGTGGCAGTTGGATTTATATTAGATTACTTAAATGACAGAACAACAGATACAGACAAAAAGAATTAAAGAACTAGAGTCTGAAGGTTATTATGTAATCAAATTAATAAAAACAAATAAGAATGGAATACCCGACATTATAGCTATACCACCTAATTCTAATGTAATCTTTAGCGAAGTAAAAACACCGAAGGGTAAGGTGTCAAAACTTCAAGAGTATAGATTAAAAGAATTAGATGACTATGGATTTAGAACTGAAGTATACAGAGGATAAGTTTCAATACGAGATTGATGAATATTTTTTCTCACAACTAGATGTATTCACTTTAGATGAAGCATCAATGATGGTTGGTCAAGTACTAGCAATCATAACAGAATTACCTGACAAGAAAGGGTGGAGTCAGGAAGTTGCAGGTGTATTAAAATCATACACTCACAACAAAGAGCCTTTGTTTTTTAAGATTGAATACTTAAAAGAACAAGGACATATACCCATACTAGTAGATATAAATGAAATAGAAGTAGACGAATACCTAGACTTTATAATAGATAATAAATCAATCAAATCATATGTTAATGAGCAACGAATTAAAGACCTTATATGTGAAAGAGGAGCACTTCTCTCACCTAAGGGAGATAGTTAAAATAATCACAGGTGTAGAGGTCCGGAAGAACAAGAGCCGAATACAACACATTGTAGATTCCAAGATGATATTTTCAAATATCTTACACGAAAGAGGATATGGATGTAGCATCATAGCAAGATACCTTGTTATGAATCACGCAACAGTACTACATTACTTCAAAAGATTTCCTTGGTACTTACAAACTGATGCCATCCTTCGTAACAAGTATGAAAGAATTAAATCAGAGTTTAATAAAGAGTATGACCCCGTTTATTATTTGTCAGAAAATGAACTAAAAAAAGAAGTTTTTTCTTTGAGATTTGAAAATAAAGAATTATCTTCGGAATTAAAGGAGGTTAAGAATAGAGTAAAAGAATTGACCTCAATCGAAGAAAGATTCTCAGACATATTTAAAATGGTAAAAGAAAGAACCAAGGATGGGAAGGAAAAAGAAGTGTTAAAAAAATTAAATGCTATATACAATGGTATATAATCAAGAGGAGATAGACAAGATACTAGGATATAAATCTTTATCTGTAAGAAATAAAACAGATAGATTATTAAGGATAGACTGTTCGATGTATGCTCACCTTGGTACTGACTCTAGTAAGAAGGAAAGAGATGAAGTAAAGAAAGCTTCAAGAAAAATTTATACTGCAATCAAATCAATAAATCACAATATGGGAACTCTGTTCCTGCAATGTATGGATAAGGAAATAACAAGACAATAAATTTAAATGCCACAAGAGCCGTCAGCCTACGACAAAGAACGTATTGCTCACATCAATTTTTTGATGGACAACATCCACGGCTCTACCTCCGAAATTTATGAAGCATTAGTAGATAGAGATTTCACTACTTTAAAAGTTGAAATTAAACAATTGATGTCATCCCTTAAAGACATTCTAGAATCAACAGAGGATGATATATGATTACAGTCAGTTTGCTAGTGAGCAACAGTTGTTTGACTTCATTAAAAAATATTTTATAAAAGACTTGTTACCTACAAAAAAATCAGCAGCACGTTATGACTGCTATTCTCAAAACTATAAAATGGATGTTGAGTTAAAGTGTAGAAGAAAACATTATGATGAGTTGATTATAGAGAGAGGAAAGTATGATGCGTTAATGGATAGGTGTGAGTTGTTTGGAACAACACCTGTATATATAAACTCCACACCTGAAGGTGTTTGGGGTTTTTATTTGGAAAGACATAATATGATATGGGAGTTTAAGGACCTACCTAAAAAAACAGACTTCGCAGATAGAAGAACCATATCAAAAGAAATAGGCTACCTAAAAGTATCAGAAGGTGTAGACCTAGTCCTTCTTCTTTCGTCTTCTTCTTCGACCTTTTGATAGCTTTGATTTTTTAAATCCATCAGTAGCATAGTATAGTTTTACTTGTTTGTCAGTAAACACTTTACCACTTGGACTTACGTTTTTATTTGGACCTACTTTTTTAAATGGCATAATATATTTTTTTAATCAAAGCCTCCTTCAAAACCTTTACTATCAAAAGAGTTGTTTTTAAATCCTGCATTGTTAAATCCACCTGATGAATTAAATCCTGCAGCTTTCTTCTTATCTTCCCTAGCTTTCTTCTCTTTTTCTTTCTGAATCTTTTTATAAAAATCATCCATAGTTCCTTCAGATTTCCCTGAGCCTTTTTTATTTGGACCTTCTATTTGATAGTTAGAATAGTTTAGTAATCGCATAATCATTTTTCCTAAGTCTGCCTCATCACCCATCTTTGAATAGTTATCAAAGAACTTTGCTATAGTTGGCATTGGCAATCCTGTTAGAGTAGATAGTTCTAAGTAAGCATCTCTGTATGCTTTAGCTTTTTTCTCTTCATCCTTATACTTACCTGCTTTCATAAAGTCCCTAGCAATACCATTTGCAATTTGAATAAGACCAACTGTCTTTGCTTGGCTACCTGCCCAAGGCTTATCTGTAAATGCATCTGCTGCAGTTTGTACAACTTCACCAATTATAAATAATGCATTGAGGTTACCAATAACTCCTGCTCTTAACAAATCCTCTTCGTCATCATCTCTAAAACCTCTTAGTATTCCCGGTAATCCCATTGATACATATTGAAAAAGTACAGGCATAAAAACGTGATACATCAAAAATGTCCTAACATTTTGAGCAACAGTTCCTTTATAAGCTTGACCTGACATTGCTCTGTACAGGTTTCTTGTTGCTATTATTTCTTTTCTTAAATACTGTTTTGGTGTAGTCAAGAACATATTCATTGCTCTTGTTATTGGGTCACCTGTTTGTAAGTAATCTTTATCCTGTAAATCTGCAGATTGCTGAGTTCTTTTTGTATCCTTCTCAAATTTTATAATAGCTATATCAATAGCCTCTTGCTCAGTCTTTCCTTGCTTCAATGCTTGTGCCTTGTAATAAGAGTAGTTAGGTAAACCACCTAGCATAATCGCACCTCTATCACCAAGCTTTGTAGTATACATTGCAAAGTTTATCAACCAATCTTTCGTAGGTCTTGGAACAAACTCTTTCATCTTAGCATCAGTATAGGTTTCGATTGCCCTCATAATACTTTGATTGTTTCTGTCTTTCATATACACAGAGTTTTCCGTAACCTCTTTCCAAACTTTTAGTTGTTGTGTTTTATTCTTCGCTGCATACTTTAACCAATTGACAGGACCTATATCATTCATATAAGTAAACGTAGATGTCAACTGCTTGATTGTAATTACAGGACTCAATGCAAGTCTAGATAGAATGAATACGTTGTTCATTCCATTAATTATTTTTGCTCTAATACCTGTCTGCTGACCCTGAGAAGCCACCTTCTGAATCATATCTTTTACAAAGGTATATATCTCATTACCGTGTATATCTCCAATAGCACCCTTCACATATTCATTAGAGAAGAACTTATCCATATCTCTAATGGCTTCACCATAAGCTGCGAAGTATTCCATATCGTTGATGTATGTATTCAATACATCCATCATATTCATAGCTTGAATAGGAAGGCTACTGTTTTGTCTGACCTTTGTAGCACCTGCACCTACTGCAGTCTTATACATATTTCCTTGACCAAGTAGATTAATTACATCAATCTCACTTTCAGGAACACCATCTCTATAAATAGTCCCTGCATAAAACTTGTTCCAAGGAAGGTCAGTTCTGTACAACTTCTTGTACGTTTTATTATACTCTTCATACAATGCAGGATATAATACTTCAACTTGCCAATCAGCAACCTCTTTTACTTTAGGGTCTAATTGTGTTTCAAGTTCTTTCATTACTCTTGCAGCATTTGCTTCGTTTGCTTTTTGCTTACGTTTCTTTTCTGAAGCAGAGTCTTCTCTATTAATTACCTCAACACCCCACATCTTTGGATTAGAAAATGATGCTCTGTTTGCAGGGTCTTTATACATATTATATAGGTATGCAATTTGGTCTTGACTTATTGGTTCAAGCATAATACCATCGTGCAGTTCGATACCTAAATCTTTTTGTATTCTATTTTCCCTAGAAACTTTCTTCCATTTTTTTCCATAAGCCTCGTATAAATAACCTGCAATGATGGATTCAACTTCCATCATTCTCATTTTAAATCTTCTAGATGACTCATCAATTCTATCGGTAAACATTTCGTTTAGTCTACCACCAAACATCTTGCCCGGAAGTTTATCTATCCTGTCCATTAGACCATCCATAGCTTCAGCACTACCAAATGTGTAGTTACCAATCTTTGTAAACATATTAGAGAAGAATGTTCTTACTACATTTTGTGTAGCTTTCTTTCTTTTTAAGTCTGATGCTCTTTGTTTCTTTCTATTGTTAAGTTGTGATTTAGCATCAGGGTCAGACATATCAACCTTGTCACCTGTGATAGCCTCATACCCTTGCTCAAACTGTTCGTTGTAATATTGGTGTTGTCTTAAAAGTTCTTCTTGAAGTAATGACCTACCAAACGTAATCATCTCTTCAAGTGTTGAATAGATACCATCTAACTCTGTAACCTTATTTGGATTAGAATTTTCCATTAACATTGCATTATTGTATTGCATTGCTAACTGAAGGTCAACCATTTCCTCTCTTTGTTCTACAGTTTGTTGTGGCTCTTGAGCCAACTCGTTAAACCTATCAAGAAGTTTCATATTAACTTCCCCTATTTGTTCGGCAGTAGCCTTTGGTCCGACAAGGTTTGACTTTATTTTATCTATTCTTTTTCTAACCTCATCAACAATCTTCTTTGGTTTTAATCTACCATTCTCAACTGCTTGATACTTACCATTAAGAACACCATCTACTTTTTTCTGAAGTGATTTAATGTTTGTTTCAATAACAAAGTCTGTTACTTCCTGAAGAATGTTTTCAATATTCTTTTCAGTAGCCTTGTTTACTTTATCAATTAACTTTATTACTTCACCTTTAGAATATAATTCTTTGGGTAATGATTTACGAATGAAGTTTCTTACTTCAGTCTTTATTTTCTGTAAGTCTTTTGCACCCTTTCTTCTTTGACGTAGGAACAATCTAGCTTGAGCAATCTTTTGACCTAAGTTTTGAGATGGTCTAATACCAAGACTGCTTTGTAAATCACTAAGCATCTGTGCTTGTTGTGTAGATATACCTTTTGTTTTAGCATCAGCTTCAGCTATGTATTCTTTCTGCTGCTCTAAAAACTCAATAGTCTTATCAAGTATTTGTTGTTCAGATAGTTTATTTTTTCTTTTGTTGTTACTCTTCTGAAGTTTTTTTCTATAAGCATCTACCTTTTGATACAATGCTAATCCTACTTGAGCACCACCTTTGACGTTACCAAAACTCTTTGGCATTTGGTCAAACAAGTCCACATCTAAAGCCATCAATTGGTTTACAAGCTTGGCAGGAAACTTCTTAACTCTAACTAAAAAGTCTTTAATTACATCATCTCTAAAGTTATTTCTTCTAGCTTCTACGATGTATGATTCAATATCCTTTTGTTGTCTACCTTTATTCTTATAAGGATTAATCTTATAACCTCTTGAGTTTGTTAGGTAATATGAACCACCTCTACCATATTGGTCAACCCTAGATTGTTTTACACCAATGCCCGGTGGTAAATCTTTTTTCAACCTGTATAGGTCTACTTGCTTTGGTAAGAAACCATAGATGTTCATACCATAGTACTGAGCAATTTGCTCAACTGACTTTTGTTGTCTACCCTTCGGCTTAGACTCTGTGTCATCTATCTTCTCAATGATGATACCTCTATTACCAAAAGTGTTTTTCTTATATACATTTACTTTATCTCCAAGTAAATCTTGCACATACTCTACAAGTTCATTACCATCAAAACCTTTTTGGTATACATCTACTACCTCTCCACCTTTTTTTCTTTTGATGATATAGCTTTTATCTTCAGGACCTTTTTCAAAGTTCTTAGCATTTGCTATATCACCTTTAAATCCTCGTGAACTAATTACTGCAACACCACCCGGCTTTAGGTTTTCATATATATCCTCTACAATAAAATCTCGTACATCTTTTGGTACAACATTAAGTACATTCAATGATACGATAGCATCGTATTGTTTATTAATATCACTAGCCTTTGTATATGTTACAGGCTTTTTACCTTTCCATCTTTCAGGATTTAGTTCGTATGAATCAACCTCAGTTCCTAACACTTGTGACATTGCATCAGTACCAAGACCAAGACCTGCACCATAATCTAATACTTCACCTTCAATCTCAAGGTCGTTAACTATGTCTGCAGCTTTAACATAGCTACCTGTAGTGGTAGCTACCTGTGTAGTACCTGAAGACTTAGACAATGCTTTATCTATTTTTTGTTGTCTTTGTTTTCTTGATGTAACCTTTCTAACCCCTGAGCCATAAGGTGCTACCTTTTGACTTGTTGTGGTTCTACCTGAGCCTTCCATTGAATCCCTCATTTCTTTAGGCATCAATTCAAATGCATCAATCTTAGTATCAGGGATACCAACTACATCACCTAAAATAGTATTGCTATAAGTTGAATGACTAGAACCTTCTTGTACTCCCGTTGGTTTTAATACCAACATAATATCGTTCTGTTTAAAATCATTCTCTTTATAGAAACCATCTCTCATAGAGTTAGGGTCTATGAAGCCATCTAAACCTTTAACTAGTTTATGGTACTCCGTGTTTGGAGTTTTCTCTTGTTTGATATGTGCAATCAGAAAGTTTTTTCTAATTGAACCATCAGCTTCTTTTATAGATTCCCAACTGTCATATTCTGTAAGTACATCCTTAACCCCCTTTACAGGCTTAGTTTTTAATGCATTCTTTTTAAAAGTAGTATAGTCACCTAGCTTGTTTATGTATGCATCATATACTTTTTTATTAAACAGGTGACTCTTTGTAGGTGAACCACTAATAATAAATATGTAATCAGAATTATTAATATTCTTTTCTAATTTGGTTACAGGAAAACTACTTGCCCAAGCAACACCATCTTGTTGTAAAGCATAACTTGGACCTGCATCAATATCCATCTCGGCATCTAAACCAAGTTGGTCTGCTACCCAAAACCAAACCTTTTGGTCGTTCTCAGCTATCTCATCTATCAATGCATCAATATCAATTTTGTTTGCTGCAGTAACTAATGATAGTGGATATGAATCTTTAAAGTTTAACTTCTGTTGCTTTCCTTTTGGTTTTACAATTGTAGTTGGATTACCTATAGGATTGGTTCCATTATCTAGTTCTTCTAATGTAGCAATATCAGACTCTTCAATAACCTCACCCTTTCTAGTTTTTCTTGATATAACATTTAGTAAGTCAATAACATCAGCATCTTTTGCTCCGAAGTCATTTCCTATTTCAATACCAAACTTTCTTGCAATATTCTTTAAGAACTCTACAATTACATTCTTAGATGGTTTATCAAGTTGTCTATACTCAGACGAAAGAATACCTACTAACTCTGCTAATCTTTCTTCGTTTTGAAATTCTCCTTCATAACTTTTAGCAAAGGCTTCAATTCTTTTTCCAAGTGCACTATCCTTTGGTACAACTTTTTGTACAGACAATACCATTTGCTCTGCTGCTCTTGCAATTGCAGGGTCAGTCTTAACCTTCTCCATTAAAACTGCGTGGAATATTTCGTGTGGTACTGTAGTTTTTGTAGCCTTAGATAAGTTAATATGAATAGTAGTGTTGTCAGGGTTATACTCTGCTCTACCGTCACCAAGCTTTGCGTACTTTAAATACTGCTCATTAGTTTCGTGCATTACTATTCTAACATTAGGCAATACTTTTGATATAGCTTTTGCTCCAAGGTCAGCTATTTTAATTACACTACTTCTAAATGGATTAGTATTTTTAGAACCATCCTCGCTTCTGTTTAAAGCAATGTTTTGTCCTTTTACTTCAGAACTATCTTCTGTTTCATTAAAGAATGAATCAATATCACTTTGCTCTTCAACCGTTACATTGCCCGGTTTGTTAATGGATTGGTCATCAACTACCTTACCATCTTGGAACTCATTGATTTTTTGCTCTGATGTTTTATCTTGTTGTTGTTGGGTATTAACTTCACCAACTAATCCTGCTAGTCTATCATTAACTCTATTCAGTAAATCTTGTTTCGGTTTAGACAGTACATCATCTTCACTTTTAATTTGCGATTCAAGAGATTCTTTTTGAAAGATTAATTGTAAAGCTTCTTTTCTTTGGTTGGTGTTGTAATCACTAGGTATTCTTGGTAGTATACCTTGTAGTCTTTTTACCAAAGCTAATTCTTCTTGTGCTTCCTTTTTTGTTTTAGGGTCATTTGAATCAGCTATTTTTTGTTTAAGTTTTGTAACGTACATCTTAGTGTAGTTCTCATCTTTTGTCATAAACTCAAACATCTCGTATATCCTGTTGTCAAGCTTTTGTACTTGCAATCCTGATACTGCATTGGCAACTCCACCCGGTGTACCTAATATGAAACCACCTATGGCTTCTTGCATACCTGCTCTGTTTACCTGAGTAATCCAATCTTTCCAAGTTTCAGGAGTTCTAAACATATCCTTACCCTTGACATCATTGTAAATATCTTTTATAGTTAACTCTGCTGCTTCTTGTAATGCACCTGTTTCGTATTCTGCCAACCCACCTGCACCAACAGTAAGAAGTCCTCTCCCTATCATTGATTCTACATCTTGTCTAATAAACTCTCCAAATGATTTTGCAGTTGTGTTTTTTGTAGACTTCCTTAATGCTCTGCTAACAACACCATTTAATAAACCCTTTTGACCAATCACGTTTCTAAAACCAATTGCTTCTAGAGTACCTACTGCTACACCAATAGGAACTGCAACCATAGATTTTTCACTTTCAGTTACATTATCGAATGCTGCATTCTCCTCCATCTCTTCATAAACGTGGTCTGTTACCTGAGCATACATCTGTGCAGTACGTTGTGCCCATCCTGCCGGACTACTACCACCTATCATAGCAGGTAATGATTCTGTTAAACCAAGTAATGCACCACCCCAAAATCCCTCTTTAGCAGTATCACTCCATTGTTTGGTGGTATTATCACTACCCAATACTTCTCTCATTCCTCTACGACCTGCATCTAACATTCCTAATGTTACATCGGTTCCTTGAGCAGTTGAAGAGAATGGGTTTCTATATCTACCTTCTACTGCTTGGTCATAACTTTCAAACTCTTTTATACCTTTACGGACTAGGTCCATAACCTTTGCGTTTGCTTTGTCAAATTCAGTTTCTTCTACAATAGGTATACTGTACGCAGCTTTTCCTAGTCTAAGTGCTAGTGCAGTTTGCAATAAAGTTTGTCCAAGAAACTTAGAATCATTTGTATCACCACCAAGTTCTTTTATAAGGTCTTCTTTACTTAAATCATAAACACTAGGAAAGGTTTCAATTGGTATCATCTTTGGTGTACCCAACTCAGGGTCCAACACTTCTACCATACCATTTTTAATTTTGCTTTCCGGATAAGTTTCTCTAAACTTACCTTCTTCAAAAGAACCATTTTCTAATGCAACCCTAGCTATTTCAGATTTATAATCCCTCTCACCCATACCTCTATTAGGTGTGAAGTAAGTAGCAGCATCAGTCATTACGTTCATTGCCGTAGTTCCAAACCTAGCACTACCATCTAGTAATGCATTAACGAATGCACCACCCGGTGCACCTTGTTCAGAAGCCATCTCATAATACTCACCTGCCATTTGGTCAAGCTTGGCTCCCTTTCTTTCAAAGTCTTGATTTTGTTTTTTTAAATCTTCTAATACTTTATTGGAAGCTTCTTTCGCTGAAACCCATTGTTCAAAGTTTGCCTTCAAAACAGGGTCAGAATTTAACTGTTGTTTAGTTACATTGGAAAAGTTCTTTTTATATAGATTGTCTAACTTGTTTTTATATAAGGCATACTCTTTTAAGTCAGACTCAAACTTTTTTGATTCTTCATTAAAAGCTTTTACTGTATTGATAATTTGTTCTTCATTATCAATCTTTCTTTTGTTCTCAATAATAGCAGTAGATTGGTCTATGATGATTTGGTTCTCTGCTCTATTTTCTTTTAAGAATTTTTGTAAAGCTTCAGCCTCTCCTTTTTCTCCCCAAAACGGGTCAAGGTTGGTATAGTGTTCATTGCCATTTGCAGCCTTAACTTTCATACCATCCCCTATTCCTGTTTCAGCAAAGGTGAATCCATAATCATTAAACTGATAATTTAGTTTTGGAACTACATACTCTTCTTCATAATCTATGAGGTCTGCATTAACACCTGCTAGTGACTCATCAAAAAAGTTAGCAGGTTGCTCATCTAAAAGAGTACCATCATAAGGATTTTTTTCAACCTCTATCGGAGTACCATCTTCCGATAAAGAATCTGATTCGGGAGAAGGAACAAAGGATTCCGGAGTATTCGGAAGTGCGAACTCTTCGGATACCAAACTTTCGGGTTCGTCTTTTTTTTTTACTTGCTCTACTGCTTCACTAACCATTGCATCTCCACCTACGGCTCCACCAAAACCAACTAGAGTTTTGAATTGTTCCACATCTTTTGTGTAGCCATCGTTTTGTGCAAGACCATACATTTGATTTATTGCATTCTCGTTCTCACTCATTAATTGTTTGAAGTCATCAAACGACTTAGAGTAACCATCGCCTTGTGCAAGAACATATAGTTGTTGTAATGCTTTTTCGTTCATCCTTAGTTTTAATTAAAAGTCAGACATTCCACCACCACCGGAGTTTCCTTTACCCGATGCTTCAAAATTCTTAGCTGCATCTTCAGTTCCGTTGGAGATAACCCAATCCCTTAACACTTGTGCATCAGAGTAATCACTACCTGCACCATAGTTAGTATAGAACTTTTGTTTTGCTCCATTAGGTGCAGTAATTTCTACTACATTGTATCCACTATTTGGAATTGTAACAGTAAATCCAAGTGCACCAAAATCTGCTGAGAAATCTGCAGCAAATTTGTCATCAGTCTTATTAGTTATATAATTACCTGTAACCTTGCTACCTATGTACTTATTAGCTTTGTCTTGAGGTGAAACTTTCTTATCAAGTTGTACTCCTGTTCCCGTTGGGTCTAGATAATTCCAATCGTCACCCATATTGCTATATCCACCTGCTGCTTTCTCAATATCTCTAGGGTCAGTCACACCGTGAATTGCTACACCTGCTAGTGCCCAATCTTCTTGAGTAGGTTCAGTACCTGCTTTAGCTATGAATATACCATTGTCCCCGGTTTTGTTTTTTCTATCATCAAGATAAGTAACCTCAAGCCTTGAGTCGCCATTACTATCAGTAATAAACTTCATATTTGTTATTCCCTTAGCTTCAGTTGCAGGGTCTTTAAGTATAGCATCTAGTATGTTTTCTCTTTGTCCTACATCAGTTTGTTTGAATACATTCATCCATTGAGTTACTGCTGATTTTTCATCTTTATTTTTATCACCTCTGTTATAAACATATTCAGGTGCATATCCATCTCTCTTACCTTCTTTCTCTCTAAAGACTGCTTCTTGTTTCTCAGTATAATTTAAGCCTATATCTATTTGTGATTCAAATGCTCTTTCAGCAATAGCTAATTGGTCATCTGTTAATTGAAACTTAGGATTACCATTTTCAGTTGTTACTAAAATAACTTTTGCTTTTTCCTCATCAGACAATGCATCATAGTCTGCCTGAGTTTTACCTTCAGCATCTCCAAGAATATAAGTATCATATCCACCAACGTGGTCAAATAACATTGAAGCTGCATTAGTTCCACTTGCTTCAGGAGATAGCTGAGATTTCACATAATTCATTTGTGCCTCTCTGTATAAGCTGAGGGTTTTTAAATCTGCAACATCAACCCCTGTTAAGGATGACATTTGTGCGAGTTGGTCATCTGTTAGTTCTGACATAGAACCACCCGGTCTTAATTTTTGTGTTACATCACTAATAGTAATTAACACATCAGCAGTTAATTTATTTCCTACATCTTCAAATGCTGCTCTCTCATCTTTACCTAGTGACTTCAACCACTTATCAGATGCACCCATCATATCAAATTCTCTAGTGTCTGACTTTAATCTTTTTTGTAATGCAAATGCAGTAGTTGAACTTTTTAATTTACCGTCTGCATCCATAACTCCAATACCCATCATCCCTGTATCAGGATTTATAGTTACCTCGTGGTTTGCTAAGTTACCTAATCCCTCAATAGAAGCCATAAGTTCTGCTTCTAATCCTGACAGTCTTTCACCCGGAGGTGTGCCATCTGCCATAAGTTCCATTTTTCTTGCATACTCATCTTGATAACCTTGTGCCAAACCATATAGTTGGTCTGTTCCGTCAACAAGATTTTGTTGCATTATGGTATATCTTTTAGGGTCAAGCTGACCTGACTTTAATAAGGTCAGTTGCATCAATGCTTGTTTCTGTAGTTTGTCTGCACCATCTAATGCAAATGTATTAGCTAAACCAAAATCACCTTGAGGTGTGTTATTTAATACTTCTTGATATGCTCTAGATGCATCATCTATTGCTTTCTTTTTTTCTCCTCTTACTCGTACCTCTTCCTGCAGAACATTAGAAAAATTCTTTCCAACCTCTGCCCAATTTATTTGGTCTTCTACTTTTCGTTCAACGTATTTATATGCAGTCATCTATTATTGGTTTAAGATATTAAAAGGGTCGTTATATGAGTTTATATAACTATCACTCTGAAACAACATTGATTGTTGTGCCGGAGTCATCCCTTTTTTGAATTGTCTAAACTGCTTATTATTTAAACTATTTAGGTCACTAAAATTTGTTAAGTTACCTAGAGAACCATCACCTTGCTTGTTGAACGCAGCTACATCTAAGCCTGTTACACCACCTGCTGCTGACCTTTGGTTTGCAGTTCTTTGTGGAAATAGTGGAGCCAATTGTATTGCAGATTGTGCTGCAGCTACCGTGGATTGAATACCTTGTTGTTTCGCTGCTTCTGCTCTTGCTTGTGCATCTGCTGCTTTTTGTTGATTACCTGCAACCTCTTCTAAATCTAAAGCCACATCTAAATCTCTTAGTCTTCCTTCTTCCTCTAATACTGCATTTTCAATATTAGTTAATTCATCAGCCATAGCAGTTCTTACCCCTGCTTGTCCTTGTTGTTGTGCAGCATATACTCTACCTGCAGTTGCTGCAGAACCTCTTTCACTTTCAATACCTGCTTCTGTTGCCTGTGCACCTGCACTAAGTAGTGCTTCTCTTTCTAAATCGTAAGCTTCTTTTTTTACAGACATTTGTTCTGCAAAGTTTACATCTAATTTTTTTCTAGCCTGACTCATTGCCTTGGCTGCATCTTGTTCAGCTTGTGCTTGAAGTTTTTTTTGTTTCGAGGCTTGAGAAAAAGATGCACCTGCACTAACTCCTGCTATAACCAAACCTCCTATTGCTGCCGTTGCTACTGCCATATTATAATATTTTTATCATTTCTTGTGTATATGAATCTGCCTTTTGATAACCTAATGTTTCATATGTGTCTTGTAGTGCTTTATGTTTAATTAAAGCATAACAATATTTAGCATCTAAATTCTTACACAAATTAGTTAATGTTTCTATTAACAACCCTATGGCATTAGTTCTATGTGGCTTCTTCCTGTATTCTTTATTAGATACAATCCAATCTACCCAAGCCACTTTAGAGTTAGTCATATAAACAAATCCTGCACATATTGGTGTGCCGTCTTCGTCTAGTATCATCATACCACCTTTACCATTGTCAGGAAGAAAATCTCTTGTTGGTGCTTTCCACCCCCAATCTTTCCACCATTTTACAAGGTAGGTATCATAATCGTCTAATTCAAGTGGTCTAACGTCAAAAGTCATTATACTTCACAAAGATACTAAAATTAAGGGAATGATTTCATTACTTCACTTTCAACTGCAAACAGTTCTACTTTACTAGTATTGTTGTTGATGAGGCTGAATACTGCATAGTGTCCTAATATTCCGTGAGATTCTGCAACTGAATTTTTAATATATAAAATATACTCTGTTCCGGTTGGTGGAACTTGAGCACCTAATATATTCGTAGCTACTACAATCTCATTAATACCATTAGGTATATCAATGTTTGTAGAAATAATTTGACCCATCAGTTGTGGTGTTGTTCCAAAGTAAAGCATATCACCTATGCTTATAATACTCCCAATAGATACACTAGTAGAAAACCTAACTATGTTTTGCCCTGCTTGTGGAGCATCAATAAGAATATTGGAACTCGTAGCAATACCATTTAATGAACGTAGTGCATATTGATTTGCATTTGCAGGACTAGCAAATGTCTGACCTGAGTTTCTTATAAAAGCAAAATAGGCTTGTTCTTTTTTCTCATAGTAATCTGCATCTATAAACCCTGTGTCTTGTAAATCACTTTTAACTGTAGTTGTCCAAGTGTCATCACCTTCAAGATTTATAGTTTTAAATAACTTGTTCTCTAATGGTTGCTCATTAAAAACAGACTCAACTTTAGCAGGGTAATTAACACCATAGTATTGGTTTCTAGTTTCGTTAGTATTATGACGAAACACATTACCTCCTTTGAACGTATAAAAATAATTATTCATACCTATCATCCAATCAGGATTATAGGAATAAAAAGATGGAAATCCTTTTACACCACTATCATAACTTAGTGTATAATTTGCATTTTTAGTTACTTGATTACTCATATATTATTTTTTTTATGGACAATGAACTGTATCAGTACAATCATAATCTATGAATCCTTCTTGTACTGCATTTGTATATGTTCCTGAACCCATATTAGTTATAGTTCCACAATAAACTTGTGTTTCTATTTGGAATGTTGTTTGATTAATTCTTTTGTATTGAATTACTTCTCCCACACTATTTGTACCAAACCTATCATTCATTGTATATAAGTTTTGATTAGTACAATCTTGTACAGTAATATGATTACAACTAGTTTGTTTATTTATTACCACACCTCTAGGACCTACTTCATATGTATATCCAAAAGGAGAACCATACCAACCTGCAGTAGCAGGTGTTGCACCATCGTGGTCTACAAATATATAGTCATTAACTTGAATTAAATTTTGTGCAGTTCCTGCAACAGGAACGTGGTGAATAGATGTGTTTAATTGTGCCGTACAAGCAGCCGAACTAGTACTTTGAGGTGAAGTAGAAATTATTTCATTTAAAGCAGTAGGACATTGAACATTAAAGTTCCAAGCCGTACTATTACAAGGTCCAATAAAAGTAAAGTTAACTATGGCAGGACTTGCATTTGGTTTAGGAATAACCATAACACAATCACCCGGCTGACCGGCAGTCAACTGAGATTGACCTGCTTGTATTTGAACAGTAGTAGGCTGATTAGTATTTACAAATTGATTACCTATATACTGAAACACAGGCAAGTTAGGATATGTACCACCACCTGCAGTTCCACAATCCGAACCTGTAGAACCTATGTAAGTAGGAACACCCTGAACTGTACTTTCAAGTAAACCAAACTGAGGAGAACTAACTGTGTTATAAACCACTCCATCATAAGTTGCCATTATACCATCAGGTACACCTATAGGGTCAAACTCAATAATTATAGCACCTGTGTCGTTTACAGTACCACCCACATCCATATCTAATTGATAAACACCTTGTGCTCCGTTTCCATTAATTTGTGTTCCACAAGGGGTTGCACAACTCGGACAAGGTTGAGGAGGTAGTAGATAACAGTTAGAACCATTTAAAACCTGCTCTCTAGAAGTTACACCATCAGAATAAAATCCTGCTGCAGCACAAGTAGTTAATGCAGCATCATCATATACTGCAGTTGCGTTATTTAAAGTTGTTCCGTCTATATAAAAATTACTCATAATATTTAATTTTAAGTTGGTGTTTCATCACAGTTACAACAAGAATCTTCTAGTGTGCCTCTTCTACATAAATCAATTGCCGTAGGAGTTCTATAGTCATATATAATATATAAATATTGTTCATTCCCATTAGGTACTGTAAAGTCTGCTTTATAATAATCAGGAGCCAAAGAAGAATCTATAGGTGCTGCTACACTAGAAGCTGCAATAGCTTGAGCAACTGCTTGAGGTGTATTAGCATACAATGTATTACTTCTTAGGAATCTAAACTTATTAGTGTTTAAATCAAATGTCGCATCATCTTGACTGTATTTGTTAAATGCCATTGTTACAGTAGAACCATCAGGAGGTATACTTCCAACACCTTGAACACCTGAGTTTATTTGGTAATAACTAACAACAGGGTTACCTGCTCCTGACAAGAATGTTACTCCTTGAGAATTAATAGGTGATTGGTATCCATTTTGTTCCCAACTAAAATCATTATGAATGGTATCATCTGAATCTAAATCACTAGTAGCACATATATATACTACTGCCATTTCTTTTGGTTCAGGACAATTGACTATAAATTCAATCTCTACACTTCCTGAACTCACAACATTTAAATCAAATGTTGTGGTTTGTGCTAAACTTTTATCAAAGCTTAAAGTACCTGATGTTGTAACAGGACCTGTAGATACTGCTACTCCATTATAAGTTGCAGTTAAAACTACGTTTCCTGTAATGTTTATAATATTATAAACTATATCTACTTGACCTACAGGGGTTCCTAACTCATAACAATTATCTAATTCATTATTTAGTTGAACTAAATATTGACCTGTTATACCACACTCTATACAAACCTCCTCTATAGGTAGTGATATATTGTTAGCAGATAAAACAAACTCATTCATATATGGGTCATAGCCTCCAAGTTTTTGAGTATCAACTTGAGTATTAAATAAATCTCTAAACCAACTACGCATACCAAATGAAGATATTACCATTAAAGAATCATTTGTGTAACTCGTACCACTTAGCATTAATACCACTCCTCTTTTGGCATCAGTAAAATATTTTTCAGGACCCCATTGAACAAAGCTTTCAGGGTTATTACTTATACCAAACTCTTCAATCCTAGCTATCTGTGTTCCTAAGACTTCAGGTACTGACTGTAATAAACTTCCTGTCCCTGCATCTGATAGTAAGTTTTTACCTGACAACACATAAGATATTTTATCCTCTTGTAATGTTAGTACATCTGTTTCTCTAGCAAATAATTTTTCAATAGGACCAAAAGACTCTTCTAAAGCTTTGAAGTTTAGTAGTCCTCCATTGAACTCATTTAATCTATTAATGTTAGACTCATCATTAAATACTCCACTATATGTTATATCTGCAAACCTTCTTATCTCTTGATAATCTAAAGCCTGTGTAGAAGTTACCCTGTTTCCAAATACTAATTCTTTACCAAGTAAACTATCTCTTACTTTATAACTTTCTACACCATTACCAAAAGAGTAACAGTTAAATAAACCTGTGTTTACTATCCCTGCTTGTGTAGAAGTCTGAGGCTGAATATCTGTAACGTGGCTTCCTTGTGGTGCAGGTTCAGAATCAATAGTAATATTTGTGGGGTCAACAGGAGGTGTTGTAGCACTTGTTGTCATAGTACCACATCTCCCAAAAATTTCAGTAATTGTTTGACTCGGATTACATATTACTTGTTGTCCTACACCGTCAAGGTTTACATAATTAAAAGCAATTGGACTAGGCTCACTTGCATCTACACTTACACTAAAAACACAAGAGTCCGAGTTAGATATAATTGGAAAAGAATCAGCACCTTCATACCAAATGTCAGGTGAAGAATCAATTGGTTCTGACTCAAATACAATAGTATCTTCTGCTCTAAATACTGTAATTTTTATTCTCGCAAGTGACCTTTGTTTTTTTGTTCTACTACAGGCTCTTGTTCCTCTTACAAGAAATAATAATTGATTTGATGTATTGTTTCTATAAAACTGATAATAGTTTGTACATAAATCTTGTGGTATATCACTTGTACTATCTCCTAAATCACTTTCAAGTAATGTAGATAAATAAGTGTTTGCCGGTGGACAAGAATTATCTCCTGCATAACCAACTCCATTGTCTAGAGTATCTCCAATGTTGTCACCATTAAACCAATCCATAAAGTTATCATAATCACTACTTGCAGCATATGTTTCTGACAACTCATACGTTCTTCTTTCACAAGCATTATTACCATCCCCTCTACCAATTCTTCTAAAGTAAAAATCAAATACAATTCTAGAACCTGCAGGTACATCATAATCTGTAAAAGATGAACCCGGTATATCAGGGTCTGCTCCATCTAAGTTTACAGGATATTTAACTAATGGGTAATGGTCGCTTCTGTCTGCCGTTGTTTGTCTTTTTCCAAAGTCTACAACTGCACCTTCGTCTACTTCAGCATTAAACTGAGTAGTATTTATTTTCATATATGTTCCTGATGGTTGGGGAACAAACTCATCTGCACCTCCACCCTCTACAGGAATCTCTAGAAAGTCTTCAGTCTTTGATTCTTTTTCTAATACTGTAGCAGTAACACATCGAGTCAATGGACCTTCTGTATCTGTCTTAACTATTAGCCTTTGACCTTCAGTAATTTTAGAAGAGTTCTCACCTTCTAACAAAAAATATGCTGCAGAAGTATTTGGGTCTTCAAAAAATATATTAGTATAAATTGTTTCATATTTTTCTTTATCAGGCTTTACAACAAACTTATATCTTTTTGCCCAAGATGGAGCAATTTGTGTGGTTGGTATAGTTACTTGAATACTGTTTTTAAAGTAAGACATTCCACAGGGAAAGTGCTCAGTATTATTAAGACTAACTAAAGTTGGTGTTGCTCTATTAAATTCATCCATATACACCATACCAACTTCATAACCTCTATTGCTATGAAGACTTTCACCAACTCCAATTTTAGCATATACAACTTCTCCAAATGTAATTTCAAAATATTCATATACATTTTGAGTAGGTGTTGCAATATCATCTACAAATTGTACTGCAGGTAATTTAAGTCCAATAGTATTAGAACCCGGACTAGCTTCAATCTGAATTGGCTGAGGTCCACCTGTACTTATACCACCATCAAACTTATTTAGTAAATCTAAGTCAGAAGGTATACTACAGTAAAACACATCAGTAAATGTGGTTCCATTACAAGAATTATTTTCAGGGTCTGCTGCATCTTGTAAAGGTTTAATGTTACTTAGAGTACCAACTTGGTCCTGAAAACTTTGGCTTGTTGCATACTCGTAAACACTATTAAAATTTTGGTTCACATTAAATATAAATCCTATTTCTTGTTCAGGAGTTTCCTCAACAGGAAATGGTGCAGTACCATTAAATGATTCGTGTTTATATTTTAAAGTAACTTGAATTGCTGCTCCTGAAACTAATTCAATGTCACTTGGAAAGTCTATTTCAAACTGTGCTTGTGAAGTGTTACTAGGTCCTATACTATAATTTACCGAAGCCACACCATCATCTACGTCTTTTAAACCAATGTCATCATTAGTTTGAGTAGTAAAGAATGTCAACCTTGTTGGGTTTCCTTGATAGTCAATTAAGTCATAACCTTCAACATAATTACCATACATCAATCTATTACCCATTAATGTTTGTGCCTTTGCTAATCTAGGAACATTATCAAACAATCTTAGTATTTCAGCTTCAGGAAGAATTGTAAATATCTTACTGTTAGTAAAGGTGTATGTATAATCTTGATTGTCGTTATATGCGTTTTCTACTTTATCTAGTTTCTCTATAATCTTTACGACATTACTATCGTTGTCCTTGAATAATAAATCTATACCCTTTACTAGTGGACCACCTGAATTAAAAGTAATCTCAGCAGTATTAGTAAAGTTTATCATTCCTTCATTTAAATAACTATCAGGAGAAAATAAAAAGCCACCGGGAGTAAATGCTGCAGTTGAATACTGAGATGTAGCAGAATACTCATCATCGTTATATTTATATCTATATCCAAAACAAAGAAATCTATCCTCCATATATGTAGACTCACCTGCCGTAGCAAGTAATCTAACATTAGGAGAACTAGTAGGTGGTTTTTTAATAACCATAATTTCATCATATGTGAAACCATCTAACCCATTAGTAGGGTCACCATAATTAAAATTTACATTAATTTTTCTTGGAGGATTTGTATTATCTGTAAAAAATAAAAGTCTATTATCTACAAAGTCAACACCTGTTATAAGATAATCAGGGTCAAAGTTTAATGTTGTTTTAGTTCCCGAACCATCGTCAACACTTATAACGTGATATGTAACTGCCTGTGAAATTGTATTATAAGAACAAATCATATCGACAATCCCTGTTGGAGAACCTGCACCTTCAAAGGTTGGGTCGTGTACAAACCAATAAATAGTTTCATTAGCACTATCTTCATATGCTCCAATACAACGAGCAGCATCACTTAGTGGTGTACCATTATATCTTATGGTAGTCAGCTTGTCGTTACCTTTAGAATTTTCAATAACTCCAATCTCTGCTCCTTCAGTAGAACCCATACGAACATTCAATGCATCAATGTACTCCCCGTTTGGAACGAGTCGTTCATCAACCATTTTATTCATTTTGCCCTGCGTAAAGTTTCTTGTCGTGTTTGCCATATTACTTAATCCACTTATCTCTACCCCTCATATTCATTAATAATCTTCCGGGGTGTATATTACTTATTCTAATTTTTGCATTTCTCAATAGTGCTGCACTTTTCTTTCTAAGTCTTGCTACTATATATTCCTGAACTCCTACTTTAGAGCCAAGGATTGCATATTCAATAGCTGCATAAATGTAATCTTCAAACAGTTTGTTTACTTGTACCAAACCATCATTACCATTTTCCATACCATCAGAAACATACTCAAGTATGATTAACTCATTAGCCACACCTGAACTAAAATTAATTACACCACCTTTAGGGTTAATCTTAAAAGTAGGATTTGCATTAGCAGTTTCTGTGTTTAATCCATAACGTGCACCAATGCCATATTCAAAATACCAATTACCATCACAACAATATCCGGACTTTCCATACATCTTTGAATTTTGGTTTAAGTATATTGATTGTTTACCACCTCTAATTCTTTCGTAATCAATAGTAGAATTTTGTGGAGATAAAGCATTACCATCAATGTCAAATAATATTCTACAATCATTGTCTTGTAAATATGCACTTGACCAATTGGTTTGTATATTTTCTGTTAAAGGTTTTAGTAAACCATTTTGATATAAAGAAACTCTTACCCAATTAACATAGTCAGATGGTAAAACATATCTTAGTGTATCGCATACGTTTAGTTCTAAGATTTTTATTTCTTTAAATGCATCATAGTTCAATTCTTGTATTGCACGTTTTGCGTGAAATAAAACCTTGTATCTTTCTTCATTATTAACAAGACTATGATTTCCTGAATACATTAGCATAAAATTGTTAACTATATCTTCCAAAGAAACATATTGATATGAACCCCAATTTGCATTCTCAGGTTGTTGTCCACCATTCTCGTAATATTGATATTGAGTTATATAAGCCATAATTATCTTTCTGTTGTTGTGTTAGCAGTTTCTTGTGCCTGTCCAAATTGTACTGAACTTACTTCTCTAATCGACATACCTGCGTACTGTAATATTTTATTTACCAAATTGACCTCATCATCTAGAGGTAATTCAAAGTCCTGATAGTCTGCAGCACCTTGGTCAAATGAAGGTTCGCCACCGGGTAAATCAACATATGTCCATTTAGGTGGTTTAGGGAATCTAATGTATTGACATTGAACCGAACCATACTCATCTATAGTATCAGGATATAAAACTAAATTTGGTTCTTGATGTGAGTAAGCCGGAAACATTAAGTTAGGAGCAGTAAGTATTGAGTTGTTCAACATAGTTATCTTACTATTCGTAACTTTTTCAGCTTCTTTAACAGGCTTAGTTGAATATATCAAATACTGCATTTGTGGGTTTATAAAACTATCAAATGGATTTCCATTGTAGTCAACTAAAGTTAATTCAGTTTCGCTAACAACTACACTTACATACCCAATCTCAGGTGGGTTAGATGATAAGTTTACTACTATATCATTTACTTGTACACCACTAGCAATAAAGGTTGCAGTATTATCAATTAAAGATTGTACCTGCAAAGCAGTATTGGTGCTACTAACAAGTAGCTTTGAGTATATAAGTACTTTGTTTAAAAGGTAATAGCTATCACCTGTAGTAGTTAAACTAGGTGTAAAAAACCTATTACTATACTGATGCGATAAAAATTTAGTTTCAGAAAACGTATTTATTACTTCCTCTAATCCTTTCGTTATATCAGCATACCCTGTCCCTGATTGACGAGCATTTTCTTTTTGTAATTGATAATTGTACTGATAAAAATAATTTTCAAATAAATCTAACTGTGCTTGTTTAGCATATAAGTTAAAGTCAGATGGGGATATATAACCATAATTATTTTTATTCAGAACAGACATTACCGTTTGTCTAACTGAATTTATCATCTGTTTTCTTTTCTACAAAGATAATGAAAAAAAAAGACCCCTTCGTTTTTAGAAGAGGTCCTTGATTTGGTGTTGGTTAAGGGTTAATCTAATAAGGATTCTAAGTGTTCTAGAACCTCAACTCCATCATCTGATTGCATATACTGACAAACTATATCAAGAGCCTCTTCCCCAAACGGTACATTAAGTAGTTTGGTTTTGTTAGATGCAGTATTAAACCATACTTCTTTTCCACTTTTTCTGAAACCTAAAAGTCCATTGTCAAAGAATCTTTGTACGGTTCCCATAAGTTTTAAGTCAGGGTCTTTAATTACATCTAAGAAATCTTGAGGATTATTTTTAGCATAAACCAATATATCTCTTTTCATTTCTGCAGTAGAAACTTTAGATGTGTCAGTATTAAATAATACTCTACATACATTTTCTAGTTGCTCTAGTGATAGTTTCTTAGCTTCAACTAATGCATCAGCTTCTACCATAAGTGCATCTACTTGTGCTGCTGCATCTTTGCTTTCGTTAATCTCAGTAAATGTTTTACCATTTAAAGTATGATAGTGTAAAAACTTTTGTAGTATTTGATTTTCCTTAGGTACATATAAAAACCCATCCTCAAAAATGATTGGTTCTAAAACCACATTTTTATCTTGCTCATCTCTGAAACAAGAGTTTTGGTTTCTTGCATATCTAAGTTCACGGTTGACACCTGTGCTCTCATCAAAATGTAATAAAGGAAATCTTCTTGAATGTTTTGTTGGTAGCATATAAGTGAGAGGTGCTACTCCTCTTAGAAGCTTGTAACTCTTGTCTACAAACTTTTGTTGTTTATTTTTTTTCATTGTATTTAAAATTAAATTAAAGTAAAAAAAGGGGGGATATAATTCCCCCCTTAATAGTTATCTATCTTATGCTTGGAATAAGAAGAAGTTGTTAGCACCTAAAGTACATACTGCTCTTTCAGATAAGAAGTGAACTTCCATAGCATCTTTGCTAGAAGTTCTTGCTCCACCTGCAGAACCTGTAATCCAAGTTTTGTAACGTCTGTCTTCTGTTTCTGAAGCTCTATATCTAACGTGCAAGAATGGTCTTTTTGCATTCTTACCTAGGATTTGGTCATATACTGAAGTAGAACCGGCAGGAACTAAAAGTCCATTAATTCTACCTGACCCTGCACCTGCAGGTAAACCACCCCTCATTGTTGGGTCGTTCAAGTATTTCCAATCAGACTTATAGAAGTCGTAACCTCTTCTAAATCCTGTGAATCCTAAGTTAAGTGCCATTTCTCTCTCATTGTCAAATAGACCATAAGAAACACCACCTGCTGCATTAGAAGATTGCTCAGAAAGCATATCATCAATGTCAAAAGAGAAATCTCTATCAACAAATACAACATTCTCTTCGATAGCACCTTGCTTGTCTAACCTTGAAATAATAGTATCCCATTGGTCTAGTTGGTCAGGGTTACCACCTGCCCATACATTACCTCTCTGTCCAACAACATAGAAGATTCCTTCAGAACCTTTGTTACCGTACTCAGGGTTTACTGCAGGGTTTACTGCACCACCATTAGCTTCAGCAGGAACTGCTTCAATCATAGCCGTTTCTAGGTAGTCATCGAATCTCAATCTAGTTTCGTGCTCAGACTTCAAATACCATAGGTATCCGTTAGCACCATTCTCAGTAGTTACTTCTACCCATCCAATTTGAGCCATATCAGAACCTGATACCTCATACTTATCTTTAATGATAATTGGAGAGTTCTCGAAGATTAGGTCGTCAGCTTCTAAGCTTCCTTCCATTCCTGATGTTCCTTTTTTAAATTCAGAACCATAGATGAAAACTGTGAACTTCTTACCTGCACCTGCTACAGGAATACCGTTTGCAGGATAAAATGCTACGTCAAAAGTGAAGTTAGTTAAGTCAACTGCAGTTACGATTCCTTTTACAGAACCTCCACCTGCGTTGTCACTAATCATTACAGTCTGACCTGCTCTAATAGCAATACTATTAGTAGCACCGAAAGCAGGGTTACCTGCATCGTTTACAGTAAAAGTAGCTTCGTCAGCATTAATTACTGCTGCCGTAGTACAATCTACATATTTAGTATGCAATCTACCTTGTTCTGCCCATTTGATAAGGTCAGAGTTAGATGGCATTTCTGCTCCTACCATTCTTAGGAAGGAACTAATTGTTCTATTACCGTATCTTTCAAATTCTTTTTCATAAGTATCAGGTAGATACTGATTCAAGAAGTCGAAATTAGTAATATAGTTTGATGCAACCGGCACTTGTTGTGCTGATGGTTGTAAATCAAAACCGGGTACACTTTGTACACTCATAATTTCTAATTTTTTAAGTTTAACATTTATTTATTTTTACTTCTAATCCGTAGACCACTTCTACTTGGTGGTGTTACAGATTTGATTTGCAAACCGTTGGTTGACTTAGTTACTTCAGGAGCAGAACGAGTTGACATATTTACATTTTTCAACTTCTTCATAGTTTCATCTGCTGCTGCAGACTTCCCTTGCTCATAAAAAAACTTTGCAAACTTTTCGGGATGCATCGCCATTGCTAGTGACCTGTGGTATCCTGCTGCATCTTCCAACTCCCCATTTTCTCCTAAGAATTTTTTTACAAAATTCTGTGGATTGTTTTGAAGGGACTTGAGTTCTGTAGCATCACCCGGAGCAAAACTAAATTTCTTGTCATCTAACGTAAACTCAAAACCTTTGAACTCACTAAACAAATCATTCGTCTTCTTGTCATACAACTCTCTCAAACGAGATTGTTGTTCCTGAACTGTCTTCGCTTCAGCTATATATTTACGATAGTCTTCCAATTCTTTTGCTGACTCAGAACTTGTCAAGTTATCTCCCCTTGACTCAAGAGGAACTTTATATAGTTCTTGTTGCTTCGCAAAAAAATCTTTGGCTTTCGCAATAGTTTTTTTCTTTGCTAATTTAATTTTTCTTATTTGCTTTTCATCATCAAGTTCTTCATCAAACGAATAATCCTCCATAAGGTGGTTTATATCATCTGCATCTAAACCTTTCTCAGTAGCAGTAAGATATTCTCTTAGCAATCTATCAGGTTCCATTTCATCATAGTTTCTTTGCATCTTAGCAAAGTCATCGAATCCACGACCTGTTTCTTTTTTATACTTTAGATACTTAGCTACATCTTCAGGTAGAGGTTTTTCCTCTCTCTGTTGATTTAGTTCGTCAAGAGATTTAATCTCTTTACCGTATCTATTTCCAATAAATTTAAGAACGTCTTCCTCGTTTAACTCTGAGGATTGAGTTTTAATTTCTTCTTTTACTTCAGGTGTTTCTTTTACCTCTGTTTGTTCTACAGGGGTATTTTCTTCTTTTAATTGGACCTGTTCTGTTTCAACTTTTTCTACAGGAGTATCATCATTAAGTTTCTCCTCGTGCTTCTCCAATAGTTTGTTTTCAATTTCTTGTACTGACTTCTCTTCAGTACCCTCTACTGCTTTAACTTTTATTTCCATATTATATTAAATTTAATTTTATACAAAGTTACACAAAAAATCATATAGTTTTAGACTATTATCTAGGCTCAAACTCTGCTAAATCAAAACCATCCAAACTATCCTCGTTTGATTCAAAGTTTATTGGAGGTAAATTATTTTTTCTTTGATTAATCATTTTTGATTGCTCTGTATTAGCCTGACTAATTCTCTGTGCTTTCTTATCTTCTTTAGCATTTTCTCTATCAGCCAATCCTTGATTATTTAGTTTAGCTAACTCAACATTAAGCTGAAACTCTTTATCCATTAACTGAGATTTCAACATAGCTTCGTTTTTCATCTTCTCAATTTCAAATGCAACGTCAGCTTGTCTGTATTCCATTTTAGCCTGATTTTCCATTTGAATCTTTTGAACCTCTTGTTGTTGTTTCATCTCTTGAGCCTTCAACATTTGCTGAGATTGCATAGCTTGTTGTTGCATTTGCATCTTCTCTTCTCTTTCTTGCTTACCAACTCTCTTCATTTTTAAAAGTTGATTAGCAAGTTTAAGATTTTTTACTTCACGAATGTCAATAGCATCCTCCAAATTAATATCACCCTTGGATAAAGCCATTTGGATATTTTGTTCCAATTGTTGTTTTTGCTCTTCGTCAGGAGATAATTCAATGAATATACCAAAGTCATATATGTATAAGTCATTAATGTCATTAAGGATTGATACATTGTATTTACCAATTTGATTGACAAACTCTTCTTTGAAATCTGCATACTCTAAAATATCAGCAACTCTATAAGTTAATGCTTCTGCTAAACTTCTATATATGTATAAGCTACCATCTAATATATGTCTAGTAGCTACATTTGAATTTAGTGCAGCAAGTTTTTGTAATCCAACCAATGAATTAGGGTCAGGAGTAGAACCATCTCTAGCTTCATTTAATCCTGTTACATTTCTTATTTGATTTAAGTAATGATTGTAATTACCAAGAAGCATTTGAGTTTTACTAGCACCTGAACTTGATTGTAATTCTTTAATAGGTACTCTACCTTGGTTAAAGTCACCCTCTTGTGTGTAACTTCTACCAATTACAGAACCTGTTTGAAAATATAATCTCAATGCATCTTCAGGATTATAAGCATTACCTGTGCCTACATCAACCTCGTTAAGTCCATCTGCATCAATAAACACACCATCAGGTACAACTCTAGAAATTACTTGTTGTAGTTTCAAGTGAGTTATTTGAATTAAATCTGCAAATGGAATCATTCTTCTTACTAGAGATTCAATAGCACCCTTATACATTCTAGGTGCAGCAGCTACATAATTTGGTATTGCGTGTTGCGTAGCTGATTGTGGTCTAACCATATTCTCCATAAGTTTCCATTGGAGAATTATGTTTGTACCCATTACCATTACACCTTCATACCATACATCAATAGTTTTTGAAACTTTCTCAAAGTTTTGTTCTTCCTGCATTTCAACAGGTGGGTTGAATGAGTCATCTTTCTCAATCATACTCACATTACCATTATCTTTTACTTTTCTTTTATAAACAACTTTTTTAGTTGTCTTATAATTAAAGTACATTAAGGTTGCAGTATCTCTATAGAAAATATCATTCTCATAAAACTGTGCAGTATTGTAGTAATCATACCAACTTTGTGAATACTGTGATATTTCTTCTAAGTCTTCATTAGTTAATGATGGGTCAATCTTTTTAAGTTCAATGATTGGAAGTGTTTTGATTTCTCCCCAATAAAAACAATCTTTAAAATATGGGTCTTCTGTATAACTGTATACTATATTAGCAGGGTCTACATATTTTATATTAACACCATCACCCGGCAAGAACTCGTGCTTTGCACAAGAAATACCTAAGACAGTCATATCATAGTCTAATCTTTTTCTAATATCATTGTATTTGTTTTGTTCAAACAAAGTACTAATGGCTTCTTCTTCAGCTATTTCAATTGCAGGTTTATAATTTAACTGCATAAATAACTTTAACTCTTCATCTGTATTTGGTAACTCATCGGGTTCTACAGTAAAAGGATTTGCTCCTGTTTTTTCTTGGATAGTTTGGAGCATAGGTTTTGCAGCCATTTGCCCTTCAATCATAGTTTGATACTTGCTTCTTTTTGATTGTGATATTGCGTCTTGTGCATAAGCTTTAACGTGGAACTCTCTGTCCTGCAAACCATTCACAACAATATCAACAAACTTTGGTAGTATTGGAACAGGTGTCCAATCTAAATTCAGATAAGATAAGTCACCGTCAATTGCTAATTCGTTTTTGTATTTTCCTATTGGTTGTTCTCCTCTCGCATATAACCTTAAACGATTGAAGTCCCTCCATTGATTATAATATCTACATTGATTTCCGTCTTTTTTAAACCATTCATATTGAATTGCTTGACCAATTTGTAACCCAAATTCGACTGTTTCTTTTTCTGAATCTGACACAAACTGACTAGGAAAACCTGCAGATGATATGTTTATATTTACTTTCTTCATCTGATAATTTCGCTATATTTACCCTTGTTAGTATACCTTGCAAAGTTAACCTTTATTTTTGAAAGTTTTTTCTCAGGTAAATAAAGATGTTTTTGTGTTGCCATTATAGCTAAACCTGAACTAATAGCAGCATCAAACTTAGTTCGATTACTTATATCAAACTTTGCCCAATCCTCTAAGGTTCTAGTAAAAACCATATCACCCATTTCTAAATCATCTTTCATACCAATATGGTTTTCGATATAAGATTCAATAGCTGATGCGTGTGCTTGTTTTACATCTTCACTTGAGTTAGGTATACCTCCTAATTCTCTTTCAGTTTTAGATAACTTTGTATAAATTTTATCAGGTCTATTCATACAGAAATTTCTGTATCCCCTGTTTTTAAAATGATACAATAATCTAGGTTTGTTATTTTCTATTAAAATAGGCATCCCATAAAAAACACAAGCCATTAAAACATCTTCAAAAAATATTTCTGCAGTTTGTGGTCTAGCAATATATTCAAGAAAAAATTCATTACTTGGTGCTTCATCCATATTAAACATAGTCTTTCCGTGTAATGCTCCATTAGAACCACCACCACCAACTACTCCTGATATGTCATAACTGTCACATCCAAAAGCACCTATGTGTTCATTGCCGGGATACTTGTTACCTTTTCGTGTTACAACATTATTTTGTAACACACTATTAGGTGTCCAAGAAACAAAGAATCTACCCCTGTTGTCAGGAGAGAATATAACCTTAGTATCTTTAACACCATTCAACCAACGCAGATTCCCACGAGTAACGTGATGGTCTATAATTATAGAGTCATTGTAATCTATCTGTTGGTATATTTTTGTAAGATTGAATATTGATTGTTTACTCTCATCTCTAAATGCGTGAGATTCACTTCTAGGAAATTGTCTATAGTATTCGTTTAGAGCATCGGGGTCATTCTTTAATGAATCAACTTCTGCTTCCCAATAGTTTACTGCACCCTGATAAATATTTTCTCCATCAATACCTTTGATTTCTTGCTTAGGTGTTTCTAATACAGGCATTCCATACATATCTATGAATCCTTCCATATTCCATTCCATTGGGATGAAAAGTGAATACATACCACTTTTAGTTTGACCATTTGCATTTCTTTGTAGTACGTTAGAATCTGTGTATAGTTTTTTAAAGTTACTACCACCTTTGTCTAAAGCATTTGATGTAGAACCCATCATACACTTTCCAATAATCTTACTTCCAAGACGTAAACAAGTTTTCGTTACTCTCCAATTATTTAAAATATTATTTGGTTTAATCCACTTACCACTTTCATCGTGTACTAAAAGTAAAAGCTTTTCACCATCATATGAGTTGTCATCTGTGTTCTTCCAATCTATTGTGGTATCCAACCCAAACATTTCATCCTGAGTTGTTTCATACATATTCTTTTTTGTAATCTTAGCTGCCGGAATCCTAAAAGCTAATTCAGTTTTAGGTTTGTCCATACCATCCATTATAGGTTTAAAAAAGAACGGAAGTCTACTATTGATTGGAACAACTTTATCAGTAAACATTTTTTTAGCATCCGAACCTGTCTTTGACAGTATGCCAACTCTAGAATCTTTAACTAAAGTTCCGGTGTTTACACATTCAGAAGATGACATAAATGAAAATCCTGAACGTCTTATCTTTAGATAAATCATTCCAAAACTTCTTTTGTCTGCCTTACAAGCTTCCCAAAACAAAAACAATATTCTATTAGCTTCTCTAAAATCAGGGTATCCTATATCAATACTTGTCCATTGTAGATACATATAATGTGCACCTGTTATATAAACAGGTTTGCCATTAGACATATACCAAAAACCTGCTTCTCTTCTATCAAACTCTTCTTCAATATAATCAACCCATCTGTCTTTAAAGTCTGAAGACATTTCATTCCATTGAAATATAGATTGTATTTTAGACAGAACCTTAGGTAGTTCTACTCTCTCCCAATATTGTTCTTGCTTCTTTTTACTTCTAGAATGAATATCTTTTGGTGGTTTAGGTAGTGCAATACGAAGACCTTGAACTTCTACAATATCTTCTATCTGTCCGGTCTTAGATATAACAACAAAATCATACTTAGGGTTATAGCCGTATTTCCACGTTTTAGCCTTGTTCTTAGACGTTAAAACATTTTTTGGTACAACACCCTCAAGTATGTTATATAAGCTATTTAGACCTTCTTTCTGCAAATCCTTGTTTTGTATCTGTTTTTTTAATTCCTTTTTCTAAAGAATCTATAGCTTCTCTTTCTGCTTCAATACGATTAAGTATTTCAAAAGCATCAAAGATTGCTAACTTCTTTGTAGCTGCTGCATTTTTCAACCTGTCAGCAGACAAGTCATCTTCAGGGTCGTGTTTAATAATCGCTTCCTTCGCCACCTTTATCAGTTGCTCTACTGCCCTGTGTCCTGCTTCTATTATTTTTAATTTTATTTCTTTTGATTTCATTATTAAATCTTTTGCTTTTTCTTATTGGTATAGGTGAACCATCGTGTTCATTCCATTCATCATTAAAGTACATCCAATCCCATTCTCTACTCATTTTTATAAAACATTACATAGACTATTCTACCTTCTTGCCAACTTTCATTTGGATATTTACTGTGAAAGTAATTACAAGGATAAGATATAAGCCTATTAGGTTTGTATCCTACAACACTTTTCAAACTCCATTTAGTTAAATCATTTGAATCTTCTTTTAATATAGTATCAAATTCTTTATCAGAAATATTACTTGGCATAGTTTCTCCCATAGTTGAATGTTCCCAAAACGCAGTACCGTGCAACTCTTTCATAGTTGACTTTGATAAATAAAGCACTAATGCTCTATCAGGCTTTTCGTTATTTATAATTGTATCTGCGTGAATCCTCCAATCTTTATCTACTTCATTATTAGATATTCTAAAAAAACTTAATATTTTTCTTATTGGTTTATTTTCTGCAACTGACAATTCAAAAGATACAATGTCGTCAAAAGATTCAGAACTATCCCAAACCCAAAAACTTTTATCGCCTGTGTCAACTTCTCTATATTCTGTTGAGTTCAAATAATCCATTAACTGATTATATACATTATCACTTAAAAAATTATCTTTTATATAAATCATAGAACCATTGTTATTTGATGGTCAAACATTCTATATAACTTTTCTCCGTCAACTTCAAACTCATATTCAGAATCAGGTTTAAACGAAACTCTATCTCCTTCACTAATACCTTTACTCATTAAATAATCGTTAGGGTATTTCATTTCACCAACCAATGGTTCTTCTTTTGTGTTTTTATAAATATACGAATCTTCTTTTGATACGGGTTTTACAAAACAATATCTATCAACTGCATTCCATTGTGTACCATTATGGTACATATAAAACTGCTCAGGCTCTACAAAAAATAGGTCATCTTTAAAAAAGCTTCTACCACTTCTTTGTCTACCTTTCATATCATTGTAGTATTTAAATACATTGTGGTGTACTAACAAAAAATCTCCCACCTTTATTGGACCTTTATATCCGAGGGGGAGTTCTATAACTTCAGCTTTGCGATTCGCAAATCGTGCATCTTCCAAAGAAGTACTTACAATAAAATCTATTCCACCAATACTTTTAGTATTATTATACCTCTTACCCTTTACAGGTTTGGTAATAAATGCAAACGGTGATTTCATAATTTAATTTATGAGCCACAACCAAGACAATCTATATGTGAATCAGTTGGCTTGACTCCATTTAATTTCATTTTAATATTATGGATTTTATCTGCAAGTTCCATTTCTTGCTCGAATGTTAGATTGGGTTGCTTCTTTTGTTCTGTATAAATTTCAAGT
>Ga0181417_1000024_pt1 | contig 48043 bp, 26 predicted proteins | sample 40SPOviralmetaG_FD_130142 | JGI IMG/M metagenome (GOLD analysis project Ga0181417, IMG submission 130142) | Marine viral communities from the oligotrophic San Pedro Time Series (SPOT) site, San Pedro Channel, CA, USA - 40 SPOT_SRF_2013-02-13 | ecosystem: Environmental > Aquatic > Marine > Strait...
ATGCGGCTGTGATAGTGTCTCCGCTAGATTTAATGAATACAATTAATGATGTAGGCATAGCCAACTTAAATGTTGTTGCTACATCAAGTTCAATTGAACTAATCGAATTAAACGGTAATGCTGTAACAATTACAAACGTAACAAGCGATGCTAGGAATAATCCTTTTGTAGGTTCACCTAATAGTTCTGGTTTAGCGGCAAGCACAACAGCAATTAGTTCTACAAATATAGAAAACAATATATTCGAAATTTTTAATAAAACGTCAACAACTTTTGATATTAATGTTGGCGGTGCTGTAAATGTATTGCGTGATTCTAACGCAACATTTATTAACTATGGTGATTCCACAAAAGCAAATGTACAAGTATATTCAGATACAGTCGTACAAGCAGGCACACAGGTATTCTTTGATAAGACCTTAGGTTCATTGGCACAAGGCTCATTAACAAGTGTAATAGGAACACCGACAACAAAAACTTTTTATATCTCTACAGGAGATACAGCATATGGCGGAACACAATCAGCAGGTAACTTTACACAACCAAGATTTGGTAAGTTTAACCACCCGGCATATACACAATTTTTAAATGCTAACGGCACAGTACAAGCGGCCTCAACTGCTTTAGCAAATTTTGATACTGCTAACATTGAGACATTGTATGCTGATATCAGTCAAACAGGTGCTCTATTAAGTTATGCTTGGGACACAGGCAGTTGGGATAATACACCTATACAAAATGTTGCTGACTACTTAGTAATACAACGTGGTTCTAAAAATAAAAATCCATGGAGCAGATTAAACTACTGGTACCATGTTGATGCTTTGAGAGAACCGCTTAAAGATAATGTTGATAACTTTAGTATACCACCTGGCGCAATTAGAGCCACAAGACCAATATTGGAGTTTCAAAGAGACTTAGAATTATATGGCTGGGGGAATAGTTTTATTTCCACAGTTGACATTGTTGCTGATAAACCAAAAGAAGAAATCGAAGGATTACAAATAGGCTTTCCTATTAATAGTAGTAGTGGTAGTGAAGGCTCAACTATTATTTTCCCTAACAACGAATCAGATGTTGCTAAAAAGATTTATAGAATCGCAGACAGTAACGGCTTAATTCAATTTAATGAAGTAACAAGTTTATCTGCTAACGTTGTAACAGGCGGACATGTTTTTAGTACTGGCGGAACAAATGCTGGTAAGGATTACTATTGGAACGGCAACAGGTGGCAACCAGCACAACAAAAAATGGCACTTCAACAAGCACCCAAGTTTACATTATATGATGACGAAGGTGTTAAAGTTGATGATATAGCAAAATATCCAAACAGTGATTTTATAGGATGTCCAGTATTCACTTACAATACTAATGATAGTACAGGAACATACGATAGCATATTAAAAGCAAATGTTGTTTACCAGAGCGGTAAGTTTAGCAGTGAGCCTACATTCCATAACCATATAGCACATCATACAGTTACATGGAAGGCTACGCCAACAGCAGAATCACAAACTATTCCAGGATATCTGTACTACAAAGATTTAAACCAGGATTATCAAGACAAGGACAATACGTTATTAAGAAATAACTGGCATCCAGTAAACTTGCCAACTAATTTTAGAAACTTTAGTAATACAGCAACTTACTTTGCCGGCGAAGTTGTAAAACACGAAAATAATTATTTTACAGCAAATAGCAATATAACTGCTGGTGAATTTAATATTAGTAATTTTGACTATTACGAAAATAGTTTTCCTGTAACATCTAAGCAGTATGTAGAAGATATAATTCAAATAACAGATTTAACAGTTGACAGTAACACTTTTGTTACAAGTGCTATACCAATTAATAACGAAGTTATAGTTTTTCATAATTCAACTAAGTTAAAATTAGGCACAGACTTTACACTTATAACTGATAATCAGGGAATTAAATTAACAGATACAGTTAGTCTTGCTAAAGGTGATATACTTAATGTAAAAACCTATACAGTAAAAGACAGGCTAACAACATTAGATGCTTATGGATTTTTTGAAGTACCAGGTGTACTAAAATATAATCCAACAAATACAGAAATTACAAATGTAGCATTCGGAGATATGCTAACGCATTTCCATATAATGATGGAAAATCAAAATGGATTTACTGGTTCATTAAGTGGTGTTAATAATTACAAAGATACAGCAAAAGATTTAAGTGTAACACAATCATCTATATCGCAGACGTCGGATGAAATTTTATCAGCAATGTATATGACAAAATCTTCATCGAGGGAATTTCTCAACGCATTAAGATTTGGTAATAACGAATATGTTAAATTTAAAAACAAATTTATAGGTTCAGCAGAAACTTATTTAAATAACACTGATTATCTTGGACAAACTAATTTAGAAATTGTTGACACAATTTTAAAAACAATAAAGAATTCTAAAGTTTCAAAAGGAGCACACAAATTAACATATATGGCTCCTATCGGAACAAACTATACAGCAAGTAGTATTACAGTTAGTGATGTGTCTATAGTTGATTACACCTTTAGTAATACGGCAAACGTTGCCTTAGATACTAATTTATACACACTGACACATGGCGATAATGTGTTAGTAGCAGAAAAAGATTTTATAATTGAATCACATCTGCCGTTAGATATAAAACTAGATTCTAGTATTACATTAGCAAAGAATGATGTACTTACTTTAAGAGTGTACGAAGATTCAGAGCCTGCGTTAATACCTGCTAGTTTATCTAAGTTAGGCATATACCCGGCATACGAACCACAGTTTAAAACAGATACATCATATCAAACTGATTTAGATGTTATTCAATGCCATGACGGTAGTTACATACCTAGACAAAATGATAAGATTGACGATATTATATTAACACTAGAAACATTAATATATAATAACATTACTACCGAGTACAGAACAGCGGATAGAAATGCTGAGTATTGTTTTACAGAAACAATTAAGCCATCTTTTTATCAAAGTTCTGATTATGGATGGTTTGAAATAAATGATCTGTTAGAGAACAATTTTAACAAATGGGCAAAAGCAACTGGTGTAGACTGGAGAAATAATTCAACAGTCGATAGCAATAATGAGTTTACATGGAATTATAATTCAGATTATAAGTCACCAGGTTATTGGAGAGGCATATACGATTATTATTATGATACACAAACTCCTCATACCACACCATGGGAAATGTTTGGTTTTGTCAAAAAGCCAAGTTGGTGGGACACTAAGTATCCATCAGCAATAACAAGTTCGTATACGGCGTTTTGGACAAATGTGCAAAATGGTTACATACCAGATGGTAGTAGAAAAGGTTATCATAAACGTTGGGCAAGACCTGGATTAGTTATACCGGTAGATTCCAGCGGTAATTTACGTTCACCACAAGATATTATATACATTACAACGACTTCTAACAATATAGAAATTAATAACAACTGGAAGTTTGGTGATGGTTCTCCGGCTGAATATGCCTGGAAGAAAAGTTCTTACTACCCATTTGCTATAGCAGAAGCAATGTATTTGGCCAGACCAGCATTGTTTATATCAACTTTCTATGATAAGAAAGATAGAGTTAGATTCTCAGGACAATTAAATCAGGTTGTAAGTAAAACAACAAGAAAAAGAATTGGCTTTGAAAATTATACACCTCATGGTTATGTAAGCGAAAATAGAGAAGCAACAATTAGATTTGGAACATCTACATTAGTAGATAGTTTCCTAAAATTTCAATCACTAAGTACAAACACTGAATTAGGTAATCCTATTAGAACAATTAATACTAGACTAGGTCACAAATTTGGTGGATTTATAAATGACAAAAATTTAAAAGTATTCAGTGATGGTTTAAGTATAGACGGTTTCTCAGCAAGCCAGAGAGTACCGACAGAAGATGTTATTACGACATTACATACAAGTAATTACAATTCTAGAAACTTTTACACTGGTGTAAAAATTATAAAAACAGCGACTGGTTATTCTGTAACAGGTTATGATACTGTATCACAAATGTTTGATATTGTACCAAGCGACAAGCAAGGGCCAGCAGAAGATGTTAGCGAAGGCGGAAACCCAGTATCATTTAGCACATATGATTCTACAAGGTCATACTCTGAGAATGAATTTGTTAAGTTAGGCAGTATCTATTATCAAGCAAGAGAAAATATACCAGCAGAAACATTCGATCAATCACGTTGGTCAAGATTACCAGCATTACCAACCGAAGGCGGTGCGTCAGCAACTTATTATCAAAACGGATTACCAAAGACAGAAAAGGTACCGTACAATATGCATTTTGAAAGTGTAGCAGAAGTTTTCGATTTATTAGTAAGTATCGGAAGACATCAAAAAGCATCAGGTTATGATTTTGGCGAATACGACACATCTATAAATGATGTCAATGATTGGCTACTATTTGGAAAAAGATTTTTATTCTGGAGTACAGAAGATCATTCAATTAATGAATCAATAACATTAAGTCCACAAGGAAATCAAGTTATATTTAATAGTGGTACTGGTAAGATAGCAGAATTACAAAATAACATAAACGAACAATATTCATTAACAGACGCAGACGGAAAAAGAATTAACGTTAAAGATTGCGGTATCTTAAGAGAAGATAATACAATTAAAATTACACCTCCAACAGGAAAAGCAATTTATGGTTGCTTAGTACACACGGAGTTAGTAGAACATGCTGTAGTCTTTAATAACAAGACATCATTTAATGACCTAATATACGACAACGTTTTAGGTATTAGACAAGATAGACTAGATATAAATGTACAAAGAAGTAAAAATTGGGATGGCAGATATACAGCAGAAGGATTAATTATTACAAGTTCAGGTAGTGTATTACCAAACTTTGAATTACTAGTTGACAGTATAAGAGCATATCATGATCCGTCATATGTAACAGTAGATCCAACTAAAACAGAACTTGCTAGAGCATTAGTAGGGTTTGATACAGACTCAAGTTTGTCAAATATAATGTTGTCAGATCCGGCACAGTTTGAATTCTATAAAGGCATTATTAGAAACAAAGGTACTGCTAATAGTATTTCAAGTATATTAAGATCTGATATTGTTAATACAAATAAAGATATAGAAATAAATGAAGAATGGGCAATCAAGCGAGGCGAGTTTGGCGATGTATTTAACCATCAGAGTATGGACTTAAATATACGTCACAGTGATTTCCTAACAGATAACCAACAAATTGAAATACTGTATCCTGAAAATATTACAGGAACAGTTAGTAACATTTTTGTTTACGAAAGAAATACAACATATTTCAAAGTACCGACAATTGAAATTGACGGTCCTTCTATTGGTAACGCCGCTACAGCAACAGCAAAACTTTATGCCAATGCTCAATTAGAAAGTGTTACAATTACCAATGGTGGTGACGGATATGCCAGTAAGCCAAATGTAGCAGTTATTACAGGTAATATTGTTGTTGCTAGAATTGACGAAGTATTACAATCTGGTTTAGCATATAGTACATCAGACGTTGACGTTCCATTAACAGGTACTTCAGCAGTATCTAATATTAGTATTACTGACTACACTACAACAACAAATACTACAGTAGATATAGATTTAGCAAATTCATACACATTGGAAAATGTTGTAATACAGATTAACAAACAATTATCACTAGCAAATATATCAGACGTTGTAGCATTTAGTGATTTAGATACAGATGTAGAAAAATTAAATATTACTAATGTAACAGCAAATGGTAGCAATGCTACTATAATAACATCAGGAAGTGTTCACGGATTTAATCCACCAAGTACAAGTAGAGCAAATGCTTCTATTCAGTCAATAACACGAGCCGCTAATGCTGTTATAACATTAGATAGTGCGGGTATTGGACCAAATACTTGGAGTACAGGAGATACCATATTCCTACAAAATGTTGTTGGCGGTACAGGATTTAACGCATTAAACAATACAACGTTCTATGTTAAAGGAACAGGTGTTGATAGACAATACGAATTATTCACAAATGCTTCTATGAGCACTGGTGCTAATACAATGGCATACTCAGGTTCAGCAACAGGCGGTGAGGCGTACCAAAGAGCAAATGTTGATTATGTAAAAATATCAGGAGTATCAGGAGTAAACGACGGAGACTATTTTGTTGCTTACAAACCTACTGCGCCTGAATCACATAGTACAACACAATTTGAATTATACTACGATAATGCTGTTAGACAGCCAGTAGTGCATACTGGTGTTAATACAGATGTTACCGGTAGCCTATCAGTTTATAGAACCGGCGGCGATAAGAGACTTTATATTAGAGGTAGTGATTTCCAATTAGCAGAAAGCACATTACCTGGCGGTAACCCAAGCACATCATTAACATCATTAAACATGGTTCCTGGTAGATATCAGCCTCAGCAACGTTTCCCAATACAAACGGCAAACAATACATCGACAAGTGATATTATTGTTACTATTGGCGGAACAAATGTTACAAGTACATTCTTTACATTTGATGTTGGAGCAAGAACAACTAATTTACTCGACTCGGGTCAGATAAATCAAAAATTAACAGCAGACCAATTTACAATTGACTTGACTGGTACAAGCGAAATGCTTAATGATAATATAGTCGAAAGAGACGGACAATATCCGTATATAGAATTTTATATAGATGGACAAGAAATTAAAAACACACCAAGTTACAGAGCGATAACAGTATCTAACTCTGTACCTAATACAACTAGAGTTACATTCTCTAATGTTTCACAGTACGCAAATGCTGTCAGCATTGGCTCAAATGTTACAATCGCTGAAATGGGTACAGTACAATTTGCTAATACATTAACTACAGATACACCGGGTTCAAAACTTGTAATCAAATCTGTCGCCAATGATACACTTATAGCAAACACAACAAGCAAGAGAACTTACAAAGTTGTTAAAGATGACCCAACAGATAACAGAATTACAATTGATATTGATAACACGTCAGAGATGCTTAAACGACCTACCAACACAGTTGATAAAGGTATATGGCCAACAAGTAGTAATACACAATTTAGTATTCCTAATGCTGGTTATGTGAACAGAGCAAACGTTGAGTGGGAAGCATACGATATTCAAAACTTTGCTAATAGAATAGGTTCAGGTAAAGCAACTAACCCACAAATGGGGCATTATGTTCACCTAGCCAAAGCAGAAAATGAAGACTGGAATGTATATAGATTAAACTTACATGGTACTCAAAATATTAATGGTGATATTGTACCAGCACAAAACTTTGTTGACACCACAGACGGTCAAACAAATCTATTTACAAATACTCCGTTATCAGTATATACTGACAGCAATAATATAGATGATCCTCAAAATACAAGTTATTTTGACAATCACATTATTGTTAAAAATGCCGAATTGGCAAACATAGTTTTAAAATGGAGCAACGAAAAACTAATTGCTACGCCTAGAACAATTTATACAGGTGAGTATGTTCCTCTCAAACCTATTAACAGAAAATTAATGAGTATTGCGCCTGGGGCCTCTGGCAACATTATAGCCGCTTTACCAAATACAGAAGTTGAATTTGAAAGAAAAATATTTGCTAAATTAATGGTTCCGCTTTCTAATGTTGAATACTTTAGAAATGCTGGAATATCAAAAGATAGAAGATTAGCGAATGTTAGTAATAGTGTTCAAGTTGTTGTAGACAATATTGAAGGACTAGAAAGTCAAAGACGTTCAGACAACAATGCTCCTGACATTGTAAGATTTTTTGGTGCTGGAGCAACAGCGGCCAACATTACAGTAGGTAAAGCATACAATGTTAATGAAGTAGCAGGACCAGATGAAGATGATAACGGTGCTGGTACATTCTATATTACAGAAGCAAATATTACAGCAACATCTTATGCTAGACTAGGTAGCGATACTTATGTAAGTTTTGAATCTCAATTGAGGGAAGATAGCCAAGCAGAGATTATTGGTATTACACCTAGTACTAAAAAAGTTTTATTTAAAGGTACATCAATATCTAATTTAACAAATGGCACAAATATATCATTAACAGCAGAACAAACATTATCGTCAGTAGACACAATACCAGCAGGTATTTATGTTGCGGCAGATGTTAATGCTAGTGCTAAAACATTTACAATTACAAATTCAGATTTCTTGTTCCATGATGCGTCAGTATCAAGAGGTGCGTACAACCAGTTGAACTTTACCACAATCGGCAACGGTGACAGCAAAGGTAATACATATATTGCTAATGCTGGTACAGATGGAAAGGTTGAAGCAGGTAACTTTGTACACTTTGTTACTGGTACAAACTACGCAGGTAATGTATACCCAATTCAAAGTGTAACATCATCAGGTATAGCACAATTTTACGATAACGGTGTAACAGCCAACAGTGGTTCGCAGAATGCTGTAGTTTACGTCGGCGATGTAACAAGCATACAAGGTGACATAACTAAGTTATTCAGTAACGGAACAATACAAATAAACAACTTTAATACAGCATCAATTGGTGCTTACGGATATGGTAATGTACGATATTTAAATAGTAATACAAGTATAAGCGGCAGTCAAGGAACTGCTATAGGATTAACCAACAGCAAACAAGTTTTAAGAAAAACAAATGTTGCTAACGTCATAACCATAGCCGATGCGGGTTTCATGAAACCATTAACTACATCATTTAGTGTAGACATACAAAAAGGCACAGACGAGGCTGACATACGTTTAAGAGAAGATGTAACAGCAGGTGATGTTAGTAGACTACTATTTGAAACAAGTAGAAAAACTAGCAACACGTTAGAGATGTTGAAAAACGCAAAAATTGATTACGGTACAGCAGGTAACGGCAGAGCACAAAGAGACTTTAACAGCAAGTACAAAGGCAAGCCAATGTATGTTGGGGCACTTGCTAAAGATTTCCCAATGACATTACAGAGCATATTTAGTGATGCGCCAGAATCATTTAGAAGTGTAGACGACGTTGAAGTAGAACTAGAATTCAGATATATCAATTTAGCAGACTTAAACACTCTTAAAACATTAACTTCCAAACCTAACTTTCCAGATGTAGGATACAAAGACTGGGAACCAGAATTTCAAGAAGGACCTCCAGCAGAATTTGAAAAACGTTCAGCAGGTATTTACCCTGAAGCATTTGATACAACAGTAGATATAGATTGGTGGGTTGACACATATACCAGGCCACTAGTAAATCCTTCATTAGATGGATTCTATATGAAGTTATCTGGAACAAATGGCGGCACTGAACAATCATCTAAAATAGATTTAATACCAAGATATCCAGGTGAACATAATTCATACAACTTTGCCGCTCCAGAAAATAAATTTGCCACAATAGCAGGATTTAATAATTTAAGACTAGATAAAACTAATCCTACAATAAGATTCAAATTTAGCGATAAAGGTAGAGGACAGGAAGCATTAACATTAGTTGGTAGACAAAATAACTATACAGGCTTACATAAAACTCAGACTAAATTAAACCAGTTCTATATTAATACTAGAGGCAAAGGTAACAAAATAGAATTATTACCTAGTCATAGTAGTGCGTCTGATAATCCTTTAAATTGGTGGAGTAATAATGTTAAATCAACATTTACACAAGATAATTTAAACAAATTTAAATTAGAGTTTGGATATCAAGAAGGCAGAAGTTTATTTCCACTAGGCGCATCAGACGATGTAATTATACCTGTTATAATTGTAAAAGATGTTAAAGTAAATTATACACTAGCACCAGTTACAGCATTGAAGTTAGATAACTTGCGTGTATCATTGACAGGCGGTAGTATAACTGGTGTTGTTGATAAGAAAGTAGAAACTGCTGATAGCACATTTATTACTATTGATAATGCTGACGGACTTATATCAAGTAACGATACAACAGGTTCTGTAAAGGCAGTTTTCTATAGAATAGATAAAAATAACAACAAACAACTTTTAGTCAACCATCTTGGTAGTGAAATCACTAAATCAGATGTTACTGATGGTGGTTATTCAAGTATGTTGTTGACAACATCAAATGCTAATAGTTTCCTAAATACAGGAACAGTATTTGGATATGTGCCAGCAGAAAAAGAACATATCTCTTCAGGTGGTTCTTTGATGCTTGGGATACCGGGTACAAGTACTAAATCAATTTCAGAAATACTTGACAACAACTTCGGTGCTGATATTAAATATGTTGGCTTAAATAGAACAGGTAAAACTTCGCAATTATTTACAAGTGTAAATGTAGCAATTGATACACATACTGTCAAAAACGAAACTAAATTATTCGGCGGTGTTAGCGGTTTAGCAAATGCTGATGTACTTAATATTGACGATACAATTAATTCACCTGGAGCATTAGATGGACAAACATCTATTTCAAATGTACAAACAGCATGGTACAGTATTCCTAAAGGACAAACAGAAAACGTTATAGCAACATCTATACCAGAAGCATCAAATACCAGCATACATGTTATTGCTAACAGTTCAATAAACAATACATTGCTAACTATCAATAATGACAATCATCAATTAGTAAAAGGCTCTAAAGTTATATTTTATGCTACAAGCCAAAGTCACTATTTAAACAATACATCATTTATTGTTAAAGATGTAACTTCAGATACATTTACAGTTAATGTAGCAAATACTTCTGTAGTGCCAACAACAACTGTAGCAGGATTAAAATACGGAGCAGTTTATAATACACCGAGCGGAAACTTAGACACTCAATATTATGTAAGTGGTCAGCACGTTGCTCATTTGGCATGTTACAATGATAATAATGTATTTGCGCCGGGCGACAATATAACATTTAATGCTGGCTCAGTCGATACAGCAAGTCTTAATAATACTACAGCAGAAGTAGTAGATGCTACACGAGCCTCATTGGGAGTAGTACTGTCAACGAGACCTACAAATTTAACATCTAATCTCACAATTAGATACACAAATGATTTAACTAAGCACGTGGTTACAATGCCAACTGCTTATAATATTAACAACTTATATGCTAGAATTAACGAAGCAGAATTGTCATGGGCAACCTTTACAGGCTTTAAAGAAATTAATCTTTCAACATATGACAGTACAACAAAGAATAACTTAAATGAAGCAGAATTTAATACTGTTCTCGGTACAACTGTACCTAGAGATGAAGTTTATTTGCCAATGACAACATATAAGGCTACAAAGTTTACATCACCAGACCATGGTGTAGGAAAGACAACAGTAGTTGCTCAGGTAAGCAGTACAACAAATGCTAGTTCAGAAGGACTTGTAAATGTTGTTATATCAAACGGTGGAGCCAATTTATACAAGCAGGGTAAATTAAATTTCTCTAACAGTATTAACGGACATGCGTTAAGCGGCAACAGTTTTGATATTATTGATTTTATTACTGTAATTGACGATGATGGTGATCAAGGTGAACAGTATTATACAATTAAGGCACCGGGTGCCACAGCAACAACTAATGAATTCTCTGTTTCATATGAAGCATATAGACCAGATAAAGATAGAGCATTAAGATTTATCAAAGCAGGCAAGTACACTGGATTTGGTGTACCTGTTAGATTAACAAAAGACTCTATAACAATAGAAACACCATACTTAGGTAATATGGCTTCTACTGATGCGTTTTGGGTAAATGACATCATGCTTGTAGAAGGTTCAAGTGACCTAAGTTCAGAAATGAAACTAAGACCAAAACTTGATTCATTGGTAATTAAAAATTCTAAGATACGTTCATACAATGCCAAGTATAAAATTGCTCCGGCATCGTATGCCTCTGTATCACCACAAGCGAAGAATCCAAGTATAGGCTCACCGAGTACAGTACCAATAAGAGGATTTGCCCATGCTAAAGATAAAGTTGATTTCTCAAAAGAGAATGTTACTTATGCCTTAGATGGTTGGAACTCAGTAAAAGTTAATGGAGCAAAAACAACATTAGCAAGAACAGACACTATAGAGCAAGTGTCCGATAGTATAAACTTTGCTTCAAGACTAAAAGAAGGTGCTATATTAGGTACAGGAAGTATACAGTTAGGATTTATGTTTGGACGCAGAAATCACAAAGTTGATAATATAAAGTCAGGCACATATAATTCTAAGTTTGTACAAGTTCCTAATAATACAGAAAACTTAGAAAAAATTTACAGTAGCGAATACTCTAATGCTCCAACTGGTAATGCTTTAAAGAACGGAATTAATAGATGGACTCAAAACGTAATTAAGAAGAAAGGCGGAAGGCCTGGTGAAGCAGATCTAAGAGGCACATACATGCACGACATGGATAACCTTGATGATATAATTCATAGAGGTTCTAAAGCAACAAAGGTTAGAAATCAGGGGTCAGGGCATGTACAAGTACCGTCATTAGATCCATACGCATCTAAAAACAAGTTTGTAAAACAAAGTGTAATTCAATCGCAAAATAGTTATTTGAATCCAGCACTTAATCATGTAAAAAATAAAAACGTACCAGATTTCGGAAGTCCACATATTGATATTTCAGAAGGTTGGATATATCATAACGGTGGTGGCGGCTATGGTGGGTATGACGGCTATGATGGCGAAGGTGTACCTATTGGTGTTGGTGTCGGTTATGTACCACCAGCAACTATACCGCCAACAACTACAACACCACCTCCACCAGCAGATGAGCCAACAGAAAGTGCTCCAGATTGTGGTGCGTTTGATATCACATTATATGATATAAACAATCCAGGCGAGGCCGCTGTACAACAAGAATACGATGAGAATCTTCTTGCTATTGCTCAGGCATTCATTAATAGAGTAAATGGCAATTATAGAGAAGATGAGGCATATTACGGTTACAATCAGACTCAGCCTAATACAACTTATAATGGGGTATACGGATATATGGGTTACGCCGGATACTTTGGCGCATTTGTACAAGCAGGTGGCACACAAAGTGATTGGACAAAGTATCTTTCATATCTATATGGAAATTCTCCGACATCAGAAACAAAAGTACCATACAATACAGTTAATGTGGACTTATGTGATGCTGATCCAGGTTACGTTAAAGAAATAAACGGTAACCTATGTACAAACAGCGGCGAGGTAATGTTCCTTGGTAATCAAAGAATAAGCCTAACAGAAAATTGCGATCCATGTGCTTTAGCAGATGGTATCAACTCTCAGAACTCAGACTATAGAGCAATATGTGGCGAACCTACAAAAGAAGCAGTCAATTGTGTTATACCAGGTGGCGGTCAAGCATGGGGCGAAACAGCATTTGGTGAAACAATAGATTCAAGTACTGGAAGATACTTATTAGAAGATTCATTCCAGATAGACGGCAGAAAGCCAATAGTTAAAAAAGATAATACAAGATATACAACAGATTGTTGGGGTGAATGTACAGGTCGATCAGATCCAATTAAAGTTGAAATAAAATCAACAGGCCCGGGCAAAGGTTTTGCTGGTCTAGTTGAACAAGCATTAATAGACAAAGGTATTGATCCAATCGAAGGCGGATACAAATCAATTGTATTACGTTTAATTATGTCATCAGAAAAGAAAGGTGATATTATAGACAAAAAGATTATTGGTAACGGTTCAGGTACAACTCCAATATGGTACGATATTAGAAAATATGGTAGAGATACATGTAACTGGGAAAATGTAAACTGGAACGATATGAAATCTAAAGGCGGCACAGGTCTCAAATTAAAGAGTGCTGAAATTAGAATCAAAGGTTTTAAAGGTGGACTCAGTTGGTATAAAGCAGAATTACATCTAAGTAAGCATACAGGTTCAATGTTAAAAGGCATGAACAGAGACCTACACATGGGCGGTTATAATTATAAGGCAAGATCCAGATACGGAAATAATGCTGTATTAGGTTTACTGTTTAGACAAATTATGGTTAGTGATGGTACACTACCTGAATACGTTAAGTATGAAGACTACACCAGTGACGAAGGCTGGAAGTACAAGAAGATTACAGGGTATGGAGATAAGATGACAGATCCGTATTCCGGAGGTCACAAAGATAGAACATACATGTCAGAAGATGCTGAAGGCTCAGGCTACTTCTTCCAGAAACTGTGGGATATACATCCAGTACAACAACGAAGGAAAGCAGGTTGCTTTGGCGACATTGATCTTCCGGTATTACAAAATGTTAAAATTAAGAGTGCTGTACCATTCAGTTTAGGCTTAGGTTGTGCTAGAAGTCCATTCTCAGAAGTTGGCGACTTTATGCCATATGTTGAAAAGACATCAATTTCTAGTGCTAACTTGGCTCTAGGAGCAAACCTAACTAACGAAGAACTACAAGCAAAATCAACAGGCACAGGATTTTCTGCTCCTAAAGTATTAACAACACGAGCAACAGGAGCCATACAAATAGCAGAAGCAGTCGGAGTACCAAGTCAAAGTAATCCGTTTATGACAGCAGACTATTTGAGAATAGACGGCTTAGCAACTACACCACGTTCAGGTGAAGGTTATGGTGGACTATATGACGCACCGGCGGCAAACTCCAACATTGCCTTTAACTCAGGTGAGATCCAGGACTCTACTGGATTTAACTATAGAATAGGTGACAAACTTGCTATAGTTGGCGGACAGCCAAAAACTATTGACAACTCTGCTTATTATTTAGAAAGAGTCGAAATACAAAATTCGGGTGTTGGGTATAACCCAGCAGACACAAGATTTGAAATCGTTGACGATATGGACGACGGTGTTAAACTACCAGGCGTAAGTGTACGTGGTGTTTTCTCGCCAGATACTGATAAACTAGAACCAGCATTAAAGGTAACTGGTAGAACAGCAAGTGCTTACCATCAAAGTTTCTATAGACAATATGTTGAAACAGGCGGTGGCTCAGACAAAGAATGGATTAACAACGAAACAACACCTTCTTATGTAGATACATATACATCTGCTATTGAAGAATTAAATATTGAACTTAAAAGAGCAGATATACCGTTAGACGGAACTACTGCTAGTGATTCATTTAAAATTACAAGCAGACAAGATATGCTACCAAGTAATCAGTATAAAGCATTTATTGGTACAAGAGATTATGAAAATGCTGGATCAATGATGTTCTTTGGGTTAGGTATACATGACGGACTTGCTGATATAGGCGAAGACTTAATCAGAAACAGTAAAATATATGACAGTTTCTCTGAAGATGAATTGTTTGGATTAAACGGTTCATGGATATGTTGTTGGGAAGTACCGAACGGTACAGTATTCCCAAATGGACACAACCTTAAAACTAATTTACTAGGTTTGACAGAAAACTCCAAAGGTTTATTAAAAGTATTCCATGATGCTGAAGTTTTTGACAGTGATACAAGCAATGAGTATAGACATTTCTTAAGCAACAAGATTGCTAAGTTTAATGGTAGAATAGTTAAATTCTTAAGAGTAATTAATAATAGAGCATACTTTAAAGTTGAAACAACACTAGGACTTGAAAAAGAACCTAACTTCCAGGCATACGGTGTGCCTGACTTTATGAACCTTTACAGTAGATTCTATCCAATTGATATTTTAAATACTTTCCAAGATCAGACTTCTAAGTCTAGAGACTATCAAGGTAGAACAAATGCTTATCAATTAGCAGTAGAAGTTGATACTGCTAACTCCAGCGGTGTTACTGTTTCAGGAACTAACCAATTTAACTTTGATGTAGCAGGTGAAGGTTACGCAACAGTTAAAGTTACAGCAACAAGACCAAATACAACAGAACCTATATCACCTATTGATCAGAACTGGGACATATTTATTATACAAAAAGATATCAGTACTGGCTATTTAAGAATGCCATTTACAGTTCACTTACCAGATGAACTAGTTGAAATAACTGAATCTACTGATGAACCACCAGAAGAAATTAGGACTGTTACTCCGGTCACAGCAGTACAACTTGCTAAGGCTATGAACAAGTTACATTATAACACAGTCTACAGGCCTGTGTCAACCCCATACGTTAAGATGGGTGAGTCAGAAGCAGTTGTATTTAAATTTGATTTTGACAGTATACCAGATGATGCTATTATTCAAAACATAGACATTGACTTTATTATGAGAAGTACAATGCCTGGAGATTATGGCATGATATGGTTACAAGCACCAGACGGAACTAGATTGCCATTAATGCAATTCTTAGGACAATTTGGTAACACCGGACAATATGATCAAGGCGGATTTATGCCAGGACACGATTATCAGAAGTTAGGTTCCGGTGCTCAAGAAATGATATTTACAGTAAGTAGTAATCAAGACGCACAAACAGTTCAGCCAAATGGTACAAACTTAAATAGTTACGCAAGTAAGGTTAAACCATGGATAGGTGATTGGAAACGTCAAGACCGAAACGTAGGCAAAGACCAAAACGGTAATATATATGCCGGAGATTACGATACAAACAACGGACAAAACTTAACTACTTCAACAGGCGCATACTGGAATGATGCTAATAACGTATTAAAATCTTGGATCAATTCTGGTACAGGAAAATCAAAATTAATGAAAGGTACTTGGTATATTGAAGTAACAAGACCTGGTAGGAATTGGAATTTGGTAAACGACAGTACTACTTTAGAAAGAAGACCAGACGGTGCTACTAATGTAGGACTAACACCTATCACAACAGCAGTCAAAACTCCGAATCTTAAGATTAGTTATATTTCACCTAGTGAAGATCCTAACTACGATACTGCTAATAAAGAAACAATTACCAGAGTAGACATTATACAGAAAGGAGGATTCCAGCAAGAGTTCTCAGCAAGAAGATGGATTGTTAAAGCAATTGGTTCTGGACAAGGATTTAAAGCAAGAGCAATATTAGCCAAAGGTGAATTACTTGCTCAAGACAATCCGGACATGGTAGAACAGTCTGCTCAGTTCCAGGTTACAGAAATTAATACCTCTGGTAGTATTACTAAACTTAGAGTACTAGATAGAGGTGTATACGAACAGTTCCCAGCAGAACAAGAAAAAGGTATACCATTAAAGTATATAGACGACACTGAACCAGCACAAAGATTAGAAGGTCCAGGGTTTGGCGGTAGAGTAATTTGCTCATCTAGAAGTGTTATTGACTGTAGACAACCGCCAAGACTAGTTGCGGAAAATGCCGGGCCAGCCGATACAGAAACGGCAGTAGAAGCCTTAGCAGATGTTATTAATTCGCAATCAGGTGTTGATGGTGGATTGACTGCAGAAGTAGTTGATATTAATCCAGATACACAAATATTAGTATTAACATCAGACGGTGACGGAATAGAATTTTCAGATGTTGTTCCAGGCACACTAGATGCTATTGGTATACAGCCAGGCGAATACAGCATGAACGCAATTGGCTTCAGATCAAAATTAGGCAATCCAGGAACAGATTTTGGAGTAGGCGACGGAAATCAAACAGGAGATGGAAACACATTCGGCAGAGGTGACGGCGACGGACTCATAATGTATGGTGCTGTAGTACCACCAGAGTTTGAAGGATTAACTAGTTCAGCATTTGGTAATATTTACAGATATGATTTAAGTAAAGTTGACGGTACATCATTGCTTAATGTAGAACCTCAACAAAATGTTGACGTGTTATACTTTAGATCTAGAAGATTTGAAACACCATTTAATATAGATGTAACAGATGGCAAGAAATGGATTGACAAATATGACGCACTAGGTTGGGCACACGTTGAAGATGGACAAGTAAAATTAAGACAGCCTAAACTAGTTGATAGCACAAAACTTAAAAATGCTTTAGTATATAGTAAGGACACCGGCGAAAGAGTAACGGATTTAATATTACATGATCCATTTAAAGGATATGTTGTTCCTGAAGCAGAAAAGAATCTAACTTACATTAGTGACGGTGATCCAGTCTTCTATAACAACGACGGTAGTAACTTTAGTAAAGCCAATGTTGGAGAACTTTGGTGGAATACTAATAAAGTTAGAGTTAGATGGTATGAGCAGGCCGATAATAATTACAGATCAAAATATTGGGGAACTTATATAAGTGGTTCAGAGTTTAATGTGTACGAATGGATTGAAAGTAGAGATATACCAAGTGAATACAGTGGTAAGGGTACACCATTGTCATTAGATAACTATCTAGTTGATCAAGTATTCAATAGAAACACTAATACATATACTAACATATATTATTATTGGGTTAAAGATTTAGAAACTGTGCCTAGTCACAAAGACAGAACTTTATCAGCAAAACAAGTAGCAGATATAATTAAGTCACCTAAGAGAGAACAAATACCAACATACGGTGTCATAAGCGAAAATACAATGTTACTAAACAATGCTAAGGAATACTTAACAGATGATAATAGTGCCTTACAGACAAACTTTGCTAGAAAAGATACAAAGTATGATAATAAACATGAAAGTTACATACTACTTGGCGAGAATGCGGAACTAACAAAAGTACCTTCGGACCTACTAAACAAATTTGTAGATAGTATTGCCGGCGAAGACCGTCAAGGCAATTCTGTACCTGATATTAATTTAAACAAATACGAAATATACGGTATAAACATTAGACCTAGACAAACAATGTTTATGAAACTCAGAGAAGCAAGACGCGAACTAAGAACTTTCCTAAACAGAGAAGTTGGAAAACTTATTCTTACAAGCGACGTATACACAGGTTGGGATAGTAATATTACAACTTCTAATTTATATAATATAACTGACTGGGTAGCAACAGGATATACATCAAGCGATATTAAACCTAGATTAAGTGTTAATACATATAAGGATATGTTAGGCTTAACTAATGTAGAAGACGGTGTGTTTGTTAAAGTTAAAGGTGTTAATACTACTGATACAATATACGAATACGATAGTACAACGGATACATATACACTTGTTAAAGTTGTAAATGGTACTATGGAACTTAAGAAAGAATTTTATGAAGGTACCCAAACATCTATTATGGCTATAGAAATTAGGCAGATATTAGATAGTGTAATTACAACAATATTTAAAAATAGCAGTTTAACTAACAGAATGTACTTCACAATGCTAAACTACATATTAACAGAGCAGTATCAAACTGATTGGTTCTTTAAATCTTCTTACTTTAATATTAGACAAAGTGCTGATAATTTAGAGCAAAAGGCTACAACAAAGATTGATCCGTTTGGCGACATGTCAGATTACATTAAAACAGTTAAGCCTTATACAAGTAAGTTAAGAGACTTTAATGATAGGAAAATACATACGGACTCTACTAATTCGTTTAGTACAGACTTTGACAAACCACCGTATCAACCTAACCTATCTGTACAGGCAAAAATACTTGATCCAACAGAATCAGGAGATGCTAATATAATCAGTAGTAGCAGTGAGCATAAAGATTGGGCATCAACATATATAACAGCACCTACTAAGATTAGAACTATGACAGAGAAAATCTTTATAGATAGGAACCAGTCAAACATTATGGCTTTAGGTAAAGCAGATGTAACTGATGCTGAAGTATTAGCAGGAGCAAGTAGATTAGCCAAATATTATAATCAGCCAACAAGTTTAACTGCTGAAACTAGAATAACACAATTAGTTACTGATCCGGCAAATGCTACACCAATTAATCATATTGAAAGATTGCTAGTACATAATCCAACAATTAAAGATCTTAATACTAAGATTGCTAATACTACATTCTCAGCAGATGTTATAACAGGATTAAAAGCAACAAGATTAACAACACTACGAATACTAGGTTACGCAAACTTCTTAGGTGAAGAATTAGATGCTGACTTGTTTAGTAAAGCATACTACGATGGTATAGGTAACGAGATTGTAGCATCAGCATTTGGATATGACCAAGTTGGTTTTGACAGCGACGGTTACGATAGCGATACTGTAGTAAGAAATTACTTAGCAAACACATCGCTAGATAGTCAACTAGTTAGAGACTCAATTACCTATGCTGGATTTGATAGTAATACATTCTTTAAAGGATTTGACGGTCCTGATAGACCGCAAGAACATGTACTGTTAAATGCCTTAGAAGGCGTACAGTTTAACGTACAAACAGTTTCCGCAGGAAGTAATGCTAATGTATCATATAAGATGATGCTAGGCTTAAACGGTGCTGTAGAATACACTAGAATAGCAGATGACTTTAGTACTACGTTAGCAACAGAAGTAACTAAAACATCGCAAGAAATATATGTAGCAGATTCTACAAAGATTGTTTTCCCTTACTCAGGAAGTGAAGCAAGTGTTATTTACTTAGGAGATGAAAGAATTACATACGCAGGAGTTGACGGCAATAGACTTTACGGTATACAACGTGGTACACAAGGTACAAGTCCACAGAGTCATGCTGTAGGTACTAAAATTATCGATGCTAGTAAAGTAAACAGAATAGAATTTGGTACATTAACTTTTGGAGCCAACAACGACCCAGAACAGGCATATTGGAACTCAGCAAATAGTAGTCTAGCAGACTCGACTACACATATTGCTCAATTCCTAAAAGATAAGCCAGGATCGTACTTTAATTAGGATGAGAAATAAACGGACTATTTTATAAAAGAGATAAATACTGATATGAACGATAAAGATAACAACAACGAAAAAGTAGAAAATTCAGATAACGGAATGACCGATAAAGTAGGTTTTGACGTTTCAGGACACATACTAATCAGAGATAAAGACTCTGGTGAGGAACTAGTAAACAAAAGAAATGCTATTCACTATGGTAACTTAGGTTATCTTATATCACAAGCACTATCCAATCAGGATAATAAAATAGTACATTTTATGGCTTTTGGTAATGGAGCAACTAGTGTTGATAGTTCAGGAAAAGTAATTTATAAAAGTACAAACACCAGCGAAAGCAGAGAAACAGATGCTTCGCTATACAGAAAAACATTTGCTAAAGTTGTTAGTAATACAGCACAAAACAGTGATCAGGCAAATAATAAGTTAGAAGTAATTGAAGGCTCCGGCTTTACAGATATGAAAATTACTTGTACATTAGGTTTAAACGAGCCTGCTGGACAAGAAGCATTTGACACATCTACAAGCAACGAAGGAGATTATATCTTTGACGAACTAGGACTTATGACGTATGTAGATGGCTCAAATGCCACTACAGCAAGTAGCAGTGGTGAATTATTAACACATGTAATATTCCACCCTGTACAAAAAAGTTTAAACAGAATAATAGAAGTCATTTATACATTGCGTATACAAATGACATAATGAGGAAATAAAAAGATGGCATATACAGTTTCAAATACAGATGGCTCTCGTGAAATAACGGTAGCAGACGGAACTTTCGATACTACAACCTATTCTGTTACACTTATTGGTAAGAACATAACTAATTACGGTGACGTATTTGTTAAAAATTCTATTAGGCATTTAGAAAACTTTGCTAGTGCCACCGCACCAGGTGTAACATCTCCCTTAGTTGGGCAAGTGTGGTATGACAAGACAGGTAAAGTTCTAAGAGTTTATAAATCAGCGACAGAAGGTTGGGTAAGAGTTTCTCCCGTAGTATCAGAAACTGCTCCAAGCGATGGACTTTCAGATGGAGCAACATACTTTGACTCCTCAGATAACAAATTAAAAATTTACAGTGGCGGTTCTTGGACTGATACTAGTTACTCCGGTACTGTAACAGATGAATACCAACTAATTAGTGCGTTAGGTACGCCATCATCCTACGGTACTAGAGGTAGAACAGTATTCTTAAAAGATTCAGCAGGCGTGGCCAGAGCGGTACATGCCATTACTTATGTAAACAATTCAGAAACTGACGCAGAACATCCAAATGGTGAAACCATTATGGCGATATTCAGTGATCATACTGAATTCTTAGTGTCAGATGTATTTTCTCAAACAGATGACGACACTACAACATTTAACTGGTACGATCAAATTGTTGCCAGTGACGGATTTAAAGGTAGCGACGGTACTTCAGGTAAGATCAAGAAAGGTCTTAACTTAAGAAATGAATATGCTAACACATCAATCGCGTTAGCAGATAGAGCCATTGAAGCAGATAGTGTAACTGGTAACTTAAAAATTGGTAGTTCTTACTATCCAATTAGTAGTATTGTTAGATCAAGTGCTGATATTGTACCGGATCAAGGTGATAACTATGATTTAGGTTCTAGCACAAACAGATGGCAAGACCTACACATTAATGGTATAGCATACTTTGGTCAGAATGCGGCAACAAGTACAATTAGACCAGCCTCAGGTGCTCAATTATATGTTGGTACTTCAGGAAATAAAGTACATGAAGTACATGCCACAACAGCAAACGTTACAACAATTAATGCCGCAGATATTAATTGTACAGAAGATTTAATTGTTACAGGTAATATTGTTGCTAACAGTATTACAGCAGACATTAACTTTGATGATTTTACATCAGCAGATGCTACTATTTCAAATGTTATTACAGCAACTAATGGTATTGCCAGTTTAGGTTACTTAACAACAGCCGGTTATGCCAATATTGGCGCAACATTAAGTGTTACAGGCCAAACTAACCTTAACGGTAGTACAAGAATTGGTGATTCATCATCGGATGGTGTTGAATTTGTAGCAGACATTATTAGTGGTATGCGACCAAATGCTGACGGCAGTTTTGACTTAGGTGCTGACGCATTTAGATGGAGACAACTATTTGTTGATACAGCAATAGTAACAACAGCCGCAAACGTTGGCGGACAATTAAGAATTGAAAATGCCGGACAGGCAGATAACAATAACGATTACACTACATCTTTTAGAACTGATGGTGGTGCTGTTATTAGAAAAAATACATTTGTTGGAGAAGCACTTAATGTAGGAACAACTATCGTAGGTGGTAGTAGTTTACAAATAGCAGGTGCTATTACAGGTGCCACAACTATTAACGCAAGTGGTTTAGTTACAGGTGGTAGTTTCACAGATGGCACACTAACAATTAGTGCGGGTGACATTACAGGCGGAACAGGTGCTGACTTTACTGGACAGGTAGATGTTGGCTCATTAGTATCCACAGGTGCTGTATCAGGTACAACAGGAACGTTTACAGGCAATACCCAATTTGGTAATGCTACATCAGATGAAGTTAGTATCCAAGGTAGAGTAACAAGTGATATAGTTCCAAAAACAGATAACGTAAATGATCTAGGTTCAAGTTCACTTAAATGGAATGATGTTTACGCAACAACTTTCCAAGGAACAGCAACATCGGCACAATATGCTGACTTGGCTGAGATATACTCCGCTGACGAAGAATATGAAGCAGGCACAGTTGTAAAACTAGGCGGTACTGCTGAAGTAACAGCAACAGATAAATTTAATGACCCAGACGTATTTGGTGTAGTATCAACTAACCCAGCATACTTAATGAATAGCGAAGCAGACGGTGTACCGGTAGCATTATCAGGTAGAGTACCGTGTAAAGTCGAAGGCCGTGTTAAGAAAGGTGAAAGACTTGTAAGTGGCAATAAGCCAGGTTATGCTAAAGCATTAGGTGGCAACGACTACGATATGAGAAGTGTTGTAGGTAGAGCACTAGCAGATAAAGAATCATTTGAAGACGGTGTTATTGAAGTTGTAGTTGGCGTCAAATAATTACTTAACTTACTTCAAAAAGTCATAACTAGTAGTATGAAAGGAGACTTCTGGTTATATTTTAATCAAGCATTAGACCCATCATGGTGTGATTACATTGTAGAATACGCCACGGAAAACTATCAACCTAAAGAAGCAGTTATAGGCTTTGAAGAAGCAAAACACGACGAGTCATATAGAAAAAGCGAAATACGTTGGCTCAATCCCAAAACCGAAAAAGCAATAGTAGACGAGATATGGTACTATGCTAATTCAGTTAATAGAGATTCATTTGATCTCGATCTTAGATATGTTAACGAAATTCAATTTACAAAGTATGTTGGTAACCCAGACGCACCTGGTAAGTATGACTGGCATCATGATGTTGACTGGGCAGAAAGCAGGGCATTTCATAGAAAGTTAAGTATAGTATTCCAACTATCTAATAGAAGTGATTATGAAGGAGGCGAGTTTCAATTTGATCCTACCCTTCCACAATTGCCACCAGAAGCATTAGAAAAAGGTTCAGTAATTGTATTTCCTAGTTTCCACAAACACAGAGTCACACCAGTAACAAGTGGCATAAGACACAGTTTAGTAACATGGGTAGAAGGCCCACATTGGCGATGAAACATTATTATATAAATTTAGAAAAGAGACCAGACCGTAAACAAAATATGGAAGAATTGTTTTCTAAATTAGATTTACAAGCAAAACGTATAGAAGGCGTAGACGGTTCACTAGTAGATTATGAAAAATTATTAGAAAACAAAATGGATGTATGTCGGTCTTGGCTAGATCCTCTAGAGGACAGACCACTAACACCAGGTGAAGTAGGTTGTATGTTAAGTCATACTATTGCGTGGAGACAGATTGTTACTACAGGTGAACCAGGTGTTATATTAGAAGATGATTTATATCATGCTAAACCTACATACAACATTTCGCAAATACAAGAACGTTTAGAGGATTTTGATTTAGTATACTTGTCAAAGTATAATATGGACGACAATGCCGTAGGCTTCGATGATTTATTCGAAATACCAGGGTACTGTTATTGGACGGCAGGGTATGCACTAAGTGTAGAGGGTGCTAAAAAATTATTAAATGAAACAGCACTACAAAATTTAATTCCAGCAGACGAATATTTGCCTATGATGTTAGGTACTAGTCCACTCATAGAAAAGTATTCACAGTTTGAATCTTTACCTAAACTAAAAGGTTTAGCATATAAAGAAAATGTTTTCCAACCATTCTCTAGAAATACAGAAATAGGTAAAACTGATACAGAAAATAATATACGTTTTAAAGACTGGGATAAGTTTCATGTAATTTCTGTAGCAACTGTAAGTGCCGAAGCAGATGATTTAGTCAATAGTGCTAAACAGCATGGCTTAAATGTAGAACTACTTGGCGTTGGTGAAAAATGGCAAGGTGGCGTAATGGCAGACGGCCCAGGAGGCGGACACAAAGTTCATTATTTAAGAAGTAGATTGCGTAATGTTAACGACAATGATATTATAATGTTCGTAGATGGTTATGATGTTATAATAAATGATAATGAAACAGAACTTATTAATCGCTTCAAGCAGTTTGGCGCAGATGTAGTATTTGGCGCAGAACCTCCTTGTTGGCCTGATCCAAGTATAGCAGATCAATTTCCACAAGTACATACAAGAAACAGATTTTTAAACAGTGGCGGCTTTATCGGCAGAGCAAAAGTTATTAAAGAGATGCTACGTTCTGATATTAACAAATCAGATGATGACCAGTTATACTACCAAAAAATATTTTTAAGTGGTAAGTTCAACATTAAATTAGATGTTGAAAATTATATATTTCAATGTGTGAGTCAAACAGCAAACAGTTTAAGTGTAAGCGATAATAATCAAGTCTACAATAAAGAAACAGGTTGCTATAGTTGTGTATTACATGGTAATGGCGGCGACGAAGACAAGAAAGCATATAGGAAATTAGTAAATTTAATTCTAAATAAAGGCTCTGTTGTTCCTATCAACTTTGCTAAGTATCACAAGATTTGGACTGTAGCAGATGACATACTAGCATGTGAATACTTAACACCGCAAATGTGCGATGACATTATAGGAGCATGTGACGAACTTGGCGGTTGGGAACCACGACCCGACGATGCCTACCCGGCACAAGAAATAAGAATTGATAAATTATGTCCTAGTCTTTATAAAGAAATGGAAAAGAATTTAACTAAACATATTTTCCCTCAACTAGAAGCATATTGGCCACCAATGAGCATGTACGGCATACGAGACTACTTTGCCATGCGTTACAGTTTGGACACACAAAAAGAATTAGCATTACATAACGATGCCAGCATGGTTAGTGGTAGTGTTAAACTTAATGATAACTATCAAGGTGCGGAATTAAGTTTCCCCAGACAGCACTATACAAATAGGCATGTGCCAAGAGGTGTTATGCTACTGTGGCCTGGGCAAGTCACACACCCTCATGTATGCGAAACATTAGAAGAAGGCGTTAAATACAGTCTTACCCTATGGACAAAAAGGTTTACTCAAGACACCTAATCATAGTTTTTTGATAAATACTTACGAAGATAGCATAATAAATGCTTAATTAAGTAGGAGATATAAAAATGGCTTTAAATACAATGACTAACAGGTCACCAGGAGATACTATTACTGCTTCTGACTGGGAAACTATTAGAACAAATATTTTTAAGATAGAGGGTTCTGCTAGTGAATCAACAACCGAGGGTTACGGATTAGCAGGGCAAGTTGGTATTGGATCGGCTACCGATTATGATGCTGGTTCAACAATTACTGACACTAATACAAACACATTGATTAATGCTGTACAGGATCTTGCTGTATATACAGGCGCAACCAACAATATTTCTGACGTTAGTGACGGGTCAGTTATACAAGAAACTGATTTAAACAATATTCAAAGCACACTTAATAATATCTATGCCGTAAGAAATAATGCTATAAGTACATACTTAACGCAAGAAGCAAAACAAACATCATCAAGAACAACAGCATGGAGTACATCAGTAACTCATGACGTTAGTGTTCAATTTAAAGATGCTGAAAGCAATCCAACTCTTGGAAGACCGGCTTTGTTTAACGCAGGTGGAAGTATTTATTTTACTGCTAGTAGAAGTGGTGGGTCAAGTACAGATCAGAACACTGACTGGACTAACATGTTAAGTGCTATGGGTACAATTAAAATGAATTATACTCAAACCACAGCAAGTTCAGGTTCAACAACAAGTATCGGTGCTTATGATTTAACATCTAGTTATCAAACTATATATGAAAAAGGTGGTTCTGGGTCATACTCAACTAACTATTATAAAATACAAGCAAAAGAAGTTGGTGGTACATTTAATGAATTGAGATTCTTAATTACATTTGGTGACTCACATACAGGTAGAGGATACTTTGATAGTGTTGACGGAACTTTATCAAGTGTTGTAGGAGTATTTAGACCTAATAGCGGAACATTGCCAAATGGAAATAAAGTTGAATTAAGTGGTGAGTTCTTTCAGTTTGTAGGCAACTCAGGATTATAATAAGAGTTCTTAATTTTAGATAACCCGGCTTTATAATGCATAAATAGTATTATAAACTACACACAGGACTTACATGAGCGAAAGACTTACTAAAGCATTAGAGTTTGCTAATTACAGGTTAACACTTAATAATCAACTTGTATCGTTACGATCTAAACTACAAACAAAATTAATTTACAGTATTAATGGCGGCACTTTTACGATTTCAAGAGAATTAATTACTTTTGTTGATTCTCTTATTCGTCAAGAATACACTGAAGATGTTATCCTTATTGACAATTTTCAGAACCCAATCCAAATAGACGATTTAGCAGACTTCCTAGAAAACATAACAAGCAAATATTTTGAAGTTACAAACGACTATCATGCTGAATATGTTAAGTTAAGACAGGCTCGTAAAGTCCATAAACTATTGGACATAGAGCAGGATGACTAAAGGACTACTATTTTTTGCTCATAACAATCCAGAAATCGATTATCTAAAACTTGCTTGTATGTCTAGCACAATGGCTAGATACAATTTAGGCTTAGAAAACATTACGGTTGTAACAGATTCTAATTCACTTGAATATACATCTAAAAATATAGATGTAGACAAGTACATACCAAATCTAATTTTAGCAGACAAAGACAAAGAATTTAAACGCAGAAACTATAGAAATTATAGAGACACGAATCATAATGTAAAAAGTTTATCTTTTTATAATGCTAACCGATGCGACTCATTCGATATTTCACCTTATGACGAAACAATAGTTTTAGATGTAGACTATTTAATTCTCAGCGATAGTTTAAATAATTGTTGGGGGCACAAAAACGAATTAATGCTACACCACGAAGTACAAGATATACAATTTAAAAGAGAAAATACATGGAGGCGTGTAGACGATATAGGTATAACAATGTATTGGGCAACTGTATGTTACTTTCAAAAGACAGCATACACTCAAAGTTTCTTTGATATAGTCAAACATGTAAAAGAAAATTGGGCATTTTATAAAGACTTATACAATTTACCTGGAACTATATATAGAAACGATTATAGTTTTAGTGTTGCCGCACATGTTATGAACGGATTTCAAAGTGAAGCACAGCCACAACTGCCTATAGAAAAAATGTATAAAACATTTGACTGGGACGATATACATAAAATAAATGGTGTAAACGATATTACAATGTTCATTGAAAAGGTTAGAACAAATGCTGATTTTCAATTATGTAGATGGAAAGATGTTGACTTACATATAATGAATAAATGGGCATTACAAAGGCATGCTGATACTTTACTGGAGATGTATTATGAGTAGAGGATATATTGTAATTGCTCAAAACTCAGGCGATACAGATTACTTGAGAATGGCATACGCACTAGCATTAAGTTTAAAAGCAACACAGACGACTGTAAGCAATCTGTGTGTATGTGTAGACAAAGGAACTAAAGTACCTAAAAAATATTTAGAAGTGTTTGATCAAGTTGTTGAAATACCATGGCAAGATGATGCTAAAGATTCTGATTGGAAGATAGATAATAAATGGAAGTACTATTACATGTCGCCATACGATGAAACAGTAATACTAGATACAGATATGGTGTTTCCTACAGACGTAAGTCATTGGTGGGACACACTTAGTGATAGAGATATATGGGCATGTACAAATGTTAAAACATACAGAGGTGAAAATGCTGTTGACCATAATAACTATTATAGAGAATACTTTGTAAAAAACAATATGCCAAATGTTTATACTGCGTTCTTTTATTTTAAAAAGTCAGAATTAGCATCAGAGTTTTTTAAGTTTGTAGAAATTATATTTCAAAACTGGCAAAGATTCTTTTTTAAATATATGCCTAATGGCAAGCCTGAAAAATTAAGTGCTGATGTTGTTTACGCACTAGCAATACAACTGTTAGGAATTGAAGAAGAAACAACTGTTAACGACTTAACAGAGTTACCAACAATTACACATATGAAAAGTTTTATTCAAGATGTACCGGGTGGTTCTTTTTTAGACGAGAAGTGGACGTTGAGCATGCCTACATATTTTAGTAATATAAAAACATTTAAAGTAGGAAACTTTCAACAACAATATCCGTTTCATTATGTAGACAAAAATTGGTTAACAGATGATATTTTAAAGAGTTTAGAAAATGAAATTACATGAATTAGAAGCCGCTAGAAAGGCTCAACTTCAAAGCGATAAGCATCTCTATTTTGATGATACTGGTAATATAGTTTATTACGGTAGAACAGAAAGCGGAGATTATTTAGATTATAGTCATGCTGTTTTATCATATGAACAATGTAGAATTATAGAAGAGTCTGATAATAAAGGCGTAAATGATTTTTTAGTTCTGATAGATCCTACTGTAGAAGGTGTTTATACATTAGTAAACAAACAAATAGAACTAGAAACATTTAAGTCAGCAACAAAGATGTTGAGTAAAATAATTAAAAAAACATCGCTAACTTCTTCATACGAAATAAAAATAGAATACGAACCTAACATAGAAAAAGATAATCTGACTATAGCAATTAATGAAAAATTAAGATCTAATATAATGAAAAATACAAATCTACAAGACTTTACATTTAAAGGTGCTAATTTTATTAATCTATATTTTACTACAAAAAACGATCCTCATTTTATGTTTGAAAGTATTAAAGTTGATCTAGTAAATTTATTTAAAGAAAAAGAATTAAAATTTACAGTAAAGAATAATTTAGAAAAGTGTGATATATTTACTAGAAAAATATTTGATAAGTATGAGTATAAGGTAATAAAATGAAAATAGACGTAACAGAATTAGATATATTTTACATCAGTTATGACGAGCCTAACTGCGAAGAAAACTGGGCAGACTTATTAAACAAAGTACCGTGGGCAAAACGTGTACACGGAGTTAAAGGCTTTGATGCCGCACACAAAACCTGTGCTGAACAAAGTGAAACAGATAGATTTATCACAGTAGATGGTGATAATATTGTTATGGACGAGTTCTTTGAAAACACTTTAGAGTTTCCAGAAAAGGATCATGACGGCAATGATATATCAGAAAGTATATTTAGTTGGAATGCTAAGAACTTATTAAATGGATTAGTGTACGGAAACGGCGGTTTAAAGTGCTGGCCTAAAGAGTATACACTAGGTATTAACACCCACGAAGCCGCAGTAGATGGCGAAGGAATGGAGTTTTGTTGGAAACTTAACTACATACAAATGAATGATATATTTTCAGAAGTACATCAAACTGCTTCACCGTTCCAAGCCTTTAGAGCAGGATTTAGAGAAGGTGTTAAACTAAGTTTAGATCAAGGTGCTAGAGTAAAAGCACACGAGTTTCAAGATAAAATATGGTACGGCAACTTCAACAGACTTAATGTTTGGTGTAATGTTGGCACAGATGTAGAAAATGGTTGGTGGGCAATATACGGAGCAAGACTAGGCTGTGAGAAAACAGTACTAAGCGACTGGGACACGAATCAAATATCAGATTACGATTGGTTTAAAGAGTTTTTTGAAAAAGAAAAAAGTTTTATAGACAGCGATGAGCATTTAAAAGAAAAAACTATTGCTATTGGTAATAGACTAAATGAAGAAGTACAAGGCATGATGTTATTTGATCCTAACGATCAGATGAGTAAATTCTTTAAAGCAACTTTTGTAAACCCTAAACGATGGGGAGCAATGGTAACAGAAAGACAAATACAAGATTTATTAGAACAAGGTTTAATTGGAAGATGAACAGCCTATAAAACAAAATGAGTAATTATGATCAGGCCGCAGATAAGGCCAAAGAACAACTAGATAAAATAAGTCCTAGTATGTGCTATGCTAAATGGAGCCAAGTCTCTATGCATTTACATAACGGCATGACACATAGTTGTTATCATCCGCCTACACATAAAATACCATTAGAAGAATTAAAAATTAATCCTTCAGCATTACATAATACTGAAGAAAAAAAAGAACAACGCAGACAAATGTTAGCAGGCGAGAGGCCTGATGGTTGTTCTTACTGCTGGCGTATAGAAGATGTTGGCGGTAGAAGTGATAGAGTTTATAGGAGTGGCGAGTACTGGGCACAAAATGCCAGGGAAGATATCGCTAATGCTGGTGCTGATGGAAACATCAACCCACGTTACGTTGAAGTAAATTTCAACCAAGCATGTAATTTCAAGTGTAGTTACTGCTCGCCTCACCTATCCAACAGTTGGGAAAAAGAAATAAAAGAGCACGGACCATATAATATTGTTAATGGAGAACACAATAATATTAACAGTTTAAAAAATTCTGGACTAATGCCTTTAAAATTATCACAAGCAGAAAATCCATACGTTACTGCGTTCTGGAAATGGTGGCCTGAAATGTACAAAGACTTAGAGGTCTTTCGTATGACAGGCGGCGAGCCGTTAATGGATAGCAATACATTTAAAGTTTTAGATTATGTATATAGTAACCCTAATGCTTGGTTAGAAATGAGTGTAACATCGAATATGTGTCCACCTAAACCAGTGCTAATGGATAAGTTTATCGAATCGCTACAGAAATTAGAAGAGATACAAATATGGGAGGACCCGGAAAAGTTTAATCCAAACTCAGGGAATAACTGGTATGTAGCACCAGCATGTAAGAACTTCGCAGTATTTGTAAGTGTCGATGGCTTTGGCCCACAAGCAGAATATATGCGTAATGGCATGGATTTTCAAATGCTTCAAGATAATGTACAACGTATTTTAAAGGAAACAGATAATACAACAATAACATTTATTAATACGTTTAACTCGCTAAGTCTTACAAGTTTACGTGACTATTTACAATGGATACTTGACTTAAGAGATCAATATGCTAAAGATGTACAAGGAACTAAATATATTCCTATACCAGATAATGGCGATCATAAACATGACGATTACGAAATAAGACCTAAACAACGTATATGGTTTGACATACCATTACTTAGAGCACCACTTTGGCAATGTATACAAACTTTGCCACAACAGTACGAGGATTATTTAGAGGAAGCAATCGCGTTTATGGAGTTAAATGAAGCAGATGAAGTAAATATAGACTATAGAGGCTTCAAAGATTTCGAAATAGACAAGGTTAGAAGAAACCTTGCTTGGATGAAGGAAGGCAGAAAAATGTCGCAAGATGATCTTGTAAATGCTAGAGCAAACTTTTATAAGTTTTTTACACAACATGATGCTAGAAGAGGCACAGACTTTTTAGCAATGTTTCCTGAAATGGGAGATTGGTGGAATATGTGCGAACAGGCAAACGCCTTAACAGGAGATTAATATGCCAAGAAAGGCAAACGAAAGTGATAACGAATATAGAAGTAGGGTAATAGATCCTATTTCCGATTCTTTTTGTGCGGCGAAATGGCTTAACGCCACAATATGGTTAGGACACGGCGGTACTGCTAGTTGTCACCATCCACCGGCACATAATATAGATAAAGAAGAGATTAAAATAAATCCTTCAGCAATACATAACACTAGGCACAAAAAGAAAATGCGTCAAATGATGTTAGAAGGCACACGACCTAAGGAATGTGAATACTGCTGGAAGATTGAGGATATGGATAAAGATTCAGATGGCCATAGACCAGTCAGTGATCGTACTTTTAAAACTGTGATATATTCCGATGAAGAGATTGAAAAAATTGCTACCATGGATCCAGCAGATGATGTTAATTTAAAAACATTGGAAATAGCATTTGATAGAACATGCCAATTCGCATGTAGTTATTGTAACCCAGCATTTAGTAGTACATGGGTAAAAGATATTAGAAAGTTTGGCGGATATGAAAATATCAAGTCAGACGCAAGAGGACATTTTATTGATGACGCACCTTACGCCGACCCATTTAATAAAGACGATGAGAATCCTTATGTAAAAGCATTTTGGGAATGGTGGCCTGAACTAAGTTTAGAATTAGAAGAATTAAGAATTACAGGCGGCGAGCCTACAATGAGTGATAGTGTGTGGGGACTGTTTGATTGGTTTAAAGATAATAGAGATATTCATCCTAATGCTAAAACTATGCGTTTTGCTATTAACAGTAATTTAGGTTCTAAGCCTGCGTTAATTAAAAAGTTAGCAGAAGCAACACAGCACGTTGAAAAGTTTCATTTATATTCCAGTGGCGAGGCAACAGGACTAGGCGGTGAATACATTAGAGATGGATTAAATTGGTCTGAGTGGAAACAAAATTGTGCTATTATGATTCGCGAAGGAAACATGGAAGGTTTCCATATGATGATGACAATCAATGCTTTATGTTTAGACAGCATAGTAGAATTTTTAGATTGGATGTTAGGCATGAAGCGAGAGTTTGGAGCAAGTAAACCTAGATTCAGTGTAAACATATTACGTTTTCCAAGTTTTCAAAGTGCCTTAACATTGCCAGATCATTTAAGACAATTATATCATACAGAACTTAAAGACTGGTTAAATGGTGTTAGAGAGAAAAATGAAAAAGATCCATGGGGTCAAGATCTTGTAGCACCATGGGAACAAGAACAATTAACACGACTAATAGAATATTTAGATGTTGTAAAAACACCGCATAGAAATACTGCTGATAGAGAACTACTAGAGCATGACTTTAGAGTATTCTATGAACAATATGATAAAAGACGTGGACTAGATTTTAGAAAAGCATTTCCTAGATTAGTAGAATGGTACGACAGTTTAGCATTTACAGAATTAACAAAACCAGAAGATGACATACAAAAACCGAAAGGGCAAAGAGACGTAGAAATATTTGCTCATAGAGAAGTTAATGAAGACGGTGTAGTAGAAGTTAAGGAAGTTAGACAACGTACAAGAAAGACAGGAGAAAGCCTAGACGATTATGATGATACAAAATACGAAGACGAACCTGATTACAAAAAGAAATCTGGTAGTAGTATAGGATGGGATCCAGATGCCGACGGACTTGGCGGACAATAGAACAATAGAATATCACCTAGATAAGAAGTCTATTGGTGATGAATTACTTATAGAAGGTAGCATTATACCAAGCGACCTGCGTGAAATATATCAAGACATTGTAAAAAGACGTTTTGAAGTATATCCTAATAGTGAAAATGTTAACGAGTTAGATTACGATTATCCTAGTTATGACTGGGCAACATACCACGAATATAGATGTATTGATGTTTATCCTAATTTAAAATTACTATTTCCGTATATTAAAAAATGTTTAGAAATAGCAGGGGATAATTACGAAGACTATTATTTTAAAAGTTGGATTAACGTATGGCCAAAAGGACAAAAAATTATTCCACATAGACATTATGGAACGTGGCACGGCTACTATGTAATTAATGATACAGGTACTACAACATATTATACATATAAAGAAGATGGTAAGAATATGGTAGTACCACTAAAAAACTTTTCAGGACACTTTACGTTTATGCCAGCACATATATTACATTGGGCGGACCCAAATCCGCAAGATGCTATGCGGATAAGCACAGGCTACAATATTAGTACATGGGAAGAAATAGAACAGGAAGACGCAGACAACAAAAATAACAGGGGCGGCAGTTTAAAAGATATAATTACGCCACTTAAAGATCTATTATGAGCAAAATTAAACCAATTTGGGAACACGGTTCCGTAAGTCCAGACTCACCGAATAAGGTGTTTTGTACGGCTCCATGGACCCACACATATATTTCACCGCAAAGTGAAAGACGTATGTGTTGTGCTAGTAGAGAAGAACACCAATTTCAAAAGCAGTACATCGATGCCAGCAACGATGAGAAGTATGGTGAAGTAAAAGAGTCTGGCACAATAGAAGACTACAAACCTGTAAGTTTAAAAGAACACTGGAACTCGCCGTATATGATGGACATAAGAAAGAAACTTATGGCAGGTGAAAGGATACCACAATGTGATGTGTGTAATGATAGCATATTAAGTAACAGTACATATCGCCAATGGTTTACAGGACATTTATTTAACAACAAAATAGACCAATGTTTCGAGGAGACAGACGAAAATGGATATACAACTATGGAACCTATATCTTTTGACTATAGGTATAGCAATCTGTGTAACTTTAAGTGCCGTATGTGTGGCGAACAATTATCTAGCACATGGGAAACAGAAAAGAGAAAACATAACCTTTGGACGCCTGAGAGCCAGCCGTTCATGGTTCCTGAGAACAAGAAGATCATCGAGAAGTTCCAAAAGGAAGTAGTAGAAGAAGAATTTTGGGAATATATTAAGTCCGGTACTGTAGAAGAACTATATTGGGTCGGTGGCGAACCACTTATGTATGACATACATTGGAAGTCAATGGATAGATTACAAGCAGATAATAATTTACATAAAGTACATTTACGTTACAACAGTAACCTAAGTAGAGTTAGGTATAAAGATTATTACTTGTATGATTGGTTACCACAAGCAAAAGATTGGACTATGTGTGCTAGTATTGATGGCACAGGTCCTATAGGCGAATTTATTCGTACAGGACTTAATTGGGAAGAATGGGATAGAAACTTTAGAGAAGGTGTAGAACTACCGGGTGGCCATGATAAAATGATTATGGACTTAACAATAACAGGTCCTGGTATGTTTGATCTTAAAAACTTCTTAGACTATGCCTTAGAACTAGATGTAAAAATTGAAACAAAACGTATGTTTGCGTTTCATCCAGATATAGTATTATCACCTATGGCATGGCCTAGGCATATACTAGATGAAATTGTACACGATGTTTTAGATTATGCTAGACCGTTAGTAACAGATAAACAGCAAACACTAATTAGAGAATTGGAAGGTATGCTTACAGCACCAACATTCCAAGAGCAGTTTCCGGATACAGCACAAGAACAATTTTTTAATGGTCGTGCGTATCAACACATAATTCACAATATAAGAAAAGATGGTGAAAACGGAAGATTGACTTTAGGCGATATTTACAGACAACATCCTGAACTTTGGATGTGGTTTAGTAGACCAGACCCAAAGCATAATCAACGTTAATCAGTAAATCTTAGAATAACACTGATAATAAACAGTATTAGAATTGACCAAGACCAAAAACCAAAGTCACCTGTTATAGCAAATATGCCTAATAAAATAATCCAGATTCCAAAGGCACCTAATACAAATAAAAGGATATTCCAAAGTAAACTAATGATTCCCATTAAGCACTCCAGTAAGATTCTGAACTAGCACTCATGTAATGAGGAGTATTAATTGACTCCTTAAATTTCTTGCCAGTCATTAAGTTAGTTTTTTCAACCATAGGCTCGATAGCCATGTAGTCAACATATGACATAACAACGTAATTGTCAACATCAGCACAATGAGTTCTGCCTAAGTATGGATCGGTAGCATCTCTAAATGCGTTGTACATTGGAGCCGCATACTCTTTCTCACCATTAGCAACAACTTCGGCAACCTGTGCCTTAGCCTTGTTGTAATACTTAACAGTTCTAGTAATACCAGCCTTAGCCGCACCAGCACTTTTGTACTGAGTTCTAGCATAAGACCTTTTGTTTGGCTCTCTGTGGATTGAACTGTTACTTTTATCTACTATCACAAACATAAAAACTCCTACCTTTTTATTAATTTATACATATATTATAGCAAGATCAGGGGTCAAGGTCAACCTTTTTTACCACTTTTTTTGGATTTTTTTACCAGTTATGTATGATATTTGCTATAATAAATATAGCACATACAACATTTAAACCAACGATAAACGTCCTAGCAATTGCAACAACATTATCATATTCTTCAGTTTGTTCATCTGAAAAACTACCTATTGCATATTTCCATATAGTCCATAATTTTTTCATTTGTAACCTATTTGCATATATCTAGTGTAAGCAGGAGTAACTAATTCTCCCACATAAAATGTTTGTGATAGTGGGTACTTATCTTGCATTTCGCTGGTACTATTACAAGTGTTTATATGTCCTTCAAATTCTTCTGAATCATTTGTTTGCATTACAATTAGTTGATCGCTATCTACACTATCATACCATAGTGTACTCATGTGTTCGCAACTAGTGTTTATAATCCAATTGGGTTTTACATTTATTAATTCACCACTAGTTTGAAATTCCATTTCACCACAGTCTAGTAAATCAACATCGTGTACTACACCTTTGTATTTCCATTCATCTTGAACAAATTGCCTATTAAGTTTTTCAGACTTTTCTATTGCTTCAGCATCTGTGTCGATGCCATATATGCGTTCAATTTCGATATTCTTATGTAATGGTTCTACTAATGCTCCAATCCAACTACCAAGTATTGCTACAACAGGATCACGGTGTAAAGGCAGGTCATATAGATACACATTAGATAGTTTTTCTAATAACCAACTTTTACTTGCTAATTGACCTTTACTGAAAGCATGTTGGGGATAGTAATTACCATGTTGAACTATATGTTCAAAGTAACTAGGGGTAGGTTGCCAAAAGCCTTTGTCTATATACTCTGTGACTTCCTTCCAATTATTTAATACTATGCTTTCCATTGTTCTTCTAACCAATCGTAATCGTTAATTTTATTTAACTCAGTTGGATTGTTCTTATTTGCCAAAGCGAATACTTTCCCTTCCTTAGCACCTCGCATAGCATCATCGCAGTATTGACTATTTGCTATTGGATTGAGCCAACTTTCTAAACGTTTATCGCTATCAGGGTCTTTGCTTAGTGTAAGTTTTACTGATTCTCTAAAGGCACTACGCCAAGTACTGTAAGGATCAGTGTTAAATCTAGTGACACAACTTACTTCTGGCATTGCTTTAAAACGTTTACTAAGTCCAGTAGTAAAGTCTAGTCCCCAACTAGTTGCTTCGCGTACTTGTTCTGTATTGAATAATTTAACACCACCGTATCCGTATTCTTCGCCTGTAATTGGATTGCTACTTGCCCAAACATGGACTACTTCTTCATCATACACATCTGGAATATAACTGAAATCAAAGTCTTCTGTAATGTCAGCATCAGCATCTACTACCCAAAACATTTCGCTTTTAACCATATTTGCCGCCTGTTTATGTGCGTTAAATATACCTTTAATGTCTTTGACCCAGGTAACATCAAACCGTGCTGTAAGACGCTCATATGCTGTCTGTGCCGCGGTTTCTTTGTATGATAGAAACACTATATCGTATGGTTTAGACACACATAATGCGTTTTTAACGTATTGTAGTTTACCCTTTGATGTTTTACTATACTTGATGTCATCACTGCTGTAAGACGTTTTAAATACGTCTAAGAGGGGGTTTGGCCATAGTCTAACACCGCCATACGCATGAACTTTACCTGTTTTAGGGTTTAGTTTTTGCCAAACATGTACTTTATCTGCGTTTTCTACTGCTGGTTTAAATCTACCTGTAAAGTTTACAGTATCAACATTATTATCTATAGTCCAAAAATATGCTTTATTATCATCGTCTACAAATTTATTTAATTGCTCTTTTAGTGGTATATTGCTGTCAAATGTGTATACATTCCATTCAGGTGTTTCACTAGCCTGTTTTGGCATTAATTTTAAATCGTCATAAGTGTTATTGACTATTTCTTTTTGTGTAAATGTATTATCTTTAAATAATTCAGTAGGGCAAAGTCTAACGTCTGTGTGATTACCGTACTCGTCTTGCCAAACGTGAACATTCTTTATATCCCATTGAGTTGGGTAGTAACTAAAGTCGAACGACTTTGACACTTGAACACAATAGTCTACTACCCAAAACATTTTTGTTGTTGTCTTTTCCGCACATGATTTATAAAATTCTGCTACACCGTTTTTAACATCGTCTGCTGTCATTGTGTAAACAGGATATTCTTTTTGTGTACAGCAACTTTCTCTAATGTACTTTGGTCTGCCTTTTGTTTGCGGTACTTTAGGACATAAACTTACACCGCCATAATCGTATTGCTTTCCTGTAATAGGATTAAGTTTTTGCCATACATGAGTTTTACCATTATCCCAAATCTTAGGAACAAAATTAAAGTCAAAATCTTCCATCACATCTACGTCTGGATCAACTACCCAAAACCAACTAGATGTTGTATTTTTACGTCCTTGCTCTTCTGAATCAAATACAGGGAATGTAAGTTGCTCTCCGAACGGAGTTGTTTCGTGAATATTAAATCCGCTATCCTTATGATTAGCAGGTACCCAATATATACCTCCCATTTCGTCTGGATACTTATGTTCTAATTGACCTCTTACTTGATAAACGTGTACTTGATTTTTTTCATTTTCGTTTTGCCACGGTACAAAGTTAAAATCATCGTCATCTAAAATATATTCATTATCTACTAACCAGCAATCTTCTGTAATTGAATTGTATTCAGTAGGATTAGTTACTCGACGTATTGGAAATGTTTTAGCACTTATAACTAAAGGATCTTTATGAATTTTTAATTCTTCAGTACTGCTATCAGGATACCAATAAAGTCCGCCCATGCTTTCAGGGTATTTGTTTGTTAATTGGTTGTGTATATGGAATACATGAATTTTATCTGTGTCAAAAGAATCAGGTGCCCACTTTATACTTTCATCCAATCTATACGAACTATCTGCTACCCAACAACTGTGATCTTTGTTAGGATTTATAGATGGATCATCTTGATAGTATAATGGATACTCAGGTATAGCATTTAGCATTTCGGCATGTATAACAATGTCTCCGTTCCAGTCAACTGGTACCCATCTAAGACCGCCCATGCTTTCAGGATACTTATGTCTAAGTTGCTCGCCTACATGAAAAGTATGTATACAATTTTGCTGGAATAAAGGCGGCGCCCATTCTATCTTTTGTTTTAACTCGTATTCGCTATCTACAATCCAACAGTCTTGGAAAACTTCTGTGTACTCGTCGACGTTATCCACTTTTACAACCGGATAACTTCTGTCGCTAGTTGGATTAGTAGCAACATATTTAATACTGTTAGTATCGTATGCTTTAGGAACTAACTTTACACCGCCACATCTATTATCACTAATGTTAGTAATACTTTTTGGATACTTATGTTCTAATTGATTAGGTATTTTAAAAACTTGTATTAATTTTTGATCATACTTAGCAGGTACATATTTAAAAACATCATTAAGTTCGTGTTCGCTATCTACTAGCCAAAACATTTTTGTTCTACTCTTTCTAGCAGGCGATTCATAATCATTGATGTTGTCTGTATAAAAAATATCATACCTAACAGGCACTACATCTTTTTGATATTTGTGTTTTGTAAAATCAAAATCTTTATGTACAAGTCTAATACCGCCACAGCGATTATCCCATGCGTCTGTATATTCTAGTGGGTACCTTTCTTCTAAATGTCCTGGTAATTTAAATACATGAATAAATTCTCTTTCGTGTACAGCAGGAACATATAATAATTTTCCATTAAATTGAAACTCTCTGTCAACGACCCAGAACCAATCTGTTTTACTACGTTCAGCATACTCACTATAAACTTCTGCCGTGAATTCGTCATCATCAATGTAAAATACATCATAACTTTCGTCCTCTACTGGACACGCAGGATGTATTTTTGTTTCTGCTTGTTTCCAATCTTTAGGTACTAACCTGATACCGCCCATAGCCATTGGATATTTTTCTTGTAATTGGTATGGCATTTTAAATACATGTATCATTGAATCTTCAAAAGGGTTAGGTACCCAATCTAAAGTATTAGCATTTATATGATACTGAGAATCAATCAGCCAAACATAATCATCGTCAAATATATTACGTTGGGCATAGTCTTCAACGTCCTTTACATAAAATACAGGATAGGTAGCACTAGCATCTAAAAAGTTATGATACTTAGTGTCGCACTTTTTCCAATTACGCGGATATAATTTTATGCCGCCTTCTTTGTCTGGATACTTATGCTCTAGTTGACCACGTAAATGAAAACTATGTATAAAGTCTGGCTCGAAATTACTCGGTGCCCAATTAATATCCTTAGTGTCAAATTTATAGTCCGGATCTACACACCAAACGTATGTAGCAAATTCGTTTAATTCAAAATAATCACCCGGTGTACTAGTATCTAAAATGTCAAATGTTTTCTTACAAACAACATCATTCATTTCCTTAATACCTTGTGAATCTTTTTTAGGTATTAATTTGACTCCACCGTAATTATTTTTGTTCCACTTCCATACATGTTCGTAAGTGTGGTCGTATGGCTTAGGTGTGTATTCTAAAACATCAAAGTCTAGCAACTCTGTATTAGGTTCAATGAGCCAATACAGTTTTGTTTTAGATTGTATTTGGTCAGTATTGTGTATTTGTTTAGCAAAAGGATAATTATCCTTTAGACTATCATTATCACCTATATAAAAAATATCATACATTACGGTACTCTTTATGAGATTTAACTATTGACTCGACTAGATCATTAATGTGTAAAAGTTCAGCATCTATGCCGTCATACCTACGCATTAACTCTTCGCCCCATACAGGACATGTACCTATATGGTCCGGCAAAGTACCGCCACAAGTAGTACACTTACCTTGTAACTTTTTCTTAATCGTCCTTAGTATGGACTGGGACGTTGTATTTTTCTTCGAAGTCTGCGGCATCTTTCTCATCATTAACTATAGGCATGCCTTTGATATTTAAACTAGTGTTCAATACCATTGGGCAACCTGTTTTATTATAAAATTGTGTCATGAGTTCATATAACTCAGGGTGTTGTTCTTTGTTTACAGTTTGTACTCTGCTAGTACCGTCAGCATGTACTATAGCAGGAAACTCATCTGGTTTCTTACACCTAGCAACATACTGCATATATGGAGCATCACTAACACCTCCTGGCATTTCAAAATACTCATGTACATGTTCCTGTAATATAATTGGAGCAAAAGGTCTAAACTCTTGCCTACGTTTAATTTTGTTTACTTTATCTTTTATTTTATTGCCACGTGGGTCAGCACATAAAGTTCTATTGCCTAATGCTCTTGGACCAAATTCTGCTTTACCATTTGCTATACCAAATATTTCTCCAGCAAGTAAACTTTCTAATGATTTTTTAATAGGGTACGGACCTTCAATGTTATTTCCTAAGTAAGGACCTTCCCATTTTATTTTAGTACCAGATGTGTTATAAGCATGTAGAGCCGCGGCACCTAAACTACTACCAGCATCACCTGGGTTAGGCATAATGTGTATATTGCTAAACATTGAGAACAATCTGCTATTAGCAACACAATTAAGGGCAACGCCGCCCATGAATACTAAATTATCACTTTTTGTTTTCATTAAAGCATATCTGGCAAATTCAAAAATTCTTTGCTCTACTACAGCCTGAGCACTAGCGGCAATATCATAATCAAGTTTAGTATGTCCATACTCGTCTATACGTTTAAGTTTATCTCTGCCTAAATAAGACTTAGGTAAGCCTCTTTGTAAGTTTTTCTTCATTTGAATAACATTAGCAGGTTCTGTACAATTTGCGTCTGTAAAAAATTCTGTATGCATAGCATCAGCAAAATGTGGTTGACCATATGCGGCCATACCCATTAATACATATTCGTCTTCCATAGGCTTTAATCCTACGTGAGCAGTCATGGCACTATAAAATAATCCTAAACTACTAGGAAAATTTACACTATGAATTTTTTTAAGGATACCGTTTTTCCAATGCCAGATACTTGCTGTATCAAATTCTCCTATAGCATCTATAACCATAACAGCGGCATCATCAAATGTACTTGTTAATACTCCAGCGGCGGCATGTGTTTCGTGATGCCAATAAGATTTGATTGGAATACCTGCTAGTTCTGGAAAGAAGTCTTTGATCCATGCTTTCATAGAGTGTTCTCTGAGTGCGGACCAGTTACCGGCATATATATTTCTAAGTTTCTTAACAAAAGACTTTTCGTGTAATACAATTACATCTGGTTTGCCAAACTTTAAGCAGTCGGCAATCATATCGTGATTGAGAAAAGGATCGTTTTTATTTTTACTATATCTTTCAGAATGTGAAGCATACAGAATTTTGTCGTCCTCTACAACTGTAGCGGCGGCATCATGAAATTGAAAACTTAAACCTAATATTCGCATATAATTATCTGTAAATGAAAGGATCTCTTTTTCTTAATTCTTCAAGTCGTTTCTTGATGATCTTTTCTTTTTCAGATAATTTTGTTTCTTCTGATTCGTCTTCACCGTAACGACCTCGTTCTTCGTTACCGTCATGATTAAGTTCTGTGAGTTCTTTCTGTGTCTTTTTAAAGTCGTTCATAACACTATTTATCGCGTTTTAGTATATCATCAAAGAGATTATTGAATATGTTTACAGAATTTTCCACAGCAAAAAAATGATTTCTGTTGTGTTCTAACTTATCTCTAATCAAATTAATTTCTAGTTTATTTTCACAGGCCTTTTTAATTTCAGCACATACCATTTCAATCCTTTTTCCGTCATTGCCTTCGCTATCATAGTTTTCGTCAAACCAATCAGGGAAAGTTTCGAATCCTAGTTGACGCAATCTATCTAGTGCTCCTGGATGGGTAGCAAGTATAAATGGATGTCCGTACATTATAGGTTTGAAAGTTTTTTCTGTTAAAAAGCCTATGTCTGTTGGTGTGTTATTGTAATATGTTTGTTCAGTAAAGTCAACTAAATATTGTCTAAAGATTCCTTCTTGAGAAACAAGTGAAGGAGTAAATGAACTTTCATTAACAATAGTAAAGTCTGTTTTCGCATACCATTCCCAATTTACCCAACGATCTCTAAATTCATAATTTTCATGTCCTTCTGAATTAAACATATCAGAGTTCACAGCATGTTTATTATCAATTAAATCGTTCTCTACAACAATGGGCAATGTGTGTTTTAATTTTTCATATTCTTCGCGGTTTAGCGACTCACCAAATATTTCGAGATGTTTGTTTACTGTCTCTGCTGAACCAAACTCATTTACACCGTGATTGTAGAATGGTTTGCTAGGATCTAGTGAAAACCTAGCACTAACTATACCATGATCTAATAAATCATTCTGTACAAGATAATTAACAATGTACAAGCGATGGTCTTTCATATAGTTATTCAAACAAATGTATTTTAATGGCTTGTTATCTTTTTGTATTAGTTCTGGTTGATAGTTTTTGTATATTAATTTGTTACGTTCGTCATTGTCAGCACTAGATTTATTACCCTGTAGTTCGTGTAACATAAAAAATTCAATGCTAATCATATCAATGCCAAACTCTTGTTTGATTAGATTCTTTCTTGACAGTTTGCCTGGCTCCATATATGGAATATCATGTGCCGCATACAAGTACTTAACAAAGTCTGCTTTACCAAACAATGAATGTAACCAGTAAAATAATCTATGTAAACTATATGACTCTGCCTCAAAGGCATTGTCTATAACAACGTTAATGCCTTCTTGGTATGCTGTATTCCACATGTGGTAAGGTACAATGTAACTATGTAACCTATGTACGATAACAACTACATTGGTTGCTTCTTGTTTTGCTTGTCTTATTATATTGCCTATGTTTGTCACATCGTCAGGATTATTAAAATGTTCTACAGTTACGTCTTTATTAAGTAAAGATTCAAATTTATTCTCGCCATTAAAGTGTATATCATTTTGTGCGTCTAGTTGACTAATCATATATGGTTGCGACCAGTGGTCCTTGTATAACTTATCGCTTTCTGTCCAACTTTTGTATTCGTTGTAGTGTGCGTCTGGCTCAGGGTCTATTAAAGGAAATATATGCGTTGGCGCATATAAATCATTAGGATTATTAAGATAGTTATCTACTAATGCTCCTTTGTTGAATGATAATATTTTTAGTTTTTCTTTCATATGTATTTCTTTAAGAACGCATTAATATGAATCATTATTTGTTCTTTGTCGTAAAATGTCCTATAGTTATGTATAATTTTATCTAACGTATTGCTAGATATACGCGAACGGTCAAAGTTCTTTATAATTTCTAAAAACGTATTATAACGTAAATTGTGGTCTGAGTCAAGATCATAAGTGTCGTCACAATTGAACTCTTCATGAAAGTTTTCAAATTCTTGACTCGATAATGTTTTTGTTGTACCCGGCATTCCAAACGGTATAAACATATGGCCATACTGTATTGGTTTATAAACCTTCTCAGTAAGGAATACTCTCCACGGCTCATGCGTTACATCTTTAATTAGTACTTCTGGATATGAATCTATAAATGATGGCTCGTAATAAGTTTCTACTGCCAAAGAGTACACTGAGTTTTTATATATCTCGTTTGAAAAACTTCTATCATTTAGCATATCGGGTGTGTTATCTTTTAACTTCACTTCGTTAAACTCTTTTAACTCTGGAATAATTATTTGTTCTGGATACTGCTTTAACTTCTCTAGTAACTGACTCGGTGTCTTGTTATACATTTTTAATTCATTAAGCATTCTTGGTGAGTGTTGTTGCTCAAACCAAAGTTCTGCTATAACTGGTTGTACAATATGTTTTTTAGCAGGATACTGCCAACGTCTTGATACATAATTATTTTCTAACAAATTAAGATGTCTAAGATCTTCAAGCAAAGCCATTCTATGAAACCTTGGTCTATTATTCAAACATAAAAAGTCTTTGGTTTTTTGCGTATTAAAATTTTCTATAATTTGATTTTCTGTTGTGGCATTGTTTATATGAGTATATGATGTTTTGTGATCTGAAGTGATAGTGTCGTCTGTAGCAACTAATACTTCGTTAACTCTAAAGTAATTGAATACATCTATATTTACACCAGTATAATTTCTAAATGCGTCTGATATATTTGTACTTTCATTCAGTGAGTCACCGCCAACTATAAATGTAAAATTTTTGCCAATTTCAAATAAGTCATTAAGTATTTTTAATACTGGATAGTAGTAAGTAAAAGTAAATGCTTCAAACGATGCGTCAATTAAAATAGGACATTCTACTTGCCCTAGTATTGATATATCCTCTTCAGTGAGAAACACTAAATCATCAGCATGAATAAACAGCAAATCAGTTCTTGCTATAAGATCAGATTCATGGATTTTTAATTGCTTAGTTATGTAGGTGTGTGGTCCGTACCCTCCTACACGCCGAACATCTAGGCTTCCAAATAAATGTGGAATATGCGGTGTGCCTCTAGCAGTATTAGTAAAATACGACACGCCTGAATTTAAATCTTCACAAAATATTTTTTCTTCAATAATAGGTGGTTCGCTACACCAGGAAGATTGTATAGTTAAGTATTCTTCTATAACAGGATTTATATCGTGTCGATCAGAAAAATCTATCCAAGCAATTCGAATATCAGACATCACATAACTCGACTAATTTAGGGAACACTTCTCTCCAATCCTGCTCTCTAATTTTATCGAGTTGGTCGTTATAGACTTTAAACTTTTCCCAACCATCTTCGTCCCAATCATCATTGTCAAACATAGACAATAAATTTCCTAGGCCGTGATGATTACCAAAGTCTTTTCTAAACTGTGAGTGTATTTGTGTTCTTGCGTCTGGATGTATAACTTTAGGACTTAAAAACTTAGGATCGTATACATAATTTAAATGTACATGTAACCCTAATTCTTTTGTTGCCCACTTGTGAAACTCTCCTAAGTAAGGATAGTTATAGGCACTTACTGTTTGGCATATACTGGTTTCAATCCAGTCCTCTGCCATAATTTGCTGTAAGTGATTTGTAACATCTTCCCAATTACTTGGGTGTCTAATATAATGGTTGCGTTCATCTAAGTCATCTATACTAGCACTAACCATTATTTTGCCAAACTGTTTCCAGATATCAAATGTTTTATCTGGTAAGTTTGTCATATTAATATTATACCATAGAGTTATATTTTTTGCTCTATCGGCCGCTATTAATTTTTCTAAATATTCCCAATGCTTTTTAATTAGTGTTGGCTCGCCGCCATTGATATATACTAATTCTAAATTGGGTGCGGAATCAAATAAGTCGTCCCAAAAATTATCTTCTTCAGGCCACTTGTATTCATCTTTGTCTATGTTACCATATTTCGTAACGAAGTCCAGGCTTGCTTCAATTTTTCTATAATCATTTCTCCACTGAGAACTACTTGCTGGATTACAAGTACGACACCTGACATTACACAAATTACCAAGACGCAACTCAACAAAGCGAAGATCCAAGTCAATGTGGCCATCTTCATCAGTAAGTTCTGTTGCTCGAACCGAGTCGAAGTGTTTAAAAACTTCGGCCTCGGACTGCCGTTTACTGGTAATACCTTTTCTTTCTTCATCATAACACCTCGTACATGCGGCTGGTTCTTCGTCATTTAACATTTGTAATCTGACTTCTTTGTAATAGTCAGAATTCATAATAGTATTTATACTATGGTTATTCAAGTCTAACCATTCTTTACCACCGTCTTCTCTATAATTTTTACTTCTACTTGCTCCATTTTTGTGATCACTTATACAGCAAAGTGTACACCCACCATGCGGGTGTGTTGCTAAATGCGTGAACGGTAATGGGCAGTATGTTTTACTCATTTTTGTTTTTCTCAAATTGTCTGTTTGCTTGACGTTGAATACTTTTTTCTATTTGCCTGTCAAACCATTTAAAAAACCACTGTCTAATCTTCCCCATGGTCTTCCCTAAAATATCTTTCTATTGCTAGTTTACAACTATAAAATGCTAAGTAGAAACCTGCTATAAAACTTGCTATTAAAAATGTAAACAACCAGTTTATAGGATCTGCTAACATCATAAACATATTAACATATACTGCGGCATCAGATTGTTCAGATGCTGTGTTGTAGTATGGATTCTCGTCACTTTCCCATTTTGCGTCGGCACTTGCCTCCCAC
>Ga0181417_1000025_pt1 | contig 47015 bp, 69 predicted proteins | sample 40SPOviralmetaG_FD_130142 | JGI IMG/M metagenome (GOLD analysis project Ga0181417, IMG submission 130142) | Marine viral communities from the oligotrophic San Pedro Time Series (SPOT) site, San Pedro Channel, CA, USA - 40 SPOT_SRF_2013-02-13 | ecosystem: Environmental > Aquatic > Marine > Strait...
AGACTCTTCCTTGTACTCGAAAGAGCAATTGGCCGAGCCGCTCAACAGGTACTCTTTGAATTCAACGATGAATTTACAAGAGCAGAGTTTGTCAACATTGTAGAGCCAGTCCTTCGAGAAGTCAAAGGCCGGCGTGGTATTACAGACTTTAGAGTAGTCTGTGATGAGACAAACAATACACCAGCCATTGTTGATCGTAATGAGTTCATCGCAAACATCTTCATCAAACCAGCACGTTCTATCAACTACGTCACTCTAAACTTTGTGGCAGTTAGAACAGGTGTTGATTTTGAAGAAGTAGTTGGCACGGTTTAAGGAGGTAATGTAAAATGGCTGTTCTCGGTGTAGACGATTTTAAGTCGAAACTTAGAGGCGGTGGGGCACGTCCCAACCTCTTTAAAGTAACTATTAACTATCCGGGCTTTGCAAACGGTGATGCTGAATTGACATCATTCCTTTGTGAGGCTGCATCATTGCCCGGTTCAACTTTCGGAATCATTCCGGTTGCATTTAGAGGACGTATCCTCAAGATGGCCGGTGATAGGACATTCGCTGAATGGAATACTACTATCATCAATGATACCGACTTTAGTGTTCGTGATGCAATTGAAAGATGGATGAACGGTATTAACGCACATAGTGCTAATACTGGACTTACATCTCCAATCGCTTACGAAGCAGATCTAAAGGTTGAACAGCTTGATCGTGACTCATCGGTATTGAAGACATACACATTCCGTGGTGCTTATCCACAGGATTTGTCAGAAATAACTTTGAGCTACGGCGATAATGATAACATTGAAAGATTCAACTGTATCTGGGCATACCAGTACTACGAGTCTAATACCACATCATAGTAATAAATAGAAGAGAGCCGGCTACGGTCGGCTCTTCTCTTTAATGTAAGGTAATTATAATGGCAGAACAATCAGGACAAGACGGCGTAAAACTATTTGGTTTTGAAATAAAGCGCGCGAAGAAAAAAGAAGAGATGAAGTTACCATCTATCGTTCCTCCAAGGGATGATGAGGGTGGTAGTTACGCAACTGCATCTGGTTCTCACTATGGTCAGTACCTGAATCTAGGTGATGACGATTCAAAAGACAACTATCAATTGATAATGAAATATCGTGGTAATGCAATGCATCCTGAAGTTGATGCTGCAATCGAAGATATTACTAATGAAGCAATTACTGGTAGTCAATTAGAACAAACATTAAAATTGAACATGGAAGAAGTAAAAGCTCCAGATTCAATTAAGAAAAAAATTAACGAAGAATTTGATGGCATATATGGAATGCTCAATTTCAAAGAGTTGGGCCATGATATATTCCGCAGGTGGTATGTAGATGGAAGAATCTACCATCATCTCGTTTTGAATGAAGCCAATCCTAAAGAAGGTATTCAAGAAATACGACCTATCGATGCTGCAAAAATGCGTAAGGTCAAAAAGATTAAGAAGAAAAAAGATCCGGTAACCGGTGCAGATATAATTGAGAAGACCGAAGAGTTTTATATCTATCAGGAAAAACCAGGGTCATCTACATCTGGTGTTAAGATGACTAACGATGCTGTTAGTTATGTAACATCAGGTTTGTTAAGTGAAGATCGTAAAAAGATTGTTTCATACTTGCACAAAGCATTGAAACCTATCAATCAGTTACGTATGATGGAAGACTCACTAGTTATCTATCGCCTAGCACGTGCACCTGAGCGCAGAATCTTTTATGTAGATGTTGGTAGCTTACCACGCGGTAAAGCTGAACAATATATGAAAGACATTATGACTAAGTATCGTAATAAGCTTGTGTATGATGCTTCAACCGGTCAAATTAAAGATGACCGTAAGCATATGTCAATGCTAGAGGACTTCTGGTTGCCAAGACGTGAAGGCGGTAAAGGTACAGAAATATCTACATTGCCCGGTGGAGAGAACTTAGGACAAATTGATGATGTACTTTTCTTTCAAAAGAAAGTTTATCGTTCATTAAATGTACCACTCAATCGATTGGAACAAGAAAATCAGTTTAGTCTTGGTAGAACTACTGAAGTAAATAGAGATGAATTAAAATTCCAAAAGTTTATCGATAGATTACGTATGAGATTTGCTCATCTTTTCTATGGTATTCTCAGAACTCAACTTATTCTGAAAGGTATCATAACAGAAGAAGATTGGGAATCTTGGAAGAACGATATTACCGTTGACTATGTAAGGGATAACCACTTTACAGAATTACGTGATATGGAAGTATTGAGAGAAAGAGTACAGACACTCGATCAAATCAATAACTATGCTGGAGAATACTTCTCCAAAGAATGGATTCAGAAGAACGTACTTATGCTTTCCGATGAAGACGTAGAAAAAATGAATAAAGAAATCAATGGTGAACAAGAAAAAGAGCCTGAGGAAGAGCCACAGGATCAAGCACCATCACAAAAATTTGAATTGAAACCTGTACAAGGAGATGACAGTGAGTGAAGTAGACGCGCAAGAAGCTGAGAATGCAGTTGCAGAACCTAATGAATATGTAAAAGATTTAATTGCAAATGCGTTGGATCAAGATTATAACGGGGCCAATAAGATTTTTGGTGACGTAATGACAGTCAGGCAAAATGATCTATTAGACCAAGAAAAAATCAGATTGGCTGATCAGATTTTCAACGGAGTAGAGCCAGATGAAGATGAAGATGACGAGCTGGGGGATGAAGATGACGATCAGCTCGAACTTGACCTTGAAGCAGAAGACGGCGATGAAGAGGAAGAAGATGAAGAAGAATCCGAATATGATGACGATGAAGATTATGACGATGAAGACGAAGAAGAAGAATAATTCTTTTAAGTAGAAAGAAACAAAAGTATAAATAAAGGTAGGATTATGAAATGTTAACATTTGTTGAATTAAGAGAAAAAATGGGAAAGGGCATGCCGCCCGGTGAACATGTTTTCGATAAAAAAATTGATGGTAAAACAGTTATGGTCCACAAAGAGAAAGGCAAATTCATCACTTACATAGACATGGAAAAACTAGATAGTTATCCATCTCTCGGTATGGCGAAGAAAGCTGGAATGGAATTTGTAAAGGCGGCTAAAAAATGAAGCTAATCGCAGAATACACAGATCAACACCTTGAATTCATGACCGAAGCGAAGGAAGACGGTAGTAAAAGTTATACTATCGAAGGTGTATTTATGCAGGCCGAACAAAAGAATCGTAATGGTCGGATATATCCAAAGCCTATTATGGAGAAAGCAGTTAACAAATATGTTGGCGATCAAGTATCTAAAGGTAGAGCTGTCGGTGAGTTAAATCACCCTGAAGGACCGACCGTTAATTTAGACAAGGTTTCTCACAAGATCGAATCCCTTGATTGGAAAGGTAACGATGTTGTGGGTAAGGCGACTATATTGGAAACTCCTATGGGAATGATTGTTAAAGGTCTTCTCGATGGTAAAGTTCAATTAGGCGTATCAACTCGTGGTATGGGAAGCTTGCAGAACAATGGTAACGCAATGGTCGTCAAAGACGACTTTATTCTTAATGCGGTAGACATCGTTCAAGATCCATCTGCACCTAGCGCATTTGTTAATGGAGTTATGGAAGGTGTTGAATGGGTTTGGAATAACGGAATCATTGAACCACAAGCAATTGAAAAAATGGAGACTGAAATTAAGAAAGCTCCTCGTGCGGATCTATATGAAACGCAGGTTCGTGAGTTTAAGAATTTCCTCTCGTTGCTCAAATAGTAAAAGGAGTCAATTATGACTGAAGATCAAATGGAAGATCAGGACATTGAACTCCTCGATGATGAGAACGAAGACATCGAGGAAGCAATGGGCCACGATCCTAAAAATGCTGAGGCACAGTCTGTAGCATCTGTTGATAAAGCAGGTGACGCTACAGGTTCTGCACCAAAGCGTAAAAGTGACAACACTAAACAAGATCCAATGCCAAAGACGAAAGCAGCCTTGATGGCCGCTATGACTCTTAGAATGGGTGCGATGAATAAGCAATCGCTCCAGGCAATGTATTCAATGAAAAAAGACGACTTTGATGTAGAGAATTTTGAAGGTGAAGCAATTGCTGAAGCTCCAGAACTCGATTATCAAGTTGATTTTTCTCAGGATCTAAACGCACTCGTCGAATCAGAGGCAACTCTGTCAGATGAATTCAAGGCAAAAGCAGAGACAATCTTTGAAGCAGCTATTAAGTCTAAGCTGGGTGAAGAGATCGATCGTCTTGAAGAGAAGTACAACGAAGAGTTAGCAGAAGAAGTAGAATCTACTAAAGCTGACCTAGTTGAAAAAGTCGACACATATCTTAACTACGTGGTTGAGAACTGGATGGAAGAAAACAAGCTTGCAGTCCAGTCAGGCCTAAGAACAGAAATTGCTGAGAACTTCATGTCAAGTCTGAAAGACTTGTTTGAGGAGTCTTACATCGAAGTTCCGGAAGCTAAGGTTGACTTAGTTGACGAAATGGCAGATCAAGTATCAGAACTCGAAGAGTCACTAAATGATACAACTGCTAAAAACATTGAGATGATGGGAGAACTCGAAGAGCTAAAGCGGGAAAAGATTATCCGTGAAGCATCAGAGGGTCTTGCTGAAACTCAGGTTGAAAAACTAAAGTCATTAGTAAATGATATTGATTTTGATTCAGAAGAAACTTTCGCTGAGAAAGTAGAGACTGTTAAAGAATCATACTTTACTAAAAAGGTTACTGAGACAGCTTCCATAGAGGAAGATGTGTCTGATGACGAAGGTGTTCAAGTAGCATCCGGTTCAATGGCTCAGTACTTAACCGCAATCCAAAAAACTAATAAATCATAATTTGGGAGTCCAAAGAAATGCAAACCGTATCATACGATAAGCTGATCGAAAAATGGGCACCGGTACTTAATGAAGAGTCAGCCGGTACTATTCAAGATCATCACAGGAAAGCAGTTACTGCTGCTATTCTAGAAAACCAAGAGCGTGCTTTTGCTGAAGAAGCGGCCCAAGGCCAAATGCTTTCAGAAGCAGCACCAACCAACAATACAGCCAATGCAGCTAACTGGAATCCAGTTCTGATTGCCTTGGTACGCCGTGCAATGCCAAACCTAATGGCATACGACATGTGTGGTGTTCAGCCTATGTCCGGCCCAACAGGTTTGATCTTCGCAATGAAGTCAACCTTCGAAAAGACTAAAGCAGGAAAATCAGCAGGCGACGAAGCACTCTTCAACGAAGCACCAATGGGCTTCTCCGGAGATTCTTCAACTACAGCTCAAACATCATCATCCGGCCTCGTCGGTAATGACCTTGATGCTGACAGCACAATCGCTGACTCAATCAACGATCCACTCGATGGAAACGATCCATATACTACCGCCGAAGCTGAAGCTCTTGGCGATACTACTGAGTCGTTTGCTGAGATGGGATTCACCATCGAAAAAGCTACAGTCACAGCGAAAAGCCGTGCACTGAAAGCAGAATACAGCCTAGAGCTTGCTCAGGATCTTAAAGCCATTCATGGCCTGGATGCTGAGACTGAGTTGGCAAACATCTTGTCAACTGAGATCATGGCTGAAATTAACCGTGAAGTTGTACGTACAGTTAACTCACAAGCTAAGCTTGGTGCATTGACTGCTAACACAGCAATTAACGGTATCTTCAACCTCTCAACAGATGCAGACGGTCGTTGGTCAGTTGAAAAATTCAAAGGCCTGATCGTTCAAATCGAGCGTGAAGCTAACATCATTGCTAAAGAAACTCGTCGGGGTAAAGGTAACTTCATCATCTGTTCATCAGATGTTGCTTCTGCTCTCTCAGCTTCTGGCATGCTTGACTACTCACCAGCAATGTCAACTAACTTGAACGTTGATGACACAGGTAATACTTTTGCCGGTGTTCTTAATGGACGCACACGGGTCTACATTGATCCATATGCAACTCAAGACTATGTTAACGTTGGTTATAAGGGAACTAACCCATATGACGCAGGTGTATTCTATTGCCCATACGTACCACTAACAATGGTTCATGCAGTTGGTGAGGATACATTCCAGCCGAAAATTGGATTTAAGACACGTTACGGCATGGTATCAAACCCATACGTAGGTGCACCTTCTGCTCCATCTAACGGCTTGGCTTCTGCTAAGACCAACCAGTACTACCGGATCTTCCGTGTAGACAACATTCTTGCATAAAGAATAAAAAAATAGAATACAAACTGGACCGGCGAAAGCCGGTCCTTTTTTTATAGGTATCCTCCCTCCCTAAACCACAGTTTATTATACCATAGTTTGTTCAAAATGTAAAGGAAAAAACATATAAATAAGAGTATGGCAACACTAACTGAAAATTTTAATTACTTACAACCGACCAGCTTCAAGCTAGTTATCGATAGACGTAACTTTCCTAACCTTGAATTCTTTTGTCAGAATGTTACACACCCGGGTATGATATTCAATCCTGTTGAATTACCAGTACCAAGACTAGCAGGTCTTCCGTTTCCGGGTGATGCTCTTACTTTTAACGAGTTATCGACTAATATTATATTAGATGAAGACCTCAAAGGTTATGATGAGATGTATCAATGGATACGTAGATTACTTGAAACACCTATGACAAAACGCACAGCATTTCAAGCATCTGCTGGACAGCCAGGAACTTATGCAGATATCACTCTATCGATTTTATCTAGTCATAATAACCAGACAAAGCGAGTACGGTATGTTGATTGTGTACCTACTTCACTAGGTGACATTGCATTTGAATCAACCGCAAGTGGAAATGAATTTATTACATTTGCTGCATCATTTAGATTTAACTATTTTGAATTAACTAAATAAGGATCCACTATGGCAGAATCAAAAGCGAGAAATATATCAGGAAATTTTAGTGCGACAGGTAGTCCAGTTTCAATTGCAGGTGCAGCAATAACAGGAACAACGACAATGGCAGGCGCAACATTAACAACTGCTACAATATCATCGTTGGCTAAAGCTGTGCCGGGTAAAACACAAACCGCTTCAATAAGTAGTAATACAGTTTTAGACTTTGAAACATATCAGAACTTTATTCTTACTCTAGGTGGTTCTCTACAATTAAGCAATCAAAGTGGAGATATATCCGCACAAGCCGGCCAATCTGGATTTATTATATTCATTCAGGACGGAACGGGTAGTAGAGTAGTAAGTACTGCCAGTGACTTCACAGCAGCAGCTGGTTCATTAACTCTCAGTACTGATGCATCTGCAATTGATTTGGTACCATACGTAATTCAAGCTGATAATAAAATTCTACTTGGAACACCTCAATTAGCATTCGCTGCAGTATCATAGGATTATAATATGTCGGGTCCTTTCGGTTCATCACATTGGGTATATAATCCTAGCTCAGGATTCTATGGACATGAGCTTGACCAGTCTGTAAGGCTAAATAATGACGATGGTGCTTATTTAACCAGAACCCCTACATCTGCCGGCAATCGAAAAACTTGGACTTGGAGTGCTTGGGTTAAGCGTAGTAGTCTTAGCGCTAATCAATATTTGTTTCAGGCTAGGATTGATGATTCAACAGCAGAAGGAAATAAAGTAACTTTTTATTTTATGTCTAGTGATAAAATAAGAGTATTAAATCAAACAACAGTATGGAAAGAAACTTCAGCAGTATTCAGGGATACAAGTGCTTGGTATCATATAGTTTTAACTGTCGATACTACTGATTCAACTGCTACTGATAGAATAAAACTTTATATTAATGGTGAGCTAGCCTTATATTCAACTAGTGCTGGACCTTCTCTAAACGCTGATTTAGCAGTTAATTCAACAAGCGCAACTCATCACATTGGTCAAGAACATGGCGGATATAGTTATTTTGATGGGTATATGTCGGAAATCAACTTTATTGACGGAACAGCTCTAACACCTGCCAGCTTTGGCGAGACTAAAGACGGGATCTGGATACCAAAAGATACCAGTGGTTTAACATTTGGAACCAATGGTTTTCGTCTTACGTTTAAAGATGATGTTGTTTCTGAGGGGTTTAATAGTGTTACTTGGAGAGGAACAGGTGCAACTAATTCTATATCCGGATTGGGTTTCACTCCCGCGCTTGTCTGGATTAAAGATAGAACAGACGCTACAGTAAATTATTTAACTGATGTTGTCCGTGGTGTAGACAAAGAATTGTACAGTGACGGAGGAACCGATGGCAATTCCGACACCGCACTAGGAGAATATACTGATACAAACACATTAACTACTCTTGATGCTGATGGGTTTACTGTTGGTAGTAGCACTGGAACAAATGGTGCTGCTGACGATATGGTTGCTTGGTGCTGGGAAGCAGATACATCTTTTTCTAACGATGCTTCAGCAACAAGTATTGGTAACGTTGATTCGACAGGAAGAACAAATACTGCAAAAGGTTTCAGTATAATTACATGGACGTTTACTAATTCAGTGGATAATTTGGTCGCACACGGTTTAGGTGCAGTGCCAAAATTTATTATTGTAAAATCAAGGACTACAGCATACAACTGGGATGTTTATCATGTAGGTTTATCTTCACCCACAAAACGATTAATGTTAAATCAAAATGGAGCGGAAATAGCCGGATTTTTTGACACTACTCCAACTTCTACAGTCTTTGAATATAATACAAGTGCTCTTAGCAACAATGATGTGGCAATAGCATATTGTTGGACAGATATAGCCGGATATAGCAAGTTTGGTAGTTTTACTGGTAACGGTGGTTCACAAGAAATTACTGTGGGATTCAAGCCGGCTTTAGTTGTTATAAAACGTGCTCTAGGGGCATCAAGTAACTGGCATGTTTTTGATAACACAAGAAACCCTTCAAACAATCGCAGTAACGTATTGAATTGGGATAGAACTGCTCCTGAAGCAACAAACGGCACAATGACATTCAGTGATACTGGATTTAATGATAACGGCTGGATAAGTGATGCTGGTCATACAATAATATACATGGCTTGGGCAGACACCAGAGAAGCAGCTTTCTTTAAGGATGTATCAGGTCAAGGCAATCACTTTACACCTGTCAATTTAGACTATCGAGACAGTGTTCCAGATGTACCTACTAATAACTTTGCTACGGCAAACTCGCAGCATAAGAGATTAGATGGCACTGTCGCCATTTCGGAGGGCAACTTAAAAATCTCTGCTGGTGCGTCTTACGGCGGAGATAACAGGTTTGCTGGCACAACTGCTGTTTCTAGCGGTAAGTGGTATTTTGAAATGTTGCGAACAGACGCAACTGGTTTAGGAAATCAAACTGCCACAGGTGTTTTTGATGCAGATACTGATCTTTCGTCTGGTAATTATTCTGGCAATCCAACAAGTTCAGGAGCCGCAACTAACGAGTGGGCTTTGACTGATAGAGGGGTTGCTGTAAACGGAAGCACATATACAAACTTATCTGGTACAGTCGGCACAGTAACACAAAATAAAGTTGTTCAAGTTGCCGTTGATATGGACAACAAAAAGATTTGGTTTGGCATAGACAATACGTTTAGCGGTAACCCTGCTGCTGGTTCCGGTGAGGCGTTTAGTAATTTACCTAACACAATCTTGCCTATGCTTTACACCGCAGAATCAACACAAGTATTTAACTTTGGACAAGACAGCAGTTTTGCTGGCAATAAATCTACAGCCAACAGCAACGCAGATGGCAACGGTCACGGCTCATTTGCCTATGCACCACCAACTGGATTCCTCGCTTTGTGTTCAAGAAATTTACCAGAGCCTGCTATTGTTGATGGCAGTGAAAATTTTAATACTGTGTTGTGGGCAGGTAATAATTCAGCACCTCGTAGTATCACAGGAGTTGGTTTTAGCCCAGATTGGATTTGGGTTAAGGACAGAGTTGCTGCCAATAACCATGTTTTAGTAGATACAGTAAGAGGCATTAGTGAATTGTTATATTCAAATTCAAATATAGCAGCAGTTACTGGCGCATCTCAAATAAGTGCAGTTGGCACAGATGGATTTACTATAGGTGCAAATACTTACATGAATGAAAATGGTTCTAGTAATACTTATGTTGGTTGGAACTGGCTGGCTGCTACAGCGTTCAGCAACGATGCTTCAGCAACAAGCGTTGGCACAATTGACTGTACTGGCCGAGTAAATACAAAGGCTGGGTTAAGTATTATAAGTTATACTGGAAATGGTGCCACAGGAGCAACAGTCGCACACGGATTAAGCTCTGCTCTTGAATTTTACATTATTAAAAATAGAGATGCTGGGTTTAGTTGGACTAGTTACCACGCTGGCAAAGGCGCAGCACATTATATCCAATTAGATTCTTCAGGCGCAGCCACATCTACAAATGATTGGAACGGCACTGCTCCTACATCATCAGTTTTTACTGTCAGCGGAGATGAAGGTCGAATCAATAAAAATGGGACTGCTTATATAGCTTACTGCTTTCACTCAGTCGAAGGTTACTCAAAAGTCGGCAGCTACGTTGGAAACGGAAATGCAGATGGCCCGTTTATTCACACTGGGTTTAGACCAGCTTGGATTTTGATAAAAAATATAACTGATGCAAATGAAGAATGGGAAATGTGGGACAACACCCGTGACCCTCATAATGTAGTAACACAAAGGCTTAGAGCCAGTACAAATGGTGCAGATGTATCAAGCACATTTATGGATTTTGTGTCTAACGGTGTAAAACAAAGAAATTATTCTGGTGGTTATAACGCATCAAACAAAACTTATATCTACCTCGCCTTTGCCGATCAACCATTCAAATACTCTAATGCAAGATAGGAGAATAAAATATGCCATGGAAATATAGTGGAAGAATAATTAGAGGAGGAAAGTCTTGGGTTGACAATGATGGGACTACACATCCTAAAACATGGCAGCTATGGGATTCCGACTATAGAGTTGCAAGAGGTGTTACATGGGAAAATGACCCTGCACCCTATGATAATAGATTTTATTGGGATGCTGATACACCAAGATCACTGGCTGATACACTATGGGTAGATAGTGCCGACAAAGCAGTTATCGATCCTAAGACTGGTCAACAAGGTGTAACACCAGGATTAAAGTCTATACACAAATCTGCTACCAAAGCTACAGCTGAAAGCTTTCTTTCTAAATCAGATTGGCAAGTTATAAAAGCTACGGAAGTATCGGAATACTCAGTACCGAGTAATATATCTACATACCGCGCGGCAGTACGTACAGCGAGTAATAGTATTGAAACTGCTATCGATAGCGCTTCTAATATAAATACTTTTATGGCACTATGGGATATACCTAGGGATAGTGCAAATGGTCCTCCAACAGGAAATGCACCAATCAATGATTGGCCAGACGAGGTATAGAAATGAGTAGAGTACGAGACATAACGAAATTTCTAGATAACACACTTAGGACCAATGAGGACAAGAAAGGACTGCGTCCTTCTACAACTTCTACTCTTGACTCAGCTGCGGTTCTCTCAATGAAGTCTTCGTCTGGAATGAGTGTCTTTAGTAGCCTTGATTCTTTACCAGTAGCTGGTCTTACAGCAGGACAACAGGCATATATCACTGGCAATTCTAAACTTTATATTTCTAATGGGAGCGGTTGGTATAATACAGCTATTGTTAACGCCACGCCAGCACTTACACTAAGCCAATCTGGTACAATTGCTTTAGCATCTGATGGTAGTACCACAGTCATAAGACTGACCGCCACTGATTCTGATAACGATCCGGATAACTTGACATATTCAATTGAATCAGGTGGTGACTTTTTTAAGATGGGGACTATTGTACAAGACTCTGCAAAACAATTTACGATTACTCCTCGTAGTTCTGATTCTGCAACTACACTTGGAAATGACGGATCAGCCACAATTACATTCAAAGCAAGTGACGGAGTAAATGTTGCTTCGGTTCAAAATACATTTACTTTATCCTTTGTAACTAATTGGGCCACCGCAACCTTGACAGAAACTAAACGTAGAGACAGTGTGACTGACCTTGCAGATGGCGATGCTTTAGGTTATATGAATAGTGACTTTAATTTAGACGGCACATACCTAGCAGTAGGTGCTCCTAAAGACACAGGCCCAGGAAATGAAGATGACGCCGGCGGATGCCACGTATTTCATTATAATGGAACAGCTTGGGATCAAGGTACAAAAATTAGTGTGCTTGGAATGGATGCATCAGCCTATGGTGCTTTTGGATCGACTGTAAGTTTAAATGACGACGGTGATGTATTAGCTTTAGGACATGGTTTATATAATACACAACAAGGTGGATTCCACATTTATACCAGAGGAAAAGATAGTCTGGGAGCAGGGTGGACACGTCGAGGTGTTTTCACTGTAACTGGAACTGGTAATTACTACAATGCTGGTGGTGGCAGCTACGAAGGATTCCTTGGCGGGCCAAAAATTTCAGGTAATGGACTATATGTAATTATTTCTCGTAGAGTAGAATCAACATCATATGGAGAATCATATATTTTTGTAAAGGGGGCTGAATGGTATACATGGACACAACAGGCTGTGCTACGACGCACTGGCCGTGCAGCAGGTGATTATTTTGGTCAATCAGCCGATATTAACAAGACAGGTGAATATAGTATCGTAGGTGCAGATCAAGCCGGTGCACCCAGCAATGCTGGTGTAGCAATTATACATCTTAGAACTGGAACAAGTTGGGCCCAACAAGCTGAATTGACACCAAGTGATGGTGCGGGTGGAGACAGATTCGGTGCTGACGTAGCTATAAGTGGTGATGGTTTATATGCTGCTGTAACCGCATATGAAGATGATGAAAGTTACAATGGTAGCGGATCAGTTTATATATTTGTAAGATCTGGAACAAGTTGGTCACAGCAGGCAAAACTTCATTTAGGGGCTGCCGGTGCTGCTGGAGCTCACTTTGGCCAAAGTATCGATATGAATGATGATGGTGATTTGCTTACTGTTACTGATGGTGGTAACAACACAAATACAGTAGGTACTCTCTACATATACAAAAGAGATGGAACGAGTTGGTCAAAAGTAAAAGAACTTCAAGCATCAGATGCTGGAGACGGTGATACCCCGGCCGGTGCTTCTGCGCAATATTACGGGTTTGGAAGTCATTGTAGTATTAGCGCTGATGGTAATGTAGTATGTGGTACAGCTTATCCCGCTGATCATACAGATTATCGTGGTGCAGTATATATCTGGAACCCATCGTAAGATATAAATAGATAAAAGGAAAAAGCATGTCTTCTATCAATAGAAAAATGGCAAATCTCATAACAAGTACAGGAGACGTTGCAAGCTCTGCCTTGGACAATGCTGCTAGTATGGAAGTGTTTAGTGCCGTTGACTCATTACCCACTTCAGGCATGTCATCTGGAGACCAAGCTTTAGTTGGCCAAAGACTTTATATCTCAAATGGATCGGGCTGGTATAACGTAGCTCTTATTAATGCCACTCCAGCGTTATCATTAAGCTCATCCGGTACTATTGCTTTAGCAGCTGACGGTACCCCTACAACTATTACTATGACAGCTACAGATTCAGATAACTCAGATGCTAATTTAGTATTATCTCTAGAATCCGGTGGAGACTTATTCAAGTTTGCTACGGTATCTCGAGATTCAAGTGTGGTAACTATTACTCCACGATCAGAAGATTCTGCCACTACTTTAGGATCTGATGGATCGGCTACATTAACATTCAAGGCAAGTGACGGTATTAACCAAGCTACGGTACAAAATACTTTCACATTAGCATTTACTACTGATTGGGCTACAGCTTCTACTGCTTTAACCGTTATTGACGGTTGGGATAATAATGATCAATTTGGTAGAGGCTATTCTGGTCTTAACACCGATGGAACATATTTTGTTGCAGGTGCTATTGGAGATGATACTGATCATAGTAGCCGCGGCATAGCTAAGGTTTATTATTATAATGGAAGTAGCTGGGGAGTACAAGCAACATTGGATCCACCCAATGCTGATAAAAAGGCAAATTTGAATTTCGGGTCATGTTGTGATATAGATGGTGATGGAGATACGGCAGTTGTTTCAGCATCAAATTATGGTACATACACTGGTTCAGTTTATATTTACACAAGGTCTGGTACTACTTGGACTTATCGAACTAGATTAACTGCTTCTGATGGTGCAAATTACGATCAATTGGGAGGTGACAATAATAGTAGAGGTGTTGCAATTAGTAAAGATGGAGCATACATTATTGCTGGAGCTCGTCAAGATGATGATGGTGGTAGTAATAATGGATCCGCATACATATATACTGGCTCCGGAGCTTCATGGTCACAACAACAAAGAATAGTACCTTCGTCTTATAGTGGAACTAGTAACCAGTTTGGCTTTTCTGTGGATATTAATAGCGATGCTACTTATTGCGCAGTTTCTGCAAACACGATGGGTTTTGGTAAGGTGTTTATTTACACTAGATCCGGATCAACTTGGACAGAACAAGCATCTGTTACAGCGTCGGATGGAGCGTCAGCCGACAATTATGGATGGCATATTTCAATGAATGGCGCTGGAGATAGATTATTAGTTTACGCTAAGTATGACGATGACACTTACGATAGTTCTGGATCAATTTATGTTTATACAAGATCAGGTAGTACTTGGACACAAAGAGCTAAGCTTGTCAAAGGTGATCCAACAACAAGTGGTTTCTATTATGATTACTGGGGAAAATGTACTTTAAATGAAGCTGGAGACATATTTGTTGTACATGGACATGGCCCTGGAGACACATCGGCAGGAGCTGGTAGAATATATGTATGGAAAGATAATTCATCTGGTACCGATGGTACGTCATGGTCATTAATAAAAACTTTAAATACAACAGTAAGTGAAACTTATGGACTAGGTGCACATGACGGTTTTACAATGATAAGTAGAGATGGGAGCGTTATTGCAAATACTTCTGGTAGAGCTCCAAACAACGATGAACAAGGTAAAGCTTACATATTTAATGTTTCTTAGTTTATGTTAGGAGAATAAAAAAATGAGTAGATCTAGAAACGTCGCAAAAAGACTTGGTAAGACCGATGCTGCTAGTGGAGGCAGTACTGATGCAGTAAAAGGCTTTCCTTCAGGTTGGACTGCATCCTTAGATGGAACTGATATGGTTTTTATCTATAACAGCGTTGAAGTATTCAAGGTTTCAACTGCAGGAGCAATTACAGCTAAAGATAACGTAACAGGATACGGCACACCATAATGGCAATCGCAGGATCAGGAACAGTATCATTCAGTGATTTACGTACAGAGTTTGTAGGTGGCTCATCAGCTATAAGCTTTAATGATCTGTACCGTGGTGGTTCTAACATTAAAGCAAAAGCCGGAGATAATCTATCAACTAACTTAGCCGCATCTGTTCCTGCAAACGGTACAATTGACATTGCCGATTTTTATTCGACTTCTAAAGGTTTCAAATTTACTGTTGATAGTAACACAACAAATTTTGAAGTAGATAGTGCATTTGGTGATGACTATGATCTTAACTATCCAAAAATTGTTGATATTGACAGTGGAGTAACAATAGGTGGAAATGCTGATGAAGCTATAGATATTCCATCAGGACTGGCATCAACTCTTACTATTAATAACTCAGGAATAGTAATAGGTTTCGGTGGTGCGTCTGCCTCAGCTGCTAGAGGCCATGCAATTGCATGTGCAACAGCTAATGTAACTATTAATAATACCGGACAAATAAGTGGCGGAGGCGGTGCTGGTGGTGCTGGAGGAGCAGGTGGAAACGGCGAAACTGAGGGTAGTAGAGAGCCTGCCGCAAACTGGACTAATGGATCTGCCCAACTTGGCCATTATTGGAATGTCAATACTTATCATTTTTATTATAACGGTTCTACTAGCTATATATACTGGGGTAGTAATATTGGTAGTGCTAGTGGGTTTCCATCTTATGTAACAATTGGAAGTAATAGATATTATAGAGGTATCCATCGCACTACCAATAAATATGAAATCTATAGACAGTATATGAATAGTACATCTGGTGGCACTGGCGGAGCATTTGGCAATGGAGCTGGATATAATCAGTCTGCAACAGCCGGCGGTACGGGTGCGGCTGGAGGCACAGCCGCAGGAACAGGTGGTAATGGAGGTGCCGGAGGAGCACTTGCTACTGCAGGAACTGCTGGTTCTACCGGCGCAAATGGTGGTATAACTAACGGAGCTGCAGGTGGAACCGCTGGAGCGGCTGGAGCAGCAGTGAGTGGTACATCAGTAACAATGAATAATACAGGCACAATAAATGGAGCAGTAGCATGACTAATTACAATATTGAAAAAATTGAAAATGGTGTCGCAACTATTAGATATGAAGGTGGTAGCTGGGCTGAAATACTATTAGATAGTGCTATGGACTCAGCTGATCTAAATCATATGGTTCATCAATATGCACCTAAGACAGGTGTTGCACCAACATTTGCAACAGCTGGATATAGTTCTACATCTGCAAATAAAGTAATATCTGATTCTGATTCAAGACCAGCTTACGTTATTGCTAGAACAGCAGAATACGGTAGTTTAGATGAGCAGATTGAATATATAACAGAGAACGGATTAGACGCTTGGCAAACTAGAGTTGCTAAAATTAAGACTGATAATCCGAAACCAGAATAATGCTAAGAATATACATTTTAATATTTGTTATGGCAATCATTGGTACTGTTGCGTATGGTGCTAAATACTATTATGATACTACACAAAATAAGATCGCGATCCTTACTGAAAATAATGCACAACTCGAAGTTGCAGTACAGACAGCATCGGCGAGTTTAGATGCAGCAATCAAAAATCAAGAAAAATTAGGAGCACTCAATAAATCTTTACAAGTAGATTTACAAAAGGCTGAACAATACGGAGATAGTCTCCGTGATAAATTACAACAACTCAATCTAGTCAAAGATGCACTGACTGATGCAAAAGACTTAGAAGGTAGAATGAATGGTGCAACTGCTAAAATCTGGCGTGAAATTACTACCGATACCGGTGGCGATGGTGGCCGTCCTATTCCTAACTGGCTGCAGCAGTCTAAGGCTGCCAGCGGAAGTAAAGACGGTGACCAAAATAGAGAAAGTAACGATACCGACGGTAGCACGACCGAAGCCAGTACAACTGAATGATGTCAGAGTTTACGTAGTAAACAAAGAGATCTATGAAGAATTCGTACAAGAATTTACCGAAGAAAACGGTGAGCTTGCTTTTGTTGCTTTATCAATGAAAGACTATGAGAACTTAGCTCTTAACATTGCAGAGCTTCGAAGATATATTAACCAACAAAAAAATATTATTGTATATTACGAAGATGCTGTAACAGATAAGGAGAAAGAAGAATGATGGGTCCTGGAGGCAATTTCATGCTTATATGGATGCTAGCAATTTGTATAACACCATTCATTCTTAGTTTTCTTTTAGATAAGGAGAAAGAAGAATGATGTCTTTTATCATAGATCAACTTATAACATGGTGGCAATTCACTGTAGTAGGTGTTCTTATTATTATTGGTTGGCTCATCAATAAACTTGGTGTAGATCAAGAAGATGAGATCATTGGATTCAAATATAATGTAATGCCAAAGCTAAGGCCAATTCCTATTCCTACAGCCGGCAAAGGTTTTTGGGGTGCAATATGGATGTGGTTATTGGGCACACGTCATTGGGAAGTAGCAGATGACTGGGCATTCGAGATTAACGGAGAAGGATTTATCATACCGCAAGGCTTTCAATTCGATGGTGCATCGATACCAAAGTTCTTGCATACATGGTTATCGCCAACAGGCGTACTATTAATGGGTGGTCTTGTACACGACTATGCATATAAGTATGAAACTCTGTTGCGATCTGGTCAAAGAGAAACAATGGGAGTTATTGACCAGAAAAAGGCCGATGAAATATTTAGAGATATTAACATCGAGCAGAATGGTTTTCATTTCCTCAATAACCTAGCTTATTGGGCATTACGTATTGGAGGATTCGTAGCATGGAATGGACACCGTAAACGTAACTGTAAAATCGAAGGACTCAATGAGTTTAACGAAAAGAAATTATTGGAGGAGTAAATGGGAGAAGGCGACGTAGCGGCTGGGATAGAATTCATCTATCATATGCGTAATCACAGCCAAGATATCGCAATTGCCACAGCATACGGATTAGGTGTATTCACTATAGTCCTGTGGATCAAAAGCAAATTCAAATAGGAGAGTAATATGAGAGAATGGATAAATAATAGAATCGATGAAAGAACATCGTGGGACGGCGCAGCACTAATTGCAGTTGGTGTAATAATTCTTATAGCCGGTCCTTTTGCAAAAATCGCAGCATACGCAGCAATAGCTTATGGTGCATGGACAATTTGGAAATCGGAGTAAAACTTAAAAATGATGATTGATACACAAAGAGATGATATGTTAGATGCAGTTGAGCATTATGCAACTGGTAACATTGCGGTACATAAAATGAATGTTGAGGTATACCTTTCTAATCCGGCGGGTATTGGAGAACACTCGGATATTACAGAAGCTGTAGTAGCTGAGATGGAAAAAATTGCTCGTTGGCAGGATGTAGTAGATACTGTTAACGAACACTTTCGCAAATAAAAAGAAAAAATAATTACCAAAACGCAGTTTTAAGACCATTTTAGGGGTTTACAAAAACTGCGTTTTGATATATAATAGTACCAATAAATTAAATCAGCTATATGTTAGGACAGAGGTATGCAAACACCGTTTGTGGACACTAGAGAGTTTTTATCGCAGACTAAATTCTATGAAGGATACTCTCGGTTTAAAGAAACCGGTAATGGTGGTTATGAGTCATGGGATGAATCGGTCGATCGAGTCATTAACATGCACCAAGAAAATTATGATGAGGCTGCTGGTAAATTGCAGTCATATTTAGAAGAGGCTCGTACTGCATATAAAGAGCAGCGAGTATTAGGAGCACAAAGAGCTTTACAATTTGGTGGTGAACAACTACTAAAACACCAAATGCGCATGTATAATTGCACATCATCATATGCAGATCGTGCAGAGTTCTTTGGAGAATTCTTTTATATTTTACTGTGTGGTGCCGGTGCAGGTTTTTCTGTACAACAACACCATGTAGCTAAATTTCCAGATATTCAATCAAGAACTAAACAAGCCAAAGGTTATATTGTAGAAGACTCTATCGAAGGTTGGGCTTCGGCTCTCGACGTGTTGCTGTCTTCTTATTTTGTAGGTGGTGGTAAGTTTCCAGAGTATGAAGGTCGTAGAGTATTCTTTGATCTAACTCACATTAGACCAAAAGGAGCAAAAATATCTGGTGGATTCAAAGCACCGGGACCAGAAGGTTTACGTAAAGCACTTGATAAGATCGAGCTATTATTGCAAGGACTCGTCATTGATTCAAAAGAACCAGTTAAACTAAAACCAATTACTGTATACGATATCTGCATGCACGCAGCAGACGCAGTATTGTCTGGCGGTGTTCGTCGTTCGGCTACTATTTGTTTATTCTCACCAGAAGATAATGAGATGATGAATGCAAAAACCGGCAACTGGTTTATGGATAATGCACAACGCGGTAGATCCAATAACTCAGCTGTGATTGTACGTGATGAAGCAACACCTGAAATGTTTGCTAAGATTATGGAATCAGTCAAATCATTCGGTGAACCAGGATTTTACTTTACTACATCAAAGGAACATACAACAAATCCTTGTGTTGAGATCGGAATGTATCCGCAATACGAAGGTGAGTCCGGCTGGCAAGGTTGTAACCTTACAGAAATCAATGGTGGTATGTGTAAGACACCAGAAGATTTTTACTTGGCTTGTCGAGCTGGTGCTATACTCGGTACACTGCAAGCGGGTTACACAGACTTTGAGTTTCTTTCTCCAGTATCTAAGAAAATCTTTGACCGTGAAGCATTGCTCGGTGTATCAATTACTGGTTGGATGAATAATCCAGATGTGCTCTTCGATGCAAAGGTTCTTGAAAAAGGAGCTAAAATTGTTAAGAAAATTAATAGAGAGGTCGCTGCTATCATTGGCATTAATCCTGCTGCTCGTACTACATGTGTTAAGCCAAGCGGTAACGCAAGCGTCCTCTTACAAACAGCAAGTGGTATCCACGCAGAACATTCCCCGATGTACATCCGAAACATCCAAATGAATAAAGAGTCAGAAATTACTCAGGCTATTGTTAAGTCAAATCCTTATATGGTTGAGGAATCAGTATGGTCAGCCAATGGAACGGACGTAGTTATCTCGTATCCTATTGTACCACACAAAGGATCAATGTATAAGGATGAACTTTATGGTGTCAAGCATTTGGAATTGGTTGCAAAGGCACAAAAACATTGGGTCGTTGCTGGTACAAATGAGGAACTTTGCGCTGATGAAGGTATTCGTCATAATGTCTCTAATACTATTATTGTTGATGATTGGGACGAAGTAGAGAAGTATGTATTCGAGAATCGCTATTCTTTCTCTGGTATTTCATTCCTTGGTATGTCTGGTGATAAAGACTACAACCAAGCTCCTAACACTGCAGTGATTGATGAGAAGCAAATGGTAAAACTATACGGTGCGGCTGCCATCTTTGCATCCGGTCTTGTAGTTGATGCCATGAAAGTATTCCCGAACCTATGGGATGCATGCTCAACTGCACAAGGCATGGGTATGGATATTAGCCTTGAATCCTCAGAAAACTCTGCAAGGCAAGACTGGGTTCGCCGGTTTGAGAACTTTGCAAATAACTATCTCAAAGGTGATATTAAAAAGACTGAATATTGTTTAAAAGATGCTTATCTCATGCATAAATGGAATAAGATCCAGCAGTATCTGGTAATGCCAAATTGGAATGAGGATTTGACAGAACAGGTATTTACTGATGTTGATACTATGGGTGCTGCCGCATGTGCTGGCGGAGCCTGTGAAATTGACTTCTAGTCCATGCATTCAAGTATGTACAATTGTTGATGACTACTGCATCGGTTGTGATAGACACAAGGATGAAATAACCGAGTGGCTTACTGCAACTGATGAAAGAAAAATAGAAATCCTAGAAAGGATTGAACGTGATCGATCATAAAATTGAATGCGAAGAATGTGAAAATACCTCGTTTGTGTCAAGCTATGAAGAACCAATGTATTGTCCGATTTGTGGTAGAAGAGCAGTAATTCAATTAGTAAAGGAAGATGATGACTATTGGGAAGATGAATAAATACATGTATGTGGTATTACAATAATGAACAATTTGACGACACTCCTGAAGCCTACCAAGGATTTGTCTACCTCATCACAGAACTGGATACAGATAAGAAATATATCGGTAAAAAGAACTTCTGGAGGCCTAAGACATTACCAAAGAATTCAAAAAGAACTAGGCGAATCAAAACAAGAGTTGAGTCTAACTGGCGATCATATTATGGATCAAATAAGGAAGTTCAAATTCTCGTTGAACGAAAAGGGTCAAGTAATTACAAAAGAGAAATCTTAAGATTATGTAGTACTAAAGGCGAAATGTCTTATTACGAAGCCAAGCTACAGTTTGAATATGATGTGTTATTAAGTGATGAATACTATAACGAGTTTATTGGATGTAAGATTCACTCAAAACATATAAGGAAAAAATAATGTACGAATATAGATGCGAGGTAGTAAAAATTATCGATGGCGATACTGTAGATGTAGACATTGATTTAGGATTTGGTATATGGATGCGTAATGAGCGTATTCGTTTATTCGGTATCGATACACCAGAATCAAGAACTCGAGATCTTGAAGAAAAAAAGTATGGACTTGCTGCAAAAGAATTTTTAACCAAATGGTTGTCAGCTGGCAATATCACATTAAAAACGCAAAAAGATGCCGAAGGAAAGTTTGGTCGTATACTCGGCGAACTGTGGTATAACGATGTTAACATTAATAAGAAGATGGTATTCGAACATCATGCAGTTTCATATCACGGTCAATCAAAAGATGAAATAGTAAGTGAACACTTACACAATAGGACTATGCTAAATTTGCATGAAGATTAAATTAGTGGTGTACATTCTTTGAAATCTATGGTATAATATATCTACGATTGAAAAGGAGCCTTATAATGATTATAATCGACTTCAGTGGTATTGCCGTTGCTAATATCATTGTGCAAAAAATGAATGATGAGTCTATGATCCGTCATATGATTCTTAATTCAATTCGTATGTATCGTCAAAAATTCAAAAACGAGTATGGTACTGATATTATACTAGCATGCGATGGTCCTAACAACTGGCGTAGGACACACTATCCGCAGTACAAAGCTAATCGTAAGAAAAGCCGTGATGCATCAGAATTTGATTGGAATACTGCATGGACAATACTTAATCAAATCCGTGAAGAAATCAAAGAAAACTTCCCTTACAAACTAATCCATGAAGATGGTTGTGAGGCCGATGACATTATCGGTACATTGGTAGAACATACACAACACTTCGGTCAATACCAAAAGGTAATGATCGTATCTGCAGATGGTGACTTTAAGCAATTACAAAAGTATGATAATGTTTCTCAGTTTTCACCATTGACTAAAAAGTATGTAGAAGAAAGTCATCCTCGGCAAAATCTAAAACTTAAGATTCTTCAAGGCGATGCAGGTGATGGTGTACCTAACGTGTTATCACATGACGATACCTTTGTTAATGGTGAAAGACAAACACCACTATCAAAGAAAAAGAAACTGGCTATCTTAGAAGATCTATCTGAAGGTGAGCTTCTATATGCAGCCAGTTGGTATCGTAATTATCAACGGAATGAAAAGCTTATTGATCTTACTCAAACACCACAAGATCTTAAACACAATATTATAAATCAGTATGAGAATCAAGAACCTAGTAATAACACAGCTCTTGTACTCCCGTATCTTATAAATAAAAATTGTAAGATGTTGATTGAATCTGTAGAGGAATTTATTAAATGATGGACATATTCGAAATATTGGAAAAAGCCGGTAAGCAACGGCATAAAAAAGATAAAGTTCGTATCTTACGAGAAAACGAGTCTTGGGCATTGAAAGATGTTATAAGAGGATCTATGGATTCAAACGTTAAATGGAAGTTACCCGAGGGAACACCTCCTTATACACCTTCCGAAGAACATACTCATCCAGCCAGCTTACATCGCGAACATAAGCAGTTCATATACTTTGTCCAAGGGCAAAAGCTTTGTGAAACACTACCAGCATACAAGAGAGAAAAGATATTTCTCTCTATTCTTGAAGGTGTACATCCTCAAGATGCATTAGTACTCATTGATATGATTAATAAAGAAACCCCAACTGGCCTTTCTCGGCCAATCGTAGAGGAGGCATTTCCAGGTCTGCTCACCGATTAACCCTAACAAATAGGAACTCAATGCAGCTACAACTTAAGCCGTTAAGGCAAAAAAAACTGTACCATCAAATGAAAAAACAACTGATTAGGCATGATAAGAGAGTGAAGTTGTATCTCAGAAATCAAAATTGGTTAAAGATAAGAAAACAGAAGGACAGGAGAAGACGAAGAGTGCTTGAGAGATTATGGAGAATGAATCAATTGAATTTAATAAAGACAGGAAGGTTACCCCTACCGTCACTACAGGGGTAGTTAATTCTTCTTAAAAGAAAAAATAATGGTGTACTTATTATGATAGAAGGTGTATAATTATATAATGAATATTTTTATTTTACATGAAGACCCGGTCATCGCTGCTCAAATGCAGTGTGATAAGCATATTCCAAAAATGGTAGTGGAATCTGCTCAAATGTTGTCGACTGCCCATCGTGTTCTTGATGGTCAGCTTACTAAACGCCCCTCAAAATCTGGCAAGACTATGGTAAAGTATTGGGATCTTTACGAAGGTGCCGACGACCTCGAAGCAGAACTAACTTACTATGCTGCAGTTCATGTTGGTCATCCTTGTACTCAATGGACAATGGAAAGCGAGGCTAACTATCGCTGGCATTACGAACACTTTATTGGTCTATGTGACGAGTATACATACCGGTATGATAAACTACACAAGACAGCAAGAGTTCTAGGCGGTCCATTGTATTCTGCACCGCGTAATATACCAAAAGGCCCAATGACTCCTTTCAGGCTAGCAATGGGTTCCAATCCAGAATGCTTCTTTTACCATGAACCAGTAAGATCTTACCGAGCATTCTACAAAACTAAACAAGCTCGATTCAAAATGGTATGGACAAAACGTGAAATGCCAGAATGGTTTAAGGAAAAATGTGATGGATAAAGTTTTCATATTAGTTATATCAATGTGGGGTAGTGATGGTGTTGACGATCATTATATTGGCCAACTTGCTCTACAACAACCCATGACAAAAGAACAATGCGAATATATGATACATGATAAGATGTGGGAATCTTCTTACGAAAACGAGCACTATCATATGAAAGGCCATTGTTTCCCAAAAGAGTGTTCAGGTCAGGAGAAATGTGATGGACAATTTGGATAAATTAGATCAAATAGATGTTATAGAAAACGAAATTGCTTATGCCGAATCATGCTTAGCGCCACAAGATACAGGACATATAAGTACTGCTATTGGATGGATGCAAAGGCGTGTTAGCGCAATAAAGAAAGAAATTCGAGAAGATGCCAGTCTACACATTACGAGATATTAAGACTCAAAAAGAGCATGATGTAACATGTTCTTATGATGAATTGCAAGAAATCTTGGATGCACAGCCTGATTTAATTAAGGTTTTGTCTACACCAAGTTTTGTTGGAAATACGCAAACACATGCTAATTCAAAAACCAGTGATGGCTGGAAGGATCTTTTAGGTAGAATTAAAAAAGGTTCTGGAAAGAAAAACACTATTAAAACGTAATGGAATTCAAACATGAAACAATTGATCTTGGCTATGGTGACTTGGTTGCAGATACACAGCCAACAGGCAGGACTTACGTTACTCCTGACGGTGTTCGTTATCCTAGCATTACTACAGTCCTAGGAATACTATCTGAAGCTGGTATTGCAGCATGGCGTAAAAGGGTAGGTGAAGAAGAAGCAAATCGCGTAGGCGGGCGAGCATCAGCCCGCGGAACTCTGGTCCACTCGATAGTGGAGAAATACTTACTCAATGAAAATACTACAGAATATTTGCCGCACATTAGACAAAGCCTCGAAAACTTACGTCCAATTCTGGATAGCCGGATCGGAACGATCTACGGCCTCGAGGTACCTCTTTATAGTTCTTACCTCGGTGTTGCTGGCCGATGCGATTGTGTCGCTGAGTTTGACGGTGTTCCATCCATAGTAGATTTTAAGACATCGCGTAAACCTAAGAAGAAAGAATGGATCTCGAATTACTTTGCACAGATGGCTGGTTATGCTGTGATGTGGGAAGAACGTACAGGCATGCCAATAACCAACACAGTAATTATCATGGATGTAGATGATAATGAACCTCTAGTATTCAAAGAACATAGAGATAACCATATAAAACTCCTCATAGATACAAAAAAAGAATACGATACTCGCAAATTATTTTCACATTAAGTGCATTTTATGGTGTACATTTGCTAAAAACTGTGGTATAATAGATCTATAATAAAAAAAGAGGAGAAATTTATTATGGAATATATTACTACACAGGTTCTCAAAATGTCTCAATTAGAAGCATTTAGGAATGAATACACAGCATTAACAGATGTTGTACAACCCGGAGCAGATATTCTCGATCGAATCGGATATCTCGAACAAACATTCGACCTAGTCGATATGGGTGAAATACTCATTAATATGAGGAGCAAATAATGACAGTATATCTTGACATGGATGGAGTGATTGCTGACTTCTTCGGTGGTCTTGAAGTTAAATACGGTGTTGACCACTGGAAGTCAATACAAGATCGTGAAATCAAGTTTAAAGAACTTGCTAACACTAACTTCTTCCACACAATTCCAATCTTTAGAGAAGATCGTGGACCACGTAGAGCAGGAGCTAGTATCTCTTGCGAAATTGTAAGGTTTGTAAATGAAGTATCTAGCGGTGACTGGGGTATATGTACTTCTCCACTACGTGGTGATACAATGAACTCAGGTTACTGGAAGAGACGTTGGCTCGAAGATAAAAATTATATGCCACCACTTACAGAAAATCTTATCATTACATCCAACAAACATAAGTATGCTTGGAATGCACTAACTCGCAAGCCAAACATCTTGATAGATGATAAGCCTGAAAATATCAAGCGTTGGACAGAAGCTGGAGGAATCGGTATTCGCTTCCAGACTAATGAAGATGACTTAGAAGAATACCTCTTTGTAGAACTGGAGAAAGCGATTGAACGTTCAAGAAATACTTAACGGTAGAACTGAATTTGAAGATATAACAGAATGCTATAATATGAATGGGCACGCTGGTAGTAGTATAAATAGCTTAAAGTGGTTTGTTGAGAATGGACATAAGTCCAACTCGCTTCGTAATGGATTTAATGATGCAATGGAAATAGCTGAGAAAATCCTTACGGAGGTTAGCACATGGCAAAAACAAAAACACTTGAATCCGGATCTATCTTTGAAAAGTTAGATACTGACGGTGATGGTATAATTACAGATGCGGAAATGGCAAGAGCAAAAGAAATAGCAGAGTTTGAACACAAACGAACGATGCAAAATAATGAAGATGCAAAAGAAGATCAAATTAGACGTATGGCGTGGTTTGCGCTATGGGGTATGCTTCTATATCCTGTTGGCATTTTTTGCGCAGATATGATAGGCTACGATACAACAGGACAATTACTTGCGGACATTGCACCTACATACTTTGTCGCAATCTCAGCTCTAGTTGGTGCTTTCTTTGGTGCACAAGCATACCAGAAGACAAAGAAGAATGGAAGTAGTTAATGTACCAAGCCTTAGTTTGGGCTTGCTTAGTATGGAATGGAGAAGGTTGTAAAATCCTTGAAGACCAAAGAGGTCCATATGAATCGTATGATAGATGTCAAGTTCGAGCACTCGAAATGTCAGAAGATGTACATATACATATGATAGGATATAAAGCAACTAGGTGGAAATGTAGACCCCTACCGAAAGGAAGACTTACAGCTCCACTTTTTTGAGGTGATAATGAAGAATTTAGTATTTCAATATTATATCCCATATGAATCTTTTGATGCCGATATGGGTGGAAGACAAATGCCTGAATGGGCAAAGGCCGGTCAAAGATCTGCACAAGCATATGCAGATAATTGTGGTGCGGACTATATGTTCACCACTGACCGGTTTTTCCCGCATCTAGATCCTCGTTTAGATTCCATCAGATTATTTTATGATCCACAGTTTAAACAATATGACCACGTACTCTGTTTAGATTTAGACATGCTTATAGCAAGTAAAGATAACGTATTCGAACGTGACATTGCAGATGTAGCAATGGTACATGAGTATGGTGTGCATACCGGTGGACCTGCTGCGTGGTTACGTAATGTAATGGATAAACCTTTACACGAAAGAGGTGTCATCGCATACGGTAAACATCTATTCGGTAAGGACTGGATGTTCCCTAAATCAACTCGTTATCCGGATGAAAGGTTCCGTTATCTTAATGGAGGCTTTCAATTGTGGAGTAAAGAAGGTAGAGCTAAAGCAAAAGAGCACTTTACTTCTATAGACAACTATGTCCTTCACACTCGATATACAGAACAAATGTATGTCAATCTTCAATTATCACAACCAATTTTTAATGTAACCGAGTTTAGTACAACTTGGAATCGCATGCCATATCAATGGCGCGGTAAACCTGATGGTAAACTAAATCATTTCTTGGCTCGTACTAAATTTGAAATGCCAAGATTAGAACATACGGAGTTGAGTATATGGCAAGGTACCTAGAGATAGCTGCAGAGAAACCACGTGGTTTGAACTGGACAGTTATGAATTTAGCAACACATGACGGTGTATCGAAAGGTGATGCTACTAATCTTCCATTGCCCTATGGCGATAAAGAATTCAATGGTGTATATTCAGAACACTTTATAGAACACATGTACAAATACCAAGGCATAAACTTTTTTAATGAAGTAAAAAGGATATTGCAGCCGGGTGGTGTCGTGAGAACAGTGTGGCCTCCTTATGAGTTTGTTGAAAGACTAGTGAGTGGTGAAAAACTAAATGAACAAGAAACAAACTTTGTAGATCATTACTATAACTTTTATGTAGTGAAAGAAAAATTCTCTCCACCAGGGAATGGACACAGAAGTAAAAGAGAACAATGTGCATTAGGTTTACTGCATCAGAAAGGCCAGCATCTGCATATATGGAGCAAAGCTGAGATGATAGATACACTTAAGTCATTAGGATTTAGCGACGTAAAAGAACATAACTATAGAGAAAGTCGTGTCGCAGATTTTATAAACATTGACACACCTGGCGTAATCAGAGCTCTACATTCTGGAGTAGTGGAAGCAACCAAATGGTAACTATAATTGTTGATTGTACTAAGTCACATTACAAATTTCCTGAGTACTGGAAACCACTACAGCTGAAACATGCTAAGATGGAATTCATTTTTAACGAACACTCACATTTGTATGCGATAGAAAAGGCAACCAACAAACATGTTTTTATTACGACTACAAACCTCGTACCTACATACGAAACAATGATAAAACTCGAAATACTACAGATGAATACAATACTAAAACCAAAGACTTTTATTGGTTTATCTACTAAATGCAATGCTGCCAGTTATGAAAGAGATAAGTGCCTAGAGATAGGTGATGACTTTAGTATGAGCTCCTATATAGATAAATTCAATCCAGAAATAATTGAGAAAGGTACAATGTACAGTGTCTAATCCTAATATAATTCTACAGCATTTTGATGGTGACTTGCGAGAACTGGATCATTTATCAATTGAAAACATGAGACAATATGCTCATATGCACGGTGCTGAATACCAGTTGGTAAGAGGTAAACCATTCAGAGAACACTTAACTGGCGCATGCCAGAAGGTGCATATGTTATCAGATCATTATGACCAATATGACCAAGTGCTTATGGTTGATATTGATATGTTTGCACCAAAAGGTATGTTCACCAATGTATTCGGTGTTGAAGGAATAGGACTATACGCTGGTACTCAACAAATGTTACACCGTAAGATTGCAAATACTGCTGGTGGTAGTATGCTTTATCCGTACTGGGGTGGAGCAATATACAAGATGGATTTACCTACTCGAAAGATTTTAAGAGAACAGCTTGGTGGTGATGAGTCATGGATGGATCAATTTAACGAGGCATATAAGTTTGAAGATGAAGGTATCATGCACATACTTGCTAAGAAGGCAAACTTCCAGCCAGAAAAACCTTACATGCATCAGAGGTGGTGCCAATGTTCTTTCTTACCGAATCCTGAAAAAGCCGGCTTTATTCACGTAAGAACAAAAATTACGCCGCAAGGACCGAAGAAAGAAAAGATTGAAAATTATTATGATCTAAAAGTAAAAGGTATCTTATGAAGATATTAGTTGTAGGGGCAGGTTTTGCCGGCGCTGTGGTTGCACATGAATTGGCCAATGTCGGCCATAAAGTACACGTTATTGAAAAGCGCGACCATATTGCCGGCAATGCTTACGATTACACTAATGAGCACGGCATACGCATCCATAAGTATGGACCACATTTATTCCACACAAACAATAAAAAGGTTTGGGATTGGGTTACACAGTTTGCTGTTTGGACTGAATACAGACATAGAGTCAAGGCAATACTGAGCACTGGCCAGTACGTTACTCTTCCAATCAATAGAGAAACTAAGGAGATCGTTGGCGAAGAGAATATTGTTAGCACATTCTATGCCCCATACACGTACAAGATGTGGGGAAAAACCATAGAAGAACTCGATCCATCGGTCACCAAAAGACTTGCAATAAGGGATGATGACAACGAAGAATACTTTCCTAATGACGAGTTTCAAGGTGTGCCAAGAGATGGTTATGAGAAATTGTTTAAGAATATTTTTGATCATGAAAACATAACAGTCGAATTGGATAAACCTTTCAAACCATATATGGAAGGTTGGTATGAACATGTTTTTAATTCAATGGCCATTGATGAGTATTATGATTATGAGTTTGGTGAGCTACCATATCGCTCTATTAAATTCCACAATGTAGATCTACCATTGCCAAAACTATTACCGGCCACAGTAGTTAACTTTACGCATGATGGACCATACACAAGAATGACAGAGTGGAAGAACATGCCATCACATGGTGTTAACGATTCAATGACTTCTATAACGTATGAAGAGCCATGTGACTATAAAGATAATAACTATGAGAGGTACTATCCAGTCAAAGATGTAGATGGTAGTAATAGAGAAATATATAATAACTATAAGAACAAAATAAAAGGAAACATGACATTCATAGGAAGATGCGGTATGTACGTATATGTTGATATGCACCAAGCTGTAAGTTCTTCTCTTGCTACAACTGAAAGATTTATTAAGGAAAACTCATAATGAAAAATATAATTTATCAATACTGGAAAGGCGAATTAAAGCCAGGCGTTAGATACAGCTGTAAGCTTATGAAAGAATACGCAAAACGTATTGGTGTAGAATATAGATTTGACCACAATAAAACAATAGCCGGTCATGTTGTCAATGTTCCTATTTACTATGAGCCGGCCAATCCTTTAGTCTGTGATGACTTTGACGAATATGATAACGTTATGTTGTGTGATGTGGATGTATTTCCAACCGAAGGATTATCAGATAACATCTTTGACTTATTAGACGGAGAAGATGCCGGCATTTGTACAGAACCAAAGCAACCTTACTTTAGAACCATATACTCATCCGGTGGTATTACCAGTGATATCGATAAACGTTGGGTAAAAGTGTGTAAAGATAACTGGGGTGTAGATTATCCGGTCGATAAATTGGATAGACCAGAAGTATTCAATACGGGTGTGGTGGTTATATCTAAAGCCGGTCTAAAGAAAATGAAAACAGAGTGGCCGACATTTCAGCAATACGTAAATAAGATGCGTGATTTTCCCAATTTCTATAGGTTATTTCAAGATTATTTTTCAGCCTTTATACACTTGCCTAATTTTAAGTTGAAGCGATTACCGAATGAATGGAACTGCTATATGCATAAAGTAGGCTCGCATCCAAATGCAAAGATTGGAGACAACAGACCCGATTGTGGAGGCGGCGGCCGTGGAGATGGTAATGCTAAATTAGTTCATATCATGTTCCGTACAGCAGATGATTGGTCAACAGATGTTCTTTGGAGAATCACCAATAAACCAGTATCCGAATGGAATTTACATCTACACAAAGAGTGGCCAAATGATCCACCTAAACAAGACAATAGCCTAGTGAGTCAATTGAGGAATATTTCTAATGTTAACAGCTAATATAGATCATGTAAAATCTGTTGAAGAATTTTATCAAGAAATTCGTTGGCAACAAGAAGAAGCACACGGTCTTCATTATTGTGCAATGCACGATGCAATTCAAAAGTTTATGAAAGACTGTAGGTCGTATAAAGAACTTGGTACTCACCAAGGTGCTAGTGCAGCTGCAGCAATGCTAGGTGAACACAAGCCAAAGTATATGGAACTAATAGATATTGATCATGTCAAATACCGTAAGACACTGCAGAGATTAGCAGAGCCATATTGTAAAGAACATGGTATAGAACTTGTAGTAAGAGAGGCAGACTCTGGTGGTCTTGGTTCTATGTCAAGTAAAGCAGTGGACATGCTTATGATTGATTCAATTCATAAGAGACCGCACATGGAAAAAGAATTACAGATTCACGGGCAGATGGTTACAAAATACATCGTTGCTCATGATACGAGTAGAGCACAGTCAAGTAACTTAGTTGAACTCTACGAATGCTTAGTAAATTTTTGTATAGACAATCCATCGTGGAAAGTCGAAGAACGAGGTGTAGAAAACGTTGGTTACACCGTATTGAAAAGGACTTAATAATGGAAGCATTACTTATTATCGGAGCACTAGCTGCCGGATCACATTATCTCAATCAACCAGATGAAATTCATAGTACACAAAGTACTCAAAATATTTCACAGTTTCATAGAGACGTAGAACATGCCAACATACTGGCAAACGTTGACTGGTCAAAACCCGGCAACTTTGTAGTAGGTGATTCACCTGAGACTGGTGTACAGTGGGTGATTGTGACAAACTAATGGAAGCTTATGCTATTGTCATCGCCGGCCATGAAGTATCCGAACAAGGATATACCAATCTCGAGACATCTTCAAATAAAGTAAAAAATTCTTTTAAGATTAAAAAGTTCGATGCTATTCTGCCTAAGATGGCAAGAACTGTTATGTCCGGCAATGGCATTAGATGGAAGTATCCTTGGGAAGGTCAAGAAACAGACATTAAGACTGGACTAATTAAAACTGCATACCCTACTGCTAATCGTAATACACGTATTGCATGTGCTTTAAGTCATTGGTTACTGTGGCATAAATGTTTGACCAAAGATGAACCATTACTTATTCTTGAACATGACGCTCTGTTTGTAACAAAACTAGACTATGATAAGATTATAAACAGTAAGTATGACATTATAGGAATCAATAGTCCAGCCGCTGCTACTCGAAAAGCTCATGAATTTCATGACAAGGTACAAGCTACACATGCGTTGATACAGCCGGTACCAACAATAGATGAGTTTAATGTTCCACAAGGTTTGGCTGGAAACAGTGCATATATAATCAAGCCAACTGGAGCTAAGGCTGTACTTGACGCAGTAAAGGAACATGGACTCTGGCCAAATGATGCGATAATGTGTAAACAAATTATCCAAAACCTTGGTGTGACCAAGACTTATTATACTCGAGTTCAAGGTCTGCCATCAACAACGGTGACATAATGAGAGCATTTGTAATAGCGATTCAGGATAACGAAAGATCAGTAAAGGCTGCTGAAAGGTGTATTGCATCTGGAGCAAAATACGGTCTTGAAATAAAACAATTCAATGCCTTTACTCCAAAAGACAATCCTGAAAAATTTCTGAAATCTCGTGGTATCAGTCCTAATAGATTTAATGAAGTATATTCTAGAGCAGAAAATTGTATGTCTGCTTTTATTTCTCATTATTCATGTTGGGAAATATCCAAGGACATGAACGAAAAGGTTGTTATCTTTGAACATGATGCTTTAGTGACAGGTCAAGTTCCGGTTGATACTGAATTCGATAAAGTCATAACATTTTCTAAACCTTCTTATGGAAAATATAAAACACCACTCAAACTTGGTGTAGATAGACTAATCCAAAAACCATACTTTGGCGGTGCACATGGTTATATCGTCAAACCAGATGGCGCAAAGGCATTAGTCGAAAAAGCGGTATCACATGCAGGACCAACGGATTTATATCTCAATATAGAAAATTTCCCTTGGCTACAAGAATATTATCCTTGGGTCTGCATGGCCGCTGATTCATTCTCTACAATACAGAATAAAACCGGTTGTTTAGCAAAACATAATTATAAGATAGGATATAAGATAATCAATGCCTAAGATGCCAGATAATTTATTCATAACAGGATGTGATGAAAAAACCGAGTGGCAGTTGCCGTGGTTTTTAGAAAACTATTTTAAGCATAATAGTACACCTATTGCTATTGGCAATTTTGGTATGTCCGATGAAATGATACATTGGGTTGAAACAAAAAGCCATGCCTTTTGCTTAATGCACCATGATCAACAGGATCAAAATAAATTTGATAAAGGATGGTTCCTGAAACCAGCGGCTATGTTGAAGGCACCGGGTAAAAAAGTAGTATGGCTTGATACTGATTGTCAAGTAATGGCAAATTTAGATCATATCTTTAGAATACTAGAACCAAATAAACTTAATATGGTTATGGATAGGCCTTGGCTAAAGCGTAGACAAGAAGAATGGTTTAACTCAGGTGTTGTAGGATTTATTGGTAAGCCTGAAATTTTATATAAGTGGGCATCACAGGTTGAGGCTACACCAAATGTGGGAGATCAAGAAGTGTTACACTCTATGCTTGATCCTCTTAACAGGCAAATATATATTAATGAACTACCGAATAAATGGAATTGGCTTAGGTTACAGATTGAGCATGATAACGAAGATTCAAATGATAAGAAAATTATGCATTGGACCGGAGCCAAAGGTAATGAAAGAATTAAAGGGCTAATGAAGATTAAGGAGGCTATTCGTGCCTAGAACAGTACATATTATTGGTAATGGTGATTCTTCGGTGTTATACCATGAAGAACAAAGAAAAGGTTTGAAACTTACATGTAACCTAGCACCATTTGAAATACCAGACTCATATGCTGCATGCATAGTCGATTTTAAGATGATGCATACTATTAACACTGGTATAATTGATGTACCCGGTGAATGGATTCTTGGTGCTCGTCCTAAGATGTACATGGAAAAACACCCTAATTTTTATACTAAAAGAGCTAGGCAGATAAAACAGTTTTATACCAAACTGCCTAAGTATGCTGCAAACTATACGGACTTTAATTGTGGACATATGGCAACATACTTTGCGTTAGAACATCTAAAGGCAGAGGTAATTCATATGTATGGGTTTGATTCTATTTTTGATTTTAATTTAAGATCGAGCACTGATCTGTTTATTACCTCAGATAGAGGAAGCATGAATAACAACAGGTTGACAAATAACTGGCGTCCTCTTTTCAACAATATGTTCAAAGATTTTAATGAGACTAAAATAAATTTACATCACTTTCATAGTGCACTTAAATTTGAAGTACCATCTAATGTTGAGGTACATAGTTACAAAAAACGAGGTGAAATTGTTGATGCAGGCAAACAGAGTGGCTCAATAAAAACTGTTGATTTTAGAGAATAATGGTGTACATTCCTTTTTAGTTATGGTATAATAGATCTATAATTAAAGAGGGCGATATGATTTTTGTCGAAGGCGGAAGCAGAAAACAAAGAGATCTTACATATGATATAGCATCGTTTGCTTGGATGAAACTTATGCCACGTATTCGTAAGTGTGAGGTCATTATTCAACTTAAAAAACTTAAGGCATATCATGGAACATGTCTTGATATAGGTGAAAGGGAATATCATATAGAGGTAGAAAAAAGATTAAGTCTTGGAGACGATTTTATTACTACTATCTTTCATGAGATGACACATGTAAAACAATTAGTTTATCGAGAGTTTTTTACTGAATGCAATTTTTACGAAAGTCGGGAAGAATATTTGAATTTACCTTGGGAAGTTGAAGCATATGCTAAACAAGAGGAACTATTAGAGCAATGGAACAAACACAAGAAGACGTCTTAAGAAATAATATTAAAGAATTGCAAAGGCAACTGCAAGAAGCTTATATACGTATCAAAGAATTAAGAGAAGAATTAGAGAAAAAAAATGAAAATAAATGCATTTTATGGTTTACTTTTATGAAAAACTATGGTATAATAGATCTATAAAATGGAAGAGGAGCTAAATTATGACTGATCTTATTACACACATCAAAGGTATCAATGAAAAGTCTCGCCAAGAAATGGCCGAGTACCCCGGTACATACATCGGTCTTCTGACAGAAGATCGTGCACACTGGAATGACCAGGGTATCTTCACTGCTGAGCAGTTCGACTTCCAAATGGAATACTATGCTCTGTACGACTATATCGGTTGTGTTACAACTAAGTCGTATGCTCGGTTTCTCTTGCAGGATTGCAAGACCAAGGATGATCTGGACATGGTCTACGTCGAGTTTGCTCAGCCTTCGGAGGCAGCGTAATGGTACGAACAACTGAATCGTATAATGACGAAGGAGAACTCAGTTATTTCACTACTCATCCTTACGACGAATACAATGGTGATGGTGTAAGTTTAACAGATAAGTTTGCAGAAGTTAGAGAGGAATACCAGAAGAACGGTAAAAATATTCTAAATATGCGTACTTATTATAATAGTGGATTTAATCATACTACTCAACAAGACGAAAAAGAACCTGAGTTCGGTATCGAGGTTGAGTGGATATGGTAAAAAGTTTAGTAAGGAGGCTCCTGTCTCGCTCCTCTCTCAGTAGATGCCTTCTTACTAATCCTATAGGTGAAAGGACCACCGCCTAGCAATAGTGCAAAAATGGTCCAAGTCGAGCGGTTACCGCGGTCAAGATTAGCTTGGCATGGGAGCGGGAAACGCGGTCAAGCCAGTAAACGACTATAAAATTAAGACGCTGGTGGGAATTATAGAGTGCCCTCATAAGAAAGACTCACACAACAAAGGAGAACGGACTGCGGTCCAGCAACTAGCGTTCATTTGTTAGCTCTGCGAAATTTGAAAGGAACACCGCAGAAGGTTCCTTTCTCTTATAAATAGATAGAGGAGACTTAAATGAAATGGTATGATTTTTTAATGATCAGCGTATTCGCTCATATCCTAAGTCAAGGTTTACTCTATAATCTTAGCTGGGCAGTTATAGCTTGGGTTTCTTATAATGTTTACGTAAATCAAAGGAGACTTGGTAATGTCTGATGATTTTTTCGATTTTGGTTTTACTGCGGTAGATGAGTCCGAACTTAAAGCAGTTCAGGAAGTATCAAAGAAAGCAGAATCGCTTGGTGCAGATGCACTAAATACTCAAGAAAAATTGGATAGTTTATATAATGCAATCGTTCCACTACTCAACAATCTCAAAAAGAACCCAGAAAAAGAATACATTCTGTGGCCTAACAGGATTGATAAGGTCGAGCAATTCGAAGCTCACCTCCTTAAAATTTACAAATCATAAGAAAAAAAACGTAACCTTTTGTTTTCGAAGGAAAAAATATTGCACTTTTTCCTTTACTTTTGCGTGAAAATAGTGTATAATAGATCTATAAAATGGAAAAGGAAGAGGAGTCCTAAAATGTTTTTAGAAAATCTTACAAAGCTTGAAAAGAATCTTTGGAAAAGCCACGTTGAGTTTGTTGGTGTTGACCATGACATGGCTGAAATGTATGCCGAAGATCGTAATGATGTCATCGAAGTTAAATATCGCTACAAGCGTGGCCATATGGGTTCGCTTCGTACCTTTATCGATCGTATGGATACTCATCCTCGTGAAGGTGTAGTAATGGCATTCGCTGCTGATCTTGGTGAAGATTGGGTTCTTAAAAATCTTGGTTATGAGGTACGCTAATATGGGTATGTCAAGTTATGTAATGGATATTGAAGATACATTTATCGATAAAGCTAATGCTGTTATTGGCGGATGTGAATGTGTAGGTGAACTACTCGAAACTCTCGAAAAGAGTGGCGATATGAAGCTATGTGTACATATGACTGATACACAAAAGCTTGAGTTTGTAGATGAAATCTGGAATGAGTATTGGAGCGATTATAATGTCTAAGTTTGTTATTACTAAAGAGTCAACCTATGAAGAGCGTATGGATGCTATCCGTGCTGCATCAAAAAGATTGGCTGCCTTAAAGAAGCGTGAAGCTTATTATACTCGCCAAGAGGTTGAGCCAAAGCCCGGTCAAGATCTTGACGAAAATCATAATCATTGGACTGATGCACCACAATATGCGGAGAAATATTATGGCGAAAGGATGCGCGATACTATTGCTATGGATAACGATTGGAATTAGTGGCTGCAATCCTGCAGTAGCACAAGATTGTTTCTATGAAAAGCAAGTTCAATATAAGAACGGTGAAACCATCACCGCATTCCAAAGGTACGACTGTACCAACTCTCCACCACCAGAAGTTATCGTGGTTGAGAAAGAAGCAGAACCAAAAACAATAGGGGATTGGCTGTTTCGCCTCGAGGAGAATGATTCCTTGAGTCATGTACTACAAATTCTAGTCGGTGGAGGAGTTCTATGATTAGATTTATTTTCGGTGTTATTACTGGAGTGGCACTCGTTATATTATATCCAGATATTTTAACTTGGTTTGTCGATAGTGGCAGCCGTGACGCAATCATCGATAGATTGAAGGAGCTATAAGATGAAAAAATTTATGTTACTACCTATTGCTGCAATGGCTGCAGCATGTGATAAGACACCACCCGATGTGTCTATGTCTAAAGAATTATTTGAGTATAAGAAAGCTCAAGTTGAAAACCAGATAGACGAAATGCCTGATTGGTATACTGATATTCCATCAGAAGAAGATGCAGTCTATGCAGTCGGTACGGCTGTAACTCCTGATCTGCAACTCGCTGTCGATATTGCAGTACTGTCAGCCAAGACAACTCTTGCTGATCGTGTTGATAGCCGTATTCGTTCTCAAATGAAACTATTCAAGACTAAAGTTGGTGCAACTGATTTTGATGCTACAGTTCAAAATAATTTTGAGCAGGTAACTCGTAATCTTATTGCAGATGCCGATGTTGCTGGTTACTCTGTCAAAGAACAACAGATCGTCCAGAATGGTACACAGTATCGTGCCTATGTTCTACTCGAGTATAAGAATGCTACAGCCAACGCTGTGATTAAAACTCGTATTAGTCAGAATGAGTACCTACTTGAAAAGCTGCGTGAAACACGTGCATTCAAAGAACTAGATGATAACGTAGCCGCTCAAAAAGCTGATGAGCTTGCTGAAGCAAAAACTCTAGTTGATGCTATTAATGGTGTTAATAAGGAAGATCCCCGCGAACCTTATGCAAATTAATGGTGTACATTTCTGTAAATCTGTGGTAGAATAGTATAATGGAAAATTTATCTAGTGATAGAATGATGGCAGTACGTGTATTCGAAGGTGAGTTACAACGTATGAAAGCAATTACTGGCGGTGAATATGACACAGTCCAAAAGATTGTACGTCAGTACATGCAAGAACGTATTAATGACATGACTAGAAAAGGCCACTATAACTCAGCAGATGTGGAGTATCGATAATTATGACTATGCACTTGGTTCGTGGTATGACCACCATAAGTACTCGTAAGCGTAAGGCTCGGCTTAAGACTGCTGCAGTCCTTGAAGAAGAACGTAAGACAGCGAAGCTCCTCAAGTCTTTAGGCTATGATCGCAACGCTGGCCGTAAGTACAAGGCTGCCATGCCTGACTATACGGTAAGTAGTACTATACCAACTAGCGACGTCATAATGCCAGTGTCCGGCAAGCGCAAAGCTAATCAGTATACCGGTAATGAGCTTGCCGGCATTGGCACCTTACATAAATCTAATATGGTTCCCGTACGTAAAGATTCTAAAGATGCAGTTGATATCGCTCATATGAGACGCTAAAAGTATGGTAGATTATAACAATTCAAAAATAGTAAAAGAAGGTTACAAGGTAGCCTCCACTGAAGGTGGACAGGGAATAAAAAAAGATTCTCTTTTTTCCAATTATCAGTTAAGAGAATACCAGTTTTCTATAAGTAAATGTAAAAATTTTAGACGTGCATTAGATATTGGTGGATGTTATGGAATCCAAAGTATTCGTATGGCAAAGGACTTTGCAACAGTAGAAGTATTCGAACCGTTATTTTATAAATTTTTAGAATATAATACAAAAGAATTTGACAATGTCAATATTCATCCGTATGCTTTAAGTTCTGACTCTGGTACAGCTACTATGAGAGTTGGTTTATTTAATAGTGGTGGATCAAACATAGCAGCTGGTAGGAAAAAAACAAGACAAACATATGAAGAAGTTAAAACACGTACTTTAGATTCATATAAATTTACAGATGTTGATTTTATTAAAATTGATGTTGAGGGGCACGAATGGATTGTTTTAGAAAGTGGATTTGAAACAATAAAACAATGTAATGTGCTTATGATCGAGATGGCGCAAAAACATCCAAATTGGAAGGACATGCATAACTATTTTGAAGAGCGTGGATTTGAGAGTAAAAGATTTAGATATGATACAGTATTTTGGAAAGAATAAAAAAAATGCATATCAGTGCATTTTTTCCTTTACTTTTGCGGAAAACTGTGGTAGAATAGATCTAGAATAAAAATAGAGGAGCTAACATGTCAATTGAAAATACACATGCATATAAGTATGGCGAGCTTACAGTACTCGCAAGAATTTTGGCTGAAGAGGTCAAAGAGGATATACGTCTTAGTGCTAAAGGACCGTACGCTTTTTCGAAAAAACTTATGTTTGCTCGAGCAAATGCAGTACTAGAACTTTTAGAAGCTCATGAGAAAAGAGGTAAATAATGGCAAAACGTAAACAAAAAATTCGTGCAAAGGCCAAGACCGGTTTATCCGGTGTTCCTATCGATAAAGGATTTAGTGCCGCTCTAAATTATTTTCACATGGAAGTTGATCGTAAAGATTTGATCAGCACTATGAAATCATATGTAAAGAAGAACATGGATAAAGAACAGGCACGGTATGTCCTGTCTTGTCCTGATTATAAGTTCTATGCCTTTACTCATAAGTGTGCTACAGCATTCTGGATTGATGCTGGTCTACCATCAGACGATAAGGTTAAGATGTATGCCGAAGGTTTATATCAACACCTAACTGAATGTACTGAGATGGGGAAGGCGCTGTACTTCGAAAAGCAGGCTAAGTTGAAAGACTCAGATAAAATTGTATCTCTTTCTCCTATGCAAAGATTACAAAATAAAATAAGTAACACCATCATGCAAGATCTACTTGATCTAGAAGATCAGTGGATGGATGGAGAAAAAGCAGAGTTGGATGTTTACCAAGAATTCAAGCGACACGGTTTGCCTAACAGTGCTACAAACGCTGTAAGGCAGGTGATTGAGGGATGGTTACTTGATTATGAAGATGCGTACCATAAGCGTTGTCCTGATGCTGTTGAAGGTTATGCACATTTGAAAAGACCTGAACTCAATCGCCGCATTAAATGTTGTCAGTCTATGTTATCTGACCTTGATCGTCTTAAGGCTGCAGCCAAGGCAACTCGAGTCACGAAAGTGAAGGGTCCTAAGTCTGCAGACAAACAGGTCTCTAAGGTTCAATACAAGAAAGAGGATAACGAGTTTAAGTTGGTGTCTATACCACCAATTAAAATTGTCGGTCAATTTCGTCTATACACCTTCAACACAAAGTATCGTGTAATTACAGAGTATGTTACTCAGTCGGCAGCAGGTTTTGAAATCTCAGGATCTACAATTAAAAACTTTGATAAGGTTAATAGTAGATCACGTAGTTTACGAAAACCAAATGAGTTCTTACCCGAAATACTTAATAGAACACCAAAGCAAATTGATAAAGCTTGGAATGACCTAACCACAAAAGAAAGAATACCAAATGGTCGAATCAATATGGATACAATATTGCTAAGGGTGTTAGACAAATGAAAGTAGAAGATCAGTTTCTCAATAAAACTAAGTTCTCAAAATTAGTAGAGAAAGCAGTAGGTGACTTAAAGATTAGTTATATGGATGCTATTCTCTATATCTGTGAGAAGAACGATATTGAGCCAGAGGATGTAAAGAAATTTGTGTCCCCTATCATAAAAGGAAAGCTTGAAGCTGAGGCTATGAATCTTAACTTCATTCCAAAAACTAATTCAATTGATTCAGCATTATTCGAATAAGTTGAATATAAATAGTTGTACATTACAGTCATACTGTGTTATAATAAATCATACATTGCAATACAAAGGAAAATACAATGTCATTCGAAAATCTAAAACGCAATCGCGATCAAATCTCCAAACTCGTACAAGCAGCTGAAGCCGTCGGTGGCGGTGAGAAAAAGTCATACGCTGATGAGCGCGAGTGGAAACCTACAGTCGACAAAGCAGGGAATGGATATGCAGTACTCAGATTCTTGCCAGCCGCCGAAGGTGCAGACTTACCATGGGTCAGATATTGGGACCATGGATTCAAAGGACCAACCGGTCAGTGGTATATCGAAAACAGCCTTACATCTATTGGTCAACCTGATCCTGTTGGCGAACTCAACTCACGGCTCTGGAATTCCGGCCATGAAGAAGATAAAGAAACTGCACGTAAACAAAAGCGCCGATTACACTATGTAGTTAATGCTTTGGTTGTAGAAGATCCTTCTGCTCCACACAATGCTGGTCGTGTAGTTCTATATAAGTTCGGTAAGAAAATCTTTGACAAGATTATGGATGTTATGCAGCCATCATTTGCTGATGAAAAAGCTGTCAATCCTTTCGACTTCTGGGAAGGTGCAGACTTTAAACTTAAGATTCGTCAGGTCGAAGGTTATCGCAATTACGATAAATCAGAATTTGCTTCACCTACATCATTGTTCGATGGTGATGATACAAAGCTTGAAGAGACTTATGGTAAGCTACATAATCTCAATGAGTTCACTGATCCTTCCAACTACAAGACTTATGATGAACTCAAAGCTAAACTAGCACGTGTTCTTGGTGAATCACCTCAAGCTATGGGTGCACCTACTATGGCACAGGAATCTCAAATGAATGTTCCTGCTCCGGCACCTGAGTATAAAGTGTCAGAACCAATCACTGCAGAAGAAATGAATGTTACCAGTGATGATGATACGATGTCTTACTTTGCTAAGTTAGCTCAAGAAGACTAAAGAACAAAAGCACCTCGTATACCTGTCATTTCCCTGACTGGGTCTTCACTGTTATTTGCATTAGGACTTGTTGGGGTTATGACAGTTGTACTTTGTCCAGTGTTATTAGTAATGGTTGGTGCAATTACTGTGCTACCACCACCAAACTCTCCCATTGCTCCGCCACTCTGAATAGGTGTAGATCTGTCTGGTCGAGTCATAGTAGCTTGATTCGAAGCAGCGGCAGACAGTCCACCATCAACTGCAGTATTAGTAGAAGGTAAAGCAACAGGAGCTGAAGATGTTTCGCCAGTAGATGCTTTAGGTTTACCACCCATAATAAAATTAGCTAAAGATCCGGCTAGTGCTTCGCCGCCAAAATATCCAGCAGTTCCGAATAAAGTAGCACCGCCTAAGCCACCAGCAAGCGAGCCTAAACCTGGGAAACCTATTGTTCCAAGTGCACCACCAAGTAACGCACCAAATTTGACTCCGGCAACACTTCCTATCATTCCACCCATAAATTTTGTTAATTCTTTTTTCTTTACATCATCAGGTGCATCACTATTAAGAACATCATACAAACCGTATGCTCCAAGTAAACCGGCTATACCTGGAAATCTTAAAAACTTACCTAATCTACCTGCTATAGCTTTTCCACCACCAGTAGGTTTCGGAGTAGTTGTTGCTGCACCAGCTTGTGGTTTTGGTAACTTTGCACCTTTCACATCAGCGGCTTTTACCATCTTATTTGTTTTATCACTATGAAAACGTTGAGTCTTTTCGTTAAACGTTACTTTTTCTCCAGATGTAGTCACCCCTTTAGTTCCACCTTTGAAAGTAGTAGCAGCCGCAGCGGCTGCTGCTGTAGTACCGGTAGCTGTTGTAACAGCAGCAGTTGTTGATAAACCTACAAGTCCAGCCAAGGCAGTTTTTAATACTGTAAATGGAAGTTTTAAAGTCTTAAAAAGTAAACCTAAAGATTTACCCGGCTTCATTATAGCAAATATGCCAGCAGCGGTTAAACCTATGTTTGTTAGATCTGTTTTTAGCTCACTGTAATCGCCTTTGGCTAAATTATTAAGACCATCAATGGCACCGCCAAAGGTTGTGGTTATGCTGCTTAGTACTGTTTCAACAGAAGGTATTCTCATACCAAATTGTTCAAGAGCTTTGTTTAAACGGTCTTTTGCTGGTCCTAGTTGAGTATCAATTGTTTCCTTAAGTTCTCCTAGTTTTTCTTGGTTTTCTTTAGTCATTGCAGCAGCAATGGCTCCACCAATCAATCCGAATTTAAGACCAAAGATAGATGCAATTCCTCCAGCTACCATTCCTCTTTCAACTGCATCTCCGGCTTCTGCTGAGTTTGTGTATGCTTCAACTGCGTTACCAGCTTCATCGGCTAGAGCCACTAGTAATGCGGTGCGAATTCCTTTTTTACCAATCATAGAAGCTAAGCCCATAGCACCGCCAGCTTTTGCTAATGCGCCACCTATACCTAGTCCACTAAGAAAACCACCTCCATCTGATACACCACCGCCAGATTTACTTTCTCTTATTGTTTCGGCTTCGGCCTGAGATTTATTTTTTTCTCTTTCAGCCTCAAGGTCATCACCACCAAAACGTTCTTTTTGCTGTTTAATAATTAGAGCGTTGAGTTTCTTTTGCGCAGACAGATTTTCAGCCAAGGTATCATTTGTCTTTTTGATACCGAGTGATAGATCCGCTAGTGTTGCCTCAGCCATGTTGTCCTCGTTCAGCTTGCTGCTGTTCTCTTTCTTTTAACTCGTTAATTAACATTGCTAAATAAATCTCCCTTTCCCATGGAACCATACTGTCTAGGTCACCTAAAGAATAATTATAGTTTTGGAGCAATTGGTAATTAGTCGTATAAAAATTCTCTAAGTTATCATGAGAAAGGTTAATTAAAAAAAATCGTCGATACCCCGCAATATTCGTTTATTATCAGTTCCACAGTCTTTACATTTGAATGCCACTTCATGTTCTAGCTTTGGTAAGTCCAAAGTAAACTGTGCAATTTTATCAAATTGATCTGTCGTAAGAGAATCAAGAAAACCCATAATCTCTTCATTGCTTTCATCTTGCATACTAATACGTTCATCTTCAGTTTCAACTGCGTCTATACATGATACAACCAGAGCCATTAGTTGTTCTGACTGTGTAGACTCACCCATAAGTACATCATTCGATATGAAATAATCATAATTTGGAAATCTCATTCTTACACTTATTTTATCTGTAAGTTCTATTAGATTATTATTTTCACCTACATCTATCTTAATTTCTTCTAAGTTGATTTTTATTTCATTTTGAGTTTCACATTCTGAACATGCAATCAGTATATCAGATGTTTCACCTACCGACTTTGCTCTGATCTGTGTAAACATATAGTCAACATCGAATGTTGATAACGCTTTTACATTGAGTGGTTCTTTCAAACATGCTTCAATAGTATTAAGCATTGCGTTCAATATTTGTCTACGGTCTTGTGATTCATATGCAATTAATAATACTTTTTGTTCTTTTACAAGAAATGGTCTATATTGTACTACTTGTTTTTTCGAAGGTATAGTTAATTCATACTGTGAATTTTCATTCAATCGTGGTAATGCCATTTATAATTTACTCCTAACCAAGAAATTGCGAAAGAGATCCAAGGCCGGCAGAAGCCTGAATCCATTGTTGTCCACCACTTGCTCTTTGCCAGTTAGTGTAAGACAACTGTACATTGATTTGTACCAATCCATCTAATTCGTTTGTTAATTCTACTTGTCCTATTGTTGTAGGAAATGCATCTATTAGTTCAACTGAATATACTGTGCCACCACCTAGTCCTACATTAATGTTTAATGGTCCAATACTCGTACCAAGACTTTTAATTGGCTTTCTGAGTTGGTGTATTTTTACAGGTTTAGCATAGTCTCTTTTATAACCTACAGTTTGTCCAGTTTCATTTATTACAGCAGCTCTCCATGCATCAAAATATTTACGAGTACCGTAGTCATTTAAAGCAACAAATGATAAGCTGACATCATCAACTGCATATCCATAAGCAACCTTTTCGAATTGCATACCAGTTCTACGTTCAACGGTTAACAATTGTTTTCCGGGTAATGTAGCAGACGAACATAATAAATTAAGATTACCTCCACCCATATTACCACTCGTAAAAAGTGTGGTTAATGCACCAAGAAAACCACCAGCGTTGAATGTAGTAGGTAGTTCAACTAAAAACTGGTTTGCTCGAGCGAAGCCAAGCTTTGACGAAGCTAGAGATTTAAGCTGATCTATATTACTCATATTGCTTTCCTTGATTGTCTATATACATTGGCAGCATTTGACTTTTCCCAACTCGCTGTTGGTAGGAATGTTGCAATCTCCCATTCGGCTGCTGACACTCGTGCAAGTCTTGATTTAACATGGCCTGTCAAGTAATGTTTGAAACATGGTTGAAAGAATCTCATTTTAGATGAGGCTGTTAACATTTTATATGACATCTGAAACCGTGTAGTTTCATCATATTTTTTATTGTTAGTAATATCCAACAATGCATCAAGGAATTTAGCTCTCAATATCGGTGGTAGATAATGTAGGTTCAAACCATAAAAACCCTTCTCTGCGGGTCCTACGATGATAGCCAATGGAAATCGATCGTAGAAGGGCAGGGTCTCTTTAGTCTTTGGATCATAGAAAAACATGTTCATAGATCCAATGAGTGGTTGTTGTCTATTCACAAGCTTTACATCATCTGAGGTCATTAACTCTGTCCGATTCACTCTACGAATAGTTTGTGCTTTACGCCGAAACCAATCCTGCGCCTCTTTAGTTCTAGGATTGATACCGGCTCTAAACGCCTCGTAGCCAAGCTTTGCAAATAGATTACTCATACCTGTATTTATATCTTTTTCTTAGGCTTTTTGCGATATGGTTTCAATGGTTTTAGTGGTTTAAGTTTACCGGGCTGGTCCTTCATTATCCCCATCGACTTGAGTGTATTCTCTGTCCAGATCTGGAAAGTCCATCCTCTATCCTTTGCATACTTATTAGCAGCTTCCCACTTATTCATATTCTTTACATAGGTCATGGCTTCACCTATGTATCTCTTACTTTTATTAGGATTCTTTGGAACCTTTGTTTCTTTGTCCGGTTTAACTTCAACTAAGATTGTTTTACCGTCAGTAAAGTTTATCTTCAAGTCCACAAAGTAACGGTGCATCTTCTTGTCCACATCCCAGAAATATGGTACAACAGTTTCTTCTGAACTCCAAGATTTAACAGAAGGATTGCTATCGCACCACATAAAGCAAAGTTTTTCCCAATGAGATCGATAAGTCACTCTATCCGGATCACCTTGATACTTCTTTATGTTCGGTTTGTATTTGCCAGAATACGCCATTTTTCGTTATAAATAGTTCATATATTTCTTATTTATAGGACGTTCATATGGAAGATCCCAGTTACATTACGAAACCACCA
>Ga0181417_1000026_pt1 | contig 45943 bp, 54 predicted proteins | sample 40SPOviralmetaG_FD_130142 | JGI IMG/M metagenome (GOLD analysis project Ga0181417, IMG submission 130142) | Marine viral communities from the oligotrophic San Pedro Time Series (SPOT) site, San Pedro Channel, CA, USA - 40 SPOT_SRF_2013-02-13 | ecosystem: Environmental > Aquatic > Marine > Strait...
AACATGCAAAATACTTTTGACTTAACAAAGATCAGAACTGGACTGACAAAAAGCATAACCGGAATCAGTGCTGGTTTCCATGACCCTAGAGATTGGATTAGTACTGGTAACAAAACACTTGATTATCTAATAAGTGGGGACTTCCAAGGAGGTATCCCACTAGGTAAAGTTAGTGTGTTTGCAGGTGAGTCAGGTTCTGGTAAATCATTTATATGTTCTGGAAACATTGTAAAAAATGCACAAGATAAAGGATGTCAGGTAGTATTATTTGACTCTGAAAATGCATTGGACGAACAATGGCTACAGGCATTAGATGTAGACACTTCTCCAGAAAAATTACTGAGAGTAAGTGTTTCAATGATTGATGACGTTGCCAAAGCAATATCTGAATTTATGAAAGACTATAAAGCAAATTATGGCGATCTGGAATATGATGAAATGCCAAAACTTGTTTTTGTTGTAGATAGTTTAGGAATGCTTTTAACTCCTACAGACGTTGATCAATTCAACAAAGGTGATATGAAAGGCGATATGGGTCGTAAACCAAAGGCATTAGCCTCCTTGGTTAGAAATACGGTAAACCAGATCGCCCCTTTCCCTATTGCCTTAGTGGCAACAAATCATACTTATGCATCACAAGACATGTTTGACCCTGACGATAAAATATCAGGCGGACAAGGTTTTATATATGCAAGTAGTATTGTAGTTGCAATTAAAAAACTAAAACTAAAAGAAGATGCTGACGGAAACAAAGTTTCTTCTGTGCAAGGCATTAGAGCGGCCTGTAAAGTTATGAAATCTAGATATAGTAAACCTTTTGAAGGTGTACAAATTAAGATTCCATATGAAACTGGAATGGACCCATATAGTGGTATGTTAGAAATGTTAGAATCCAAAGGCATTGTGGAAAAAGTCGGAAATAAACTGTCTTACATATCTCCTATAACAGGTGAAGAAATAAAAGAGTTCAGAAAACAATGGACTAATGAAAGACTTCAACTAATTATAGACGAATGGGGACAAAATCCTAAAGCACAACAAGAAGTTGAGGATATTGACCCTGAAGTATTAGAACCAGAAATGGAGGATTATACAGATGAGTCCTGAAGTAGCATTACTTTTAGATGTCTGGGACACGATCAAATCGCAGATTCCAGCAAAAGAAAGACTTCATGTAGCAGAAGACCTTGTTAGAACATTTGAAGACAATGTCAGTATTTCAGAAGCAGAAGATCATCTCAATGAGTTTGATACTGTTATGAAAGCGGCTATAGTAAGTCATTTTGATATCGGCCTTGAAGAGGACGATGAGGAGTGGGAATATTAATGGCAACCCATTATAATAAAATTGTTGACGATCTAGGTAATATTGTAGATGCTATTGCATACTATGAGAAAGAACTAGAAGATGCAAGATGGGAAGTCAGAATAAAAGGGAGTTTGGAGAAAGCCTCCTCCTCCCTTCCCGGTCTGACAGAGTTTCGCTTCAATCAACTCCAAGAGATTGAAGCAATACTCGAACATTTAAATATAGAACTTCGCAAAGAACGTTCTAAAATATTTCGTAAATACCTAGAAAACTATAATAGAACTTTAAGTAGCCGAGACGCAGATAAATTTGTTGACGGTGAACAAAGTGTTATAGATTTATCTCACTTAGTTAATCAATTCAGTCTTTTAAGAAATAAATACTTGGGCATAATGAAAGGTCTTGATACAAAACAATGGCAAATTGGACACATTACAAGACTTAGAACTGCAGGTATGGAAGATATAGTAATTGATTAATGATTAAAACATTTGAATACGATTTACTACAATGCGAGGAAAGAACCTGGCATGATTGGGAAAATTTTACAGAAACAATAACAAAAAATTTCCAAAATTTTAGACTTCAAAATCCTGACGAACAAGTAAAAATAAAATTTAATTATACTTGTGAAGGAACTGTTATACTTATAGATAACAAAATTTTTTATCAAAGGTTACACGAGTTTGGTAAAAAGTATAATGTAAAACTTTCTAACATTACCTTTAGAGGTAGTAACGAAAAGATACAGCAAAGTTATGATAAGTGGCACGAACTTTACTCAGACACACCAGACAAAATAAATGTAGAGAGCGAATGTTTTGGATTATTTTTGTATAGAAAAAATAGTGGATATCATAAACATTTAATTTATACAAAAGAAGCACCTGAAGGAATAAGAAGTAAAAAATATAATTGTTTAAATGGAAACATGTTACCGCATAGGCTAATGTTTATGCTATCTATGTTTAAAGAAAATTTAGTTGATACAGAAAATACATTAACTAGTTTCCATGCATTTCCTGAATTGTTAAATCCTAGTCCAACAGATCCTGTACTAAAACATCAAAAATGGGTAGACTTACTAACAAATGATATAAGAAACCAATTACCATTACAATTTGATATTACAGGTGACTGGCAACAAATATATGACAAAGTATTTGAACCTTATCCAGCAGTTAATAATTTAGACTGGAACAAAGTAGGTGATTTTAGAAACATTTATGAAAGCACATACTTTACAATTACAACAGAAGGTTCAGAATGCCAATCATTATGTGACTATCATTGGGAAGATGAAATAAATGATTACTTTAAAAGTTTTCATACAGAAATGTTTATCACAGAAAAAACTACCAGACCCATACTAAATTTACATCCACAAATTATTTACGGTGCAACAGGCACAATAGAACATTTAAAAAGTTTAGGATATAAAACTTTTAGTGATTATTGGAGCGAAGATTATGACAATGTTGATGGAGAGCATAAACTAGAAGCAATAATGAATGTTATAAAACAAATGTCTGCAAAGTCATTAGAAGAGTTACACGAAATGTATTGGGATATGATGCCAATTCTTCAGCATAATCAAGCAGTTCTGCTTGATACATCTATATAAAAAACACTTGACAAATCACAGTTTTTTGCTATACTAGTATAGTAAGGAGTTAAAAAATATGTCATTAATATTACCAGGAATAGCAATTATAGGAATCATTTTATGGACTATAAATGGTATTTTTAAAGAAATTTTCGGAAATGCAGATAGTTTTATTGGCAACTTAATATGTTTTATACTGTTTTGTTGGATAGTAAAGTCTACTTTTGTTTGGTTATTTCTTTAAAAGGTATTGACAATACAGTATTTTTTGCTATAATATACTTATATTTAACTAAAGCCGTGGGAGGCATATATGAAAAATAAAAGAGACTTTGTTAAGATCAGGAATGGCATACATAGAAGTAAGCCAGTCACAGACGCAGTATTCCCTTTACTCAAAGGGGTAACATTTGGTAAACGTGGAGCATTTGTAACAGTTGATGCAACTGCTTTAATGGGAGCCGAGTTCACAAAAATCAGAGTACTAGTTGATTCACCAAGTGAAGTTGTTCCAGCAACTGAGCAAGAGTATAACAACTTTATACCTGAAAACATGAAGCCTAAAGAGAAAAAGGAAACACCTAAACAAGCAATGGATAGAATTGCAGAAAGGTTTAATATCCTTGACGAGATGACTGACGCAGTTGCTAACGGTGTTGTTAGAGGACTAATTGTAAGTGGTCCTCCAGGAGTAGGTAAAAGTTTTGGTGTTGAGACTATACTTGAAGAGTATGACGCAATGGCAAAAATTGGTGGAGCAGTAAAAACAGAAATTGTTAAAGGCTCAATGACACCGATTGGTTTATATCAAACACTATTTAATAATAGTGCGGCAGGTGACATACTTGTATTTGATGACTGTGATAGTGTACTATTTGATGAAGTTTGTCTTAATATGCTTAAAGCAGTTTTAGACTCAGGTAAGAAAAGAACTATTAGTTGGAAAGCAGAATCTTCCGCACTAAGAAGAGAAGGAATACCTGACAGGTTTGACTTTAAAGGTGGAGTTATCTTTATTACTAATGTAAACTTTGAAAATGTCAGGAGTAAAAAGATACAGGATCATTTAGCCGCTCTTATGTCAAGATGTCACTACATTGATTTAGGAATGGATTCTATAGACGATAAGTTTATTAGAATTAACCAAATCATTAGAGATGGTATGCTTAAAGAGTATGGCTTTAGCAAGGAGTTTGAAAAGGAAATCGTTGACTTTATGCATGATAACGCAAAGAGGCTCAGAGAAATATCATTAAGAATGGTACTCAAGATAGCCGACTTGGCAAAAATGAACTTTGACAACTGGAAGGGGTTAGCAAGGTCAACATGTATGACTAGGTTCGATATCTATTCATAAAATCAAGAGCCCTTAATAAATATTTTTAAGGGTTCCCCCTAGTGTTCAGAACCCTCCCACTTTGGACACGATTAACCCCCAAATTTATTTGGGGGTTTCTTATATAAACCTCTTGACAAATCCTAATACCCATGTATAATTAAAAGTATTAAATTACGACTTTGATCAGTCACTACTGGAGAAATAGATCATGGAAAAATTCCTATATGATAATATCATAAAAATTGCAATAGTTATTACTTTGCCTTTATGGACAGCCTTTGCACTTGCTGAAGACATAGAAGAGGTAATTGTTATTGCACAAGAAGTAAAACAAACAGAAACAGATGCCCTTACAGACACTAAATTAATTAGTGGCATTATGCCAGAATTAACTTACATAGCAGGAGGCTATGGAGGTAATGTGCTATTCAGAGAGCGAGGCACACAATCAGTACATACAGCAGTTTATAGAAATGGCATACCGCAAAATACACCTGGTTCAGGCTGGTATGATTTTGCACATGACATTGTATCAGGGGAAGATGTATTAGTTATAAGTGGAGCCAATAGTGTAATGTATGGCTCAGGAAGTATTGGTGGTACAGTTTTAATAAAAGACTTAATTAAGAAAGGTGTAACTGGAAGACTAGGAAACCAATCTCACAGATATATGTCAGTAGCACCTACAAACTGGCTACAAGTTACAGATTTTTCTGTAAAACAAAACGCAAGAAACGATAACGAAGAAAAAGATACTTATGAAAACACTAGTGCAAAAATTATAGCAGACGCAGGTGACTTTACACTATATGTAAATGCAACAGATTATGAATACGATTATGATAATTGTTATACTGCTAGTTTTACACAGAGTAACGACTGCTTACAGGACGGAGAAAGATTTACAGTAAGCATTAGAAACGAATACTTTACAATAGGAAGATCAGAAGATAAGGCAGAATATTTTACTGAAGGTGTTAGTACATACCAAAATGAGAGTAGCAGAGACTTTTTTAGAGTAGGCGATACAGCAAAATTATCTAATTTATTAGATGTCACTTATGGTGTTGATGGTAGCAAAGATCAGTACATGGAACAAAAACAAGACAACTATGGTGCCTTTTTAAGTGTAAATGCCAAGTTTGCATTAGAATATAACTTTGGTATTAGGTACGGAAACGAAGATCAAAATGCAGTAAGATTAGGTATCGCAAAAGATCAGTTCTTTTTTAATGTAGGAACTAGTTACAGAAGACCTAACTTATATGAACTTAATGGTGATGCCTTTGTAGATCCTAATGAAGAATTACTTCCTGAGGAAGGAGTTGGATATGAAATAGGTTTCGGTGCTATCAGTATTTTTAAATACGAATTTGAAGAAGCAATAGAATATACAGCATCATATTCAGAAACAGTATTGGTTGCACCTGCTACATATGATGCAGAAGGAAATCTTTTAACTGAGCAAGTAAATGAAACCATTTATTATAATGCAAAATATAATAATTCAGGTTCATACAATACACAGGGTATTAGATTTGCTAATACATTTGGTCCTTTTAGTATTAATTTAAAAGTTAATGATACAGACCAAACTAGAATACCAGAGTATGTTGGTGTTATTACATGGGAACAGATGTTTAAAGATGTAAATTATAAAGTACAATACTCAGGACAGTTTGATAGAGAACCTGGACCTTATGATGTTCTTCCTGAAGGAAAAGAGTTCCTAGAAGATCTTACAAAACTTAGTGTGTATATTACAAAAAGATTTACTAATGGAATGAATCTTAACTTTGCAATTGATAACATTACTGACGAGGAAGTTGAAGTATTACCATACTACAACAACCAAGGCAGGCAAATTAACTTGACATTACAGTACAATTGGTAGTATAATAAACTATGGCTAAATGTGTTTTAGAAATTAGAGACGAAGTAAACGTTCGTTTTAAAGGGCTTGATGTGAAAGCAAGACGAAAGATTTCTGATGCCTGTAAATACTTTTTACCACATGCCTACCATATGCCTGCATATAAATTAGGTAGATGGGACGGTTGTGTCAGGTACTGCGACATTGGTGGCAGAACATATTTTCATTTACTTGATAAATTAGTACCTATAATAACACAGGAAGGTTACGATATAGAAATACAAGATAGCAGAAAGGCTTGGGATTTTAAATTTGAACCTGTAACACAAACAAGTTATGATAATGTAGCATGGCCTAAAAAACATCCAGCAGAAGGTGAGCCTATAATTTTAAGAGATTATCAAGTTGAGATAATTAATAAGTTTTTAGAAAATACACAATGCTTACAAGAGATTGCCACAGGTGCTGGTAAAACACTAATAACTGCTGTATTAAGTCACAAATGTGAGGATTATGGCAGAACAATAGTAATAGTGCCTAATAAAGATTTAGTTGTACAAACAGAAAAAGACTATAAGAATTTAGGATTAGATGTGGGTGTTTTATATGGAGACAGAAAAGAATATGATAAAACACATACAATTTGTACATGGCAAAGTTTAAGTATATTAGAAAAGAAAAGTAAAAACTATGAAGCAGATTTCCCTATAGATGAATTTTTAGAAGATGTTGCCTGTGTAATGGTGGACGAAGTTCACAAAGCCAAAGCAGATGTTTTAAGAAATTTATTAAGTGGCGTGTTTGCAAATGTTCCTATTAGATGGGGACTTACAGGAACTATACCAAAAGAGGAGTATGACGCAGTTGGTTGTACTTGTAGTTTAGGTCCTGTAGTAGGAAAAATGAGCAGTAAAGAATTACAGGACATGGGTGTACTTGCAGATTTAGATATTAATATTTTGCAATTACAAGATGGAATGATACAATTTGGTAATTATGCTCAAGAGTTGAAATGGCTAGTAACTGACGAAAAAAGACTAAAAGAGATATCTGAGATAATAAAAGGTGTTGCAGTAAACGGAAATACTTTAGTTTTAATAGACAGAATAGCCACAGGAGAAAGATTAGAAGAGTTAAATTCTGATTGGGTGTTTGTTTCAGGTTCAATGAAACAAGCAGACAGGCAGGAAAACTATGATGATGTATCTGAAATGGATAATAAAGTTATAGTTGCAACTTATGGTGTTGCGGCTGTAGGTATTAATATACCAAGAATATTTAACTTAGTTATGTTAGAACCAGGAAAAAGTTTTGTAAGAGTAATACAAAGTATAGGCAGAGGCATTAGAAAAGCCTCTGATAAAGACTATCTTAATGTATTAGATATTACTAGTAATTTAAAATATAGTAAAAGACATCTTACAAAGCGAAAGCAATTTTATAAAGAGCAAGGTTTTAGGTTTCAAGTAACAAAGGTTGATTACAAATAAAAAGGAAAAAATATGAAAATACTAACTGTAGAAAATGACACATACGATATAGATTGTGTACCCGATGAAATAGAAGATATAAGATATTGTGTCTTAGATGGAGGCGATCCTGAGTATGTAGATTTTTATTTTTTACCTCTTATATTTTTAGAAAGTTTTCATGCTCCTGCAATATGTTTGCAAATAGGAGAATACAATGTACAGATGCCAATGGATTGGAGTATATTGTTATGTGATGAAGATTTAGATGGTATAGAAGTATTACCATTAGCAAGTTTAAACAATAGAGGCTTTAGAGTACTTGTGATGAATCCTTTAACAACTAGGATTCCACAAAGTCAGGAAATAGGAATTACCAATGTTTATCAAGACGTTAAATGGTATTTTCCTAAATTAAAAAATGGTCATATGTTGGCGGTTCCATTAGAAGATGGACCTAATCCAAAATGTGCGTATTTTGTAAAAGAGGCAAATAAAGTTAAAGATGTTCAGATAGCAGATCTAGTGTAATGTTAGAGTTGTTAATCTGGAGTTTAATAGTTATTACATGGGCATCATATGGTATGCATGTAATAAAAGAGTATGTTAGAAACCATATAGAATAGGAGAATAAAATGAGTAAAATTGAACCAATAATGAAAAAGCCAAGTTTGTTTAGAAGATCTGTAATGGGTCTTGTAAATGGTTGGAGACGTGTAATGGATGTGAGATACAATCCGCTAAAGTATATTCCAGATCCTAGTTTGCAGACTTACTTTATGTTAGTGCTGTTTACAGTATGGAGTGTATTCTTTGGCTTCTTAGCCGCAAATTACTTAGGATTCTTTAACTATAATACAGTTGTAAGTATCTTTATACACGTTGCTATATTACTTCCTTTAGCATTTACAAATGCAATTTTTGTTGATGCAGAACGTGATGGTCACAAATGGTTAAAGGAATGGAAAGAAGAACAAAATAGATATACTATTGTTGCTAACAGACTCAAAAAAAGTAATTTAACAATTTGGAACCCAAATAAGGAGGCATAAAATGGCAAAGAGAAGATTTAGAATAGAAGGCGGCAGATATGGAGGAGAACTTGTTTTAGGAGAAGTTAATCCTGCTTTTGCTAGTTACTATGCAGATAAACAAGATGAACTTGTTGATGCAGTTTTAGAAGCAGAAGATTGGGAACCAAAAGAGGATGAAGATAATGATACATTATTAGATCCAGAGGGATTACCACATCCTGCATTACCTGGTGAAGACTTTTATATGTGGGAAAATGATGGATTTGAACATATCAATAGTGCCTATGCAGATGGTGGCTTTACAGTATATGAAGTTCCAGCAGATGGATCAGATGATTATGATCACGAGAAAGAAGTATATGAAGGAGAAGGGATTCATGTATATGGTAGAGAAGGTGGGTACTTTGGTACTGATGACGAACCAGAAGTTATTAACGAAGAAGACGAAAAAGGCAACAAGTATGTACCTGTTTTAGCATTTCATAGTTCAGAAAAAGGTGGATTTGGTGCCTGGTTTGTGGAAACAGACGGTGAAGACTTTGATGAATTTAAGTTAGGCTATGGTGTTGTAGAAACAAATTTAGCAGAATTTATTGATGCAGTTTTTTATGACAAAGTGGAATTAGATACTGATTATGATTACATGGACAGCACCGGTAAAAGTTACGATGCCCAAGTAGGCTGGTTAAATATTAAGTGGCATGACAGTCAGGATAACATACACGAAAATATAGATGAATATTTTGAAGAGTTTGATGAAAACGCAGAATGGGAAAGGGAAAATAGATGAAGCGAATTTTAATTTGTGGCCTACCAGGCTCAGGTAAATCTACATTAGCAAGACGTTTGCAAGAAATACTTGGTAATGCTGTAGTAACAAATGCTGATGAGGTAAGAGAAAAATTTAAAGATTGGGATTTTTCATTAGAAGGCAGAGAGCGACAAATGAAACGTATGCAAGATTATGTTCGTAAAAGTGTTGCAAAAGGAAATTATGGTATTGCAGACTTTGTATGTCCTACTAATGAGCTCAGAGAAAAGTTTATGCCTGAGTATGTTGTCTGGATGAATACTATAGAAGAAGGTAGATTTGAGGATACGAATAAACTGTTTGAAAATCCTACTAAAGATAAAATTAATCTTGAAGTCACTAAAGAGCAATGGTGGTCAGAAGAAGCAATAGATACAATAGCAAGATTACTAGCAGTTGATATAAAGGATTATGAATTTCAGCCTAAATTGCCTGTAACTCAAATGCTTGGAAGATTCCAACCTTGGCATGAAGGACACCAAAAATTGTTTGAAAGGGCATTAGCAAAACATGGGCAAGTAGCAGTTATGGTAAGAGATATGCCTTTAACAGAAGATAATCCTTGGCAAGTAGACGAAATTTGTGAAAAAATAGAAATAGCACTAGCCGAATTTGCTGGAAAGTTTAGAGTTTATAGTGTACCTAATATAATGAATATTACATATGGCAGAGGTGTAGGCTATAAGATTGAAGAAGAAGTTCTTGATGAAGAAACACAAAAAATAAGTGCAACAAAAATCAGAGAACAAATGAGAGATGACGGAGAACTTTAATGATAATTTTAGTTTACGGACTTCCAGGTTGTGGGAAAACTACTCTAGCAAAAAAATTAATTGCACATTCTAATGGAGATTGTGACGTATATCATGCAGACGAAATAAGACAGAAGTTTAATAGAGGAGATCTTTCTATAAATGGTAAGATTAAATTTGCAAAACTTTTAAAAGAACTTGCAGACAGTAGTAATAAGTCTAATCAAATAATAGACTTTGTAGCACCTACAAAAAATATGAGAGAAGTAATTAATGCAGATTTAAATATATGGGTTAATACAAAGGAAATTAGTCCATATAAAAAAACAAATGAAATATTTGATATAGAAAAATATGGTAATGTATATGAATACAACGATCATGAAAGTGATCACATGTCAGATATTTTGCAAATTATACAAGGTTGGAGGTTATGAATACTGATGGTCATCCTGCTTATACGAGGTATCCACACTTGATGGGAAAAAATTATTATGGTGTTGCTGGAGATTATATTAACAGCGAAGATAATTTAAGATTTACACCATGGAAAAAAACATTTGCATTTACACCTAAAATTACTGTAAGTGGTAAAAAAGTTTGGTTTAAGAAAATATATAAAAGGAAAAGATGGCTTAATGTAGAACCACCACAATTTCCTGTAAACAGTTTCAATAAAACGGAATATGCAGAATGGGACGATATATTAAATTTAAAAATGAGGTAAAATATGTACGAATTTACAAGTGAAAGTGTCAGTAGTGGGCACCCTGATAAAATAGCAGACAAAATATCTGATGCCGTAGCAACATATTTAATAGATAAAAATATTAATCACAGAGCGGCAGTAGAAACTTTGGTAACCACAAATATGGTTACACTTGCAGGAGAATATAAAAGCAATAAATTTAATAAAGATGAAATTGAAGATATTGTTAGAGCAATAGTGCAAGATATAGGTTATGAGCAAGACGGATTTCATTGGGAAAGACTAAAAGTTTATAATGAACTACATGGGCAAAGTCCAGATATTGCATTAGGAACAGATGATTTTGGTGCAGGTGACCAAGGACTTATGTTTGGTTATGCATGTAACGAGACACCTAACTACATGCCTAGTGCAATTTTTTATAGCCATGAGATACTTAAAGTATTAGAAGATGAAAGACGTAAAGGAGATACTTTACTTAACTCTTCATGGTTAGGACCAGACAGTAAAGCACAGGTAACCTTTAATTACGACTCTGTTGGCAAACCTATTGATATTAAATCGATTGTTTGTAGTACTCAACATAGTGACGACCTAAGCATAGAAGAGGTCAGACAACGTGTAATAGACATTATATTGCCTGTAGTAATAGAAAAAATAAATCCAAATACTGTATGGCATATAAATCCAACTGGCAGATTTGTAATAGGCGGACCAGATGGTGACACAGGATTGACTGGTAGAAAAATTATTGTTGATACTTATGGAGGTTACGCACCACATGGTGGCGGAGCATTTAGTGGTAAAGATTGTACAAAAGTAGATAGAAGTGCCGCCTACATGGCTAGATATCTAGCAAAAAATGTAGTTGCAAGTAGTAAAGCAGAAAACTGTACAATACAGTTAAGTTATGCTATTGGTATAAAACAACCTACAAGTGTATATGTATATGCAGATGGAAAAGTAAGGCAGGATATTGCAGACGAAATTATTGCTAAAGTTGATCTTACACCTAAAGGTATTATAGATAAGTTCGATTTATTTAATTTAGACTTAACAGAAACAACAAATTATGGACATTTTGGTAAAGCAAGTATGCCATGGGAACAGATAGACTTATGGACATAAAAGATAGTATAAGAACAGTACCAGACTTTCCTGTAGAAGGAATACAGTTTAGAGACATCACAAGCATGTTAGAACGCCCAGAAGCGTTCAACAAAGCATTAATAAGTATGAGTAGTGCATGTATGTCCTTTAATGCTACTAAAATTGTTGCAATAGAAAGCAGAGGGTTTATATTTGGTTCTCCTTTAGCAAGAGATATGGAATTACCGTTAATATTGGCAAGAAAGCCTGGTAAGTTACCTAACCCTACATATCAGAGAAGTTATGAATTAGAATATGGCAAAGCAACGTTGCATATACAACAAAATACAAATTTACAACCTAGTGATAAAATAGTTATAGTTGATGACCTTATTGCTACAGGAGGAACAGCAAGAGCATTAGCAAGTTTAATATCTCAATGTTGGAATATACCTAAAGAAAATATTTTAGTTTTGGCTGTGATAGACTTGCCCGATTTAGGTGGAAGTGCTATAATAAAGGAGCAAGGATTTAATGTGGAAACACTTGTAGAATTTCAAGGAGAATGAAAACTTTAATTATTGGAAATTTTAGAACAGGTAGTTGGTACCTGCACAATAGATATGAGTCACAAGGATTTATGGGACTTGGCGAAATACTTTTTAATTTAGACAATAATGCAGAAGATAAAATAAATAAATTTAAGCAAAGATCAAACGTAGTAGCAAAATTACATCCTAGTCAGTTAGATACAGATAATTTGAATACTTATTATAGGATTTGTGAATTAGCAGATGAAATTATTTATTTACAAAGGCAAGACACAAGACAACAAGTAATCAGTTTTGCAGTAGCAAAAGAACAATTTAACAAAGATGATAAAACACCTTGGTTGAGAAATAGAAAAATATTTGAAAATAATTTATCAGATAAAATACTAGATGATGTATTTGAAAGATTGGATAAAAATAATAATTTGATACATAAAATATACGAAAAATTTCCTAGTAAAGTAATTACACTCGAAAAGGACTTGACCTATGAGCCATATCCTAATAAGTATAATTATAAAGGAAAATGGCAACCGCCTTATAATTTTAAAATGTTAGGACAATAAATGGCTAAAAAACCGCAAATACCATTAAAAGATATTATGTCAGCAATTGACAAAAAAGACAGAAAGTTTTATAATAACTTATCTGAGGAAGGTAAAAAAGCCTTTAGTGCCTGGATGATGATGCGATATTGCAGTAGTGTACAAGGCAGAAATGCGGCAGATTACATTTTTATGACAAATGAATGTGTAAATTATCAGTTTAGTGAAGTAAGTAAACATCCAGAACTACAATGGTTATTATTAAGTGTTTGTGGTGTAGGTTCAGTACAATTTCATCCATATATAAAACCGCCTAACAGCAGAAAGAAAAAAAGTAAAGTATTTGATTTTATATATGAAACTTTTCCGCATATGAAAGCAGAAGATATAAACAACTTAATAGAAATAAACAGCAAAGAAGAATTAAAAGAATTAGCAAAGGCACACGGATACGATGACAAAACTATCAAAGACATCTTCGGAAAGTAACACTTGTAAATGGTGTGGAAAAACTTTCATGAGTGAAAGAACTTTAAGTGCTCATATGTGTGTAAAGAAAAAACGTTGGGCAGATAAAGACTTAACACACATAAGATTAGGCTACAGAGTGTTTCAAATGTTTTATGAACTTAATACTACAGCAAGTAAATCAAAGAGTATGGAAGATTTTATAAAAAGTCAATACTATGAAGGGTTTACAAAGTTTGGTAGAAGTTGTATTGTAAATGAATATTTACAGCCTGAGCAGTTTGCAGAATGGTTAATTAAAGAAGGTAAAAAATTAGCAGACTGGAGTAAGGATAAAATGTATGATGAATACTTATTAACTTATGTAAAAAAAGAACCAGGACTTAAAGCATTAGAAAGAACTATAATTTATTTTAATGAATGGAGTGAAGAATCTGATAATGATTGGCAGGATTATTTTAAAGTGGTTACTCCTGCAAGAGCAGTTCATGATATTAGAAGTGCAAAAGTAAGTCCTTGGGTATTGTATTTAAGTGAAACAGGTGGTGAATTGCTTACAAGATTTAACGATGAGCAGGTTAAAATGATTCAACATGTAATAGATACAACATTTTGGATGAAACATTTTGGACATAATAGAGAAGAAGTATTAGAAATAAAGGAAACATGCGAGGTAGCAGGAATATGAAAGAGTTAATTGAAAAAACGTCACAATGGCATCATGATAGAAACTTAATTGATGGTGCAACAAGTAAAGACCAGGTACTTAAATTGATACAAGAAGTTGGAGAACTTTCAGATAGTGTATGTAAAGGAGAAGATGTAAAAGATGATATAGGAGATTGTCTTGTTATTCTGATCAACATCGCAGAAAGGGAAGGCACAACTTTAGAAGAATGTCTAGCAGTAGCATATGAAGATATTAAAGATAGAAAAGGTCGTATGGTAGACGGAATATTTGTAAAAGAAGAATGAATAAGAAACAAGAATTACTTACAATAACAATGGAAGAGTGCGGAGAACTGGTACAGGCATGTAGTAAACTAATCCGTTTTGAAGACGACAGATGTCCTGAAGATTTAAAAAATTTACAAGATGAAGTTGGTGATTTAATATGTATGATTGAATTATTAAAAAGAGATGGATTTGTAACAGAAGAACAAATACAAGATAGAAAGTTATTAAAGGAACAAAAATTAATGAAGTGGAGTAAGTTATTCAATGAAGTTTGATTTTGATGTAGACATAGATATGGCAAACAGAGATGACTTTCTTAAGTTAGTTAATCACACACCTGCAAGTATTGAAAAAGACGGTAACTTTACTAAACATAATACTGGTGTGTATTTTCAGAATGCTCCAAAGTTTCCTCTACAAGGATACAGCACAGTAGATCATAAAGAAGCAGAGAAAGAAGGTTGGTTTAAAGTAGACTTTTTAAACAACCACATATACACAGGTATTAAAGATGAGGTACATTTAGATAAACTTATTGCAACAGAACCTATGTGGGAACTATTCGAACATAAAGAAGTTGTAGGGCAATTATTTCATATCAGTAATCATTATGATATTATTAAACAACATCCTCCTACAAGTTTAGAACAGTTAGCAATGATACTTGCTATAATAAGACCTGGCAAAAGGCATCTTATTGGTAAAAGTTGGGAGCAAATAGAAGCAGATGTTTGGGTCAAGCCTAATGATAACAGTTACTTCTTTAAAAAGAGCCACAGTTATGGCTATGCTCTAGCAATTATTGTACAATTAAATTTAATTTGCGAAGGTTAATCAGTTTTACGAACTAGTTGAACACCACGTCTTTTAATTCTTTTTCTAATTAAATTCTGCAACGACGTCATAGGTCCAAATAAAACTTCTACATCTTTCATTACAAATGTAGATAAGAATGGAATAAATTCTTTCATTTCATGGTTTAAGAAAATATCTATAGGCAGTTGTCTATTACTTTCCCACCACCACATATCACCATATTCTAAAAATTTCTTTTTAACTTCTAATGATGGCATTTTACTTATATCATAAAAAGTACATATAGAATTGTCGTGATTAACTACTATTCCAACATATTCATTACCTGCGTAGGTAATACCTGTAAGGAATGGGTAACGTTCTTCTGCCTCTGATATAAGTTTTTCTTTCTCCACAACTTTATTTATGTTTCATAATGATAAATACTACAATATAAAGAGTTAAAAACTTATGAGTTACGGAGATCACAAATTATTTTTATACGACGAGGTAGTTGATCTTGTGATCGACTCGGACAGTTTATATGTGGATAACAGACCTATGAATAATAAAAGACTAACAGCACATAAAGGATTATCTAATGAGTTAATCTTTAATATAAGAAATAAAGACAGAAAATTACAAAATGTAAATTCAGATGTTTTAAGAGGAACTATGTTTCATCCTTCTACTGGAAAAAGAATATTTTCCAGAGTATTAGAGCATACAGGAAGTGTAGGGCAAGTAAAACTTAATATGGCAGAAGGAGATTTAACAAATCTAGAACAAGGGCTATACCAATTATATATTTCTAGAGAAACTTCAGAAAACATTCAGTTACCTGTATTTGCAGATCAAAATAATAATATTAAATTTGATATACAAGTTTTAGATCAAACAATGAAAACACCAGTAGATACTCAGACATCAAATGTAAGTCAGTTTATGCAAGTTACAAATACAAACAATGGTGATGAAGGAAATGTATTTGTTACATCAGCATTAAAAGGTAACCAAGCAAGGAACTTTAGTTCTTGTTTACATAGTATTGCGATACATCCTAATGCATACACAGGAACTATTAATATCCAGGCAAGTTGTGTAGAAAATACACCTGATACTGCAAATAATAGTACTGATTGGTTTGAGGTAAGTAATATTTCATTAACATCTAACTCAACAATTTACCATAATACATTCCAAGTAAATGCTAATTATATCAGAGTAATGAGCGAACCAACAGCAGGAAATATTTCTTTAGTGCAACTAAGAAACTAATTGACTTTTTTACATATATCGTGTATAATTAATGCATGGATATAGACTTTTTAGTAGAAAAGGTGCATCGTCTCCTTTTGGATAATCTTCCAATACGAACTAATAAAACTCCTAGTGGCTGGAACACTATGGATTGTCCTATGTGTTCTGATAAAAGGAAACGTGGAGGATTAATTACTACAGGTGCAAAAATATCCTATAACTGCTTTAACTGTGGATTTACAACTGGGTGGGAGCCTAATCCTACATTAGGTAAAAAATATAAAGATCTAGCAACAACTTTAGGTGCAGATCAACAAGACATTCACAAAGTAACAATAGAGTTACTGAAATATGCTGAAGAATTAGAAACAGAGAGTACTAACGATTATGTTTATAATTTACAAAAGTTTAATAAAATAGAATTACCAGATAATGTTATGGCAGTAGATGATTTAGAAGAGTCACATGCTGTTAAACAGTATGCGAAACAAAGAGGACTACTTGGTCTATATCCACTGCTATACTTTAATGACAGGTTATACAAGCAGAGATTAGTGGTCCCCTTTACCTATAATAGTGAGCTTGTAGGCTGGACTGGAAGGCATATAAGCCCTCCTAACAAACAAACGCCCAAGTACTTACATAATATGCAACCTGGATATGTTTTTAACATTGATAGATTTGCAGATAGCAAAAGAGAAATTGTTATTGTTACTGAAGGTGTTTTTGATGCAATATTAATTGATGGTATTGCAATACAAGGTAATAGTGTAGGTCCTGAACAAGCACATTTAATTGAAAAACTAGGTAAAAGAATTATTGTGTGCCCAGATAAAGATGAAGCAGGTATAGAACTAATGTTGCAGGCCGCTGAACTAGGGTGGGAAGTAAGTTTCCCGCCTTGGCATGTTGATTGTAAAGATGCCGCAGACGCTGTACAACGTTATGGTAGAATGGCAACTGTAAGCAGTATTATAAAACATGCAACAAACAATAAACTTAAAATAGAAGTAAAGGCAAAGATGATATGAAAATATATGTAAATGGTTGCAGTTTTAGTCATGGACATAAAGACTTTGTTATAAAAAATGGAAAGTCAGACATATCGCCAGATTGGGTGTGGCCAATGCTTTTAAAAAACAACTTTCAAGATGTTGTATCAGAAGCATACAGAGGTTCTAGCAATCATAGAATAATAAGGCGTAGTATGGAATATTTAGAAAATATAAATGATCCAGAAAATTGGACTGTTATTATACAATTTGCCAGTTTAGAAAGGCAAGAATATTATGATGAGGATTTACAATGTTGGATAGGACTTGTTGCAGACAGTCCTTGTATAGATGATATGTCCCCCAGAATAGGTAATGAATTTTTAGATGATAAAACGTCATACAAGGCTTTTAAAAGTAATTGTGGATTAGTAAATAATAATATTAGTATAATGACAGATCTAATATTACAAATTTTAGCATTTCAAAATTTTTGCAATACAAAAGGATTTAAAAATGTTTACTATACAGGTCAAAGCAAAACAACTTTGATTAGTCATTATTTACAGCACAAGACATGGTTAGATGAATTTATGAATTTAAAAAAACTTGCATGTAATATAGATACATCAAATTTTTTATTACCTGTATCACATATTGCTGTAGGACATGAGGAAGGTCCAGATGATGGCCATCCAAACGAAGTAGGACATCAGTTGTTCGCAAGATATATATTAAATGAGATAGAAAATTATGAGTGATTTACAAAATTACAACGAAGAAACACAAGAACTGTTTTTAAAGTTTTTGTTAAGTGATAATGATTTGTTTGCTAGATGCCAAAACATTGTGAAGCCTGAATATTTTAATATGAAATACAGGGCTGTGGTAAAATTATTTCAAAGTCATGCAACAGATTTTAATAGTATTCCTACGCCTGAGCAAGTAAGTGCGGCGTCTGGTATAGCATTAGAACCTATTCCAAATGTAACTGCAGACCATCATGAATGGTTTTTAAAAGAGTTTGAAGTATTTTGCAGACATAAAGCATTGGAAATGGCCATAATTGAAAGTACTGATTTATTAGAAAAGCAAGAGTATGGTATTGTTGAAAATAAAATTAAAGATGCAAGTCAGGTTGGACTTGTAAAGGATTTAGGATTAGATTACTTTGAAAATCCTAAAGAAAGATTACAATGGATAAAAGATCAATCTGGAGCAGTAAGTACAGGCTGGAAAGGAATAGATCACAAACTGTATGGCGGTATGAACAGAGGTGAAATGACAATTTTTGCTGGTGGTTCTGGTGCAGGTAAAAGTTTATTTTTACAAAACTTTGCAGTTAATTGGGCATTAGCAGGATTTAATGTTGTTTATATTAGTTTAGAGTTGAGTGAACAATTGATTAGTATGCGACTTGATAGCATGGTTAGTGGCTATGGCACAAAAGAGATAATGAAAAACATGGAAGATGTAGATTTAAAAGTGCGTATGAAATCCAAAGGTGCTGGTAGACTTAGAGTAAAAGCGATGCCTAATGGTGTTAATGTAAATGACATAAGAGTATTTTTAAGAGAATATGAAATATCTTGTGGTGAAAAGGTTGATTGTTTGCTGGTAGATTATTTGGATTTAATGATGCCTATTAGTGCAAAAGTAAGTGGCAGTGATTTGTTTATTAAAGACAAATATGTATCTGAAGAGTTGCGTAATTTAGCAGTAGAAAGAGACTTATTATTTGTTACTGCATCGCAGTTAAACAGAGGTGCTGTAGAGGAAATAGAGTTTGATCATCATCACATAGCAGGTGGTATTAGTAAAGTACAAACAGCAGATAATGTTGTGGGTATTTTTACAAGTAATGCTATGCGAGAAAAAGGCAGATATCAAATACAGTTTATGAAAACACGTTCTAGTAGTGGTGTAGGTACAAAAGTAGATTTAAGATTTGATCCTGATACATTAAGGATAGAAGACTTACAAGATGGCGATGAAGATGCAATGACAATGACTACAAGTAGTTTAGTTGATCAACTTAAACGCAATAACAGTATAAAAGCAGAAGAGCCTGAAGCACAAGATGTTATCTCAGGTGCAATGAATATGAGAGAGTTCTTTAAAAAGAATGATCAATAAAATGATAAATAGCATTATATATTTTTATTGGAGACATTGTGCGTAAAACACGAAGTATATTAGAAGAACTAAATCAAATATCTGTAGACAGAGACAGAGATCATGTTGTATCTAATAGAGGTGAGCATGTTATTGCAAGTGCAATCAGTTTATTGGAACAAATAGACAGTAATTATGATCCTGCTACTGCTAAAGATCTACAAAATAGATTAGTTAATAGTATAAAAAGCAGAGATGGTAAAAAGTTCTCCAGAGGTATTGGTAAAATAATCAAAGAAGCCCAAAAAGAGAACAAAAATGCTGATTGAAGAAGTAGTAGAACTTAAAGAGTGGAGTACATACGATCCATCTAAAGTCAAATCTGTAAAATATAATGGCGTAGACTATGACTGGAATGCAACCAGCAAAACTTTCACGAATAAAAACACAGGTCAAACTGTACCCAAAACAGATATATTATTTAAACGACTTATAGATGATACTGTAAACAAAGTTGCAATACCAAAAAGAGCAGGTATTGGAACAAAAATAGGTAAAGCACTTGGAATGACAGGTGTGGGACAAAGTGTCAGAGGCGGACAGCCTGGTGGTGTTGCCAAAAAAACTTTAGGTATGACTGGCTCAATTGTAGGTAGAGCGATGGACAATGTTGCAAACACAGTTGCTGGTGGTATTCAAAACTTTAGAAAAGGCCGTAAAGATCAACAGGATAAAAACAGACGTGATGCTGAAGCACCTGAAAATAACATTGATGCATTTAATTTTACACAACAAACAAGATTAAAAAAAGGTGATAAAGATCCAAGAGAATTTACCAGAGACCCCTCTCCTACACAATTAACAAAAGATAAAAGATTTAAAAATCCTAATTTTAATAAAACAGTTGGAGTAGATGCTGTCGCTTTAGATTGGGAAAGTGTACGTGATGGAAAAACTAAAACTGTACAACCTAAAAAACCTGCAACAGTAATAGCACCTAATAACTATATGATGGGAGTACCTAGTTTTCAGTTTACTCCTACTAATCCTCAAGACCAAAATAAAAATAATCCTGAAGACGATTATGAGAACTTGAAAAAAAGAGTACAAGCAGGTAACTTAACTTCAGATGAAGCAAACCAAATTGTACAAATTGCAAACGACGGAAGAATGCATCTTAATAAAGCATTTAGAATCTGGCAACAACAAAAAATTCAGCCTGATATAGACAAAGCAAGAAATCAAAAACAGCCAATTAGAACTAATGCCTAACCATTATGAGATATGCAGATTTATCAGAAAGTTTTTTAAGGCAAATAATACTTGAAGCAGAAGGTAAAAATACTCACCTTGAACATTTAGAGGATAATATTTTTAATAAAGGCTTTCAGGGAGCCAAAGATGCAGTAAACTATCTATACAGTTTACACGAAATGCTGGAAGGAAATACAAAAACACCAATAAGCATGACAACAAAATGGGACGGTGCACCAGCCGTTGTGGCAGGTAAAGATCCAGAAACAGGTAAATTTTTTGTAGGAACTAAAGGTGTATTTGCACAAAAGCCTAAAATAAATTTTACAGATAAGGATATAGAAGAAAATCATCCATCAGAAGGATTGCAAGAAAAATTAAAAACTGCATTGAGAAATTTAAGGAAACTTAATTGGAATACAGTTGCACAAGGTGATATGCTTTATAGTAAAAGCGATTTAGAAACAAAAACTATTAATGGAGAGGAAGTATTAATTTTTAAGCCTAATACAATAGTTTATGCAGTACCAACAGATAGTGATTTAGCAAAACAAATTAGCAGTTCTGATATGGGTATTGTTTGGCATACAGAGTATGTAGGTGGACCTACATTAGCAGATACCCAAGCAAAGTTTGGATTTAATAGCAGTGAACTAGGAAGTACTCCTAGTGTATGGCACAGAGACGCAATAATAAAAGATTTTAGTGGTACTGTTACATTTACACAAGAAGAAAGTGATAATGTAATGAGTGCTATTAGTGAAGCAGATAACTATTTAAAAAGTATTGATTCTGAAACATTTGGTTGGCTAGAAAAAGGAAACGATCTAATAGGTAAAGACTTTTTACAACAATTAAAGGCTCATGTAAATAATAACATCAGAGCAGGAGCATTTGACGAGCCTACGAAATTTGCACAAGGGTTTGTACAAAAGTATATAGATTTCATGCAAAAGAAAATAGACGGTTATAAGACAGAAAAGAAACAAGAAGAAATGACTGAAAAATTAGTACAGGGTGTTAAGTTTATTAAAGAACATGTTCCTGGTATTGTTGCTGTTTATGATTTGTATTTAAAACTTATTGAAGCAAAGATAAGGATAGTTAAAAAGTTAGAAACAATTAGACAGTTACCTACATTTAAAGAAACAGACAACGGTTATGAAGTGACAGGCGAAGAAGGATTTGTTGCTGTAGACAGAATGGGTAATGCATTAAAACTAGTAGATAGACTGGAGTTTAGCAGACTAAACTTTGGAACAGGAATACCAGGCAAATAAAATGGACTTTAAATTAATAGATAAAGAAATATCAGAAGCAAGGTTGTATAGAACTACATCAGGCTTCAATCAACTTACTGGTGAGTCTGTAGCAGAATTATTATATTTAAATACTCTAATAACTTTTTTAATGTATAAAGATGATAAACAACATGATTTTGCAAAGTCTTATGCAAAACAAAGCACACAATATGGAAAATATACACTATTTAGAAGTCATGCAACAGATTTATATTTGTTAGCATATTTGGTATCTAATCCTGACAGCAAAAGTATTAAACTAAGAAATAAACTCAGCAGTAAAAAACATTTAGATAGCCTTAAGTTTGATAAGAAAACACATTGGCAATTTATGTTTAAGTTAGCAAATGATAGAATAACAGATACTGTGGCAAGTCCATATCTGTTTAGATTGGAAAGCCAACTAAAGATTAAAAAATCCATGTACAAGCAATGGCGTAGATTAATAATGGATTGGGAAAATTTAAGATATATACAAAGGCAGAGCGTTACAACCAGAATAGTACAGGAGTTAAGACGTTTAGGCAGAGGCAGTGAGTTAATGACACCTATGACTAGTATGCTTAAATACAAAAAATACAGAGTAAGAGACAAGGTTACTAAAACAGATCCAATGAAGAGATTGGGTGGTACTGTGGCAGGAGCAGTTGCAGGTCGTTATGCGGGTAAAAAGATTGCACAAAAACTAAATAAGAATGTAGATAAATATAAGAAAGCAGGAACAGGACTTGGCGCAATAGCAGGTTATTGGGCAAGTGGAAGGCAAAGACAAAAATGAAAATAAACGACATATTAAGTGAAGCACCAGCAGTAGGATCAGGTCCTAGTGCCGCAATGGCACGAGGTTCAGAAGAAGTTAGAGCTGACTTAGAATTTGCTACACTTAAAAAGTTTAGTCCAAAATTTGCAAATGAATTTAAACAAAAGTTCCAATTATTAGGTAAATCCAGTGTTGATGCGGCTTATCAGGCGGCGGCTGAATCAAACCCTGCTTTTGGTTTGTCAGTTGCAGATGCAAAAGGAATAGCCAGTGCAGAACATGGCTCCGCAGATTATAATTCCAAGATGAATGCATTTATATCTGCTATGCCAGACAAATATAAAAGTGTTAAAAAACAATTTAGAAAAATAGATACACCAGCATTATCCAAAGCGGCGGCTGGCCAAAGAGGCTGGAGCGATGAAACACATGGCCATTTAAGAAAGGGTACACAAGACTTCTTAAAGAAAATGAAGGTGGCTGGGCAAGACAAAATGGCAGATATCAAAGGCGGTTGGGATATTGGTGCTAAATTAGGTACTTTCTTAAGCAAACCTGTTGGTGTTAGCAGAGTCAAACGTAATTAACGCCATTCACTAGAAAAAAATATTCCAAATCAGATAAATAATGGTAACGCATAGATTTCTATGCATAACAATTTAGGAGAAACCAAATGGCACAAACAAAAGGAAACGGAGCCGGTGTTGCTGAATTTGTAACAGGAAGTCTTATTTCAAGACACAACCTAGCGGCAATTTTAGTTGATACGGGTGCAGATTTAAGAACAGAAGATGATGCAACTGGTGAAGCAGTTGAAAAAGCATTACAAATGATTCAACCATTAATGTACGAAGTAACAGACGACAACAGTGGTAAAATTCATTGTATCGTTGACGGAAGTCAGTTAGATGCGGCATCTTTACAAATCCAACTAAGAGCAATTGGCACATCAGCAGTTAATAGTTATAACTTTGCAACAGCAACAGTAACTTTAGGTACTGGTATGGTAGTTAGTTAAGTTTAAACTTAATATAAAGAAGGGCATTTTACATGCCCTTTTTTTATGGAAAAATGATAAATAAAGTTAAAGCAGTAATTAATTACTGCAAAAATTTAGGAGAATTACAATGGCACAAACGGATAGAAGAGCAGTAGCGGCAGGTGAGTTTATTGGTAAAGATGTATTCCTTAAGAGTTTTACTCAACAATCAGGTAACATTTCACAGACTCAACTAGACGCACTAGTTAGCTCAGTAACAAATTTAAATCTAACAGTTTTAAAAATTGGTGATATCACTATAGGTGGTCAAGCAGTTGTTAGAATGATAGTAGAAGGTGCGGATAACCTAGCAAACGGTGACATAGCAGGTCACGTTATTGCAGACGTCACATTCTAAGTTAATTTAAACTTATTTAAAAATCCTCACTAGTTGGGGATTTTTTTTGGCTGAAAAAAAGATAAATACATGTAAGACTACTGCAATAAGCAGTAGAGTAACATAGGAGAATAACATGGCACAAACTAAAGTAAATCCTGTATATGTAAATGAAGAAAAGTTTTTTATAGGTTTAAAGCCAACATTTTTTGAAGTAACATTTGGAGCGGCCGTAAACGCAAAAACTGGACCTTCAAGTACAATACAAACAGTTATACATGCTATTTTAAATGAAAATCTTTCAATCCTAGGCATGAGTGCATTGTATGACACAAATCAAACAATAGCATTTATGGTTGACGGTGAGAAAGGTACTGACACATATGACGGATCAAACAGTGAAACCTTAGCGGCTCACTTAGAAGACGTTATTATAGCATTAGGCACAGTTGATGGAATCAACTTAGCAAGTGCTACATGTACAGCAAAAACATTTGCATTAGCATAAACTTATCTTAGTTGAAAAGACCACCCTAGGGTGGTTTTTTCTTGAGTACAATTTCTGACGATCATTTTAACAAAGTCGATAAATAGTAGATACAGACACAGAATATGGAGATATTATGGTAACAGGAGAAAGAAGTGGAGCAATGGGAAGTTCGGAAGTTGTTTCCGGCAATATAGAATTTTATACTTTGTTTACCACTATTAACATTACAAGCACAGGAGATTTTTCAGATAATACACAGAAAGACTTTGAAAGTGTAGTACAAGTGATAGGGTTAAGAGCACAACCAGTTGTTATGAATAATCCAGTTTCACTAAATGGAGTAGGAGCTCAGGTACTAGAAAATTATGGTGCACCAACACTAACAGGAGCAGGTTATATTTTTAAATTTGCTTTTGAAAGAGAAGGAGTCCATTCCATAGATACACTTAAAAATGAATTAAATGGAATAGTACTTAACGGTGGTACAATAGATACTACAAGTACAGTAAATATGGAATTTAGTAAACAAGATTTATTATAGAGTAAAACATGCCTAAAAAGAACGAACCAGAATTAACACCTAAGCCTTATGTAGAAAGTGGTAATATAGAAGCACATATAATTGCAGACATGCTTCGTATAGAATCAATATCATCAGAATTAAAAGAATTTAAAGAAGTTACAAAAGAAAGATTAAACAAACTAGAGAGTTGGATAATTGCTATTGTAGGATTAACCTTTACGACATTGGTTACTACAGTAGTTGGATTATTAATGAAAATGCTATGAGATTAGAAGAATTTACAGATGAGCCTATTATAGAAGCCAGAATGGTTTGGCGTAAAATGGGTAACACAGTAAAACGTGCTATCAGATGTACAAGTGGTAGACGCAAAGGTAGAGTAGTGAGTAATCCTAGTCAATGCAATAAGCCTATAGATTTTAGAAAACGTTTAACAATGAAGAAAACAAAAGCAAGATTGGGTGCAAGAATGTCTAGACGAGCACAAAGAACTAAACGTTTTAATATACAAAGCAAAAGAGTAAAAGCACTTAATAAGAGAAGATAATGAAGTTTAAAGATGTTAAAACTTTAGAACATTTATTAAAAGAGTATGGTGCATCTTCAGGTGGAGGTGCAGTAGGTGGTGGTGGACACGGTGCTAGTGCAAAAGCAAATAAGTCTAAAAAATCTATAGCAAGTGGACCAGATGTTAGTACTGCATCTCCAACTGTAACAGGACAACCTGCACAAAAACCTCAACAAGCAAAGCCAAGTACTAATCAAGTAAAAGCAAAAGATTTACAAGACGGCGATATGGTTGTCAGCAAAGATGGTAAAACGGCAGAAGTATATTCTAAAGTAGGGCAAGGAAACAATCCTAGTGCATTAATTACAAAAGACAAACAAGGCAATCTAGCAGAAATACCAAAAGACGAAACAGTAGATGCTATACAACCAAATAAACCAGGAGAGTTAGATACCATACCTGATGAAAAAGAAAGAACAAGTTTCAAAGATAGAATTAAGCAAGGAATGGCATTAGGAAATAAAATTGCTGGTGTAGATGAAGGTAAGTTAGGTAAACTTGCTAAAGGCAAAGGTAGAAAATTACAAATTAGAAAATTAAAAGGTAAAATTAAAAGACTTGCTAAATCAAAATTAAAAGAAGCAAATCCAAAATTATTTGAAATAAACTTTAACAGAAAAAGTGTAGCAAGAGAAGCCTTAGATACTCCAGTAAAATGTGGTTTTGAAGCAGAAACATTTTTCTATAATGTTGAAGGTGGCAATAGTTCTCATGTTGATGATATGAGTATCGGAGACATTGAGTACGAATACGGTGACTTACCAGATAGTGCATATGAAGATTATAGATCATGGTTATATGATAAAGGACAAGAAGATTATTTAGACGACCTAGTAGCAGATAAAATTCAGGAAGTTAAAGAAGATGAAGACTGGCTAGATGAGTTTATAGATAGTAGCTCAGGTCCAAGTTCAGAAGCAATAGAAAGATATAAAGACGATTTCCAAGACGCCGATCCCAAAGAATACGAAAACCGTGAAGAAGATGGTTGGACTTATATAAACTGGGTAAGAGAATATGTTGAAGAAGAATACGAAGATGAATACCATGAATGGTTAGATGGTGCGGTTAGAGAAGATTACAATTTAGATGATGAAGCCACAGAGGCCGCTGAACAAGACTACAGTATGGACGATTGGGTATATGACAACTATAGTTATATGAGTGATTTCCTAAATGATTATGGTTATGAATATAGTGATGGAGGCGGAGATGTTGAACAAGTTGCCTCAGAATTACATACTTGGGCTGAGAACAACAGTAAATTTACGGACTTTCCGGAATCAGGGGATTACGGTGATACTTATACCACAACTGCTTGGGCTGTGGAAAAAGATAGCAGTATCGAACCTGATGAAGGTACTGGTGCAGAACTTATATCACCGGTATTTGATAGTCCCAGAAAAATGCTTTCTGAAATGAAAAGTTTATTTGACTGGAGTGAAGAAAACTTTGGAACAAATAATTCAACAGGACTTCACGTTACTATGAGTTGGAACGGTGAACCAGATGCACCTGTGGATGAGAACGGTAGAAGGGAAGGCCAAGAACTTAACAAATTAAAAATGGCATTACTGTTAGGTGACCCGTACTTACTAGCAGAATTTGGTAGACTTAGAAACAGTTATACAAAAAGCCAATATAATAATATATTAAAATATGCCGAAGGTATGAAACGTGGAGATGCTAACAGTTTGGAAGAGTTTGAAAAAATGTTATCAAAAGGAATAGATACAGGTAAATTTAATACTATCCACTTTAAGGATGATAAGGACAGAGACTCAAATAATAAACTTATAGAGTTTAGAATAGCCGGTGGTGCAGATTACAATGAAATGTATGAAAAAGTTGTAAAAGCAGTTGTGCGATATGCTACTGTGATGAAAGCAGGATATGATAAAAATGCATACAGAGATGATTATGTTAATGCAGTATTTAGGTTATTGCGTAAATCACAGGAAATAGATCCTAAAAAATTAAAAGATTTAGAAGTTGTTAATCATCCTATAATAGATTCAGCAAAAGAAATAGTTGGTAAAAAGGATTACTTTGATGTTGTAAGGTATTTAAGTAATAGTGTGGAATACTATAACGAGTATAAAAACTTATCTGATCCAGATGCAGATAAAAAATGGAAACAAAGTATAAAAGATTATAAAAAAGGCACTGGCAGAGATCCAAGTTGGGTGGGCGAAGCAGAAGAAGGCGAATCAATAACTGGTTACATAGAGCCAAGTAGCATGCCACCAAGTAAGAGGGCAGAAGGCAGATTCCAAAAATCACAAGAGAGTTTTATTAATGCTGTTGTAATTTTGTCTAGAGATATAGCAGATGGTATTACTAGAGGCTCTGTAAGAGCTAAAGACATTAGTATATTTAGAGATTATTCCAAACAATTAGAATTAGACGATAAAAAATTACAAGGATTGGCCTTAAGGCAATTAAACGACCAAAACTACAACGGTACAGATAAAGAAAATATAGCAAGACTTAAAAAAGGAATAGATACTTTATTTAAAAGGGATATAATACAAGAGCCAGGATTTATGTCCCATCAGGATGTAGATGTAATATTAAAACAATTATGGCAATTCTTCCAAACAGATGATAGTGATGATTATCATAAAAGAGTTGAATTAGCAGATTTGCTAATAGGTGCAAATCCAAATATGGCAGGTCTTGGAAACAATAAAGATGATGATGAAAAGCATGGCCTAGTAATGGATTTTTTACAAGAAATTTCTCATACAAGACAATTAAATACTTTTGTTGCTAAACTCAGAGGATCAGGTTACGGTAATTATATTACACCAATTGAATCTGGTAAAATGACAAATCAAGATGAAGTAGAAAGTCTTAAGAAATTTTTAGAGCCTTATGGAGGATATGATCATCCTACAAGTAAGGATCATCATATAAACATCAAAAGTGATGACAAGTATGAAGATGTAGCAAAAAGTTCTCTAATACAAAAATGTAGAACTAGATTAGACTATATAAAAGATCTACAAAACAGTGAACCAGAAAAGTATCAAAAAATTAAAACTAAACTAATAAAAATAGGTGAGACTCTTGTAGATACTATAGTTGCACCTGAAGATGGAGAAGGCATAGAAGGTGCTGATATTACTGATAAAGATGGAACAAATATAAGTGGATTTATAAAAGATCAATATAATAGGCAAGATAGTTGGTGTCTTAATTTACATCGTAGGGATTGGAATAATACAAAGGATTTTCTAGCCAAATCAGGAGATAAAGACGACGACACATATAATTTTACTTCAGCATATGACGATTATGTTGTAAGAAATCCATTTAGTATGGTTTTAGATTATTATAAAAGTAAAAGTGACTTCGCTAATATACATAAAAATTCAGAAGTTAAAAAGATTGTTAAAAATAACTTTGCAGGCTTTAAAAAGTTTTTTAATGAGTTTGATAAAATATTTACATCAGAAGGATTTACAGATCTTAAAGCAGAGATATCAGATAAAGACAGATACGATAAACGTAACAAAGACTTTGAAAAAAATGTTAGAGATAATGCTAAAGCCAAGTTAAATATTCCTAGTCATAGTTTTATATATTTCGATAAAGATTTTTGGGAAACACTCACAGACAATAGTTATGCTGACAGAGGGCCATGGCTAGATAATAATTTAGATCATTTTGGAGATGACCTTAACAAAGAAGGTAAAATTTATGTTATACCTTCAGCACATTGGTCACAGGCCGACGATGCATTTAATGGTTTGGATCTTATAAAGAATTTTGAAAATGCTAAAAATTATTTTCATACATGGCGTAGAATAGGATATAATAAAATACTCAGCAAGTTCATGGCCAAATATAATGTATCTTTTGAAAATCTTACAGATAGACAAGGTAAGTATATGTCTCAACCTGATAATATGGAATCAACTTTAAGTGATTTTGCTATTGAGGTTACACATAAAGGTGATAGCAGATCCGGTGCGCCTGGGCAAGAAGATTTAGTTCCAACAGAAGATTTAGAAAATCCAAACAGTGGTGAGCCAATTAATAGAGGTTCTGCAATGATGTGGGATCAGAGTACAGACGATGCAGAGAAAAAACGTTTTGATGCATTTGATTGGGGATTGTATCCAACAAAAATGAAAGATGTTGTTGCTAAAGAAATGGAAAACGAATCTAGTTTCCAACTGGCATTACAAAATGTACTACAGAAAGTTCTTGATAATAAAGTAGATATAGATCAAAATGATTTAGGCTTGCCTGATGAAAAAATTATGTATGCGGCTGGTGTAGATGGTAGCGAGTTAGAAGGTAAAGCATCAAATACTATATCACAGAAAGCAAATTGGACTAACCTAGCAGATTATTTAAAATTAGAACGTGGTGTAAATGATCAGGGTGTAAACTTACTTAAAAAAGTACACAGTCAGTATGACAGTGACGGCCAAAAATATAGAACAAAAGACGATAATATTACTGTGGGAATGGAAAGATGGCTATTGGCTGTAAAAGATGCTATTAAATATATAGAAACAAATTATAAAGTTAGTGGCGGTAACTATTTTAGAGATGGCGATGATGTAAGTGATGTACATAGTTCAACAACAGACCACGAAAGCGGAGTTGCAATAGAAGATTACGATGAAATGCGTAGTAAATATTTTAATTTTAATGCTATGATGATGAATGGTATGCAAAATTATTTAGTACAAACAGATGTAAACAGACTGGTAGGATTCCTTAAAAATCCAGACAATGATGAAGAATTTAAAAAGGATGTTTTACAAAGCATGATGAGAGAAAGAGAATTAGGAATGGAACCAAATGACTTCCAAGGTGCATTAGCCAGGGGTAGAATGTATTCTCAACGTCAAAGAGAAAGTGTGTTTAATAGATTTGAAAATTTGCCTTTAGAGGAACAATTAACAATTATATCTAAATCTAAAGTATTAGAAAATTTAAGTAAAAAAAGCGAAGGTCCATCTAGTGATGCTTTGCCAGACAATAGTATTCCTTATCTGCTTAATAAACTACTTGCTGAGCCTATGAAGGCAGGAGATCTTAGAAAGCAAATGGATGCATATTGGGCCTTACCAGTACCTCAAATGCTATCAGATTTTAGAGCCGTAAGAGCACAAGGCGGCAAAGAAGCAGATTGCAGAAATATTTTGAAGCAGTATATTAATTCACAACTAGATCCACAAATTAAAAAGCATGTAAAACTTGTAGAAAATAAAGATGATGTAATTGATAGAATAAAAGGACTACCAGATGAAGATAAGCAAACAGACAAAGTAGTTCAATATATAGAACAATTATTAGATGATATGGGAGTAGGTGGTAGATTAGCCAGTTTGACATCTAATTTAGAAGATATAGATGACGAGGAAGTTAAAAAATCTAATGTAAAACTTGCTAAAATAATTTCAAGTATAGAAATGACACCATTAGAAAGAGCACAACTGTTTGCAAGTTGGAAACAAGATAAATTAATAGATGTTAAAAAATTACTTTCAGGTAATGGGCAAACATTTAGTGAAGTATTTAAAGGGTATGGAGACGAAATTTATATGACAGAACTTATAGACGATTTAGCGGATGTAGATTCATATGGTATAGGTGCAGGAGAGTTTTTACTTGCAGTATTAAGTCAGAAAATAAAAGGTATTGGTTCAACAGGCGGTTCAGGAGATTTACTAATAGATGGTAGAAATGTAGAAGTAAAAACAAAAACAAGCCGAAATGCTCGTTTTAAAGACTGGCATGTACAACCTGACCAAACATGGGCAAGTAAAGTAGAAAAATTTAAACAAGACTTTGCAGACATAGATGAGGTTTCAGGTGCGGCAACAACAGGAATGAACTCTACGCAATTAAGTGCTATGTTAAAAAATCCTGTATTGCAACAAAATCCTGAAAGGAAGAAACAAGCATTATTAAGTATTATGGCTATATTTAAAGCAACTAATACTAACTTATCGTCAGCACAATATAAAGAATTAGTAAATTTATTAGATGCAGGAGATGACTCAGCATTTAAACAAAAATATGGTGCATATAATATACTTAACTATTTAAATATTAAACGTAGTGATGGGGAATTAGAGGGTATATTATTCATGAATAAGAAAACTAAAACAGTTCATTATGTTAAAGATTTAAATGACATACAAAATTTAGCATTAGAGGTAGGAACAATTTATCCTATTAGTACAAATAGTATATATCCTTATCCTCAAATAGGAGTCAAATAATGCATATTAGAGAAGTTTTCGATAACATGGACAGAAATACAAAATTAATGAGAGACCTTGAACAACAGGAAATCGATAAGAAAAATTTAAAAACACCAGAAGAGATTAAAAAATATATTATAGGCCTCAAACTTGCAGGTTTAGTTCAATACAAAGAAGATATTATTACATTATTTAAATATTTTGGATTACCAATCAAATTGAATGCAGAAGCCGGTGGCGGTGGCGGTGGCGGTGCCGGAGGTGGTGCTGGTGGCGGTGCTGGTGGCTCAGGAGGAGCCGGTGCTGGTGCAGGAGCAAGTTCAGGCGGTGACGGTGGTTCAGCAAGTTCAAGTGGAGACAGCGGGTCTGCAGATGGTGGTAGTTCAGGAGATAGTTCTACTTCATCATCCGCTGATTCCACACCTACACCTGTAAGCAGAGGGTATGCATTTTTAGGAAGTATGTCGCCTTACAAAAAGAAAAAGAAGAAAAAGAAAAAAAGTAAGAAAAACTTTGATTTCGGTAAAGGCGTCTACTAAAAATGAAATTATTTGAACTGGAAGACAGACCTGAATTGGATAAAGTGTTTCCCAGAAGCATAATGCCACAAGTCAGAAAAAATAACCTTGAAGATTCTGGTTATGAGTTTGAAAAGAAAAAAATAAAATTAAGTAAAATTAAACCTGTACAAGATCAAAGAGTACAGGGTATGCATGATAGAGCATTAAAAGGATTTCAAGACGGCAGTATTAGGCCTATAATTATAGACAAACATAATTATATTGTTAATGGGCATCACAGATACGATGTTGCCAGAAGTTTAGATTTAGATAAAGTAAAAGTTCTTAAAGTAGATGCAACAATAGAAGAACTAATAGATCATTATAGTGATAAAACTAGTGATGCTCCCACAATAGAACAACAACTTAAATCAAAGTTACAGCAAAAACTTAAAGAAATTCATAGTGCTAAACCATATGATAATATGGACGACAATGGATTAATAAAATTTAGATATGAAGATGCAACATCTGATCCACAGCCATTTGGAGAAGATGCACATTTAAAATTAGCACCTATACCAGGAATATCCAGAAATGAAGTATATGATAATGGAGTTTCTAGACATATATTCCTTATGAATAATAAAGAACCTATATTTTTACTTACTATAAAAAAACAATTGGACGGTTGGGTTACAACAAATGTAGTTACTCACAGTAATTACAGAGGAAAAGGATTTGCTGTGCCTGTTTACTTAGCAGTTAGTAAAGCATATGGAGAACCACTTTATAGTTTTGGAACACAGAGTCCTGGAGGACATAAAATTTGGCAAAATCTTGCAAAACAACATCCAAAAAGAGTAACTGGATATGATACAGTATCTAAACAAGAGGTTCCATTCGCTGATGTTTTTGATGGAAAGGTAGCCACTAGAGCAAAACTACTACCAGAAAGTATTCAACGAAGAGATTGCTATGAGGCGGCAGTAAAACAAATGTTAGAGTATGCTAAAGAAAATCCTGCTATGGTAAACTCATTAAGCCTTGTTCATGGATATGTAACCGGCCAAGCCAGTTATGTAAAAGACCAACGTTATGGACACGGTTGGTTAGAAATAGGCGATGTAGTACAAGATTGTACTAATAATGCTGTAATGAGGAAAGAACAATATTATAAATTAGGAAATATCAATCCTGATGAATTAAAAAAATATTCGTATAAAGATGTTTTACAAAAAATATCTACTACTAAACATTATGGGCCTTGGGATTTAGAAAAAACAGAATTTGAAAAAGGCATTGAAGAAGATGTTGTGGGTATGAATCCAAGTGCCAAGAAGCCTTACTTTTCACCACAAGAAGCAGACAGAGCCAATAATGAATGGGTAAACCAAGCACAGGTAGATCAAGGAGACGGTGTTATAATAAAAGCCACAGACGGCAAACAATATCGTATAATGACCAGTTATGGCAATCAACATTTTGAGGATGGTGAAGTTTACTTAGATGGCATTACTGATGCTGGATTTATAGACCCAGAAGGCTACCCGGATGCCGCAGAACTGTTATACTATCATAGTGCTACAGGACATTATCCTGATGATGAGGAATATGAAGTACAAGAAAACTTTAAAGACGGTAAAAAGAAAGGTAAAAGTCGTCCAGGCAGAGTAAAGAAAGCAGGTGCCAGTTGCAATGGCTCAGTTACAAGTCTACGCAAAAAAGCAAAAAACAGCAGTGGTGAGAAGTCCAAAATGTATCACTGGTGTGCCAACATGAAGGCTGGCAGAAAGAAAAAATAACTAAATAATTGCATGTCCAAATACGGTAAAAAACCACTTTCATCTACACAACAACGATTAAAAGATTATCAATTAGGAATTTATCATAATGCAAATGCCAAATGGGCAAACGAACTAAGAGTATTAGGTAAAAATCCACAAGACGATAACAAATACGATATTGATTTAGACTTAATGAAGGAAACAATCATTAAAGATTGTGCAAACTATCTTCCTTTAGAAGACCATGGCGGAAAAGAATTGCAGAATAGTGATTACTCAGTATCTTGCCAATGGTATCCAAGTGATACAAAACATCTTTTTGAAAGTAATATGGCAGATCCAACTACAAAATCACTTATGAATAAAATAGGGTGGTGCGACGAAAATAATAATCCAACACAGGTAATTTATAATTTAGATAAAAATGGTTTTAGGTGTAAAGATTTTAAGCAGGAGAGAGGGAAAGGAATATTATTTTTAGGATGTAGTCATACATTTGGAGTAGGTTTAAATCAACAAGATACATTTGCTTTTAAAGTAGCAAACCACTTTGACAAGGAATGTTTTAATTATGGTATGCCAGGAAAAGGATTAGATACTGCGGCTTTATATACATCTTTATATTTGCAAGATGACATTGATGTAGGCTACATAGATGCAGTTGTAGTTTACTGCCCGCCACCAGGAAGGGTTAGTTATTTTAGTTATAATACTGAATATGATATGGGTAGAGGGTACAATGAATTGGAGTTTCTCCAACTTCAAAATGATTATTTATTGCTAACTGACTATTATGATGACTCATATCTAGATAATGTACCATATGATGAAATGGCAGATATTGAAGAATTGTTTAATCTTAAAAATGCAAAAAGTAAATACGAAGTAAAAAAATTTTTAAAAGCAGGATTAGATCAACATGTTTATAAACATAGATCTGCTATGTGGGAACATTTTATGTTTACAAAAGAAAATAATTTTTACCGAGGACTACTTGCAGTAAACAGTATTAAAAGTTTTTGCTTGGAGAATAATATTCCATTAGTATTAACAGAAGGGTCACCAACGATTTCTACTAAACATGATTGGGCAAGGGACTTAGGACACTTTGGACCACAAACCCATAACAATATAGCACAAGAAATTATTTCTAAGTTAGAGATATATCTAGATAAATAGTATTATGCTTATTAAGGACATAATTAACGAAACAACCAGTAGTGGCGGTATAGCCAGTGTGGCAGTACCAATGAATAGTGATATTATAAAACGACCTGGTCCCGTAGTTAAAAAGAAAAAGAAGAAAACAACAGAAGATCAAGTTCCATATTTGCAGAGACCCAACTCACCATATGAATTAGGAAAGCAAGAATACCTACGTAAGAATCCAGGCAAAACAGAAGAAGATTTCAAAGAGTTATTGCCCAATCAACAAAACAAATACTTGGACAAGTATGTTGAAGGAAAATCTCCACACAAAAAAGGCACCAAAAAATATAAAAAACACATGGCGGCCATGCACGCCGGTTAATATGAGAGCAGTCAAAGACAAAAACAAATATCTTAATTTAATCAGTAGTACTGAGGCAAGACTGTTCAATAAAGTTGATTTATCGGGCTTTGTTAGTGTAAATAGTTTAGACGAAAGAGAACAATATATTGCAGAAGAACTTTATAAAAAAGACGTACTGCAAAAAATACAGAAAGGTGAACAAGTTGGTTACAAAATCTACCCGCAAAAGGAAAAACTATAATAAAAAATTTCTTGCGAAGAGGTTAGACGGTCTAGCAAAAAAAGTTGCTAAACGCAACGTATATGTAATAGAAAAAACCGATCCAGGTTATAATATTATTAATTATTTAGACAAGTCTGTTTTTATAGAAAATGTTCCTTTTTTAAATTTAGCACAAAGAGCCTGCAAAAGTTTTAACAAATCTAAAGAAGAAGTTAATCCAATGCACATGCAAAGACATATAGACAAGTACTTTAAACACTATATGGACTTACAATTCTATAAACATACTATACAAACCAGTGAAGACAAAGTAAAAGTTTTTACAGCAGGTGTTAGAATGCAAGATAGTTTAGATATGATCAAAGAAGCCAAGGTACATCTAGCAACTTTTTAGACCAAAAATTACATTTAAATGATAAATAAGAAGTATATTACATATACTTTAGGAAGAAACTATGTTTATTAGAGATTTTAATCAGCAAGGACAAAATAAAATAACAAAAATTAACAAACTGTTAAGCGAAGAGTTTGGCATGAGTATCAAGTCATCTTATCCTAAAAAGGAAAAGTTACAGACTATACTCGAGATGTCAGATAAGGCTATAATTAAATTGAAAGATACTACAAAAAACTTTCAGTTAGAGCCTGAATATGCAAAATATCTTGGTATTAAAGATGTTATGAAAACTATGATTAGTGAAGGCATGTATGCTGAATCACCAGCATACGTGGAAATGAAAGAAAAACTTTGTGCAGAAGTTCAAAACTTAATGGATTCAGGTTGTACTGAATCTGAAGCAGTAAGCCAATGCATGAACACATTCAGAAAAAATCCTAATTACTGCCACGATGATGAACACATACTTCCTATTGTTATGATGGCGGCTAAAGATTACATGGAAGGTGGTTGTGGTACACATGAATCACTAGAAGAGATTGCAACAGAAGGTCCAGATTCAGAATTAAACGAAAAACTTTTAAGTGAACTTGCTAAAGAGATAGGTATAGAATTATCAAATCATGACAGTATGAGTGCAATAGAAGAAAAACTTAATATGTTTGCAGAAGTTACAGGCAAGAGCAGAGATTCAGTTGTTGGATTTTTGAATGGACTTGAAGAAGATGCAGTAGTACAAGGTATTAAGTTCTTTGGTGCTAAAGTTAGAGAATCAAATGCATTTGTAGATGCTAGAAGAGAAGCAATTAAAAATGACGAAGATGAGTTTACAGTAGGTGGAAAAACTTACAAAGTTACAGGCGATACATCAGACGAAAAGAAAAACGAAAGTATGTTTGACAGTATTATAGACGAAATGCTTTCAGAAGAAGTTGAGTCAGTTGAAGAAGCAGAAGTTGTAATGGCTGTTAGAGCATTAGCAGACGATATTCAAGATCATGTAGAAAGACTAGGCAGAATGGTAAACGAAGATTTACCTGCAATAGCAGACCAAATGGTAAATGAATTTGGTGCTGATAAGGCCGCTTCATTTAAAAGCGAAGCAGAGGGTGTTTTATCAGGAGCATTAGAAAGTGCCAAACAGGCAAAAGATGGTGTTAATGGTCTAGTTGGAAGTATTACTGGTGAAGATATGGGTCTAGGCGGAGACGACATGGGTAGCATAGAAGATCCATTAGGTGCAGACAGTCCAATAGATGACATGGAAGAATTACCAGCAGAACCTGAAATGGATGTAAACGAACCAGCGGCGGCAGGACCAGAAGAAGAGCCACTAGGTAGAGCACCTGTAGAGGTGTAAAAATGCTCATTAATGAGGTTATAGCAGTACAGGAAAAAGATCAGGATTTTGCGGCAGGGTTGTTAGCAAAAGTACAAGATATCCTTACAGTTGCTATGTCCAGAGATATTAAAAAAATATCTACAAAAAAATTCCTTAAAATTTTAGACGTAAATGGTTATACAGATTTAACTATGGACCAACTAAAGTTAGCAGTCAATACATCTGGATTTGCTAACAGTATAGATGATGAAACTATTGTACCTAAAGATGAGTTAGGTGCAGATATAGATACTGATGTTGAAGATCCATCAGTAGATGTAGGGGCAATGGCAGGTGATCAGGCCCTAGCAGATATTAAGGCGGAACTATAATGGCTAATATTTTTGTAAATGCCACACAGGCAAGAGCGGATAGCAGGAATAACGTAGTTATTCATGGTGAAATTAAAACTATCGAATCAGAGGTCTTCTCTAATATAGATTCAGGCATACTATATGCAAATATAGTATCCAGTTCAACTATGACAAACAGTAATGTCTATTACTATGTTTGGAATGGTACAACAACAGATCCCACAAAACTAGATCAAATAAATTATGTTAAAAAATACTTCACAGACTTAGGTTATGGAGTAAACATAAAAACAAATACTAGTTCAAATAATACTATTACTTGGAACGTTTCCTGGTAAATAGTATTAACAAATAACTTAAAACAATTTTAATGCTAAAAAACAAATTCGAATACCCTGCTCTGCGAAGAGAAACCCAAGCAAATGGAAAAAGACAATACGTTGGTGACGACAGTATTCCTGTTCCTAGTGTAACTACAGTACTAAGCGAAACCGGAGATAAAACAGCTCTACTTAACTGGCGTAAACGTGTAGGTGACGCAGAAGCAAATCGTATAAGTCAGGAGGCGGCAGGTTTAGGTACTAAAGTACACAATGCAATAGAAAAATATGTATTAAGTGAAGAGTACGAAATAAAAGGTAATAATCATATAAGCATAATGGCTAAAAATATGCTACAAGAAATGATAGACCAAGGCCTAAGTAAAGTGGACGAATTATGGGGTGTTGAAGTAGGTTTAATTGCCGCAGGATTATATGCAGGTACATCAGATGCTATTGGCATATACGAAGGCGAAGATGCTATTATAGATTTTAAAACAGCCAAGAAGATTAAAAAACGTGAGTGGATAGAAGATTACTTTATGCAAGGTTGTGCTTATGCATTAGCACATAACGAAATGATGGGAACGGAAATTAGTAAAGTTGTAATACTAATGGTAGACCGAGAAGGCAAGTTTGCAGAGTTCTCTATTAAAGATCAAGAATTTGAGGAATATTGCGATAAATGGTCAAATAGACTAGCAGATTATTATTCCAAAATTAAATAAAGGCCAAAAAATGATAAATACTACTTAATAGGAGACGTATTTAATGGCAACAAGTAACAATACAGTAGTAGTATCAAGAATACAAAACCGTAGAGGTTTAAAGCAAGACCTACCTCAGCCACTTCGTTCTGGTGAAATTGGTTTATCAACCGATAGCAGACAAGTTTTTATTGGTGGTGGTGAAATTGACTCTACAGAAAATAAAGTATTGATATTTGAAAATACTGATAACGCAAGACAAATTGTGGACAGTATTGCCAAAAATCAAATTATAAGTTTTACAGTACCACATAGACGTTATAACACCAGTTTAGATGGATTAAATGGAACAGCAAAAGCCTTTACATATACTGGTGGTTCAGATGTTAGTGACACAAACAGTTCAAGAGATGTATTTAGAAGTTCAGTAGGAGCAGGAAATCTTGTTAGTATAGAAACAGGTTCGGCTTTTGATGCCGACGATTTAAGTGTAGTAAAAAACGGTATAGCACTTATAGGAAACAATATAGCAAGTATTGGTAACTTAACTACTGAGGACTATATTTTCTCATCAGGTACAAGTTTAGGTAATGATCATACTATAACTTTTAAATCTATTCCATTAACAAGTGATGATATAGGTATTACTTACTATGGTAATTCCGCAATTAGCAGAGTATTAAGTGGTGCACCAAGTGGTGATGCTAATATTAAACCAGGATATAGTGCATTAACAAATTTTTATGCTAGAGATAGTGTACCTACATTTTTGCAAATACCTGAAGACTTAATTATTGTTAATTCGACTACAGGTTCAGGATATATAGGATTTCAGCATAAACATATAGCAGTTACGGCCCTAAGTACTTCAGATGTAAGTACTTTAACGTTTACAAATTTCTTAGTAAGTAAAGATAGCGAATTAATTGATAATATAACATTTGCAGAATCTTCAGATACGTTTACAGTACCTTATGCTCATGCAAATCAAAAGTATGTTCCAACTTCAACAGCAAATAATTTTAACCGTGTTCATATATCAAATTGTAGTGTTTCAGCAGTAAACGGTGTTCACAATATTACTGCCGCAAATGCCACACATTTCCAGTTTGCAATTAGTGGATATAGTGGTGCTACAAGTGGTACACTAGCTCACACAAGAGTTTTACAGTATGATATATCTGGTGCACCTAGTAGTGGCGATATTACTACTTCTTTAAATACTATTTCAGGAATTATTAATAATAGAGGAAACATTACAACAGGTTCTAACGTAACGCAATCATGGGGTAGTTTAAATGTTACACCAGAGTTTGATTCAGCAACAGGTAGTGCATTAGCATCAAAGCAAGTGTATTTTACTCATAAGTCTACTCAAAATAGTAACCCAGCAGACTTTACATTACACGAAAGTGGTAGCACATTAACAAATTTAAAACTTACACCACAAAATTATAATAGATCAACTAATACTATAAGAGCTCAATTAGAGCAGTTTTTAGTAGAAGCAATGGAAAATGTAAACCTTAATGTATTTAATAATATTCAAGTAAATCAAAGATATAAGGCTAATTCTACTTTAGATGCAAAAATTAATTCATATAATTTAAATACAAATACAGAAGGCACAGAAATTACATTTGATACTAATGAAGAAGCCAGAAACTTCTCAACATTAGTAAACAACTTATATTTTGAATACAGTATTTACAATACTCCAGGTGCAGGTGGTTTAGGAAGTTTAACAGTCAATTCACGTGGACTTACTAACATAAAAAATAATATACAATTACAAACTGCCGAGGGTGCCTCAAGTGGATTACCTGATGTAGGATATGACTCAACAGAAACAGCAAGTGTACCAGCAGAAGCAAATACTAACATTAAAACATTTGATATGACTGCTTTTGATACTTTCGTAATAGATTACAGTTTAGACTTTAGAAATGGTGCAGACTTATACAGAAAAGTTGGATTACTTCAATTGTCCAGTTATGATTATGGATCAGGAAATCCTGCAGATGTAGTCATACAGGATTATGGTACTGACAAAGCACTTGGTAGTGTAACAGGAAATGTACAGTTCACAGCAAATGTGGCTAGTAGTGTATTAACTCTCACAGCAATAAGTAGTGTAAACCAATCTTGTGCCATGAAATACATTGTTAGAAAATGGAACGCACCTTCAACATAATGATTGATGTTCCTAAAAACGCATAGTCCCACAGAAAGATTAAGAATTTGGAGAGAGATAAGACAAAAAGATTATCTGTCTGCAGAAGACCTTGTAAAAGAATTTTCAGATATTAAAATACTTTCACGTTACTTAGATTACTATACTCCTAAAAGTTGGCCTGATCCTTTTGAAATTGTTAGCGAAGGATATTTTTGTCAAACAGGCGTAACAATATTACTAACTGCTACACTAATAAATAAAAATTTCATTACTAGCGACGAGTTATGCTTTCCAGTGATAAGTAATAACATAAACGGAGACTCTGGAATAGTTCTTTTAGATGATAACAACGTTTATAATTTTACTTCAGGTAAGATTGAAAGTTGGGAGTTTGTACAGGATAATGCAACTGTATTTCAAACCCACAGATTAGATAAAAAGAAACTTTCATATTGACTTTTGTACAGTTATATAGTAGAATAATTCTGCGATAAATATTACTTTACAATACAGAAATTAGGGATAATACACACATGCAAGTTAAAAAACGAGACGGCACACTAGAAGATTTAAACATAGACAAGTTACACAAAGTAGTTATGTATGCATGTGAAGACATCTCAGGTGTTAGTGCATCAGAAGTAGAGATAAACTCCAAAATTCAGTTCTTTGAATCAATAGCAACAGAAGATATTCAAGAGACACTTATTAAAAGTGCCGCAGATTTAATCACTGAAGAAGCACCAAACTATCAATATGTAGCAGGTAGACTTATTAACTATCATTTGCGTAAAATGGTATATGGTGAATTTGAGCCTCCTTGCTTATGTGATATAATACAAAAAAATATTGATCTAGGTTTTTATGATTCTGAGTTTACTGATTTATATACAAAAGAAGAAATAAATCAATTACAAGAATATATAGATCATAACAGAGATGAAGTTTTAACCTATGCGGCTATGGAACAATTCCGTGGTAAGTATCTAGTACAAAACAGAGCAAGTGGTGAAATATTTGAAACACCACAAGTAGCATACATGATGATTGCGGCCACATTGTTTAGTAACTATCCAATAGAAAACAGAATGAGCTATGTAAAAGCCTATTATGATGCTATTAGCACATTTAAAATTTCCTTGCCTACGCCAGTTATGGCAGGTGTTAGGACGCCACAAAGACAATTTAGTTCATGTGTACTAATTGAAACAGATGACAGTTTAGATAGCATTAATGCAACAAGTAGCAGTATTGTAAAGTATGTAAGTCAGAAAGCAGGTATCGGCATTGGTGCTGGTAGTATTAGAGCCGTAGGCTCCAAAATTAGGAGTGGAGATGCAACTCATACAGGAGTTATTCCATTCTATAAAATGTTTCAGTCAGCAGTTAAGAGTTGTAGCCAAGGTGGAGTAAGAGGCGGAGCCGCTACATTATACTACCCTATTTGGCATTTGGAAGTTGAGGACTTATTAGTATTAAAGAACAATAAGGGCACAGAGGACAACAGAGTGCGTCACATGGACTATGGTGTACAGTTTAATAAACTAATGTATGAAAGATTAATTACTGGCGGTAATATTACTTTGTTTAGTCCACAAGATGTGCCAGGATTATATGACTGCTTCTTTAATGATCAAGACAAATTTAAAGAGTTATACGAAAAAGCAGAACGTATGACAAGTATTAGAAAAAAATCTATACCAGCATTAGAACTGTTTAGTAATTTTGTTACAGAAAGAAAAGACACAGGTAGAATATACTTAATGAATGTTGATCATGCAAATGATCATGGTGCATTTATATCTGATATAGCACCTGTAAAACAAAGTAATCTTTGCTGTGAAATAGATTTACCCACAAAGCCCTTAACAGACATTAACGATCCTGAAGGCGAAATAAGTTTATGTACATTAAGTGCTGTAAATTGGGGTGTTGTAAAAGATACAACAGAAATACAAAAAGTATGTAATTTGGCAGTAAGAGGATTAGATGAGTTACTAGATTATCAAGAGTATCCTGTTTTAGCGGCACAATATAGCACTATGAACAGACGCCCACTAGGAGTTGGTATAATTAATTTCGCATATTGGTTAGCAAAAAATGATACCACTTATCAGGAGCCTAACTTAGATTTAGTAGATGAATGGGCAGAAGCCTGGAGTTATGGTCTTATAAAAGCAAGTGCCGACTTGGCAGTAGAGAAAGGTGCATGTCCTAAAAATATGGAAACAAAATATGGGCACGGTATTACTCCTAACCAAACATATAAAGAAGATGTAGATGATTTAGTAAAGCATAAAGAAAGGCAAGATTGGAAAGGATTAAGAAAACAATTAAAAGAAACAGGAATCAGAAATAGTACACTAATGGCATTAATGCCTGCAGAAACATCTGCACAAATTAGTAATAGTACAAATGGTATTGAACCTCCACGAAGTTATGTAAGTATCAAGCAAAGTAAACATGGAGTATTAAAGCAGGTAGTACCAGGATATCCTTATTATAAAAACAAATATGATTTATTATGGGAACAGAAGTCTCCACAGGGTTACTTAAAAATTATGGCAGTATTACAAAAGTATATTGATCAAGGTATTAGTGTAAACACTAGTTATAACCCTGAACATTACGAAGATGAGAAGGTTCCAATGAGTGTTTTAATACAAGATATACTGATGTTTTATAAATACGGTGGCAAACAATTATACTATAATAATACCTACGATGGTCAGGGCGAAATTGATATACATAAAGATGACGCTCAAGAAGACCTCGCCATCACTGAAATAGATGATGAAGATTGTGAGAGTTGTAAGATATGAACAGTAATGAATTAAAACAATTAGGTTTTACCAAGGCAGGTGATGTTGATGTAGTTATCAGAAATGATGTACCAGACTTAAATGCTACACATACACCATTTGCAAGTGAAGTAAAGTCAGGGGTATATTGTTGGGTACTTGTAAACGATACTAATAAAAAAGAAGAAGTAATTTATATAGGTAAATATGGAAAGTCTATAAAAAAGAGATGGGGAGAACACAGGCAAGGTTTCAGAGGTGGTAGTGGTACAGGTATCAAAAATGCAGAATACATTATACAGCAATTAGCAGAAACTGATATCAGAATGGAATTATGGGGTAAGCAGAGTCATATTGAAGAATTTTCTTATACTAATATTGTAGGCACAGAAATAACAAAAACTTTTTCTACCTATAGTGTAGATGAAGAAGATTTAATAGCATTCTATATGCAAAAGAACGGAAAAAGACCAGCACTTAATAGGACAAAAGGCGGAAATTAAAAAATGACAGTATTAGATACAAAAAATAAGAAACATCATACTAAAGCAAAGATGTTTTTAGATCCATCAGGCGGTCCTGTTGTACAAAGGTATGAAACACTAAAGTATAAACAGTTTGATAAACTAACTGATAAACAGTTGGGCTTCTTTTGGAGACCAGAGGAAGTTGATATCCTTAAAGACGCAACCGACTTTAAAAATCTTACAGACTTTGAACAGCATATTTTTACAAGTAATTTAAAGCGACAAATCATACTTGATAGTGTACAAGGTCGCTCACCTAATCTGGCTTTTCTGCCTATAGTAAGTCTACCAGAATTAGAAACCTGGATAGAAACTTGGGCATTTAGTGAAACTATACACAGTAGAAGTTATACACATATTATTAGAAACGTCTATCCTGACCCAAGCAAAGTTTTTGATACTATGTTAGACATACAAGAAATATGTGATTGTGCAGATAGTATTACAGAAAATTATAACAAACTAATTGAATATAATCTTTTAAGAGACAAAGGTTATAAAACATATGATGAATATGAACATAAGAAAAGAATATGGTTAGCATTAATGAGTGTAAACATATTAGAAGGTGTACGTTTTTATGTTAGTTTCGCATGTAGTTGGGCTTTTGCAGAACTTAAAAGAATGGAAGGTAACGCAAAAATAATTAAACTTATTGCCAGAGACGAAAATGTACACTTAGCAAGTACACAACAGATGCTAAAATTTTTACCAAAAGACGATCCAGACTTTGAGAAAATAAGAAAAGAAACTTATGAAGAATGTACACAAATGTTTGTAGATGCAGTAGAGCAGGAAAAAACATGGGCAGAATATTTGTTTAAAGACGGAAGTATTATAGGCCTTAATGCAGAACTATTAAAGCAATATGTAGAGTTTATCGCGGCCAAACGAATGCATGCCGTGGGTCAGGAGAAGATATATAATAGTGGTACCAATCCATTACCTTGGACTCAAGCATGGATTACAGGTGGATCAGTACAAGTTGCTCCACAAGAGACAGAAATATCATCATACGTTATAGGTGGTACCAAACAAGACGTTGATGGAGACACATTTAAAGGTTTTAGTTTATAATGTACGAAAACATATTAAAAGCAAATTTAGGTAAAGTAGTT
>Ga0181417_1000028_pt1 | contig 45092 bp, 81 predicted proteins | sample 40SPOviralmetaG_FD_130142 | JGI IMG/M metagenome (GOLD analysis project Ga0181417, IMG submission 130142) | Marine viral communities from the oligotrophic San Pedro Time Series (SPOT) site, San Pedro Channel, CA, USA - 40 SPOT_SRF_2013-02-13 | ecosystem: Environmental > Aquatic > Marine > Strait...
ATCATCGGGCAAACGAAAATATAATTCACCATCAAAACTTTCTTTAACTTCTAATTCTGAAACTTTCATTTTTTTTCTTTCTCTTTCTCTTCTAAGAAACTAACTTCAGCATTTTGTTTCCATGCTTTACTTATTTCCCAATCAGATTCCATTTCATCAAAAGCTCTACTAACTGCATCATCTTTCGATTCTGAGTCAATAAAATAAGTGCGATAAGTTGTGCTTTTTATTTCTATTTCAAATGTTTTCATTTTATTTTCTCGCAACCTACTACTTCTCTGTCTCCATGTTTTTGATTGCCGTGATATTTAGTTAAATCTTCTTCGCAACCATCGGCATTCCATTCGGGATAGAAAAGTTTGTCACAACCATACTCATTAAGTAATTCTTCTGCAATTTCTTCTGCTTTCTTTTCATTCTTAGCTTCAACCACAATGTATCCACCAATTTCTTCTGTTATATATAATCTATATTTTTTCATTATTACTTTCCATTACTTTCTTAGCTTGCATAAGAGTCTTACATACTTCATCAATTTTGTCAACAGGAATTTGCAAATATTTATTATGACTGACTCCTTGACTTGTAATTGCAGTAATGCCAACATCCTTATTATGAGAATAACAATGGAACTTCAGACCACTAAGACCACTATAATCTTTTGAGCTAGACCAAGAGGTTTGTTTTGCCATCTCTTCCCTTGTTCTACCTTTAGACCAAACTATTTCTTCTTTTAATTCTTTATTCATGGTTTACATTCTTCCATACTTTATCATCTTTGTCAAGGTCAGAACTTAAAATCATTACTTTTTTATAAACAGGGTAAAGAAAAGCAAGGTAATCACAATATAAAAAGATGCTAATTAAATGACCAAAGTAGTAGAGAACCCTACTTAAAATTGTTTTCATTATTTCATTGCTATTACAATAGCCATAGCACCTTCTTTATTGTCAGTCATAATGATTTCACCATTAGATAGTAATAGTTTATATCTAGGAGAGGCTTTATTTGGTCTTCTCTTCACATAAACAACATGAGAGGGGTTAATATAATATTTTTCGTTATTTGTATCTTCTATTGTTATCATAATTTATTTTAAATCTTTTATTATGTTATCTAATTCTTCTAATGTTATTTCTTCAGCAAAATCTTTTTCATCATACATGGGAGCAAATTTTATTTCATCATGTTTAAGAATATTATAATAAGATTTTTGTGCATCGTCCATCATTAATCTTAATGTTTGTAATAAATCTTCAGCACTTTCACCAACAATTTCGGGTTCTTCACTATGAGCAGTTATTTTACCATCATCATTATAAAAGACTTCATAAAGACCATAAGTATCTTTATCTTTAATTATTCTGTAATTCCACATTTTTTTATTTTTGTGTGATCCATGTGTAAACTTGGATCGTTATAATGGGTACTATGTTAAATGATAAAGAATGTTTTGGAATTTTTAAGTTCATGGTAGGAGTAATTCTATCAGCTATAACAACAGGAATGAACTATATTCATTGGGTGATTGGTTAGTCTTCGTGCATAAAGATTGGAGTATATTCTCCAACATAAGCACCTCCAATATTAAAATTAAAAAATTCTACTGCATCTTCGTAAGTCATTTCACTATCTTCAATTAATCCTTCTATAACCATATTAATAGAATAGATAACTCTTCCATCGGTAGAGTAGCCCATAATTGCATGATCGTGACCATCGGCAAGTAGTGCTTCGGGATTGTATTCAGCAATCGTTTCTTTTAATTCATCAAGTCGATTATTTCTATCTTTTTTTATTTGATCTATAATATCCATTTTTTGTTTTCTATTTTCGTTACAAACACAATTCTTATCTTTACAAGCCATAATGTCAAGAACAAATTAAATTTTTTCTCAAAAGCCGAATAGCTTTGTCTTTAGCTTTAACTTCACATTCCCACTTAACTTCTTTATTTGGCTCAATAGCAATGTGTGGTGGAGTATTACCAAGAGCAAAATATTCTGCATGAGATCGAGGTTTTTCGGGTTTGCCTTCTGACCAATGAAAAACAGGAGCAAGAAAATCGTTTTCACCTTCCCCTTGATTTACCCATGTATATGCACAACGCTCTGCTTGAAATGAAATATTGTGATCTTCTGATGGATTACAAAAGTCATGTAGATTGTCATAACAAACAGGGATATTTGCTTGAAATGTTTCAAATAAATAGTCGCTAAATTTAATGCAATTATCTACATTAAAGAATCCTTTGTCTTCGTTTTCGATGGTCAAGCGTTTGTAAACACCTTTGTCACACATAGAAAGATTGCGAAAGAATCTAGTCGCAACAACTTGCAAACTCTCATCCATTTTTGGAGTATAGTTAATATGAATGTTCATTGGTGCAGTATGATCTTGTGGAAGACCTAGCATATCAAGAACATTTGCTTGAAAATTTAGTTCATTTATTGTGCGAGCAACTTTTTCTCTATCGGGAGATGCAAGAACATTAAATTGGTCGGGATGAGAACCGATAGATACATTAAAATCTTTTGCAATCTTACCTGCGAACTTTAACTCTTCTTGTATAGAAACTTTATCGGGCAAATCCTCGTAACTGACATCTGTATTTTCATCAGTAATAAGAGGAAAAAGAGCAGAGCTAAGACGATAGTGTAGGATGTTATTACTAATGCAATGCCGAATAATGTAACGAGTAGCACGAACATTGTGCAAAATCCTGCTCGACAATTCTTTAATAGCTTCATCTTTACCATCTCTTACACAAAGATCGTTAAATCTTTTGCGAGTCATGGTTTGGAAAGAATACTTTTTCTTATCTTTCTCTTTTAGCTCTTCGCTTATACAAGTCAATCCTAGATTCATACAACTATACTATTTGAATAATGAATCAATGTCAAGAATAATTTTCCCATTCTTTTTCTCCACCATTACCTCTTTCAACATCTGCTATATAATCACACAACCACATACCATATTCTTTTAAATCGTAATGAAATCTTTGCAAGTTATCTTGAGCTACCCAAAACATTTGTTGTTGTAATAAAATATTATGCCTAGCTTTAACTATTTCTAGTTGTTCAATAGAAAAATTAATCAAACAATTATCAATTAAATGTGATACTCGTTTTAAGGATTCGGATATTTCATTATTCATAGGTTGGTACTCCTGTTACAATTTCTTCAACAATACTTCTGAAATATGGATCAAGTTGTTCTACAATCTTATCAGCAACCATTATTTGTGCTGATTCTGATTGTAAATTAATTTGACAATTACCTGTATTTTCACAAGCAACTTCGCTTAAAACTTTAAGAATTATTTCTTTCATTATTGTACCTTTCGAGAGTATCTAACCTACTATAAGCATTATCAAGGAGGGCGAGTGCTTCTTCAGCATTTTTATAAAAATCATTAGTAGAATGATCTCCTATTCCAACTGCATGATTACCTAGTAAACTTAGACTAAGTTTGGCTTTATTTACATCTGCTTCAGCAGAACTTTTTAACATATTATATAATTTATTATTCATCGTTTTTAAATATTAACATAAAACTTGCACCAATGCAATAAAAAAGAACTCCAATACAAGTTAAAGTTCCAATTAACCAATCAGCAATTTGTTTTAATTTATTTGTTTCCACCCTATTTTCTTTCTACATTCTACATTTGAATTGTATAACTCTCTTTGTCGTCTAAGTTCAGTTTCTGCTCCTTGTAGAGTAGAAATAGCTTTCTCTTCAGTCATTCTTGTATCAAGAACCATTCCAACGCAAATTGTCACCTCTCTTGCATTAATTCGATAAGGAAAATTCCTACAAAGAAACTTATAAAACTTGCCACTTATTTTTCCGTGTTTTAATTTTTTGTGCAAGAATTTTCTGTAATTGCAATTTTTAATATTATGTAATGTTTTCATTTATTATTTTTTTCATCGTTACCTTCAAAAAGATCAGCCATAACATCTGTTGCAAATTCTTCAACTGAATGTCCTTGAGGCATAAGAGACTGAATGTAAGCTACGACTTTTTTACCAACTTCATCGTGAACAGGGGAAAAAGCATAAGTAGTCATGTCTTTATCGCTACCATATCCGAATTCAATATGAATATGACAATCATCTAGCACCTCTTTATTTGTGATTGGGCAAGTTTGATCTAACTGCTCATCGTAAAATGGATCAGATTTTTTACTCATCTCCGAGCATTCCTTTCAAGTTGTCGTTAAATTCTTTTTGCACTTTTAGCATTTCTTTTTTAGCTTCTTTGGAAAATTCTTCATCTGCTTCAACTCTCCATTCTCCACCTTCGGGATAATCAATGTAGCAATAATGGGTGACATCTCCTGTTAAGAATCCTACCTCGCAACCAAATACATGGTTATTTGAACTAGGATAGCCTTCATCCCTACCATAATAAAAACCTGTCCATACTCCTGTGCCTTCAAAGAAGTAAAGCAATCTCTTTCCCTCTTCGGGAACTTCGTTTTCAATTTTAATCCAATTAATCATTTTTTATTTCCCCAAAAACCACAAACACATGGTTCGTTATCTTTTTGGTTTGCACCCTCTTGATAGCCTTTGTCGTATGACTCTGTTTGAGATTTGAGTAAAACTTTTTCAAATTTTTTAGAAAGATGTTGCATTGCATCAGAATAACCTTTATCATAACCTTTTTGATAATTTATTTCTTCTGACATCTGCTCTATCATATAAATATATTATTGCATACAAATATAAAAAAGTCAAGTAGTTTTTTTCTTAGACATTAGTTCCAATCAAAATCTGCTGATATTGCAAAAGCTAATCTTTCTTCCCAAAGATCGCCATATTTATCTTTTTGGCTAGGATCGGTAATTTTAATAATCATGTTGTAGCCCGATATATCATCTAGTTGCTCTCCATTTTCGGGGACATATTCTTGATCTATATTCAAGGTGTCACTATCTGTAACCCAAGCATCTTCTTGATAATCAAGAAAACGGACAGGGACAGATAAAACCTCTTCGACTAAATCTTCTCTAATTGTTAGGTGACTATTTTTTGCACTCATTATTTCCAACCTTTCTTTAATACATATTTCTTATTAGCACGATTCATGGCGAAAGCATAGTTCTTAGTTTTCGCTTCGTGTTCTGTCAAGTAGGCAGAACTAATAAAAGCATAAGAAGGTTTTTGAATTGTGTCAAGTAAAATATACTTGTGTATTGGTGTATTGTCTATATTCATTTTGCTATATACATTGCGTCAATTTCTTCAAGCTCGTCTCCGTAAGGATAAACTCTTACCCTTATTTCATCAGCATCATTTACAATTTGAAGTGAATAATCTCCGACTTTAAGCCAAGCGTAAGTATTAGCTAACTCAAAATCTTCACCATTGTCATTACTAGGTATAATATTATACATTTTACTATCTTGCATACTCACATTCATTTTTATTCTCCATTAATTGTTTAATTTCATCTCTAGCATTATACCAAAGGGAATCAGAATCGTTTTGTAATTTTTTCATACCATATTTATACCACACTTCACATATCTTGTCAATGTTTTTATCATCGGGTTTTACATTATAATGATTCCAACATCTTTTTCCATCAATAGTTTCTGTCTCTATCCATTCAGCAGGATAACCTTCGGGAAAATACATTAGATTATTGTCTTCGGCAAATTTTCTAGCAAAAGAAACGAAGCTATCTTCTCTCTTATGAGATTCATATAGGTCTGCATCTTGATACCAAGACTCGTAAACACTAATCTCAAATTGAAAGGTATCTTTAATCGCAACATATTCTTGTTGAAACTTTGGTCGATTGTCGTCACCATGTTCTAGTATGTCAACACTATGAGCTTCACCATACCATTTCATATGTGTAGTCACTCGACTAGCATAAATAATCCTTTGAAACTCCCTAAGAAGTTGTTGATTAGATTTGCTAGTCTTTTGTGTTCTTTTAAAGCTAACTGATAAACCTTCTCCACTCATAATTTTTAAAATATAATAGTTAATATAAAACTAAGGGTGAGTGTAATGACAAAAATCGAGTATGTCAAGAGAAAAATTTCTCTTTTACTCCAAGATTTATCTTCTTTATCTTGAAGCCAATTCATCCTTGAAATGCAGTCCACCACATTAATATAGTAATCGTTAATATAATTAGTAGTTCAAACAAAAATTTCACATAATTATTTACACCATTAATTTTCAAATTCAACTTCTTTGCCTCCATAACTCTTATTGTAGCTAAATAAATATTGTTCTCTGTCTGTATCTATTTGATGATAGGGGTTATTTTTGGTTGGTGGATCAACTGCATAGCAAGCAACATCCCAAGACCATGTGCTAGGATCAGTATATTCATATTCTCCCGAACCATCTTGTTTGACTACACACCACTCGTCTCCACAATGAATATTGTAATCTACATAATTGCCATCTCCTAGATCATAACTATTCCAATAGTCAAAGTTATCTCCTTCAGTTTTGACATCGGGATTAAGCTCAACTTTTTTAATGTGAGTTAATGCTAGGTCAATAATCGCTAATGCGACTTCTTTGGGGGCTTTCCAAGTTTTTATTATATCAATCATTTTTTTCTAATCCTTCTACATTTTTATTTGAGATAACTCCATTAGCAAGTAAAGCCTCAAAAGTATTCCATAGTTTTTCGTATCTAACTTTATTTAAAGCAATAATTCCAATAAGAATATTCATCAACTCATCTTCTGATGGAGTGACAGGCGAATCTCCTATTCTGTATAATAAAGTCTCTAGCTCTTCGTTGCTAGTGAATACATCGCTTATAGCCTCTTCTAAATCAAATCTATCATTCATAATATTTAACTATATAGCATTTGATTGGAGAGTCAAGGAAAATATCTTCAATCATGGCTTTTATTATACCCCAATTCCCCCCTGCAAGCCCACATGAGATGCCATAAGGCAATCCAAGGACAGGGGGTGGAGTTGGATCGTATTCATGTTTATTTACATTGATTTCAAAAAGGTCTTGCTCGACTCTTTTTAATGCTTCCCAAAATTTTTCATAATGAACTTCTCTACCTTTACCGATACTTGCTTGGGTGTACATATTGTATATATATTTACGATCATTTATTTCAACTTTAGAAAACTTACCTAACCAATGGACATACTGACCATCTTTATCGTATTCAGTATCATAGGCTTTTGTGTCTGCTTCGTATGCTTCGGGATAGCGATCTTTTATTTGTTTGGCAATACCCGCCCCCATAATATTTTTAGTATTACAAGAGTGTGCGATAGCATTAATATCGTTTGGAAAGTCTAAAAGATTTCCATCTATAATTTCTACATTCATAGTTTATACTCCCAATAATTCAAATCGTTTTTCATATCTTCTATTTTTACCATAGTTATAACATCATGCCTAGCTTTTCCATCCCAAGGAGAGCGAGAATATAATTTATATAATGCGTTTACTTTATTTTCTACGAAATAATCATTATCAGCACAGGACAAATCTAAATCATTACATAAAAATTTACCTTCTTCATCAAATGTTTTGTTGTAAATTTCTCTTATTTCGTTAATGCTATTTAATCCAATTTTTTTAAAAAACCAATTAAGTAAATCCCTTCTTTTGAAATAGATAAAGTGACCCTCTTGCTGAAACGCAATGTAATCTGCTTTTCCTAGCAACCAACCATTTTTACCTGTTATACCTATAATTTCTAAATATGTAATATCAAATCGTTTATCTTTTGGAGCTTTAACATCAACTCTGACCCACTTATCTTTGACATATATTTTTATATCCCAATGCTCGTATTTATTCTGACTTCTATTAGCTCTAGTAGGTTGATACTCTTTGTATTGACTGATTATAAAAAAATTATTTTCAGAATCATCACCTAATTTTTGTGAAGCCTCTGATCTATTCATTTGAGCTTAATCTTTGAGATGGAAGGGGACGCAACCAACCTTCACCACTATGTATTTGGGCAGTATCTTTTGGTTGTTTAAATTTTAAATCTAAGGTATAAGCTAATTCTTTAACTTGAGCGTTATTTAATGGTAATCTTTTTCCGTTGACCCAAACTGCATAAGGTACATTCCCATTTAAATTAAAAGGATGTGGCAAGGGGTTTATTTGAACCTCTGCAAGTTGAGTCATGTCGGGTATGAAATTTGGTGGAGGATTATAAGGTAAAATATTTGGAGGTATAGGGGGTGGAGATATAGGGTAATCAATAGCTTCAATCACTTTGCTATTATGATTGCAACCAAAAGAAATTAGAATAATAATTGTAAATAAATATTTCATAATACTACTTCCATAAAAATATAATGATAGCCAAAAGAATGAATAATGTCAAGCCCCAATTATAATTTTTCATTACAACGCTCTTTAACAAGGTTTAAATATTTTTCAACATCTTTTATTTCATCGCAAATCTTTCCCATATTTTCTTTGTTAGGTTTGTTGATAGCATGAAGTAATTCTAGGGATAATTCTGTAAGTTCTTCAACACATTTCATAAAATTATGTTTATTTTTTCTGTCTAATTTCATTACATCATACCTGCAAATAATTTAGTTACAGACTTTACATTAGCCCTTAATTCTTCTGTATAATCAATTAATTTAAGCATATCCTTATATATTTTCTTTTCATCTTTGTCTTCGCAGTTATACCAAAGATTATAAACTTCGTGACGCAACCTGTTTCTTTCGTGATTATCCATCAGTCAAATGTTTTGCATAGCTCTAAACCTCGACCTGTTATCTTTCTCTTGCCATCAATCTCAATAAGATTTTGATTCAATAAATATAGTTCGTGATCTCTTTGTAATGCAGTTTTACTCATACCAATTTTTGCCGCGAGTCCTGTTAAGGTTGCTGAACCACAATTATTTAGGGCTTGTAAGATTTGTTTTTCAGTATAAGTTATTCCATATGGTAGGATACCGACTTGATCTGATAGGTCAGCAAAATTTTGCAAGCCAAAGACATTGCAATTTCTAGCTCCACAATACAACTGAATCTCTTTTGCTCTTTTAACTGCACTACGAGCATTGCCTCTGATTGTGGTAGCAATTTTTTCTTCAACCTTATTTATAAATTGAACTTCGGGGGCACACAATTTTAAAATATCAGATAAATCAGTAGAACTATATGGCTCAAAATCAACGATTGTCAACCTATCTTTAAGTGGTGGAAAGATTTTATCTGTTTCTGTTGTAGCAAAAAGAAAGGTTTGTTGTTTGAAATTAAATTCAAAAGTCATTTCATTCCACTCGAAAGTCTTTCTTGTATTAGACTCTGCATTAAAAATGGTAAGAAATGCCATAGTCAAATCTTGAGGTAACGCATGGCACTCATCAAATAATATAGTAATCTCATTATCAGCGATAAGAGGTAGGAATATTTGCTCAAAGAATTGTTCGTTATTTTTGATTGTGGAACAATTAAGCTCAAGAAAAGACCTTTTATCTCCATCTTGATTATATAAGTTCTTAGCGAAAGACTTAGCAAACTCTGTTTTACCTAGACCTTTAGCTCCAGACATCAAAAGAAAAGGGCATTGAGATGTTTTATTAAAAGCGTTTAAATAAAAAGATAACTTTTTCTTTACTGCATCTTGCCCAACTAATCCATTAAAATAATTATTCATCGTCAAATTTTGTTAAAGTATATTCTATTTTTGCTTCTACTTCATCAGTATCGCAAGGTTTTTCGATTTTGTCAAGAGGAAAATCCTCAGAACTACTACCCATTAACGATTCTAGCCACTTTTTAGAAACAGGGATTTTAGTCTTTCGACCAACCCAATCAGCTAGTTCTTCGTATCCAATATCAATATAAGGGCTATACCCTTTTGGTCTTCCTCTTTTCATAATAAATAAACAATAAACCAAATAAAAGTGCTTGTCAATACAAAAGTGTTTTAAACTTTTCTTTTTGAACTTTTAACTCTTCTAATAAGGTTGCGTTCTGATTTTTTAATTCAAATAGATACTGCATGGGAACTTCTCTCTCAACAGGTATAGCGACCCCATGAAGAGAGTAGTTTTTATGAATTTCAATTATATAATCTAAGGATGTATTTTGTTTTATATAATCATTTATAGCGTAATCTGTACATTCAATAATATTATTTATAATATCGAATCTTTGATCTTGTAACTTATTTAAGTCTTCTTGAGTTAAAGAAGAATCATCTTCATCAAAAGATTTGTTTAATTTATCTATATGACTCGTAAGTTCAAGTTCTGTATTTATTACAGACGCAACATGAAACTCAAATGTTTCCCAAGCAAGCTCTATATCTTGCATTAAAGGAGTTTATGTAGGATATTAAGTTGTTCTGTACCAAGATACTTATTAAAGTAGGCACAAAACTCTGCAACCCTACGAGGACTCCAATTTTCGTTATTAATTGTGTTAGCGACATTATTATATTTGCCGTCTTGCCACAATTCTGTAAGAGCGATATATTCTGTATTTTTCATATTCATATAATACTTACATAAGAACTAACTAATGTCAAGGGTTAACCGCCTCGATTTTTATTATATTTTGGTAGGCGACCATGCTCTTCTTCAAATTCTCTGATTAACTTTTTCTCTAAAGACCTTCTTTCTTCTTTATCGACACATTTAATATATTCGACTTCTTCAATCCCCCAAGAGCTTCTAAAATCGTTAGAGCTACGATATCTATCTCTTATAGAGCCTTGACCAATATATATAAGATTTTTATCAATATCGAAATATTTATAAACACCATCTACACGACTAAGAGATGTATCTTCGTCTAAATCTGATGCAGAAATTAAAGTCCATGATTCACCAAAAGTAGGAAGTTGAAAATAAAAAGATCTGACTACTTTACTTTCATCAAGAAAAGATTCCTCGACATTAAAGCGTTTACTACCTGTATTGCAAACTTCTTTATAAAGATCAAGAAGACACTCTTTGTACAAAGCACTACAACTACCTCCAAATCCACTATCACTATTTGGGTCTGACCTATTTTGAATTTTAGTTGGAGTAACGCCAAACATTTCTTCTAAGGCTGATTTTCCCTCATCACCTTCGGCAATAGCAAAATGCACGAAATTATTATCACGACTCCCCCATGTAATATAATGTGTTTTAAAAGCGTCAAATCCAAAACGCTTAGTCCAAGCGTATGAAAAGTAATAACCTGTCTTAGACATAGTTATTTGGTTGCTTCTACTGACAAGGTTTCTGTTACTTTTAGTATTAAAAGGTTTGAACATTAAACTTTTATTTCCTAGCGAGAATTTTTTTGTATAATCTGTTTTCATAATTTTATTATATGTTTATTTTTAAATTTAATATTTATAAGAGTTTATATACTATCATAGAAATTTTACAAAGTCAAGAAAAAACATATTTATTTTTGATAAGTCAATTAAAAAAATAGTAGTTTTACGCAGGAATCCCCCATTTCTAGGGGCAAGAGTGTAATTTTAAGTATGAAAACAAGGGTATTATCGAGGTTATTTATATTAATATTATTTTTGTTATCAAGTAATTCTTGTATTGAGAGGGACTTTAAAGATTTAAAGGATATACCAAAATTTGAAGAAGTCGGTGGAAAAAACTTAATAAATAGATTTGAAATAGGGAGGTATTTTAATAATAAGAAATCATTTAATTGGCAAGACACAGAAGTCCCTAAAGATATTGGGGTTGTCATGGTTGATTCGCTTTATAAACCTGTTGACTATTATTATTTTAAAAAATTTAATAAATGGTTTAATAATTTATTATTTAATAATGGAATAATGTCAGTAGACCCTAAGCAAAGTTTAGATTGTGATAATTTTGCAATGTTATATAAATCATTATTTGGGGTAGCGAGTTACGCAAATGGTAAAGATATAGAGTTTGCAGTAGCAGTAGTGGTAGTTGAGCAAAAAAATGAATTTGGCGGGATACCGAAGGGGTATTTACATATGTTAAATTTAGTGTTTACCAATAAGGATTGGTATATATTTGAACCTCAAACAGGTAAATATATTGAATTGCACAAATACCCTAATCAAAAATATATAAAATATATTATTTTATAAAGTCTATATTTGGCTAAAAATAGTTTTGTTTTTAAATTTTAATGGAGCCACCTGTCGGGATCGAACCGACGACATCCTCATTACAAGTGAGGTGCTCTACCAGCTGAGCTAAGGTGGCGAACTCATTTAAGTTTTACATATTATACCTGTTATATCATAATGTAAAAGATATGAGACTAAGTCTCCTAAAAAATAGAAAACTTTACTCAAATATATTTTCATTAATATTTAATTTTTAATCCACCCTCAAAATAATTAGGTTCTTCTTTCATCCAATCGGGTATAATCAGTCGCTCTACTTCAGCATATTCTTGGAAGAAAAATTTAAAAGCTTCTTCATCATTATTTTCTTGGGCAATTCTTATTTGTTCAAGGTATTCTAATTCTAATTTTTTATTTTTAGCATCTCTTGCAAGCAGGTCGTCAATGTCGGATTGAACTTCTGCTGATCGACTAACTTCAGTATCTTTAGTTTTAGGTTTTTTAGTGTTAACGCAACCAAAAAGAAAAGATAGAATTATTATTATTTTACATATATTTTTCATATTTATCTTCTACTCTTTACTATTTTATTATAATATTTTTCATCCCAAAATCCATAATAATTTGTATTATTTAACTTGTCTGAATATTTATTTAGTTCTGATAACTTTTGTATCAACAATATAGCATACTCTTTATTATTTGTTTCGACTCCGTTTATTTTATTTATTTGGTTGGGGTGATCCCAAATAAGCCAAAGGTCTTTATCTCTTGAATATTTTTCATGAATATCGCAAAACCATTCAAGCCATTCTGTATCATATTTATCTTTGTTCCCATATATTAAATAAACCATTGGGTGTTCTTCGTTGTCCATACATCTTATAGCGTCAACCCAAAAATCTTTTGACTCTATTATTTCAACTTTATTTAAAAAACTTTTGGCGAACGGGCAAATCGCATGACCTCCAAGCTCATCTCTTTTGATGGAAATATAATCTAAGTAATCTTTAATCATTTTTAAAAAAGTTTTTGTCGTCGTATCTTTTAATTTTGTCCAAATCTTTTGTTTTTATTATTTTAGAGTCTCTTTCGCATAAAAATTTATAATGCTCTACATCATCAGACCATTTTTCTCCCGTCCAAAATTCAAATCCTGCATAGTCAGATTTATAGATGCAACAAGTTTCGTAACCCGCTCCAATGTACATATAATCTTTTTTATTTAAAATGCAATAATCTATTTCTGCAACATTTGCATATTTGCCTAAATATAATTTTGGTTCTAGATAATCCCAAGCAAATTGTGTTGAAAAAGCACTATTAGAACCAACATCTCTAAGAAAAGTAAAGGCTATTGGTTTTTCATTTAAATAATATAAAAGAAAATATTTCCTTTCAATCTCTAGGTTTAATAAAGGTTCTAGCTTCCAGGGTTTAAAATTTCTATATTCAAAATATTTATTAAATATACCTTTTAAAATGTCTATATTTGCATCACTAGCTTTCACATATTTCACTTCAATGTCTTTACATTTCTTACGGCATTTTCTGGTACTTCTAGTATCTGCAAACTTTTTAAGATTAATTCTTGTTTGTCGAGCTTGATACCAATGAGATTTTTGAGAACCTTTTGGGACAAAATAATCATCGGGGAGCCAACCTTCCTTTAAAGCTTCGTCTTCTTCATTCAGGCTCACTTTTGCCATGCAATCAAAAAATAAATAATCGTGATCTGTAATCGCTCCAGAATAATGCCTAAAGTATATCTTCATTAAATTCTAACCTATCAATAAACTTATATTTCAGGGATAATGGTTCAAACTTTTTTATTTCTTCTATAATAATATTTATATCGTAATCTTTACAGCTATAAACATCTAGTTGAATTAAATTAGGATCAGTCTTTTCCCAAGAGTGTAAGCAAATATGGCTAGTTGTTATTAAACAAAAAGCGCTAATACCTTCATTCCCTTCTTTGTCGCACCTAACTGCTCTAGGAGCGTATAAAATTTCCATATCAATTTTTTTAACCAAATCCCATATCCAAGATTTTGTAAACTCAGTCTCTCTAAATGGGGTTTTTTTAAACTCAGAGCTTATTAAAAGGTGTTTATGCTTCATTTATACTAAATTACACAAAATTTTAAGCAAAAAATAAGATTTTGGTTGAATTTTTGGTCTCATTTTTGAATATATAATATATTATGACAGAAGAAAATAGTCAACCTACTGAAAACGAAAACGCTGAACCTCAAGAAGATAACAAAACTGAGGAGCAAAAAATTATGGATAATTTTTTGGATTTAGATAATGAATTGCAAGAGTCTACATTCAAAGAAGAACTATCTATTTTAAGAGAAGCTTGGGGTACAGAAATTCAGAAGCCTGGATGTACTCAATGTATTAAAAATGCAAGTAGACAAAAGTATGCTCACCTTGGGTCTAATATTATATTTCAGGGTCTGAGTATCGAACAGTCAAAACAAATACACGACTTAACTCAAGAATTAAATAAAGAACATCAAGAAGTAGCTAAAAAAATTCAAGATAAAGTTAAGGCTGAAGTAGATAAAATGAAAGAAGAGAGTTAAACCTCTTTCATTTTCATTTTTTCTATAGCTCTATATTTATAAGCGCTAACTTTACTTATTGTCATATTTAAAGCTTTAGCGATATCTTTATATTTTAAGCCGTCAGAGTAAAGGTTTATAATTTTTAATTGACTTTTAGGCAAGAGCCTTTTTCTTCTTCGCACTTCATCTCGAAAGATTTCAGCCCTTTCTTTGTTTTCTATAGCGGATGCTGGGCAATTACAATGAGTTAAATTTAAATCTTCAAAAGAATTTTGATCCTCCATAGGAGAAAAAACAATCTTAGACCTTTTTGATTTGCTAAAATAACCTTTAATTTGAAAATCAGCTATTCTGAAGGCCCAAGCTTTAAAATTTTTATTTTCATCGTAATCAGACTCTTTATTTACTAAAATATAATTTACATTTTGAACTATATCTTGAGCGTCATGAAGGCTGTAAATTTTAGACTTAACAAAATTAAGTAAGTTTGGTTGTACTTCTCTTATCTTAGTATGATAACACATCAAAAAACAATTTCATCAGGGTCTAAAGATGGAGCTGGAGATTTCTTTTTAGCAGGTTTCTTTTTAGAAACTTTCTTTTTAGAAACTTTCTTTTTAGCTGAAACTTTAGTCTTTTTAGTTAAAAATCTACTTGGAACAACTTTCACTTTATTTGTACCAAAATAGTCATCTAAAGCAAGATGTAATGTTTCCATAGCATATCTTTCATGAGTCATGGAATTGTGTAGCATTCTTGTCTTTCGATGTATTTCCATTAAAACTTCTTTGGCGGAATCGTAATCAGTATAATTTCCAGAGTTTAAAATACTAGACCAAAAAGTATAACTCTTTCTTTTGCGATACTTCTTTATTTGCTCAGAAATAATTTTGCTTTTAGTTTTTTCGTTGGTATTAAAATCTAATTCTGTTTCAACTAACTCCATTATTTTTTTAGGAATAGTATATCCAGAACCAACTTTGTTTTGGTCTGAGTTTAGGTAAACTAATTGTAATACGTTAATAAACCTGTGGTTTTGTTGTTCAGCTGACATAAAGCCATTTTCGTCTTTTTTAGCGTTCATATTATTTTAAATCTTCTATTTTTAATGATAAGGAATTGTTCTTATTTTTTTTAATTGATAGTGTTATTAATTCATGGTGATCGACAAATAAAGATTGGTAAACTAGAGATAATAGCTCTGATAAATTAGTCTGTTCGTATTCATCTTGATCTATATCGTCAAAACTATCAAAATAAATTTGTTCAAGTATCTTTTGTAATTTTTCGGCAGCTTTTTCTATTTTATCTTCATCGCCATCATTTCTGTTAAAAGCTATCATGGCAAAATTATTCTATCAACGTCATTTTCTAATTCTAAATTGTTCCAATAGTTATGGTCAAACTCACTATATTTAACATCTTTAAATAAAAATAAATCTTTAATAACTCCATTAGAAGGTTCAAAGACTTTGAGATAGCCGACGGCTACACCGTCAGGAACTCTGCCACTACCATCAACAAATTCAAAACACTCATCATAATCATGTTCGGAGTATACTATCTGACTAGATTTAATCTCCATTTTCTACAACTATATCTAATAATTCGTTATATTGCTCATTCGATTCGCTTTGCATGTCGATAGAATCTAATAACATTTTATAAAAAACTTGGCGTTTTAGGTTTAAAGTTTCAAAGTCTGTATTATGGGCAACAGCTACTTCTAAATCTGAAATTTTATCAGATTGATTAAGTGAGTGGCAAGCTAACAAGAAAATACCTATCAGCCAAAAAAATCTTTCTTTGTTATTCATTGTTAATTAAATTACTTTCGTCTATCCATCTTGGTGGAACGTTGGCAATAGCTCTATAGGGATCTTTTCTTTCTATAGAAATAGTTTGACTTCTATAGCCGCGCCTTTTCATCATAAGTTCGTGGTAAAGGAGAGCTTGACTAGCGTTCTCTGCACTGTAATAATGATAACTGTCTTGGGCTGAACGACCAGATCCAGCATTATATTTTATCCTAAATTCAAATAATTTAGGGCTAGAATATTTTTTTTTAGAAGACATGAGAATTAAAATATAAAATCCCCCACTTCTTCTTTCGAGCGATATTTTGTTTCGGGATGTGGTTTCCAATATATATTTTTAAACAAAACAAGTTTTATTTCTAGTGGGCTAATCCAATCATTTATTAAAGCTTCATACTCTTGATTGGCGTTGTATCTCCATTTATCAGCATCACGACTGTTGTCGTCTTTATCAACATCGTGTTTAATGTACTCAAAGTCATAAACAGGGACATCTATGCCAATAGGCTCTCCATAGGGAACAGGTTCATTTGAATCTTCATAAAAAAACTCTTCTTCTTCTGATGCATAAACAACATCGTGGGAAGAGAGAACTTCTGATGTGACTTCTTTAAGGGCTTCTATTTTTTTTTCTTGATTCATATTACTTATATTACTTTAAAATTAAAACATTTCTAATTGATCTTTATATTCTAACACAGGATCTTCATTTTTGTCAAGAGGTTTTTTCATTCTAAACCAATTTCTTTGAGCCATTCGAACTACAAACCTCATAAAAGAAAAGGCGTAAACTTTATTTAATTTAATTTTAGACTTAATTTTTACAGAGTAAGAATCGTTGTTTTCGTTATATACAACTAAAAGATTACCTCCGCTTAGATCGTTTATTTCATCAAATAATTTTAACATACTTTGAGGCGGAACACCTGACAAATCAATATTAGTAGGCTCTATATGAGCAGAGTTCTCTGACTTTATGCAAAAAGATTTGCTGTCTTCATCGTATTCAAAAGTTGCGTCCTTTAATTCTTTTACTATTTTCATAAATTATGGATATAATACCATAAAAAAATAATAAAGTCAAGAAATTTATGAATATTTTTTGTAATCTTTTTCCTCTTTTATATGAGAACCTAACTCTTGGTTTATTAAGTTTTTAATTTCAAATCTTTTATCATTTGTATGATAGACATCTCTAGCTAAGCGAATAAAAACATTATCAAACTCTTTTTTTTGCTCTTTTACTCGAATATCGTCTTCAATGCCCCAAAGTAATAAATTTACCGACTTTAAATCTTTAAGTCTTTGTTCAAAATTTTTATAACCAGAAAGTTTTTGTTTAGCTGTAAGGCGTAAAGCTTTGAGCTCTTCGTTTACATTGACAAGTTTAGCTGGATCTTTAATTTTTGAAGACTTGATCTCTAATATAGATATTTTGTCAATAAGTTCTCCTGCGGATACTAATATACTTAAATTCATATATTATATATTATAATATAATGAAGTTAAAAAATCTACTAAACCCTAATAGATTCTTTTGGGTTATACAGAGCAGTTCTGTGCCCTCTCTCGCCATGATAATATATCATACCTTTTTTATTGCGAATTCTCTCCGCCAGATGTAGATAGGCACTATCTATTAAATGTATCTCTTTAGCCTCTCTAATGACTTTTTGATAAAGGAATATATTTGAATATAAATCTTCACTCACTTTGAGATAAACTTTGGGATATTTAGAAGTAATTTTTAAATCATCAAAAGTATGATCTGAACACTCCGCGCCAACTAACGTGTAATCTCCAGAAATATTATATATACCCATTAAATGATTGAATATTTTTTCATCTTTTTCGCCTTCTTTTGGTAAAGAGAAGTAGTCAAAAGAGACATCGTAACTGGCGCCATTGCGAGTATAGAAAGGCCAAGGGTATTTAGGGTGGCAACCATTAGAGTGACCAGCGTGAATTACAGGAAGATTAGTTTTTGCTTTAAGGTGGTTAACTCCAGGAAAATCTGCACAGCCAGTGTGTTCGTATTTGGAAACTCTGAATACTTCTACTTTAGAATTTTCTTTGTAGCAGTATTTCATCATTTCAAAATATTGAGGTTTGGTAGGGACATAAACTTTAGAGTACTTTTCAGTTAAAAAATTAACTAAACCTATACAAATAATTTGATCGCCTAAACCAAGATGACTATGGAAAATAACTCCAGAAGACTCTGGCCAAGAGTCTGGAAAAGGTTTGATATTATCAAAAGGGTTCATATATATAATATATTAATTATTTAGAGATTTCTTTCAAATATTCGGGCCAAAAAAACATCCAAGCGTGAATGTCGTCATTTTCGATGGCGACTTTTAACTCGTGTTCGTAAACTTTAGCCCAATTTCTATCAGTATCTTTGAATTTTGTATCAGAAGGTTGAGGCTTGTGGATTGTTGCACAGCCAAACAAAAAGAAAAAAATCAGAAATCTTAACACACAATATGTTACACTTTACTTCTTAAACTTATTGTCTATCCATACTTTATATGTGTAAAGAAGCATCAAGAAGAAAGTGAAAAGCAGTCCGTCTGACCAACTTAATTCCCAGAGTTCAGTAAGTTCGTCCATTTGTGGCTCTCCCATTTATTTTCTTCTTGAATGACTATATATCCATATAAAATGGCTAATATTACTATAATTTCCATAATTTAAATAAAAGTTAATGAGTTTTTTATAAAAAAATCTATCTCAGGCTTCGCATTGTCTTCTACAATGTCATGAGCTTCTTCTTTATCGTGCCAGTCGAAAACATTTACTTTTTGATTGTTTAAATCTTTATAATGTAGGAAGAAATTTTTACAAACTTTTAAAAATTGAGAATCAATATCAGATAAGCCTTTATAGTTCCTTTCGTGAGATGTTGGAACCGCTAAAATTTTATAATCTTTATTCATTTTCCCCGCCGAATCTTCATCTTCCATGTCTAGGTATCCTATAACATTACATTCAACAACAGTTCCTCTATCTATTGGTATTCTATTATAAACTAAAACATCTAAAGCATCTCCATCTTCAGCTAAAGTATTTGGTATAAAGCCGTAATTAGAGGGGTATACCATAGCGCTAATTAAGCTCCTGTCATATCTAAAAAAACCTCTAGGATCATACTCATATTTGGCACTAGTTCCTTTTGGTATTTCAATAACAGCTTCAATATTTTTAGGGAAATTTCGGTGTTGAGATATTTTATATAAATTCATTAATGAATAGGGTGTGCAGGATTTTTTTTATAATTATTATTTAAATAATTTAAATATAGTTTTTGATATTCTATGGCGTTATTCTGCATTTGAATTACTTCTTCTTGATCTGTGCATATCTTAAATAACCTTTCGTTTTCTTGCGTTTCTTTATATAAGGAATAGGTTAATAGAAAAACAATAAGCATTAAGAAATATACATAATTTTTATCGACCATATATAAATTATATACACATAATATTTATGTTATGGCTAAATTAATACGTATATAGTCCACTGTCAGTCTAGCTGTTTAATATTTTTTTTTCGTCAAAACAACTTTATTTTACCAATGGTAATCTCAAAAAACATTTTCCAATCAGAAAGCTTTGCAAGCCAAGGGTTCTTAAAGGCTGCTGGCTTATTCTTTTCAAAAAAATAATGACCACTCCAAGCAAACGGATAAACTACAAAAGGGATAATTGGTATTAATAACCACAAGTTATATTTAATAATTAAATAAATAACTCCAATGGTAGCCCATTGACCTATGTAATGTAATAATATGCAAGTCTTGTTTTGGTGCAAATTTAAATAGTGTTTATAATATTCGTTAAATTTCATTTTAATATTTGGTATTTTAGCTTCGTTAGGGATTGGTGACGATACTGTTTCAGTCTTCTTCATCTTCATTAAAGAAATCTTCGTCCATTTCAAACTCTCCGTTCCCGAAAGAAGATAATTCTTGAACCTTTTCTTGTAACGCTCCAATCATTGTAATTGTGTTGATATCAAACTCATCAATATATCGTAAAATTAAATCGTCGAGGTCAAAGCGAAAAGCGTCTGTCTGCTCATCATAGTCTCTTGGACCACCGATATAAAAATCATCGTTCACACAAAAATATACACAAAAAAAGGGGGCTTTCGCCCCCCATTTTTTAATCTATAGTAATAGCCTACTTCTTATTACAACAACTGCTTTGAAACAAAGCTACAATAAGCAACAGGGTAATAATTCCTGCGAGACTAGCACCCTCACCAACGAATCCATTAACAACCTCCTGAAGGTTGCCAATAACATTAAGAGGGGCTCCATCACCAAATACTACTTGAGAAACTACAAGTAGACCAATGATGGACAACAAGACGCTGGTGATTCCTCCAGCATAGGATTTGATATTTTCTAACGTATTTTTCATATTTATTAGGGGTTAATTAAAATTTAAAAGTTAAAGCGGAGCCGAGTACAAATTCGCCATCAATATTATCTGCGTCAATATAGTCAACGCCGATAGACAAGTCAGAAGAATCTGATAAACTCTTTGAAGCTACGCCTCCGACAGAATAATAATCTCTATCTGCGGAATTAGTTACATCAGTATTACCAGCAGAAGCATTAACAGAAACGTCAGCGATATCAGTTTCTAGAGAGTGGCTTACCGACAGCTCAAAAGTATACAGAGACTCATCAATATCTCTATAAACCGTAAGAGACGGATTCAAGAGAACATTAGAAGATACCCTAACTTCAGCTTCAGAGAGAGCTGCTCCAGGAACATCTTCAAAATGATTAAACCCACCATAAAGAGAAAACAAACCTTCGGCAAAAGACTTACCTAGACCTGCACCCATATGATAGCTATCATTTCCAGAGTCAACAGCTTGATTTGAGCAAACATGTAGACTAGCGTTAAAACCTCCTAAAGAGCCACCCAACATCAGAGAGCCTTGAATCGACTCCTCAGACTTTTGGACACCTCTATAGAAGTAATCAGAAGCCAAGCCAAGCTTGGCGCTATTTCCCGCATAAGCGGCGTTAAGTAGCCCGAAGGCGATTAGTAATGATACGATTTTAGTTTTCATATTATTTTATTTATTAGAAAGTTTTTTAAGAATGAATATTCCGTAGCCATTATGAAATTTGGTAAATTTCCCGCCGTCATTTGGAGTCCAGCAAGCTTTGCAGGTAATTTCAACTTTTTTCACGACAGTTAAATTATTTTCTTCTATGGCTTTATTTGTTGCTAAAGCTAATTTAGGCCAATTATAATCATCTACTATATAGATAAATTCATTATCTAAATAGGGGAGCATTAAGTCAATAGCATCAAATTGATCTTGTTCACTATGGGGTCCATCAAAAAAATACAAATTATATTTACCTTTTAATAGAGAACTTGGATGGTTGTCAGTAACTTTGCGAAAATCTTCTTCCAGAAGAGCAGGTTGTTTGATACCGCATTCTTTTTCAAGCCGAAGCATATTAGCCAAAAAATCATTTTTAGGGCCCCCGAACTGGCTAAAATTTTCTATAATAGTTGCCTTAACATGGTTATTATATAAGCAAGAGGCAGAAGTTGACCCCTTCCAAGCTCCGACTTCAAGATACCTACAATTTTTTATCTTTGAGGCTAGATTATTAATAAAATGGCGGTAACACTTACCAGACATTCCGTCTATTTCAAGAACCCAATGTGATAAACCACTCTGCTCTTTTATGCCTAAGTCTAAACTATCATCAATAAAAGTAGAATACTGTGAAGTTCCATTGTTTTGATAAGATATTTTTATATCTTGTTCTCCATCTACGTTTGATGGGATTGTTATTACTTTATTCTTATTTCTTTCCATGATACTTTATTATTTTTAATTTGATCTCTAATTTGTCTTTGCTTTGAGCTTAATTGACTATTACCACTTTTAACCTCAATAAGAGTTATTTCTTCTTCCCCAAATGATATATAATCAATTGGTTTACCTAAGAATGTGCAGGTTTCTGGATCAAAGTCGAACTGATCTAAAAATGGGGCTAGCGTTTCAGCTATATGACCCAATCTAACTTCACTACTTTTTTTCTGAGAGACTACTTTTTTTCTAGTTTCAGTCTCATCTAATAAGCGAGTTTCCAGATCAGCGATATCAGTTAATAATTTTTTTTCTTGATTATTTAATTCTAATTTTCTTTCCTGTAGAAAAACTTGCTCTTTGTTGAAAGATTCTTGTAAGTTTTCTATAGTTTTATTTAAAGTGGACTCTCTTAAATTAAATTCTTTTTCTCTATTAGTTAATTGACTCTTTAATAAATTATTTTCTTTATCTAGGGAGTCGGCGTTATTAAGTTTATTTTTTAGTAAATTGTTTAAGTTTAACAAGTATATTATACACGCAGCAAGGCAAATTTCTAGTAAAAAGTTCAAAACTCATTCTTTATTAATTCTTCCACTCTTTTAAAATCATTTTGTAGGCTATTTAATTTTTCTTGATCTGAAGCTAAATCTTTTAAGCCAACAAACCTTTCAGAGCCTGTTCCCCAAGTATTTAATTTAGAATTTTCTCCATGATTAAACTCAACAGGAGTTCCCATAGCTAGACATGGTAAATAGCAATGTAATCTTGAAGTGTATACTTTTTTGGATAAGCTGTATTTTTTTAACAAATCAATAGCTGATTTTAAGCCTGTTTTATAATCTTCTTTTATTTCTGGGTCATTATGTTTAACAATAAATTCGTTTTCAGATAATTTTTCTTTTGCGTAATCTACTAAAAGAACTTCTCCAGAATTATCACTACTCCATTTGTAAAAATCTATAGTTGTCGTTAGGCAGCCAGAAAAATAACAATCAACATTGTTATTATTTAATTTATTAAAGGTGTCTATATCCCTGCACCCAATTGGTTCAAATTTTTTAAAAGTTTTGATATTATCTTCGTTAAGTAATCTATTATCATAAATATGAAAAGAAGTAAAAATTGGTTTTAAATTTTTGGGGAAGTTAAAACTTAATTCATTCTGTTTGTTGAAGGGCCACATCCACCATCCATTCATTATCGTAATGACGTTATCTAAGCCTCGATATTGAGATTTTTCATGCATATTATCTCTCTTAAGAAAAACAAAATTAAATCCATCTATATCATTTTTTAAGGCTAAATTTAAAAACTTTTCTATATCATACTTTTTGCCTAATTTAAATTCTACAACTTTTCTATATATATTTAATGCAGCAATCGACTGAATATAGTCGCCAACGTTTACGGAAGAATAAGATGGAGAAGTTTCATTTTGATAAACTAGAATGCCGAAATTCATAGACTAGAATAATTAGATTACTTTTTTGTTAAAGATAGAATCCTATCGTGACGAAAAGATCTGACCGCACCCCTTGCAAAGCAGTAGGCTTTAAAACCTGCATTGTCTCTATTTTCATGTTTATTTCCAAAAGATTTATACAAATTTATATCTCCAATTAAATATGTTTTTGTTTTATTATCAGAGCATTTATAAACTATATAATACTTAGTTGATAGTTTATTTTTAACTTTTGTATAAAATTTATTAATCATCTAAATCAAATCTATGTACATCAATATTATTTTTTTCACAATAGGCAACTGCATAGCCTGTCTTAAAGTGAAAATGACCAATAAAAATAGATAAGGCAACAATAGCATAAGATTCAATTGTTTCAAAACCTATTTTATAAAAACTTAAAAAAGTTATTAGAATATATGGCATGAATTTATTCATGGCGAAATTTAAAGCAATCATTTTATTAATAGGTTTTAGTATAATCTTTTTGGCAAAGTGAATTAACATACCCTCTTCCTACGTTGTCGATAAAAGAGCCTCCTACTTCGAGAAGATGAATTTTATCCACAAGTTTTCTTAGAATGTCGGTAAAAACAAAAGATCCTGTTTCTTCGCAGGTGACTTTAGCTTTGGTATAGTAGAAATAACCTTCTTCAGATCTTTTAGGGGAGTCTACGAAAGAAATATCTATAGAGTCATCATAGTTTTTAATCAACTTAACTAAAGAAGCTCTATTAGGGTGTATAAACTCTAAATCATAATTACATATAATACTATTCATTTTCTAAATCTTTCATCCATTTTGGTTTAAATGAGTTTGGAAAAACATCCTCATAATTATCTTTAAATTGGTCGCTAATATTTCTTGGGATATCTCCTTTTCCAGCTGAATGAGAATCGTTAAATACAGTATCTCTTTTGCAGCTCATTTTATTTTCTTTACAATAATTTTTAAATCCATCTTGAGCAGACGTACTTTCTTTCTTAGAATGTTCTTTCATTATGTATATATAATACTATAGAAACTTTAAAAAGTCAAGTATTAAATTCCATATATAGAGTTTAATATATCTTTGGATTTTGTTCTAAGCTCTATTTGTTTAGTAACTTCTTTTTGGTTTTCAACTTCTTCTCTTTCTTCAGAAGGCTCTGTACCTTCAGCTATAATTAAAAAAGATATTTTATGCTTGGGGTTTTCTAATACGAGTTCTTTTGAGTAAGATATGAGGTCCAAGAACTGCTCTTCATTTAAATCTTTATAAGAGTCCCAAGAGGAAACTTTTTTCATTAAAGAGCTACTAGTAACTAAAGAAAAATTAATCTCTTTTTTCATCATTGGTAGACCAAGTATAGGAATTTTTTAAGTTTTTCAAATTACTAATCTTAATTTGAGTAATTTGATCTAACTTACCTTTTCTTTGGAAGATGCTGTATTTAGCCTCCCACGAGTTTTGGACAAAGGGCGAATCAAAATCTACAGAAGAATTTATATAATCTAAAAGATTTTTTCTGTAAACAAATAAAAATTCATTAGATAATTCAAAAACAACAAAATCAGAATCTCCATAAAGCCAACCTGGTTTGCCGTCTGAAGTTTTAATTTCTACCCAAGTCCATTTTTGAGCGGATTGTTTAGAGTTTTTTCTTTTTAGAGGTTTTAAGGATATTTTTACTGTCTGGGGCGATCCATTTTTACCTTTACCAACTAATAAAAAATTAATAAATCTTTTAAACTCTTCAGACGTAGGTTTTTTTATTATATAACCTTTTGATCTTGCTATATCAATAAAATTAGAACCCCAAAGGTTGGATTTTTTATTTTTCACTATTATCTTATTAAGTGGGGTTCGTTAGTTCTTATGATTTCAATGTTATTTTTAGTTTTAGGATCCCATTCTTTAACTTGGGATAATATTGATTTAAACCTATTAGAGGCTAAACTCTTTGAAACGTAATTGTTAGGTTCAATTCTCCTGCCATTTCTAGTAACAACGTAAACATAGTCTAATCCATTAGTCGGAGACATTTTAAATTTCTGGAGATTCGTCTTCGACAGATTCGTCAGAAGCAGAACTTGAGGTATCGTTAGAGCCCAAGTCTAAAGCGTTACTTTGTTCAGAAGAATATAATATAACATCAGGAGAGTTAGGGTTTTTGCTCTTTCCAGAATTTGCAAACCCAACAATATTGATAGCTCCCTCGTTAAACGAAGATACGTTAATCTTTCCTGAGAAGTAGTTTTGGCTTTTACCAGCTTTCTTCCAGAGAGCTCCAATCTCTCTTTCTTTCCATTCATTGGCTTTAGTATTTTCGGCGGATGTATTATTATCTGTCATGTTTTATATATTTATATGTTAATTATTAATGTGCTAATTTCTATTAAATTTTAATTTTAATTCTTCAATTACTTTTACTTTATCAAATTGATTTAATCTTACGTAAGATTTTTTAAATCTTCTTAAGAGTCTTTTTTGCTCTGGTAACCCTTGGTACCCCATGATATCTTTAATTTCTTTTAACTTAGATTTATTCATACTTCAATATACTCTATATTATAAAGTGAATTTAAATTTTTTCCACCAGAGTAACTGATTGAGCTTTGAATATCTTGTTTTATCTCTTTTAGTTTTTCTTCGTAAGTCATTCCGTTAGAAATTATATTAGTAAGTTTTCCTTCAACATTATTTTTATGACCTTTATTTTCATAACTAGCAGAACCAAAGTAAGCTTTGTGAGGAACGTCTCCTATGCTGCTAGGAGTAGCTGGGCTATCTGTGCATGAAGCAAACAAGCCTCCAGCCATAACCATTTTTGCTCCAGCCGATAAAGCTTTAGCGATATCGCCATTATGCTTGATTCCTCCATCGGCAATGATTGGAACTCTTTCTGGAATATCAAAGTCTTCCGAAAGAGAAGCGTTTGAAATCATAAAGCCATCTTCTTTACTAAAACTAACTTTAGAGCACTGTTTGACACAAGAAAACATTGGCATAGTAAAGCCTGTTTTATCTTTTGTGGTGCATGGTGAACCTTGACCTATGCCAACTTTTACAATGTCAGCGCCCCATGCAGATAAGTCTGCGACAGCTCTAGCTGTTGCAACGTTACCAGCAATAACTTTTGTATTGGGGAGATATCTTTTAATCCACTCGATCATTACTTTCATTCGTTTGCAATAACCATGAGCAATATCAATGGTTAAATAGTCAACTCGATGACCTCTCTTGTTGATTTTTTGAATTGCCATCTTATCCTTAGCTTTTACTCCAACGCTAAATGAAATAACATTCCATTCTTGAGCGTTGGCAATGTCTTCAGCTAGATCACGATCAAACCTATGCATTATGTAAAAGTAGTTACAGTGGCTCATCCATTTAGCTAAATCCATGTCAATAACAGATTTCATATTAGCAGGGATAATTGGTAAATTAAATTTTTTGCCACATAAATCTACAGAGGTAGAGCAATCTACTCTACTGTGAACTTCACTATACTGAGGAACTAAAGCTACATCCGAGTATTTTAAATGTTTCATAGGTGTGATTCTATATCGTTATACAAGTTTTGCATTAGTTCGCCACTAACTCTAACTTTATGTTTGTTTCTAACAACGTGGTAAAAATTTTCATTTTCAACTAAAATAATCAATGAAGCTTTACTGAATAATAGTTCTCCATGTTTTTCTTTAAATAAAGTTTCTAAAGAGTTAATTATATAATCTTGAGTTTGACCAAAGCCAAATTGAAAATTGTAATTATCTAAATTTTCTATGATTATCATGACATAAAATAATAGTAAACAAAATAAACTGCACTACAATAAGCTAAAAGTTGTATCCACTCCATTATCTAAACTCCCTTCTTAGTAATCTCCACCTATCAGAATCAATTGATTTATTTCCATTGTCTATAGCATACAACATTTCAATGATTTCGTCAAGGTTATTATAAATATATTTATGAGGAAACATCCCTAGCATCCATAAAGGTGTTTTTGATTTGCCACCTTCCATGCTTACAAATACAGGTTTCTTCATCCTTACGGCGGTTACTATTTCCTCTGCTGAACCCCAACTAGCTACATCAGGAACTAAGTGAGCGATAATAAAATCACTACGATCTACTAAATTTAAATCGTAAGCTCTTACAGTTTTCATCCTATCGGTAACTCTATCATATTGTTTTGTTTTCATCCAAGTTTCCATTTCTTGGCGAGAAGCTTCATCTTCTTCAACGTCTTTTATAAATGGTTTTTTGTATGGGTCAAAACATGTTATAGATAAAGCCTCTAGTTTTTCTGTAACTTCTTCTCTCCAGTTTCGACCACTTAAGTATTGCATGTGGCCAACTAAATAAGTTTTTGTTTTATATAAAAGGTTCATTTTTAATATATCTAAGTATTTTACATGAAAAAGATCGAAAAGTCAAGAGCTTTTTTAAAAAAGGTGTAATTGAATGTATGAAATTGAAAAGAAAAATCTTAATAATGGGACTCCCTGGAAGCGGTAAAACTACACTTGCAGAAATACTTGTAAAAAAACTTAACGCCGCTTGGTTTAACGCAGACGCAATTAGACAAGACATTTATTCTGAATTAGGTTTTACTCCTGAAGATAGAATAGAACACTCTAAAAGAATGGGGAAACTTTGCCATTGGGCTTCTATGAATGGAGGTTATGCTGTAGCAGATTTTATATGCCCAACGGAAAAAGCTAGAGAAGCATTTGATGCAGATTTTATAATTTGGGTTAATAGAATACAGGAGGGCAGATACGAAGATACTAATAAATTATTCGAAAAACCAGAAAAATATGATGTAAAACTAGAAGATGGCACTCCTAAAGAGTGGACTGAAGAAGTAATTAAACAATTAAATAAAACAGAAGCTTGGGACAATCAAGCTCCAACAGCTCTTCTTATAGGTAGGTATCAGCCGTTTCATATAGGACATAAGACTTTAGTCGCTGAATCTATAAAAAGGTCTGGTCAATGCTGTATAGCTCTTAGAGACGTAGCTGGAATTGACGATAATAATCCTTATAGTTTTGAAAAAGTGAAGCGAGAAATATATTCCGCCTGCGCTGAGTTTGGAGACAAAATAAAAGTTATAGAACTTCCTAATATAACTGACATCTTTTATGGCAGGGGCGTTGGATATAATATTGAACAATTAGAATTGAGTAAAGAGCTACAAAATGTATCTGCTACAAAAATTAGAGATGGGCAGATAGGTCAAGATGGTAAACCTTTAGGTAAAAGACCTGAGTAATATTGAAATATAATATTATATATAAAGAAAAAAAAGAAAATAAGCAAATAAACTTTCGTTCGGAAAAGAATATGATTGCTTATTTAAATAATAACTTAAAACACTTAAATACTTTAAAGAGCGTTTATCTTAATTTTAAACAAATTAAACTTCCTTTAAGACAGTCAGTTTGGAGGGCTAAGTAGCTTATTTTTTATTATTTTTGTTAATTGATCCATTATGCTATCTTCCTCCACTTCTCTTTTCCATTGGTTGTGCCAATGATAACAAAACGATCCATCGTAAAAATTATCAAAATCATATTTTTGATCAGAAGTTTCAAACCAAAATTTAGTGACTGAGGTCGGGGGAAAGTAAGTGTTATTTAAAAAAGCTCCATCAAACCAACTAGCAGGAAGAACTAGGAGGTCTAAAGGTAAGTCGTAAGTTAAGCCAGCTTGTTGAAAACCCCACCCTCTATTACGATCAACTAAAAAATCTATATTATTTTTCATCTTAAAAGATTTTGGTTTTAATGATATAAATATAGCATTATTGGGATAATTTTCCCAACCCCACTGATAAACGCAGATTTCGTCTTTATAATTTTTAAAAATCGGATCAAAACTTCTTAAGAAAAAGCAGTCTAAATCAAACCAGCATCCACCATAGTTGTATAATAATAAGATTCTTGCAAAATCAGCATAAAATGGTATAGTTCCAAAATTAAAATTATAATCTTTTAGGAAATCAATTTTTTCCTTTTCTTCTTCTAGTGAAAAATGCTTAATATTACAATATTTACTAATTTTTTTATTTATATTGTTTGGCGTATTGTTTTCCAACCATAAGGTTATTTTATTATTTTTATTTAATACGTTAAAATAATAACAAGATAATATAGAATATAGATGTTTTTCATTTAAATCGCCATTCCAATAGCAATGAAAGTTTACTGGATCATCGTAAGTCCCTTCAAGGGTTCTAGCAGCCTCTATAGTTTCTGTGAAATATTCATATGTGCGCCAGTATTTAAGATTGACGCCACCTAATACGTTCATAAGATATCTAAAATAGGAGGTTTGCCATTAGAAACTTTAAAAGGTCTTCCGCTTGGTGAATAGGTTATTTTTTCAACGCTTAAGCCCATTGCATATGCAATTGTAGCATTTATAGACTCAATGTCTACACCATTTTCTTCAACATAGTGCGCTCGTTCATCGGATTTGCCATGAACATAACCTTGTTTTATTCCTCCGCCAGCGAAAAAAGCGCTGAATGCAGATGGGTGGTGATCTCTACCAACTCTTCCCGCTTTAATTTCAGGACTTCTTCCGAACTCACTAGCGACAACAATCATCGTGTCAGAAAGCAAACCTCTTACATTTAAATCTTGAAGCAAGGCGCTTAACCCAGAGTCTAAGACTGCACCTCTAGTCTCCATGTTTCCGAAAACATCATTGTGCATATCCCAGCCACCATAAGAAACCTCTACAAATCTAACTTTATTCTCAATTAACCTTCTAGCTAAAAGACACCCTTGACCAAAGTTATCTTCGCCATACTTATCTCTTAATTCCTGAGGTTCCTTAGTTAAATCAAAAGCCTCTAAATCTTTACTCTTCATTAAACTTATAGCATTATCGTATAAGTCAGTATAAGCTCTAACTTGTTTTTGTGGGAAAACATTTAAAAAATGTTCATTTAGTTTTTTTGAAGCGTCTAATCTTTTGTTATACATCGAGCCTTCTACATAGCCAGATTTTTTGACATTTTGTATTCCAGCGTTAGGATTTCCTAATGGAAGGGGGCCATGTTTACTTTCAAAATATCCAGCTCCGATAATTCCACTTCCGCCATTAATTTTTACATTATCAGGGAGAGTTTCATTCAACTTTCCACACTGCTTACTTACCCAGCTACCCATACTAGGATGTATAATTGTACCTCTTTTTTGGTAACTAGTATGCAATAAATAGTTAGCTTGATCGTGAGCTCCTTGATTACTATTTATAGATCTAACTAGAGAACCTAAGTGCATTTGCTGGGCAGTTTTCGGCAACCAATGTCCTAACTGTATTCCATCTGCAGATGTATTTATCGCTCTAGTCTCACCCATTACTTCTTTATTTTCTGGCTTTGGGTCAAAGGTATCAACATGAGTCATACCCCCTGTCATATTAAGAAATATAACATGCCTAGCAGTTGGGATCCTTGTTGTTTTTGCTATAAGTTCTGATCCGTAAACTAAAGCATTAACTCCTAAATAACTTTTCGCAATTTGTTTTGCAAACTGCCTTCTCGATAATTCATCTAACATTTTCATAATATATAATACACGCTATTTAATAAAGATAAACTCATGGGTATTTAGTAATATCCATGAGACATGTTTAAAACCATCCTTTTCATCGACATATTGCTTTAATAATGTCGATTCATTCGACTTAGGTTTCCTTGACAAGATTGAGAGAAAAACGTTTTCAACTTGATTAGTTTTGCTTTTTTCTTCTTGCATTAATTTAATAAAGTCAGCATCTTTTTTATTTAAAATATTTGTTTCCACAAAACCGTTTAATAAATTAAGAACTTGAGTGGTATTAGGTTCTGAGTTGCTATTATCTATCTGTTCTTTATCGCTACCTCCAAACTGTCTAATTAAGTGGCCTCCAGGAGCTGGGTACTGAAGGTAGCTACTCCTCACTAAATTTCTATCTTTGATTGGTTTTGCTTTTTTTGAACCAGAATAAATAATTCCAAGAAGATTGCGGTTGCCAGGATTTTCATCAGCAAGTTTTTTAAAATCTGCATAAATTTCTTCCCCTGTCATATCTTTATATTTATTATACATAGAAGAGTAATCTTGTTGATTATGTAAATGTATTCTAGGGTCTTCATCAATATCATTATAAACAAGTGTTACAAGAGAGTCCCAAAGTTGCTCTCCCGTCATCCTTCTTAGAATTGGACCTTCAAAATTATACCCTTCTAAAGTTTTATAGTCTTGTTTCTTACTTTCCCTCTGAAAAAGTCTAGTGTTTAAAAGTATTCTCTCATACTCTCTTAAATTATAATTAACGCTAACCATTAATCTTTCTAGATATTTCATTAACTTTTGGTTGTTAGCTATAGTATCATCCATCATAGTATCTATAGGTTCAATTAACCCTGCTCCAAAAATTCTTTTCCAAATTCTGTTGGCGATCATTGTAGTGAATCTAGGGTTGTCTTTGCTCGTGATCCAATCTGCAAAAACTTTTCTACTCTCACCTTGGGTAGTTTCGGTTGGCTTGGGTGTAAACATAGCCTTAGCCATAATTGTATCACCTGGATTTCCGTCGTCTTCAGCAAAATCTCTTGGTAATTTTATAGTTCCAGTACCATTATTTTCAATACCAAATTGAATAGAATCTCTAACTTGATTTCTCCAATTATTAAATAATCCAGCCCTTTCATCTCCGTCTGCATTTATAGCTCTACTAAGTTCTCCGATAGCTCTACCTTGATCTCTTAACCTAACGTTTCCTATTCCAGAAGTGAAGGCAGTCATTTCATAAAACTGTTTTTGAGTCCATTTATCAAACGGATGATTATGGCACATAGCGCATTCTAATCTAGTCCCTAAGAAAATTCTAATGGTGTGGGACAAGTTATCTTCTTGCATGCCTCTATCTCTCAAGTAATAACTAATAGCTTCTCCCCCATCAAGGAGTTTACCTGAGCTACCAACAAGCTCTCTAACAATTTGATCATATGGCTTTTTAGAGTACAAAGAATCTCTCAACCACTTCCTATAAACAGCGCCTACATTTATATTAGTTCCATTAACTCTATCTTTCACTCTTAGCATGTCTGTCCACCAATTTAATTGATGGTTAACGTAACCAGAAGAGTTTAATAACTTTTGAATTAATTTGTCTTTTTTATTTGAATCTCTGTCATCTATAAATTCTAACAACTCCTTTTGGGTAGGTATTCTGCCAATTGTAGTTAAATATAATCTACGGGCATAAGTATAATCGTCTATCTCTTTAGTCTTTTGCAGTCTTTTACTTCTTAAATTTGTGTCTATGAGTTCATCTATATAACTAACATAAGACTTTAAAACTTTTTCGTCTAAGGGTAGTTTTGCTGAAGGTATAGAGCTATAACGATCTTCAGAGTGATACAATTCTATTCGCTTTTGAGAGTCAATTGTTAGCGAATCTATTTTAAGTCTAAATTGCTGCAAATCTTTAGATCTAGCTATTGTTACATGAGTTTCATTAGCTTCTAGAATTTGAGCTTCTATTTTGTTTCCATCTTTAAAATAAAGAGTGGAGGCTAAAACATATGAACAACTAAAAAGTAAGAGAAACAGGTATTTCATATGACTTAATTACACAAGATTTACGCTTATTACTCTTTCTTCTTTAAGAACTTACTTAACTTTCTTACGTTTAGAGAAGTTGAAACTTGCCTCGTGGTGTAGTCAGATTTACAAAGTTTATTTAATTTTTTCGTTATTTCTTTATTGTTTAACTGGTTTTTATGATTTAAAACCAATGTTTTTAAAATGCAAGAGTGTTTGGGGTCAAGTCCAACATTTTTTTTAGATGTGAAGAAGTCTGATATAGAAGAATTTCCATCTTGAATTTTTTTATAGCCATAGCCAAAGATTTCGTCAGAATTAATATAAGATCTTATTGTTTGGTAAATATTATGAACAGTATAATTTACAGCTTGTCTTGTGACATCTAAATGATTAGCGATCTCTTCTTCTTTCATGTTCTTTTGGAGCATGGAAAGAACTTTAACTTCGTTTTCGGTAAGTATATCATAATAATTTTTAACGTTTTCAAGAAAATCTTTATACTTTAATATTACGTCTTTGTTTGCAATATTATTTGGGTCATCATCTGGATGGGTTCCTATTGTATCTACAGCGATTTCAAATGAAGTTTTAAAACCATCTTCATCATCATAAAAAACACCATCGTCCCTGCGCTTAACAAAGGAGTTGTTGCGAATAGAAAGATGGCTCCATTTAACTAAATTTCTAGCGTAAATAAAAGCACTCTTCTTAAAGTTATTATGGTCAAAACCTCCATTTTTAGTAGTATATTCAATAAGGCCATTTCTTTTTTTTAAGAGAGCGATATTAATTTCACTAAGCAATTCTTCATAAAGGAGCATGTGATTATTTCGCCTATATTTGCCGATGATTTTCCTAAGGTCAGTCTGATATTCTTCTAGCCAAATATTAAATTGGTTAACTTGCTCTTCTGAAGCTTCAAAAACTGGTTTTTCTTTACCACAATGAAGATTAGAGTATACTTTTTTTTGAATAGCTTCTCTAACTTTTTGTTTTTTAGTTTTTGGCTTACCTGAAGTTGTAAAATATTCGTAGGTATCCGAATTTATAATATTAATTTGAGTTTTCATCTATTATTTAAATAATTGCTAGGAAAATCTTTGGACCAATTGACCACATGTTTAGTTTGCGCCATCATTTTTGAGAAATGTGACCTTTTAATTCCAATCATATCAGCGGCTTTAGATCTTGAGTTGCCACATTCAGAAAGAGCTTTTTTAGCTAAAGGAATAAATTCGTTAAGTCTTTTTTCTCTTTTTTTTCTAAATGTTTCTTTTATATTACGTCTTTTTCTTGATTCTTGCTCTTCTGTCAAGTCGGAAAAGGGGATGTAACCACCCTCCATCTTTTCATTCATAACTCTTCTTTGTGTGGCAGAACGCTGTTTAGTGGGAACCCTTGGGGGAGTGGGTCTTGTAATAGGATACTCTTCGCCCCAATTGACACCTGTGATTCTGGACATTAGTTTATATAGAGAGTTTCTATTTAAACCCAACTCAACTGCAGCCTTACTCCTGTTATTATTATGGAGAATTAAAGCTGATATAATACGTTTTTTAACTTCCTCCATTTCATGTTTATCCCAATCTCTCCATTCGTGACCAACCCAAATTTTACCTTGCCTCAATTCATAAGGTAGGGATTTACCTTTTCTATGGATTGTAGACCAATTATCTTTACCTTTTTTAAACCCAATGCCTTTAAGTTGCTCATAGTTGGTTGCATTAAATCGATTCGACTTCCAATCTGGACGAGGCACATGGAATTTAAATACTGTATTAGAGGAGTTTGGAAAAGCAGAGTTTTTAATTTGCTCCCACTCTTTTAAACCTAAAGTTTTCCCTGTATCTGACTTATAGTCATTATGAAACATAAAGCCTTGAATAGCTTTAAGTTTTATATTAGGATCATCTTCTTTTAACCTTCTGGTTAAGACGTCTTTTGCTAAAACATAAGATTTGGCCCGAATAAATGTTTTAAAATCTTTTTCGCTTCCATCTACATATCTTTCTGTATAAGATATATTCCAGTATTGATGAAAACTAAAGTGTTTCCTTCTGGCTTTAGTTTGTATATTAAGTTTTTTTCTACCTCTTTTCATGATAGAGGGTATTATATAATATATCTAATCAAAAGTCAAGCTACTTTTTCCATTTACAATAATTAGGATTTTCAGCTCTTTTTCGACGCATGTAATCTCTTTTTTGTTGTCTACGCTTTAATACGTCAGACTTATCGTATTTTTCTTGAGCTTTTTTTAATGACTCTTTACCTTTATCGCTATTAATATATTTTTTTTGTCTATCGTCCACTATCTTCAACTCCTTTCGAATATTTTTTTTTAAATGGTGGAGGTGGCGGGAATCGAACCCGCGTCCTGATGATCTTCAAGCGATCACGTCTACAAGCTTAGTTAATTTTTTTTTAAGTTATGATATTAACATCTAACTACCTGTTTCAATTATTTGCAGTTTATGATACAAGTAAACTTTTTCTGTTTTGCAGATCGATGACCCCTTATCCCTTATATCTGCGTCAAAGAGTAAGAGGTAGCAGACTTAAGCTGCTAGAGCAAGCGACTCGCTTTGAGGCGAGTAAGCTTGAATACGTGACTTGTTGCCATGTAAAGAATGTGCCTTTTTTAGGAGCCAGACACAACTCCTGCTTGCGGTGAAAGAATCCAATATCAGTCGAATCCTGAACACCCCCATAAAATTTAAAAGAACAATGTAGTTATATATTACACAGAAATAAAGATTTGTCAATCTTCTATTTTGTATATGGATTTTTTATCTTCTCTGTGAAAACAAATTTTAGAATTATTTTCTATATTCTTTGTAAGCATACCTTCTGCTAAGGTAGATTCTATTTCTTTTTGAAATATTCTTTCTATTGGTCTTGCCCCAAGATTTATATCTTCTAATTCTTTTATGCAAAAATTAATCATAGATTCATCTAAACTTATTCTAATTTTTTTTGTTTTTAATTTTTCGTTTAGTGTTTTGACTTGTAAATTAATTATTTTTCTGTACTCGGCTTCTGTAAAACAGGCGAAAATTATTAATTCATCTATTCTATTTGCAAACTCTGGAGAAAAGAAATTTTTAACTTTATCTTTGATTTTTTCTTTTATTAAATCTTCACTAGATTTTTGAGTGAATCCTATAGAGCCTGAAGATTTTTCTATAATTTCGCTACCTAGATTTCCAGTAAGAATAATTAAACAGTTTTTAAAATTAGCAATCCTTCCAAAATTATCAGAAAGTTTTCCTTCGTCTAGAATCGATAGTAAAACTTTTAATACTTCTGGGTGTGCTTTTTCAATCTCGTCAAATAAAATTACACTATACGGGTTCTTCCTGACTTTATCGATTAACATACTTCCTTCTTCGTACCCAACATAACCTGGCGATGAACCTATTAGTTTTGAAGAGCTAATGGATTCTGAGAACTCTCCCATATCAAATTTAATAATCTTATCTTCTCCTCCAAATATATATTTTGATATTTTTTTCGCAGTAAGAGTTTTGCCAGTACCTGTTTTACCTAGGAATAAAAAAGTTCCAGCAGGTTTATCTGGATTATTTAGGCCACACGCTGAACGGATAATTGAATTATATATTGCGTCTATAGCTTTATCTTGACCAAAGATTTCTTTTTTTAAATTCTTTTTTAAATTTAAATATTTTTCATCAGATGAAGAACTTAATATGGATATGGGGATAGAGGTTTTAGAAGAGATAACTTCTTGTATGTCGAGTTCTGTGACATATATTGACCTATCTTTTAAAGATTTTTGCCAATCATCTATTATTGTTTGATACTCTTCAAAAAGATCGTCTATACATTTTTCTAAAGTTTTTTTGCGATCAAGATCTGAACATTTTTGTTCTTGTTCGATGAGTAATTCTATATTACTTTCAATAGAATTTACTTCTTTAGGTTTATGAAAATGTTTTAATTTTACTTTTGAGCCAGCTTCATCTATGATATCTATAGCTTTGTCTGGAAGATATCTATCTGTTATATATCTACTGCTCAAATTAACAGCAGCTTTAAGAGCGTTCTTTCTATATTTAATTTGGTGAAAGTTTTCGTATTGTGCAGATAGATTATTTAATATGTCGTAACACTGTTTTGTAGATGGCTCTTCGATGATCAAAGGCTGAAACCTACGATCCAAGGCAGCATCTTTTTGTATAGTTTGTTTATACTCTTTTAAAGTAGTTGCTCCAATACATCTTATATCTCCACGAGCCAGCATAGGTTTTAATATATTAGCCGCATCCATACCTCCTTCTGCGTTTCCAGCTCCAATCAAAGTATGAATTTCGTCAATAAATAAAATACTATTCTCATCTGATTTAATTTCATCTATAAAATCTTTTAATCTTTCTTCAAATTGACCTCTATATTTAGTTCCAGCTATTAAGTGACTAAGGTTTAATGAGTATATTTTTTTATTAATTAAAAAGTCTGAAACATTTCCAGAAACTATTTTTTGAGCTAAACCTTCTACTATTGCAGTTTTTCCGACTCCAGCTTCTCCAAGTATTATTGGGTTATTTTTAGTTCTTCTACAGAGAATTTCTATAAGACCGTTCAAGCTTTCATCTCTACATACAACTTTATCAAATTTACCTTGAGAAGCTAAGTCTGTAAAGTTTATAGCATACTTAAACAGATTTTCCGATTCAATTTGGGGTGATTGAGTGAGCTGTCTTGGTTTAGATTTCATTTTCTTTAAAGCTTTTATCTCATCAGCTTTTTCTATAACCTCACCTTCTAAGACAGTTTTTATTTGAAAAGACAATTCTTTCGAGTCAAGCCCTATTCCATCAAAAAAATAAGATAGCTCAGACAGGTTTAATAAACAAACTAAAATATGTTCTATCCCAACATAATCATGGGTGTAGGATGCTGCTAGATCAACAGACTCTCTTAGAACGTTTTTGAAAGTTTTAGAATAAGTTAATTTTGAGGGGTCAAAATTTTTGGTGGGAGGCGCAAAACCTTTTAAGTATTCTTCTTTGTCTATTTTACTTAACATGGTGCTAGTAGCCAAACTATTCATAAGGCTACTCTGAACTCTAAGTATTCCAAATAACAAATGTATTGGTTCAACTAATTCGTTTTTATTTTCATAAGATTCTTTTTTAGCTATTTTAATAGCTTGTTGAACTCTTGGGGTAAAATTTGGTAAAAATTCCATATTAATTTAAGTCGCTTAATTTCATGTAGATTTTTTCGTTAAGAGGTATAAGATTATCAGCGAAAACAATATCAGCTCCTTTAGAGCCCACAACAGCCAAGATATCATTCTTTTCTGGAACTTTATTACCTCTTTCCAAAAACTCAGTGTATTTAGCACCTCTTCTATTGTCGCAAATCATAACTGGGTACTTTCCATATTCATCTGAAATAATTAATTTTAAATACTTATTGCCATTTCTACTTACACCTTTAAAAGAATCGTTTACAACTCCCATAAATTTACCTCTCTCATTGCTGTTCATACTATAGTAATTTAAAGAGTTGTAAATAACTTCGCCATCTTCAAAAACTTCTTTAAGTTCATGACTATAACTATAACCTAACAGTTTAGTTTCGAAGTACCAATTCGCAAATTTTTCAAACTTTCTATTTTTTAAATAAATATCTTTATATTTTAAATATTTTTTCTTAAATGTATTAAATCTAGATTCTTTCATTAAAGGTTTACCGTCCTCAGCTATCAATCCATTTTTAGCCTCATGTATAATATCTAACAATTTAAAATTATATCTCTCACCGAGAAAAATTACATTTCTTTTCTCTCTATCAGTAAGAAGGTTGAAGGATTGAGCTTCTAAAACTAGGAGAGATCTACTGCAGTCATATTCAGATAAACAACCCGCTTGAATCAAAGCTGAAAGAATACCTATATTTAACCCAGCTTCTTTCGCGCTAATGAATATGTCGAACTTTGTTGGGTTATCTGATTTCCTGAATTGTCTTAAAGAAGATAGGGATTTTTCGCTGATTCCTTTTATACTGTTTAGACCAAATCTTAAATTTTTACCTTCTTTGGCGAAATCCATATTAGATCTAGCTAAATCTGGAGGAAGAAGTTTTGTATTAAAAAAAGATAATTCTTTAGTTATGTTATTGATTTCTTCTTGTGGAGAAGGTTCAAATTTAGTCATCTTCAACAAAGATAAGAAAAAATCTTGTGGATGATTGAACTTCAAGTAAGTTGTCCAAGCGGCTAAAGTCGCATAAGATATTGAGTGGCTTTTGTTGAAAGAGTAGTTAGCGCTATCTTCAGCTACACTCCATAAAACTTCACCAGCTTCTGTGGGTAAATTATTTTTTTCTATTTTCTTTTCTATTTTAGATTTCCACTTAGGCATTAAATCTACTTTTTTCTTACCTATTATCCTTCTTAATTGTTCAGCTTCATCCAGAGTAAAACCAACTTTAACAACCATTTTCATTAATTGCTCTTGATACAGAGGGATTCCTCCAGTATACGATAGAACGTCAGCAAAAAAATCATGTACATTCTGAGAGTTACCTGTTCTAGCGTAATTTGCGTAAAGGTCTGAAAATTCTAAGGCTCCTGGCCTAGCGATAGCTATAACAGCACTTAATTGTTCTAAGTTTTTAGGTCCAATTTTTTGGCAAACTCTAAAATTGGTATCAGCCTCGATTTGAAATAGACCATGAGGGCAGCGAAGCTCATTCCTTAATGGAGTATACAAAGATTCATCATCTAAATCAACATTGTATATGTCAATGTCAAGCGATTTGCAAACATCGTAAATGACGCTAAGAGTTCTTAGACCTAAAATGTCAAACTTAACCATCAGTTCTGAAACCCAATTCATGTCATAAGCTGTGATTAACGATCCATCATTTGTTGATTGCATTGGGCAAATATCGGATACCTCATAGTAAGAGATTGCAATGCCAGATGGGTGGACTCCCGTATTTTTATTTAAACTTTCTATTTTTCTTGCGATTGAAAAGCATCTTTCATTTTCTTCCGCCCACTCTTTAAATGTATCACTCTCTTCCAAGCAGTTAGATAGAGAGGAAACTTTACCAAATTTTTTAGGTATAAGGTCACTAACTAAATTTACATCTTTTTCAGAAAACTCAGATACAATTTTACCACACTCCTTAACACAGAGTTTACTACTTAAAGTATTAAGGGTAAGGATTTTACATGTTCGATCAGGATTTTTTTGTTCAATATAATCAATAACTTTTTGCCTGTGCTCGTAAGCTATATCATTATCAACGTCAGCAAGAAGACTTCCATCAAGGTAAGTTATTCCATCTTTTTCTGTTTTCTTAGCTCTACTTTTAGAGACAAATCTCTCAAAAAATAGTTCATGTTTTACTGGGTCAACATTTGTAACTCCAATTAAAAATAAAACTAAAGAACCAGCCGCAGAACCTCTACCTGGGCCAACAGGGATGTCATTTTCGTGGCAAAAGTTTAATATGTCCCAGTTTAATAAAATATAATCTACAAAACCAAGGTCATTTAATACAGTCAATTCCATTCTGAGCCTTGAAGAGTAAACTTTTTTATCATCAACTTTATCAAAACCTCTTTCTTTAACCCCTTGCTTACAAAGCTCTTTTAAGAAAGAAAAGTTATCAGTACTTTCATCTAAATTTAAAGACTTGTAGTATTTAGATTCAATTTTAATTTCTGGAAGCCTAACTCCTGGGGGTACACAGTTTTCGTAGGTGCTAAAATTTTTATAAAAATCGCTCATTATATATTAAACTTCCATAACATTGCTTTAAAGACTTCGTAATTCTTTTCTATATCATATAGCGCATCATGAAGTTTACTCTCATCAAAATCAATATTATATTTTTGACACATGAATTTTAAACTGCTTTTTAACCCTCTCTTTCTTATTTTTTGTAGTTTAAATTGCCATAAAGTTAAATCTGATCCATCAAACTCTATGTCTAGAGACTCTGACTTAGCAAGACAATTTGTATCTATAGCTCTATCAAGATAAGAATAATCTGAAGTCTTTCCACAAAGAAGCCTGTGGATATTATGGATGTAGATATCAAAACCCAATATATTATGACCGACTACATGATAGTCTGGGTCATAGTAATAGGAATCAAATAACTCTAATACCTCTAGTGGATCAACGGCTTTCTTTTTGTATACTGAATCTTTAAATCCTGTAATTCGTTTTGCGTCTTCAGAAATGTTTAGCTCGTCCCACTTTAAATAAAAGTCGTACTTTTTTTGGATCTTATCATTCTCGCAAACTAAAAATGCTAATTGCCAAGGTTTATTATCTAGGGAAGCTAGGTTTAAGCCACAAGTTTCATAATCAAAGATGAGAAACTTTTTATTTTTATTAAATCTAAGTAGATTTTTATTCATTGTTTTCCCTCCAACTTTCAAAACAAAATTCTCTACTTCCAAGCCCATCAAAACCTGGGTTAGATAAAGATTGTTTTCTACCAAAGCTTCTGTTACAAATACATTTGTAGGTTTGAAAAGCTTCTATATCAGACCTTTTATTATAATAAATACTTTTTGCAGGTTCTAACTTGAATGAATTTTCATTACAATACTTTTTTACAGACTCTCCAAGGATTAAATCTGTAGGTAGTTTATTATCCTCAATTAGAAATACAGGATCTGTAAAAGAAAAATCTGGAATACAATTAGCAAAGTAAAAACTATTATAATACAAGAAAGAATCATAAAATGGAACCGCAAGCATAAGGTCGTCATTAGACCAAAACTTTTTTAATACTGAATAATTTCCTATTCCATTATGATCGCAAAAGAACGAGCTATAAATCTTATTTAATAATTTACATCCGTTATCATTTTTAGCAAAAACAATAACTTTATGAATAGATTGATCGTCTTCTTGAGGCTCCGTAAAGGAAGAAAGCTTTAATCTTACTCCAAATATTAAATTAATATTTAAATCAAAAGACCTCTTTCTAGCTTCAAGAAAACCTGTTGGAGAATCATCAACTAAAATTAGTTTATCTAAACCAGCATCTATAGATAGTTTAAATATTGAATCAGAGCCTCCTTCGGATACATTTTCTGGATCAGCAAGTGTTAAAATACTTTTGCCAATGCTATAGTGGCTTTTAAAGATTGGTAGCATATACTATATATAATAGCATATTAACCATTTGATGTCAAGCTTTAAGTAACGTTTATTGTTCCACCCATAGCTGAGTGATGTTGACACTTATAATAATAAGTTCCACTTTGCGAGGGGGTCCAGCTTATAGTGCCACTAGTAGCACCATTGTTTGTGGCAGCAGGATTGCTAACTGCATTACTGGTTCCTGTAATGTTTGCAGTTTTTATCCAAAGTGGGTGGGACGAACTAACGCCTGACAAATCAAGTGTGAGAGTATCTCCGACATTCATATCGATAGCGGCATTACTTCCTGTTACATCTCCTTCTAGCTCATAAGACGAACTATCTTGACTTGTAACAATAACATCAATTGTTTGAGCTGGTGTTGGGGTAGGTGTGGGGGTAGATGAATTAAGTTCGAAAATTTTATAAACAACTGCTCTAGGAAATGGGGGGTTGACTGGATTACTGGGGAAGCTATGCTTGGCTGGACTGTTTATTGCGCTCAATACTGTACCATCATCTGATATTAGTACTCCGTCATAATTCTGAGAATGGGAAAGGTTCTCAAAATCTTGTCCCTGAATTGGGCACCCAATTGAATCAAAAGAATCTGTTGTTGAATTATATTCATACATATAAACATTCCCTGCCCAATTGTTACTTGAGACATAATTAGCAATAACAACAAAGTTTCCGTCTGCAGATATATCTACCGCATTTATACTACTTAAGGTTATTGCGTTTTTTTCTTCATAGCTTCCGTTAGCTTGTTTTCTGTAAAGATACATGATGTTTGACTCGGCTCCAGCAATTGCGACTGTTTGTGCATTTTTAGATATTTTTGAATTGTAATTAACCCTTCCAGCACCACCAGTAATTTCCAATCCACTGTCCCAGCTTGATGTTTGTGTGTCGTAGGTATAAATAAATGCTTTATCGCCACCAACGTACATGGTATTTCCGTCACCAGAAATACTTACGGCATTATGAGAATTACCACCTTGACTAGATATAACTGTGTTTCTGTGCGCCCATCCTGAAGACTCTTGATTTTCATATACATCTATCTGAATATTACTATTTGAATGATTATCGGCTGTAGCTACCGCTATTTTTCCGTCTGAACTGAGATCAATCGAAGTGTGTCCGTTTGCAGCGTTAAGATTACTAGCGGGAGGACTAAAACTTGCTTGTTTAACCCAATCGGAACCGTCATAGTGAAAGAAGTAAATTGTATGGGCATTATAATTTGCCCCACAAACAGCAAGAACTTCACCATTATACGAAAGCGCTGTGGATTGATAACACAGGCTACCATCTAAAGTGTTGTTGGTTACGGTTCGATTTCCGCCAATTTGATAAGTACTGTTGTCGTCACCATCTCCAATTTTATAGTTGGCTCCTAATATAGATCCCATTCTGTTATAATTTCCATCGTCACCTAGTTTAAAAACTAAAACTTCTGCAATATCAGAACAAGAAGTCATATTGCCAAAGCAAACTACTTTGCCATCACCAGAAAGTGAATGGTTCCCGTATACCGCCCCAGCCCAACCATCATAAAGACCGACAAATTTTTGGTCCTCAACATTTGCAGGCCCAAAGCCCTCACCATTAAGAGGAAGTGGAGTTTCGGCGTTTATAACTAAATCATAAAAATCATCTCTTTTTTGATCGGTATCGAGGTTCATCACGTATTTACCAATTTGTTTTGTTATGTATTTAGCTTGTGGAGCAGGAGTGCAAATTGCAACTGCATTAGTTTCAAAATTTCCTTCACCACTTGAAACTGGTGTGGGTGTTGGAGTTGATTGTGCGATTGGTGGAGTTATAGGAAGTGGTTTTAGTGTTGAGATTGGTAAATCATACAAGCAAGTATAACCTCTACCGTTCGTACTATTCAAATTGTGATATGTCATGGGAGCTCCTATCGCAACACGATCACCCGTGGCATTCATGCTTGTTGCCTTTCCATAGTTCCAACCACTCGATTGATCATTGAAGTTTTCGTATACTTTTATCCAATCAGTTCCGTTCCAGTCGTATATTCTTGCTTCACCAGGAGCCTGTGCTTCCTCACTATGCCCATTGCTTGGTATACCAATTACAATTCGGTTGCCAATAGCATTGGTGCTTACACTAGTTCCAACACTTATATCAGTTGATTCTCCATTAATTGTTGTACCTAATTGACTCCAACTAGTACCATTCCATTTATACACCTCTACAAAACCAGTTACTGCAACAGAATTCTGTAATCCCGCTCCGTATCCTGGAGCACCAATTACCACTACATCTCCAGCACCATTTATATCAAGAGAATTTCCAAACTTATCATTAGTAGTCTTGCCAATAATGTCTGCACCTATTTGATTCCAATTCTGATTAATTGTTAAATTAGAACCTCCTACTAATTCATATACCTTTACATAACCCTTATGAGATCCAATTGCAACACGATTACCCACATCATTCATGCTTACATTCCAAGCTCCTCCAAAGTTATCTCCCGCAGTCGGTCCATCAATATTTTCGCCCACTTGAACCCAGTTTGGATTAA
>Ga0181417_1000030_pt1 | contig 43030 bp, 35 predicted proteins | sample 40SPOviralmetaG_FD_130142 | JGI IMG/M metagenome (GOLD analysis project Ga0181417, IMG submission 130142) | Marine viral communities from the oligotrophic San Pedro Time Series (SPOT) site, San Pedro Channel, CA, USA - 40 SPOT_SRF_2013-02-13 | ecosystem: Environmental > Aquatic > Marine > Strait...
TCATATCAGTATTCAACTGATAGACACCAAAAGGAGTATTAGTTTGAGTACCTGAAGTTATATCTCCGATATATAAACCATACGTATTAGTTATTGTATGACCTGTGTTTTCAAATGCGGTTAAAGAACCGTGTGCAACAGAATATCCTATCCAATTATTGATAGTGCCATTTCCAGCTAATTCTGCATGAGTATTATAATGAGCTACGTTATTTATTTGCCCACTACCTGAAGTGTGAACTCTACTCAAATGGTTTTTTAAGGCAGTTGCTGTCCCTGTGGAACTAACTGTTGTCATCACTTGCTGATGAAGTGAATTTTGAAAACTACCTCCTGTACCTGTCAGGGTAAGGTTATTTTGTATTGCATACATTGCGCTACTTTGTGTACTAGTAGCGGTTGTTGTGGCAGTTGATTTGATTGTAGCTGTTGCTGTAGATCCTGATTGTGTTTGAGAATCTACTATATCTAATTTTGCTGCTGGGCTTGTTGTACCTATTCCTACATTACCACCACCTAAGATGGTCATCCTTTTGGTGTCGTTTGTCCTGAAATATAAAGGATTATTTGTACCTACAATAATATCATAAGTACTTCCTGCCCAAATTTGAGAACTCTTAAAGTCAGCAAACGAAGTGCTTCCAGATGCCTCTGCTCTTATATTGCCTTTTACATGTAAAGGTGTCGAAGGGCTTATCAAGCCGATTCCAATTTTGCCTCTTAAATTCTTTATTGATGGTATAGTTTGGTCTGCCATTTTATGATACTGCTGATGCGTCTCCCATTACGTGGTAAGTTATTTTTGCTGATACTGGTATTCCTGCTGAGCTTGATGATACCGCTTGGAATTGAATTTCAAAGTTATCTGTTGTACCATCTACAATCTTTGCTTCAACTCGGTCACTTGTTAAATTATCGTATTCTGTTAGGATAATTCCTGGTTCATTGTAAGATCCTACATTGCCAGTGTTCTGTATAAGAAATTCTCCAACATAAGCGACTGAACTGTGGTTAGCCCAATCACCTGATATAAATACTTTTACATGACATGCTGTGTGGTCTGCCAACGTAACTGTTAAACCTGTTGTAAAACTAGCAGTTAGTGAATATCCTTTACTGCCTATCAAATGGCAATTAGTTGTCGAGTTACTGCCTATCTTAGCAGTGCCTTTAACGTCTAGCTTTTCTGCTGGAGTTGTGGTTCCTATACCTACATCCCCCTGCATATAGACATCACCAGAAACTCCTGTAACAGAAAATCTAGTATTGCCGTCTTGTACAAGTTTTAATAGATCACCCGAAGTGCCTACATCATATAGCTGTAGGTAATCACTTGGCGTTGCTCCTGCTGAACCAAATACAATCTTTCCTTGGTTTGGTATTCTGATATTTCCATTAACCTCTAGCTTCTGGTCTGGGTCAGTGACTCCTATGCCTACATTTCCTGCATTGGCTATAAACATCTTGGCTGTAGAACCAATATTTGTGCGGAACTCTAAATTTCCAGAGGTATTAGCTGAAGCCACTATTCCACTCGTATTACCCGTAGAATAAGAAAGCTCTATTCCATTTGCACCATTCCATACTCTGGCTTCAGCCCTAACATCTAATGGCTTTGATGGGCTTGTAGTGCCTATACCTACATTGCCATCACCTCTAAGGTAAAGGACAGAACCAGCAGAGTTTTCAAAGTCTGCAATCCCCCTAGCTGATGAAGTTGTCACATGCTTCACCTCCATAGCATTTTCAAACTGATCACTAACTTTAGTTATTTTGAAAGCAGGTTGGTTGTCTTCGGTTGTTACATCTATGTGCAACTTTGCTAATGGGGCAGTAGTTCCTATACCTACGTTGCCAGCTGAAGTTATCCGCATTCTTTCGGCAGCATTGTCTCCTACATTCGAGGTACTACTGGTTGAAAATACTAGACTACCTCTTGAATGTGAAGCTTCAGTTAAGAAGCTTATTTTTGCACCAACAGTAGTAGCATCAGTTGATTGAGCGAACCCTATAGAAATTGCATCTCCAGCAACACTGCTATCCAAATCTCTGAGCATTAAATGGAAGTCACCAACTTCTGGAGAACTATCAAAATCATAAGCTGTATTTTCGATATGAACTTTGCTAGCAGGAGCAGTTGTGCCAATCCCAACATTACCCCCAGACTTGAGCATGAATCTCGTGTCTTGGTTTTCTAATATTTCAAAGTCATTAGTAGCTGTATGCCCTTGTACTAATTTCCAAGGATTGGTTGCTCCAGTTCTTTGTAATTGTAAACTCCGACCACCTGCAGCACCGCCATTAATAAAAATATCTCCAGCAACTTCGAGCTTTTGTGATGGGGTAGTTGTACCTATTCCTACGTTGCCATCAGGAGCAATACGCATCCTTTCATTTGCTACAACATCATCGGCAGAAGCGCTCGCATTAAGAGCATGGAAGGTTACACCTTCGTTATACTTCATTCGTATGGCTCTATAACCATTAGACGAAGTGCTTCTTACCTTAGTCGAGCTTGAATCAACATAAACATTATTGCCAATAACTAAGGTATTGTGTGAACTCTCCTCTCCTAATTCGCTCCATGTTCCCCAGCTTAGATTACTTACACCATTAGCCCCTAGATCAAGCCTAGCTCGTGGAGTGCTTGTAATTCCTATCCCTACACCACCTCCTCCAGAAGCTAGGAAAACATTATTGTTTGATAAGTGGTTTATGTAAATGGGGCCATAAGCATTAGAACTTGAGTTCTTACCCTCAACATGTCGGACACTCATGTATCCGTTATTAGAACCACCTACACTTAATATATTAGTGCTTGATGAAGAGTTTCTACTTTCAACGGTGACAAGACCACCAGCAGCTATACTTAATGCCGTTACTCCTGTAGTTCTAACCTTGATACCACTAGCTGTACCCGTACCTAATGCCTCAGTTCCTATCTCCAAGAAGCTAGAATCATGCTTAAAGAAAGATCGCTCATAGTTTGAAGTATCAGTATAGGTTTCGTATAACTCAATCTTTGTGGCGGTTGTTTTACCATTAAGAACTAAAGTTCCTGTAGAAGAGAGTGTAGCAGAAGGAATACTGTTGCTCGGACTACCTGCTGTATTTAAGAACTCCCACCCTTTATTAGCACCGCCAGTTGTTGCTTTCCACGTTCCTGCTACATTTCGGAAATGTCCTGTAGTACCAGAATAAACACTTGCAGCAGATATAATTCCAGCAGAGCCAACGTATAATCTAGTTGACCCATCAACAGCAAAATTTAACTGAGATGAAGTTGCGTAGATACCCGTGTTGGTTTCTGAAGTGAAAGCTAACGCAGGTGCAGATACACTACCATCGGGTATTTTTAATATTCCACTTATGGTTACATTATCATCAAATGTTGCACTATAAAAAGTGCTGTTTACTTGAGTGTCTTGATGAAAGCTTTTACCTGTTACAGTCTCCGCAAAGGTAGCATTACCATTAGCAGCGATAAGAAATCTATGGGAAGCATTCGTTACGTCATATATAGAGAAAGACCCATCATTATTGATAATAGAATAATCTGAATCGTTATTTGTATCGGTAAGATTTATTCTTGGGTAAGCGTAGGATAAAGTTAGATTGCCAGTCATCGTCCCTCCTGCGAGTGGAAGGATTCCTGCTTCGGTTAAAGTTTTGTTATGCCAAGCACCTGAATTATAAACAATTAACTCTCCACCACCAACAGATGACAACATAACGTCATCCAAAAGAGAAAGATGTTTTGTGTCTGTCCAAGTAACGTGCACATACATTTGTTCAGCATCATCTCCTGTGCCTAATTGAACTGGATATTTTTTACCACTAGAATTTAAAGGGTATCCTATCTGAACTCCTCCTCTAGTCCCATCGCTAGCTAGAGGTAACGTGTAAACTGTATCCGTCCAAGGAACGTTTACGAACATCTTTTCAGATGAGAGTTCTACTGGATAGTTCTTACCGTTTTCAGTATACCCTATTTTAACTCCGCCTCTCGCACCACTAGTAGCTAGAGGTAATGTGTAAATTGTGTCCGTCCAAGGGACATTTACAAACGCTTTTGAAGAAGAGTCTAAATCAACTGGATATTGTTTGTTATTTGTAACATACCCTGTTTTTATACCGCCTAAAGCTAAATCAGTCGCTGCTGGTAAAACATAATTGTTGGCATCAGTAGCTCCTGTATATCCAAGATTAGCTAAAGTAAGTGTTCTTGCAGTAGCAGCCGTAACATGCCCCAAGGAGTCTGATGTAAGAGTAGCTAAAACATTAGCCCCCGATAATGTTGGTGATACGCCTGTTCCAGATGTGGGGTGTACGTAATTATTAGCACTGGCTGCGATACCATCTAGCTTAGTATGATCAGCATCAGTAAATACATTTGAGTCGGAAGCAGAATCTACTAATGCTCTAATCTCCGCTGCTGTTTGATCGTCTTTAGCTCCAGCATCGATACCATCTAACTTTGCTCCATCGACAGAAAGGTCACGGCCATCAACAGTCTGGCTTCCTGCCATAACAATGTTCCCCGTCATTGTTCCTCCAGCCAAAGGAAGCTTGGTCGCTATCGATGAAGTTATAGTTCCAGCGAAGTTCGCATCGTCATTCAATGCTGCTGCCAGCTCATTGAGTGTGTTGAGTGTGGCAGGGCTGGAGTCTATGAGGTTAGTTATTGCTGTGGTGACGTACTGCGTTGTAGCTAACTGTGTGTTGTTAGTAGCTGCTGATGCAGTAGGTGCAAGTGGAGTCCCTGTAAATGTAGGGTTAGTAAACATCGTACCCTTAGACTCATTAGTAACATTTCCTAAGTTGACTTGAGTAGCGGTGACACTATGAGGATTACTAGTATCGCTAGTATGAGAAGTAAGTGATGAAGTAGAAGCAATACCTGCTTCAGACAATGTTTGGTTTAACCATTTAGAGGAAGAGGTGTCGTATTGTAAAATTTCATTATCCCCCAGAGACGTGAAGTTAACATCATCCATCTCAGCTAGAGTATTCTCTAGCGTAATTGCACTATTAACAAACGCAGTAGTCGCTATCTGAGTCGTATTAGTTCCCGCAGAAGCTGTTGGTGCCGTAGGAGTGCCTGTAAATATTGGGCTCTCTTTAGGGGCTAGTTTGCTCTCTATTGTTAAACTTGCTGTAGATGGGGCAACTGTTACTGCAACTAGACTAGCTGTGCTCTCAGGAGATGTTAAAGTGCCTCCTGTCGCAGAAGTTACACTTAATGTGCTTGCTGCGGGTGGTGTGACGGTAACCGTATTGACCGTCTGTGAAACAGTAGCTTCTTCATTCGCCATTAGATAATTTCTGGTATTATATCAAAAGTTAATCGGAAAGAGTTGATAACTTCGTCAGTAGTTGCTTCACTACCATCAGGTGCAACGTCAGTGATTTTTAAATCGCCAAAGATAGTAATTTTTTCATTAGGAAGCGCATCAGAATCTGCGGTGTCAAAATGCAATGTGATGTTTGCGTTAGCTGTGTTAGAAGCCCCCACGTTAGGAAATCTAATCCTCCCCGACGTTGATTGTAAAGATGAAGTAGAAGCTGCCGCTGCTGTGTCTGTCGTAGTTAAAGTATCTACAACCTCTCCCTGAACAGAATTATTTGTCTTCCTTCTAAGAACTAATGAAGCTTTATGCCTAAATTTTTTAGGGGCCGCACCAAGAGTCGTAGCATTAAAAAAGTTTTTAGTATATGTCTCCCCAGAAGGGATATACTTTATATCTACTTGAGTCTGTTGACCCCTCTTAATCTCTATGTTAGCCATTATATTCCGTAGTAATTAGTTATATTTCCTTCAATCCCTGTTCTGTTTGCAGATTGGTCACTTCCATAAACTATAATTTCGCTCATTAGCCCATCAAAAGCCCATACTCCAGATCCTCCCTGACCACCAAGAGAGGCATCGGTACTGTCATTAGAGTTAGATACCACAGAAACGCTACCTGATCCTAAAGCGGTTCCGTTTAGAAATGGGCGAAAGCCCCCTAAAGTAGACCCCGCAATCATGCTAACTAAGTTTTGATCATTGTTAGCCGTTGTGTTAAAATCAGTTATAGGGTTACCAGTACCAGCATAACTAAATTCAAGGTTCCCGCTTTTTGTTTTAAAAAACCACCTCTTATTACCTCCAGCAGAACCACCTAACATTAAAATCTGACTCTCATCGCTACTTACATCATCTGGCTCAAACACAGCGAAAGAAGATAAATTGTTAATATTTAATGCGTCACTAAAAGTACCTAAAGGTATAAAGTCATTACTACCATCAAAATGAAAAGCGGGTTTACTTGAATTGCCAGAAGTTAAGACAGACCCACTATTTACTAACTTTGGTTCAAGGGCATCAGAAGCGACAACTCCATGATTACCATTCCCCGACTGGTCGTACAACGTATTTACAAAACCATCGTTACTCCCTGTCCATGTAGTAAGAGTGCCATCAGTAATTTCAGAAGCTGTAAAATCGGCATGGGCATCATCATTCGCCCTACGTACCTTAACTACACTAGTTACCCCTGATTTTAAACTACGGAGAGAATATGCCGCAACAGCCCCTGTATACTTATCTAAAATCAAAGAAGTTGATAATATAACAGAAGCCCTAGAGAGACTTGATCCTAATCCTAAAGGAGCCATTTATGCTGCGTTGTATATAATAACACGCCCTGCTCCTAAAGTAACAGATGTTATTTGACCATAAATAGTAACTCCTGCTGGAATAGTAGCATCTGATCCAGTTATTGCGTCAGCGTTACTAATAGCAGAACCATCAACTTGACTCTTGTTCAACTCCCCCCAAGTGAGAGCACTAAAATAAGTAGCGTCATCTAAAGAAGTTATTGCACAAAAATCTCCAGTTACTGCCTGAGAAGCGTCTTTAAGATAGACGGCTCCAGCTTGCCCGAAGGATTGTTTTTCTATATTGTTTGTTGCCATAATATAATTTTTTGTTTAGTTGTTAAATTGTTAGTACATCCCTAACATACCACCACCTACGCCATTGGGGGATATATTCAAAGCGGGTTTAGCAGACCCCCTATAAGAGTCAGTGTCTGATTCTAAAAGCTGGGCTACTAAACCCCAATGATACTCTGCTCTTTGGGCATCTCCATTATCTTCTCCCAGTTTACCTAAAAGAGCGTGTTTTATAATTGCATTAGATGGAATGTGAATTAAATCATGAGCACTGTCGCAATCTATCCATCTTCTTTTCAAAAGTAAATGTGCCGTTGAGGTATTATTTGTACCTCCTACCCTAAATCTTCTGTACCTCGATACTCCATTTCTTGAATTAATTTCTGCGAGCATTAAATCTTTTGTACTGTCTGTAGTTATGCTTTCTCCAGCTACCCCCTGATATTCCGCAACAACAATTATGGGATGATCTGATTCCATGTCAGACCAAGTAATAGACACTATGTCCGTAACATCGGTATCTGCTACTAAAGCAAGTTCAAATCCAGCAGCGTCTCCTGATGAATAAGATCTTGCAAAATTATAAGTAACTTCTGAATAAGAAGATAATTCTAGTTTTGTTTCTGGGTGCACTACACCGTGGTGATTTGTTGCATCACTGTGTTGCCTGTATTTAATATTAATTCTTCCTAATTCAGGTCTTTTATTAAAAGGGCCTTTTAAAGAAGAATATTTTATTGTATACTGACTGCCTGATACTAAATCCCTGTACGTTGGAGCATATCCATCATCAATAAAAGAACTTAAAAGGGTATCATCCCGATCATTAGTACCAAAAATTTTATAATCGTGCCATAAAGATCTTGTAGGTAACGGGCTATTATCTAGTATACCCGCTACTAATGAATCGGTTTCTGGGGGCAATGATATGTATTCATCTTTAGCACTTTGGGAATGTTCTAAAAGCATTTCCCGCCAATAGCCCATTTTATATATTCTGGGCATTATTTCATTTAAAGCTTCCCAAAAATCAGAAGGGGAAGCATTAGATGCATCTAAATACTTTTTATGAGTAGTCTCTAATTGCTGGGTAGTTAATGCTGGCACAATACACTAAATATAAGAGGAATTGTGTTTAATTCAAGCTGTCAACTAGTCCCATATTTTATAGGGGATTTCCGTGTTACTTACATCACTTATATTAGCACATTGCCCAGCTAGCCATTTAGGCGGGCAATACACGTTCCATGACTGTTTTCTGTGGGCTTCTTCTAACTGACCATCTACATGATAATCTTTTCTGCCTATATAATCAGTAGCATTATTAATATGTGCATATACTTTTTTATAAATTTTACTGTTTAAAGCATAAGCATGTGTCCTATTAGTACTTATAACCCTTTTAATTTCCGAGTTTTCAGTAGCTATCGGTTTCATTCTATGTTGGCCTCCCAAATATAATTGATCCCAATCTTTAGGGATATTAGACAAAAAATTAAATATTAACTGGTAAGGGTCATCAATAAACTGCACATCATCTTCTAGTATAAGAATACTATCTATTCCGTGCGTCTCTCCTTTAATTTCTATCTCCATAATAGCATTTTCTATTATATTGCTGTGGGATTTTAAGCATCCCCACGCTCCAGCTCCCGCTAAAAAATAAGGAGGGCACGTTGTTTTATTTCCCATAATTGCTGGGTATACTATAACTTCATGCCTTTCCGCTAGTCCGAGTTCTTCTATATGTTTAAAAAATCTAGCTAATCGAACAGGTCTGTCAGGTCTATTAATAACATAGATGCGATCAAACCAATAACTAAGCTTTATATACTTAGGGTCTACCATGTAGCCCCATTATGTACTCGCTCTTGATATTAGTAAAGGAGTCCAGTTAATATTATCGTAAGTTATTTGCACAATAGATTTAAGGGAACCCTCCGCAGCAGGGTGGGACTCTCCTATTTTTACATAAAAGTAAGCCGTCCTATCATCTTCAGACTCACCCCCTCTATCGAAATTAGTCATACTAGCTCCTTCATTATCTGAAGCTAAATCAGGTAATTGATCATCGTCTGAAAGCTCGTGAGCTTCTTTAGTTACAGCAGCATCTCTGTGAATTGTTACATCAGCAGCACTTATAGTAACCCCAGAAAGATCAACCGTATCAGATAAAACTAGTTTCCATTTTAAAAAAATAGAACCAAATGTATCTCCAACAGGTAAGTCCATAGCATAAACCCCCGTGCCTTTACCTAAATCATTTGTAACTTCCCCAAAACCATTTGCCGACACATCTCTTAGAATCCCTTGCCCTGCTGTTTGCCCATGAACACACACAAACTTATCTACTGTTGAGGTTGAAGGTACTAAATCGGGGATCTTGTGAAAATGCCCATCAGATGGAGAATCAACTCCTCCAGTACTAAGACCTCCTAAATTATGTTGGTGATCTGCGTCGGGGTATGATCCACCAGAAGAATAAACACTTCCAGTATAGTCAGTAAGACTGTGGGTATGAGCACTTTCAGTGTGTGTTTTTGAATTAGTGCCTGAACTATTCGCAGACGTGCTATAAGCAGTAGTCGTTTTAGTATCACTTTGAATTATTGTTTTAAAAGTATTAATACAATATCGTAAATAACCTTTATATAAACGAGTCCTAGGGCTTCCTGAAGAATCTACAAATCTTTCTAATTTAAAAGGATGTACAGGAGTTACACTCCCTAACCCAGAACCTGAACCACTAGATGCACCTGAACCATTAAAAGAAGTGTACGGAGAATGTTCGTAGTTTGCATCAAATATATTGTGTTGAAACTCACCGTAGGGGTTATCAACTAAGTTAAGTTCTGTTAGGCTTGACCCAGCAGATTCTTTTACATCTCCTCTACCACTAGCATCAATATCAGCCATGTTATGTAGAAGCTACAGGTTTATATGCAGTTATCTTTTCCCTCAAAAACCCTCCTCTATAAGGTCTCTGTGAATCCGCTATTATAATAGTGTCAGGCCAATCTACATGATTTGTCTTTAAAAACAGCCAGCGAGTTCCTATATAATTGTATACAGGGTGGTTGCTCCCTGTTGTAGCTGTAACCAAAATTTGGTTATGTAAAGTAGGAGGCACGTTTACCGTTGCTATAGGAGTCTGAAATACTAACGGCTCAGGAAGCATTGGATTTATTGTTCCTATATGAGTGTGCCCTCCGTCTTGAGAAGTAGATGTAGGAAAACCAGTATCAGAGTCTGTCCAATACAATTGAACTAATACTTTAGTAGGGCCACTATAGGCACCTCTTTTATAGATAGGATAAACTATGGTGTCGGTACCCCCGTCATTCCGTGTCCAGTTTTCATCTGCAATTCGATCAAGAACAGCTGGCCAAGTATAATTTTGATACGTAGTATAAGATCGAATTAACTTATTAGCATCTGTCTTAACAACTTCTTTTTCAGAAATAGAATACCAGTTGTCTGACAACTGCCTACCTTCACAAAGAATACCAAATTTATTAGACCCCTCACCATCTATTAACTTAGATCCAAAAAAAGGAATAAGGGGAGTTCCCTGAGCAGTAGCTGCGTTCCCTAAAGCAAAAACTTGAGAAGTGTTCTTAGAAGGGTCTGTAGGTAATGTTGTGTCTGATTCCTTAAACACTGTAGTTTTTACAGGTAGCTCATCTTTATGAAAAATTGTTTGTTTGGAGCGAAGAGCAAAATTAAACTCTGCATCCACGTCCGTCCCACGAATAGGAATCTTTTTTATAAATACCCGCTGCTCTACAACATATAAAGAATCCAAAGTCTCATCTCCTGAACGAACTTGTCTTCTTTCAAATAAAATATAATCAGTGTCAAATTTAACTCCATTTGTTCTAGTTGCTAGAATAGCCGCTCCACTAGAGTCTGTACCTGCCAAGACGGTTCCTGAAAAGGGAGTTACGTCTGTATCGCCCGAAGGCATGTAAGTATTATTATCTTTCTTCTGACCTAAGTTTAATAAAGTTTCGGTATCAACGGATGTATTGTAACCTATTTTAGGAGAGTTGGTTTCGTAGCTACTACGAAGAGTTACATACGTTCTGACCACAGTATCATACAAAGGATTAGATCCTCCCGCAGCTTGGAACTCCCAGTTATAGTCGTCTTGACTAGCCCTGTCTTTTACATAATACCAGTATTGAAACTGGCCTTGATCTTCATCAGCATTTTTAATTAAAGCTAATTTAAAGTCAGGAAACTTATCTGTGTTAGGATGATTAGACCCATAAGCACTATCACTTATAGTTTCGGCAGACCCCGCTTTTCTGCTAACGTCAACAACTTCAACGACAACTAAATCCGCTACTTTTGGAGTTGCGAACTCAAATACCCGTTGTCTTCTATTCGGGGATGTTGCCATTTACTATGTCTTACCTAAGAAAATTACTTTTATCTTGTCTCCTGCTGCCGTAAAATTAAATTTAACCGTACCACTAGCAGGTTCCCATCTTGGGACAACTAAAGCAGAACGAGGAACCCTAACGCCCGCTGTAGTACCCACCCCTGAATTAAATGTAAAATCTCCTCCTAAAGAATTTGGGTTACTTATTATACTTACTTGCCCTGTATTAGCCGCTTCAGTTTCATAATAAATAGCAACAACTTTATCGTCATCAGCCGCATCGGGAACAGGGACAGCATCTCCATTAGCATCTCTAATAGTTGCTCCTAAAGTCTGGCTAACATAAGGAGCAGTTCCTGACCCTGAGCTTGTAAGTTGATTTGTAGTTAAAGTCCAAGTTACTTCATTGTCAGCATGCCCTGACTCAATAACAAATTCATACATGTAATCCGCATCCTCTGTGCTAAGAACTGTTGTGTTTGTCCCTCCAATAGGAATATTACCTTTAACCCCCGTAGACGTAAGGCTAGCAGATAATTGCTGAACTAAGTTTAAAGAGGTAAGTGCCATATTAAGCCATATAAGAATTACCTGCTTCAGGCGTAACAGCAGGAGCCGTCATTGTAGCTTCTTCAGAAGGAACCATTCCCTTATACACACGCAATGCAAAGTCAGTCATGGACATTTCACCATCTTTCAACCTACTAGCCATTTCTGGGTTTTGATCCAGAGTGCTCTCTATTACAGATAACTGAGACTGGTGCTTTTGATTGTTTGGATCATAGTCTTGCCTGTAAACAATTCTAAATAATTGCATCAATAAACCTTGATCAGGAACGTCTGTTTCTGGTTCCTCCTCAGCCATTTCATCTACAGAGGGTTCCATTTCATCAGGCATAGCAATATCCTGCTCAGGCATTTCTAAATCAGACAAAGTATCATCTACTTTATCAACCATGCTCATTTCTTGTCCAGAGTCAACAGCTTCTGCTTCAGCAGCCGCCATACCCTCTTCATCGTATTTAAATTTCTTTTTTCCTACAGTTGGCATAATAAATAATTGGTTGTACAAAAATAACCCCGATCCCCTACTTTATCAAGAGGATCGGGGATTATTGTGAATAGTAAACCTTTAAGGTTAGACGTTAATATCTACTCTAAGTTGAGCTATTGTAATAGCTTTTATCTTTTGCTCTGACTGATCATAGACCAATACAAGGTCGTCGTCAGCCATAGTAGTAGAAGTTAATATTTCTAATATAGGCGAATCATCTAAAGTTGGCATAATTTTTAATGGTTAAAATTAATATTATGTGGGGTTCCTTTTTACGGGAACCCCACTTTAGAATTAAGCAGCAGGTGTACTACTTGTACGCTGGAACAATATGGCATACCCGAAGTTAGTCTTAATTGGCTTAGAAGCCGAAGCAAGAATACCTCTGAAGAAACCAATAGTTCCGTCTGGGTTAAGTGTTACATCAGGGATGTTAGTCCACTTGAACTCACCTTTGTAGTTAACAGGATTAAAGGATAATCCGTTAGCATTAGTGATTGGTGCAGGAATCAAGGACTCCATTACGTTGTCCACGAGAACGTAAGCTACCTCGTGTGTAGCAGAATCGTAAGCAGTGTTAACAATAACCTTGTTCGTTGCAGAACCAGTAGTATCACTAACAGTGTAAGGATCAATTCTCGTTAGTTTGTCGGTGCTAGAGTTAAATGTGAAACGTGGTGCAAGATCATCTACCAAGTGATAGAAACCTCTAAAGCTCTTCTCAACTCCTAACGGAGCAATGAGGTCAGAAACTTTAGCGTTATTGTAACGCACGTCATCACGGAATCCAGCTTCAGTCATCAATTGATATGATGCTTCAGATGAAAGAACAAGGGAGAACACTGGACGGCCATTCTCACGGCCATAAGCGTTTGCTCCAGCACCAGCCCTAACGAGTTTAAAGTAAACATCATCAAGAACCTTGTTAGAGATATTAGCATTAATATCAACAGCTCCATCATCAGCAGTAGTGTCTACATCAATAGCAGTAATTGCTGTGCCTTCCTGACCAGTAAGAGTGTTACTAGAAGCAGTTTTACAAAGAACTACGTTATCACAGATCTTAGAATACTCATCACGGTAACGCTCTTCCCACGAATGGCGGGTAGACTCTTTCAGAATATCCATAATAGCCCGAAGCTGCTCAGTTCTGTGAGCAGTGTAGCGAAGTTCCTCAACGTTAATTCGTGGAGACTCGACGATAGCTCTCTCAAGGCTGTAGCTCTTTTGAACTTTAGTGAAGTCAAGAGTGTTAACACTTGCTTTTTCAGTACCTATAGACAAAGTCTGGTCTTGCTGATTCGCAGACATACCATTAGCGGCAGTTCCGTGAGTTGATCCGATAGGTGAAAAGTCAACACCTACACTAATGCCAGAGTCAGTAAAGTCCTTGTTAATAGGAGACAGTGGAAGAGCACGGTCATAAATAAGTGTACTCAATTGATAACCCATTCCTTCTGGAAAGGTTGTTTGTTTAATAAGGTCAATCCACGGTGATGTGTGGAGAGTTGCCTTGTGAATATCTGCACCAATTCGCCCCGCTTCTTGGGTAAGAACAGTATCTACTGCTGCGGAGGCATCTGTTGCAAAATCGTGTGGTAATCCGAAGTCTACGGCCATTTTATTTGTTTCTAAATTTAAGTTAAGTTAAGTTAAGGCAGACCACTCCATATCAATGGTTTATGGTCTCTTTCAAAGTTAATTGAATCTTGACTAGAACTATTTAAGGCTAGAGCAACCGCAAAATTCTTAGTGCGTTTTAGGTCTGAACTAATTAATGGCTAGAGCAACCGACCTTAGACATCAGAAACTTAACCTTAAATATTAAGGTATGCAAACTACTATTTAGAGCGTTCCATGTGGAACATGTGTTAGCCTCCTCTTGTAGTACCCCAAGCAGCTAGGAAAGTATCTATGTTTGCTAAACGAGCAGTTTGTCCATAGAATGGCCCTTTGAGGAAAGGTTGCGTTGCTGAAGTGAAAGTAGTTAAAATTTTTGGTACATTGTCATCACCCACAACAAAAGCTGCATCACCTGAATCACCGCCAGTAGCGTCATCCATGTAGCTATAAAAGGGGTTGCTAGAAATCCCTGAAGTACCAGAAAGTTTTAAAGATAAAAAATCTTGGTTGCTACTAGGCGATGCGTATACTTGATTAAATTGTATACGTTGCCTGTATGGAGTTTGGTCTGTAGAACTTTTCCTAGACCTAGTTGAAAGAACATACTCATCAGTTTCTACTGAAGTAGCTATCTCGTAACGTCTTAAACTAGGGTCAACGTCACTACCTGACGTATTCAAAATACCAATCATCCCATCATAACCTAAATCCATTGTAGATTGATAGGTTACCCCTCCTGCTGTTGTAGTGCCTGTGTTTAAAGAATATGTAAACCTTTGACCTTGTAGATTCGTAAAAGTCATAGGCCCTGTAGGAGCATAATGTTTTGCAAATAATACAGCTCTAGGGCCAATTAAATGCGCTCTACGTGAACCACCCCCATGATCAGCATGAGCATGCCACGCAGTTCCTGTTAAATCAAAACGAGCTGCCCAACAATTAGAGTTATAACTCAAGGTATACCCTGTCTCCGTACCATCAGTAGACGTAAAATACTGATCATCTATAGGAGGTTCGCCAGAAGCAGGGTTAGTAGACTTATATAACCTAAGAGCATCTACAACAGCCACCCCATTATACCCGAAAGACTTTAGTAAATTACGTATCGTTGTAGCTTTAGGAGTGCGCTCAGATAAATCATAAATAGGTATTAAATCATCGTAGTTAACTTGTATATCAGTTAACTCAGGTGTTGCGTTAACTCCGTCTAACGATGGCATTTTATGAAAAAGTAAACCCTAAAGATTCTCCTAATTCTTTAACAGTAATTGATTTTACGTGGCCTGTAGATTGGTCGTAAAAGGATAACATATCCTCTCTAGATATTAAGTTATACGCATTTGAATCTGAAGATAATAAAGAAGTACCTTCTAACTTTTGTAATGTGGGCGTGTCCCCTAAAGTTGGCATTTTTATTTATAAAGGATATGTATAAAAAATCAAATTATTAATGTCTTGCTAATCGTATAGCTGCCCAAAAAGAAGCTACAATCTGAAATAAACCAGTTACCGCAATAATTGGGCCTGTCGTTATACTCATATCACCCGTCAAGCCAGCATAAAATCCTATAGTCATAGGAGTTAAAGTAGAAAAGAAAAGAAAAAGACCTAGTGATTTATTACTCATAAACACATACTAACATGTGTTTAAATAAGTTATCAACTATTTTTCTTTTTCCATTCCCCCTTCAACGGCCTCTAAAAAAGATATTACGGCAACTTTTCCCTTTTCAGGTTTTTGTTCTAACTCGTCTTCGTGAACTAAACCTAATTCTTTAAAAATAAGATGTTCTTCATGAGAATCAGCCATCATGCTTTTACCTGTTTTAGGTTCAAACATTAAGTGTGGCTTGAAGCCTTCTTCTCCTTTTTTCATCTTAATATGGCTTTGGCTTAGGCTTAGGCTTTGGTTTTTTTGGTTTATTATATCTCATGACCTCCTTGATTTACGACTTGCTGCTTTCAATTCTTTCTTTTGTCCCTTTGTATACTTAGCTGTCTTTGCCGCATCTTTAAAATTTTGTGCTGAAGGAGCTCCTTTAGAGTTAGGCTTCCTCATACTTTCTCCGCTTCCAGCTTTTATTCGTTTTCTTTTTTTGTGAATGTTTTCGTATAAACTCATTTTACCATTTTACTTTGTTAGCCCAGTAGGCTGCTGACATTTTTCCTTTTTTAATATTCTTTCCGTGTCTTGCTTTAAAAGATTTACGTTTCATCTTCATTCTACGTGATTCACCTGCTTTTGGTTTACCTGCTGTACTAGCTCCTTTTTGACCAAACCTAATGACTTTTACTTTTTCTCCCTCTTTAGCTAAAACAATATGGCTTTTTTTAGGGTGTGATGGGGTTCCCTTGGCTTTATTAAAACCTGCAAAAGTTTCTCCTCTATATTTTATTTTTCCAGAGGGTAGTCTTTTAAACTTTCCCGCCATCTTAATCTACGTCTTTATCTGTAGCTTTTGGTTTTTTATCTTTTTTCCCCCCTTTTATCATTCTAGCTGCCTTTCCATACATCTCGTTGTAAACTTCTTTTACAGAGCGGGCATAATCAGCAGGATTTGCCCCCATCTGTTTAGCTGCTTCAAAATATTGCTTGGGTGCCCCTCTAACACCTTCTACAGTTGCTCTAACACCGTCTTTAAAACTATCAACTACCGAAGGTTTCCTTTGTACTTTCTTAATATTAATCTTCTTAACCGCATCTATCTCAGGTACTTTTTGGAACTTTATTTTTCCCCCCATTGCTTCGGGTAAATTTTTCTTCTTGATCTTCATAGACCGTGGATCTCTTGGCCCACGGAATTGGTCAGACTTTTCGTACTTACGGGCCTTTTTTGCTGTCCGTTTCTTTTTTTTAGCATCCTTATATGCTTGCTTTAAAACTCCTTTTGCTCCTTTTAATTCAGCCATGCTTTAAATATATACTATTTTTTCATTGAGACAATCGCTTGTTTTCAATGCGCTCCCACACCCCGTCCTCAGCTAAATGTTGAGTCTTTAAAGATTCATGAGGGCTATAACCCCATTTTTTTAAATGGTATAAAGTTTTTTCTACTCCCTCCCTGTACAGAGAGCACCTTATCCTGCAACGGATAAGGTCTAAAGATTTCTCTCTATACAGTTGCTCCCAGTCTGGGGAGGGCATGTCTATTCTTTTATATCTAAACCTATACAGAATTTAGGAGGAAGAACTTTTGCGTTAACCTCTAAAGAGACTTTCACAGGTTCTCCACTGCCATTATCTGTAAAAGGTACGTTAATACCTGCTCCAGTGTTTAATGTACTACAAGAAACACCGCAGAATAGAACTGGAATGACACACAATAATAATGCGACTTTTTTCATATGTTTGTTTGGTTTAGTTAATTCCCGCCAAGGGCTGCTTCAATTGCAGAAGCAAAATCTAAATTGTCTTTAGCAGTAGATCCACCAGAAACTTGTCCAGACATATTAGGTTCCGCTGTTTCATAGTCAGCAAGTCTATCTGTAAGAGAATCATTTTCTTTTACAGTTTGAAAATATTCCTTTATTAAAGTAGGAAGCAATTGAGCAGCTACAGAGTTGTAAGCAAAATCAACAGGATGTATTACATTTGGCGACTCTCCATACGCTTTTTCTTTAATTGCTTCCATGTCTACTCCTTCAATACCCTTTAAAAAAGGTAGTTTTTCAGACACTCTGTCTATTACATTTTGAGTAACCGCTTGTCTGTGTTTTAATTCTTCTGCTGCAATAGCATTACTTTTTTCCTCTTCTAATAATTTAGCTTCTCCTAATGCTTCTTCTGCATTCTTGTGAAGCTCTTCTCTTTTTTCAAGAATAGGTTCAATCTCTTCTATTGCTCTAAATATTTTAACTTTATCTCTATCAGAGGCTCCATGAAAAATATCAGATATTTTTTCATCTTGTTCTTCTATAGACTCCGTATCCAAAGCATCTAAAATATTATCAGGATCAACTTCATACTTTTCAGCCAAAATATTTAAAGTATCAAAAACAGTCTCCAAAGGTTCAGAAACTGATGTTTTATAAGCTTCTGTATTTTCTAAATCATTAAAAGATTGTTGCCTTTCGTATTCGGCTAGCTTTTCCTGCATCTGAGAAAAATCTTCATTCTCAGATAAACCCTTCATTTCAGAAATTTGTTGTTCTTTTTCTTTTACCGCTTGTTGAAGTTGTTCGAGCTCGCTTCTATTTGTTTTTAATTCAGTCTTTAATTGTTTAAATCTAGTAGCTGCCTTAGGAGTCCACTCTTCTCCTACATCCTCAGTCAAACTTTCTAAAGGATCAGAAGTTACTTCTTCTGATTTTGTTTCATTCTCTTTTGATTCAGGCTGGGCTTCTGGCTCTGGCTGGGCTTCTGTCTCTGGTTGGGCCTCTGGCTGGGGTTGATCCTCACTAGCTCCCGTTAGAGCTTGTTCTATTGCATCAAAAAAAGAAGCATCCTCAGACCCATTGTTTTGGTCTGGAATGTTTTCTATTGTTGTGGGCCCGTCTATTGTTGTTGTATCTGAATGTGTTTCCATTCTTCCTGTACTTGTGTTTTATTTTCAGTTCTATATTTAGTTAACTTATAGAGATCATTGAAAGCGTCACGGTACCCTGCGCTCCAAGCGTAACGTTGACTAGTTGTAACTGGGTCGGAACCAATTCCTCCGTTGGTGGGGCCTGAAATTTCTTTGAGTATAGCAATTGCCGTCTGCAAAGCCTCAGATCCCAAGATTTCACGCAACTCTTCAACTTTTTTGACATCCTTAAACCATAAATCTAATGGTATAGGAAGGGAAATTATTTTTCTAGATGTTACTTTTTTATTAGCCACTTATGACTTATGACATATCTTGTTGCATTTTCAAGACATTTTCTGCATCTCTCATCGCTTGCTCCTGATCAAACTTCGCTTTCTTCAATTGTAAGTCTAAATTAGCTTTTTCTTGAGCCATTTGCATTTTTAACTGATGCTCTTGAATTTTAGTTTGCATCTCGCCTCCTCCTTCAGATTCTTGCCCTTGCGACTGAGCTGCTTCTCTTTGCATCTTTTGAACTTGTTTAGATGTGTTATTAATCATCTCTTCAGCAAACTGTAAAACTTGTTTAGTTTCTCCAATCAACCCTTCGGCAGCAGGGTCACCCGCAAGCTGCTGCACCGTTTCAGAAATATGTTGATAATAAGATTGTAAGGCTGGTAAAGACGAAACTGGGTCTGCGGCTCCTGCGTTAAGTTGCTCTATTATCTGCATCAAAGCAGGTGCGTGAATTTGTAAGTGAGCTCCATGCATTTCATTTGAAATAACTGGTATTGGAGTCCCCTCAGAAAGTTGTTGGTTCTCCAATATGGCTATCTTGTTATCTACAGTCTCCCTGTCTACATCTACGTTTGGTGCATACCTATCAGCTAAGTCATGGCCTACACGAGTAGCCACTATATCACGAGTAAGATTTTTACGACCAACTTCATCAAAAGAACCTGAAATTGCTTGTAACTCTCTAAGAGCCACTAATCTATTTGCATAAGAACCATTACCTATAGACCTTACAGCTTTCGTTCTATCTAGGTCTAAAGACTTAACAAATTCAACGGGAACACCCCTGTTAAAACATCTAGTGTAAAAATCATCAAGATCCCTATCCCTCTTCTTACTACTCACTATTCTGCGTACAATTTCTCGCAATAAACGATTCCATGATGCATAAAACAGATTAAGGGATGCACCAGACAATCTAGTCTGCACATCCATGTCTGCTACAACCTGCATCTGATTCTTGTACGGTGAACTCTGCTGGCCGTAAGTGCTCACGGTATCAGTGTTCATTGCCAACTGATTGGATATGTCATTCAGTGCTGGTTGTACAGCTGTGCTTAAATTTGGTGCAGCTTTCTCTATAATGTTAACATTGGGGGAGAGCACGGCATATGCTCCATAATAAGTGAACCCTAATTCATCTAACGCCCTCTGGCTCTCTGGTTGGATCATAACTGCCGAACCCAGCATCGCTCCATCCACCATCTGACAACGTAATCTATTACTTGTCTGAATGTGGTTAAAGATCCGATGTCCTAACCCCCTGATAGAATGGTATGTCCCATTACTACCTGTGCCATATGTGAACAAAACGTATGCTTGTTCTGGCTTGTCGTACCTGCTTAGCTTTTGGTACATAAAAGTTTTAGGTGATTCTTCCGCAGAAATGTAATGACTTACACTCCCATCCATTTCTCGCACCCAATAATGTAACACCGCTACCGTAGGGTTCTGATGCCCTTCGTAAATGTCGTTGTTTTTTAGTTGGGCTTGTAAAGATTCCCAGTTATTTCCAACTGTATTATAATTTCTTGAGGAAGTAGTGGCGTTTTTAAGAATAACTCTTTTTACTTCTTCCACATCCCAACCGACTTTTTCAGCCGCTTCAGGGTTTTTAATAAAAGCATACAATTCATGCAGTAAATAGTTTCTCCTACCCACTGCTACATCAATACAGTTTTCATTAGAAGGTGTTTGCCTCGGTATTAAAATATCAGCAAAAGAGCCTATTTTAAACCTCCACTCCTCTGGATTATCAAAATACGAAAAAGCCACTCCGTGTTTAATAAAAGTAGTACACAATCTCAAGTAACTACTATGAAACTCAGGCCAGCTCCTTAATAAATGAGTTATCTCCTCAGAAACAACATCTTCAAAATAACCAACCTCAGAAGGGTCTCCCATCGTACCCTTCACTTCTACAAGTTTCTCTAACGACGAATATAAATCAACATACGCTGAAAGGGATACATCAAGCAGTCTCTGGGCTTCACCAAAATTTAAGTTAGTTTTTAATCCTTGCCCGCTAGCATTTAACGTTCCTTGATTATAAGGACTCGCCCCATCAAACATTGCGTCCACACGAGCACGGTTCACTGCTGACTTTTCATCCGCTTTTAATAAATTATTAAAAATAGCTAGGGCACTCTTTACATCTTTTAATCGAGACTCAACAGGTTTTCCCTTTTCGTCTAAAGAACCTAAATCATTTAACGCTTCAATATCGTACTTTGTAGACATGTGCTTAAATTTATATCTAAATAATAGTCCCAGCAAGGTCTAATAATCCCACGCCTCTTTCATCAGATCATCCACCTTTATTGTTTTCCTGTCTCCCGAAAAACTATGGAGGGTTACATATGGTGTGTCTCGTATAAATCTTTGTTTAACCATGAAACACTCGTTCGCTCCTTTACCCCTCTTGGGAGGGTCTACACAAAACACGGCTCCGTAATCAGTAATAGCGTACCGCTCCCAAAGAGGGATTAGTTTTGCTCCCATCTTGTTTAAGATGATATCTGATGTGATTGTCCTCTTTTTTGGTTTAAACGTGTCCTCGGCCAATTTAGAAGCCTTAAGATATCTTCGTGACCCGTCATCACAATACAAGTTTACATAGGACACCCCATTTTTAACGGAGGGTTTTAACAGCTTACCGTTGTTAAATATGTCGTGCTCTTCGTTTATCTCGTACTTCTTAGCGTATGGTATTTGTTTCTTCATAGTTTTAGGGGGTACCCCCCTTATATATAACTCTTCTTTAGTCCTCTCACACTTTCCACTGTACAGTAGAAACTGTGAGCACTATATATTAAAGCTTTCTGACCCCCCACCCCCCTCTGGTTTCTTACGATATCTCGGCTCCCTTAGTATTGCAAACTTTTTATCTAAATATTATATACTATTATTATGAGCGGTAACCGCTTATTTAACCTGTTTTTTAAAAAGAGCGGTACCTTTTTTGAGCGACCGCTTATTAAAAACACAGCAACCCCACCACAAAAATGGAATTTCCCATTAATTTTTTTATAAAGGTGTATATATGTAGGAGGATCTGCCACGAAAACTCCCACCCCCACCCGTGGCGTCATAACTTCCTACAATATGCGTAATGCTTAGTCCTGATTCCTGTACAACTGTATGACTCTCAGTGAGTAACAAATACCACCCGCTGATTCCTATGCTTTTTTCAGTGTTCACTGTTCAGTATTCAGTGAGCGGTGCTGATATCTGAAACTCCAGAGCCAGATTCATATTGATACATTCCAAGCTGAGCCCTGTACACCGTATCCTGTTTAATGAATCCTGAGCCCTGAGCACTGAGCCCTGTAAAGTTAATCATATATGTCTAATAAGTTTATCTTAATTAACTGTTGAGTTGTAGAGCTCAGCTAGTACTATTACTTGAGGGGATGATCCCCTAACAAACAACTAAACAACGAAATTATGAATACAATAAAACGTGGCGACTTTGTCGCCTTTAACTATGGAGCCTTGGAATGTGAGAGAACATTGTTTGGTACAGTAACTAAAATCGTAGCTTGTGACACTGTACAGGTTAGCAACGTAATCACCCAAGCCTGTGCCCCCTTTGTCGGCCAACTTGAGGTGAACATAGGTAACGTAGTAAACCGCTTCGATAACAACACCTCAGACTGGGGCTCTAACAATTCAGAAGTATGAAGTATAAATTTAAAGACGGTAAGCTTATGCGTACGGCTAAGGAAACGAAATACTTCAGTGCGACATGCAACTTGAGTTTCACTGGTAGCAGTTCAGAAGATGTCACTGAGCAGTTGCTTAAGTATTTGAAGGACTCGGTAAAGTCTGGCGACCTATCGCCTTGGTTTATTATTGAGGAGTGAGCACTGAACACTGCACCCTGTTCAATGCAGGGTGCACACTTCAGCACTTACAAATAGTACTGACTAACAAACAACGAAAAACAAAATGAAAGTAATTAGAACACTAATTTGCCAAGACGGTGTAATTGGTCTTAATGGCTACCAGTACGCACTGGATAACAATGAGGACTGCTTAGTATTTGAAAATACAAAAGAGGCTAAGGACTTCCTTCTATCGAACGGAGTGGCTCAAGTGAGCATAGATAATGGGGATATTGAGATAGTGGATGAGTCTCTAACAAATAACTAAAACAAAATATGAAAGATATAAAATACACCCCCATAGTTTGGGACTTGAGTTGGGCTCTAGTAGATGAGCACGGTAACTACAAACATGATTCTGAGAACAAAGTTATGGTGTTCGATAACCCTGATGAGGACTGCTCATTAATTGAGCCTCCAAACGTTGAAGAGCTAGAATTAAAGACATCGAGTCCTAATGTATGGTTCAACTCCTTAGAGGGTAAAGAATCACCAAGTAGTGTACTCTCACATCAGGAGGTGGAGTTCACTTACGAATACGTATTGACGTTACACCGTGATCCGAGTGAAGGATTCATTGTAGACCTACGCATAGATAAATGCGGATCTGATGGAGATATCTTCGACTCAGAATATGAAGAGGGCTTTATATTTGAAACCTACAAACAGGCTTTCGCTAAGTACGCACAGCTTTACGTTAAGTACGATGCTATGGAGGGTGAACTGCAACCTGAGAACAGAATCAGTGGCAAAATCAATAAGTCCAGACAGATAAAGGGATAGTGAGCACTGAACACTGCACCCTGTTCAATGCAGGGTGCACACTTCAGCTCTTACAATGAGAACTGATAAACAAACAACGAAAAACAAAATATACATTATGAAAATAGAAAATGAACAAGACGTCTTAACTCCAAGATCAAGTAGCAAGAATGCCGCTGTTAGACCCTTGGATAAATTGTTTGAACAGATCTCTCGAAAGCGAGTTGACTTGATTGGTCACTCGTCACAAATGAGATTTGATTGGAGCGATGATATGAAGCGGTTCACCTTTAACTTGTCTAACACTGATGCAAGTAAGCCTCAATTTGAGTTCCCAACTAACCGTCACTTCAATAAGAAGATGTACGGTAAGTTAGCTAAAGGACTCAGCACACTAAGCGATCATTTGGTATCAACTGATCAAACACCGTTGCTCACTCAGATTGTTAACGAGCAATTCGAGAGGGACTCTAGAAAGTTCTTAGTTAGATCTCAGCAGAATGAAGCTGGGCTCTTTATAGCTAGAGCATTCTGCGGTGATACTTATAAGCCAATAGATGATGATCTTATTCTTGAAACTATGCTCCCAGTAATTGAAGAGCATGATACCGAGTACGTGATCTTAGGAGGCCGTTGCACTATGGAGCGTACTTACTTTAACATTGTCACAAAGAATCCTGTGGTAGTTATGCCAACGGCAAACGGTGATAGGGAGGTTCATCTTGGTACCAGTATTTCAAATAGTGGTACTGGTGATGGTAAGTTTAAGAACTGCTTTTTTGCGTGTGACTCTTACTGCCTTAATGGCCTCCGTTTCGGTGAAAAGGCTCATATGGAATTTAGCCAAGTGCATAGGGGTTCTAAGATCTCTCAGGAGTACGGTCAGTTACAAGCTGATAGCTTTCGTAAGGCCGAGCTAGCTTCACTAAGAACACTCATAGCTGACGCTACCAGAGCGGCACTTGATCCTAAAAAGCATGCAGAGTTCGCTGAGATCCTTAAGCAGTCACATCAGTCACAAGTTACTGGTGATCCTATTGAGGTTGTTAAAAGGATTGGTGCTGAGAATAAGTTCTCAGACATCGAGACTAAGGTAGCCGAGATGGCCATGCAAAATGAAGAGCCTAATTTGTACGGTGTACAGGCCGCAGTGACTCGCATGGCTCAGGAGGTTGATTCCTTCAGCCGTAGAGTTGAGTTGGAAGAGCTTGCAGGAAAGTTGATCACACTTCCAACTGTTAAGCGTGACTCTTTACTAGCAACTGAAGCAACTGAGTTAGTCAGCTAATGGCACGGTCAGGTAGTTATCTAATCAGAGTTGGGTCAGAGTGGGCTTTAGTTAGCCGACTCTGCCCTGACTTTGAGATACCTTTCCCTACTCGTAAGTCTGCACTAACATATGCAAAATCAATTGGTTGGGCAGTTGTTAGGAGGCAATCGTGGGATAGGATTACAGCTCTAGACTTAGAAACTCTGGAGCCCCTCACACTTGAGGAGCGTCAAATAGTGCGCTCAGGTTTAGATAGGATAAAAATGTTAAGGCAGGTTCGCAAGTTTGTTAGTCCGTTAGGATTGGCACCTGTAATTAACTATTTTATAAAACGAACTTTAAAAGATATCCAACCGTGGTTATGAAAAAAGCAAAATTATATAAGTTCACTTTCTATGGAGCTCCGTCGCATTGGTGCGAGTTGGAGTCCACTGGAAAGGAGATAAGCGAAAAAATTGAGGAGTCATTATCCTATGTTCAAGAGCTTAATCAGGTGACCAAAGTTCAAGTCACTAAGCAGACTGTAAAGGATTGTTAAATTAAACACTGAACTCTGAGCGGTGTACCTGTAATGGGTGCACCGCTTTTTTTGTGGTTTTAAACTGCCTGAGAATCGCCTGTATGGATTTATACTGTACCGTTGCCTTCTGTATTTAATTCTGAAGGGGTTTAAAATAGCCCTTAAAAGGCTCTTATTAATATATGGCTAATACTTACCTAATAATTACTGCCTCAATTCCTAAGCGATTTATGAGGCAGTTTTAGTTTTAAAAAAATTTATATATTTTCCTTTTAACGTATGAATGCCACCCCATTTTTGAGCTTGCGTTAAAATTATAGAAAGATTAGAGTTAAGTATGCAGATAATTAGGGAAGTCTTTCCAAATAATATGCCCTTCATGATAGAGGGTATAATAGATAATGAAGGAATAGTAGAACCTGACTCTGTGAAAATGTTCCCTATAATTTCACCACCAGAGATGCCCGCTTTTGTGGGGGAGCCTTTTCATTTAAAGAACAATAACTTAGCTAAGAGGTTAAACCATATTTTACATAAAAATGATATTACATAAAAAGACATCGTCGGCACATATATTAGATGCTTTATCTAGCGTTTCGGGCTACTCAACAGAAGATTTAAAAAGCGGAACACGAGATGCGGCTGTGTGTCAGTGGCGGCATTTAGGAATGTTTGCGGCACGGGCTAGGGGGTACACTTTGGTAGAGGTGGGCAAGATGTTTAATAGACATTTTTCTACAGTTATTATGGCTGAAAAGAAAGTAAACCAACACAAGAGCAGCGTAAAAGATACTCTTGAGTCTTTGAATGAACACATAGACAACTATGCAAACAGCAACAAAACCTAACGTAGTCAGGGAAGTATTATTAAAGCTAGAGAAACCTGAACAGGGGCCTTATGAAAGCATATGTATGTATGCTCAGACAGGCACAGAAGAAGACAATTATGCAGTGGTAGCCCACTCTTACATACCAAATATTGAATCTAAATTCGATGTGGTTCTGTATAAAGGGCCTGATAAAGCTGCTGCTATAACTAGTTTTTATGAGATGGTTCTACGAGAACCTAAATATAATTCAAATAATATTGACGACGAGCTTTAATTATATATCTTCAACGTACGCTACTGATAATACAGAGGGACTTAAATGCGTCCCCCTCGTGGAGAAAGGTTTTACTTCGTTGTTCCTTTCCCATGATGAGCCCTGTACACTGTACCATGATCTATGAGGGGTTTAAAATGTACGGTGTACGGGGTTCTACTTAATCAAGACTCCTAAGGAGTGATCCACCCATACTATCTTTGTAGGCATCTATAACTCTTTGTCTTCTTATGTCTAAGTTTCTGTCTGACAAGAAATCCTTTATACCTTGTCCTTCGTTTTGGAAGTCTTCAGTGGTTATGTATCCCTTGGCTACTATATCTACTAAACTTTTTCTAAGTCTAGCTCCTTTCATTATATCTTTAACAGCTGTTTCACCTAAAGCTTTTGAGTAAACTAAGTAAGCAGCACGAGCATCTTTCAAAGCTGCTTCCATCGCTTGGTATTCCCTGCTAATAATTTTTTGAACTTGTTTATTTTGATAACCTTTTTCTTCGTTAAGGAGTACATTCTTTCTGGAGAGTTCACCATACAACCCGCCTTGGATTTCTTTGAAGCGTCTCCTTGCTAATTGTTCTAACTGAAGTGCGTGGAATTTAACAGGAGTTATATGTCTAAAGAACTCCCCTTCAGGACTGTAGTATGGAGAGCCCATGAATGTTCTAGCATCCTCTCCTGTTTTGTAGTCGGCATCTCCTGTTGCTTTAATTATTTTTCTAGCGGCAGTTAATGAAGGAGGCTCTAAACCTTTTTCATAAATGTACTTTAACTTCAACTGAAGAGCATCGGGTGAATACTCAGTGTAGATTTCTCTGCCTGTGTTAGCGTCTTCATTAAATACGAACACGTCCATCATTGCGGAGAACATAATTTGCTCGTTTAAGAATGTGTTTAATAAGTAGTCTGTAGTCAAAGCTTCTATTGCTTTTTTAGGTTCACCCCTTACTGCACTCTCAAAACCCCGCATTAGGGAATCTAAGATTGGAGACATAGGATGGACATAACTGAAACTCATGGAGTTTAGTTGCCCGTTTTGTCTGACATAAAGTAAGTTTTGGATTCTTGACCACTTAGGACTGCCTTCTCTAAATTCTCTTTCGTCCTCGTCGTTTAGGTTAGTTACAAACAACTGAACAAGTTTTGGAATTGCCATATACAAAACAAAGTTTGTTCCTATAAATCCGTTGGCTCTTCGTTTACCTCTTGCCTGTATGATAGGGTTCTCACTTTTCTGTTCGGCTCTTGCCTGACGTGGGATATTAGTCATCAGTCTTGGGTTTTCACCTATGAACCTAGCAAACGGAGCTGTAATAACTCTGACCACAGGGAACTCTGCAAAGAACTTTACGATAGGAGCGCTTTGACTTCTAGACTGTTGCGTTTTCAAAATGATATCACCAGCAAGGGCATCAACCTCTGCATTAGTCATGTCTTTGTACATGTCATTTCTATTGGCCTCTATTGAGTCTTGTCTAGCGGCTAAGATAGTTTGCTTTTCATATTCAAAAGCAACAATTTTCATAGCGTTATCTAATGCTAAAACCAAAGCTTGCGCTTTCTTGGAAGCGATACTTCCAGTGCCCGCTATCATGCCAGCGGCCTTTAACAAAGTCTTTTCTTGTACACTTCCTTCTGGGAACAACTTGCTTTTAAACTTTTCTGCTCTGGATGGGTCTTGTAAGTTATCAATTTCTAATTGAATATCTTCGGCATCACGTTCTCTTGATATGGAAAAGCCTTTACTTCCCCCTAACAAATCTCGCAACAACGCATAGTTAACACCTCCATCTAAAACTCCTAAAGTAGAAAGCTGTGCGTAATAACCCATGCTACCCCTATCGGCAGAATCGTTTTGAGTATAGCTTCTCTTATTAAATACTCCTGAAGGGAACACTTGCCTTTTAATTTCTGAACCAAGCTGTGGGATATAACCTGCTAACTCACTTGCAGGTAAACCATTTTGACTTAAGAATAAGAAAGAACCTAAAACCTGTCTCTCATAGAAGGGTACTGAACCCGCTGTTTTAGATACAAGACTCAATCCAGATATCTGAGCTAATATATTCTCTGCTTGTTCAGCAAAGTTTAAATCTTTTGCTCTTTCAGGATTAAGTATAGACCTTATGTAACTAGCTACCTCAGGATGCGCTAACAAGTTACCTTTTTCCTCAACAGAACCATCTTCTGTTTTAACTCTGTAATTAATTAGAGGATCAGTGTTTGGTGGTTTTCTTGTTGGTGCTTCTTTAGCAGTGCCATCAGGATTAAACTTAACTTTAAAAGCTCCTAATTTTGTGGTTCCCTCAGAACCCGCAACTTCAGCAACATCGCTATCCGAAGATGTAGTTTTGCTGACCTCTTCATAATCTTTATATGGATTAGGTCTGTCAAACTTCTTAGCTCTAGCGGTTTCCTCAGCTATCTTTTCTTGAGTTACTAACCACCCTGCTTTTATTCCTTCACTAACAATACGATCTTTAAGAGCTAGTTTAGAAGCCAACCCTCCAAGATTTATTACTGTTCTGTATAAGATATCTAAGTTAGATTCTTCTTTAAACTCTCCAAGAGCAGCTCTCATTCCCTCAGGTAAATTGCCCCTCCTCTTAAAACTATCTACACCGTAGTCACCTTCGTAACTTTTTAAGAACTCTTCCAATGCTTGTTGAGCTAAGTCATCGTTAGACTCTAGCTCTGCCTGAGCTTCGATGTTTGCCATCTCCTTTGTAAGGCCCCCTTCTTTTATAAGGTGCTCAACTCTTTGAGCTTTCCAATGTGTTGCAAAGTAATCTAAGGCTAAGTCTCTTGCATCTTTGTGTACCTCTTTATTTAAGAACTCATTAGCCCACTCGCCTTTCTTGTAGGTAAATATTCTGTATTGTTTTGTTAAATACAATTGGAGACCAGCACCTATTCTAAGTTTAAGATCAGGAGCCGTGAATGAAATTATGTCAGCTACCTCAGAAGATAAAGTGTCAGCTAACTTTCTTAAAGAAACTATATGGTCTGCCAATTCTGGAGAATCATTTCTTATTATTGCTATAGATTGGTTTTGCTTTCTTTTAGCTGCTTTAATAGCTTCTGTTCTCGCTTTAGATTTAGCAGCCTCTCGATTATTAAAGGCATCTAAGAATGCTTTTTCTTTTTCTTCAGCAGTTAACTCTTCATTCGTGTTTACACCATCCAGTTCGTTAAGATAATCTTCTTGAATCTGTGCAAGTATTTCTTCGGGAGCATTTAAATCAGTTGATCCAGTAGCATCCATGATAACCTGAGAAGGTATCTCTTTACCTGCTTGCACATAAACAGAATTAAGTAAGTCATCTGTTGTGTTTTTGTAAGCTAAAACTTTATTTCCAATAGTAGATTTAAAGAAGTTAGATCTTTCTATGTATCTTCTTAACTTTCTTTCGTTAGGCCCAAAGAAAAGACTCCAATACTTACCCCCTTTTTTCCATTCAGGGTGTGCCTTCGATCTGTACAATAAACGCTGTAAGTATTTAACTCCCCTTGAATCCTCCATTACAGGTATATCCGCTCTCAATATGTCAGTGAGCATATTCCATGATTCAGTAGCTTCTAAATACTCAGGAGCTTCCGTAGGATCTTTCGTGTGGATCTTAGTTCTTTGGTCATCAGGGAAAAACTTATCTTTTATAATCTGGTGTTCTTTAAGTAAATCTTCGTAACGCAAACCTGTACTTTCGATCTGATCTTTCCATACTCTTTCTGATCCACTTGGTGACCCCAGTAGTCCTAAAGAAGACTCAAGATCGGTGATAGTTTTGTGGTAGTTGTAGAGAGGATGACGCTGACCCAAGATAGTTTCCATCCTGTGGAAGATAGCGTTTCCTATACGACCTTCTTTTATGTCTTCGTCTGCACTGTGAGGTACTCTTAAAGATTCTACAACAAAAGGATGAGCTTCTTTAAGATCAGACATTAACATGAATCGAACCTGATCTTTTTCAATCGAAACAAGATCATATGAAAAAGGTACGTGGTTGTCGTTTTCTGACTCTGCGTTTATTCTTTCTTCTTCTAAGTGTGCTTCTAATCTAAGCTTGGCTTGTTCATATTGTTCTTTCTTAACTTTGTTAGAAGGTTTCTCCAGAATAGAGTAACCGTCTTCAATAGCTTCAGAAGAAATATATAAACCTCCTACTTGTTTACCTGCAAGGGATGACCAATTATTTTCTGGCTGTGCACTGATCCGTGTACGCTGTATAGGTGGATCGTTATTTACTTCGTCTGCTTTGAAGGTTCTTTTGCTAAACGCTTCAAGTAAAGTAACACCTCTGTCGGTGACTTGGATTTCATCATGGGGGAAGTTTTTTCCAAAGTTTTCTTCAATAGCTTCCCTTTGGCTCCGTACTTCTCTGCCACGTACATCGTCAGATTCATTGATCGAGTCAATGAACCCGTTTCCTTGTATTTCTGCGTCAAGAAATTTAGTGCTTCCCTTAACAAATTTTTGTCTAATTCTTTTGATGGTGTCATAATTGTTTTGTATTAGTTCAGATATTCTTTGCCTACTGTCTTCAAAGATAGGATCAAGCATAGATTTATATCCTTTTATGGCAGAGAAAGCGTAAGTAAACCCAGCGTTTTCGTTATTTTGACTTACGTGATTTACTTCGTGGAAAATAATATCTGTAATATAATCTGCAAAACCCTCTATGCCTATATCACTTCTGATGTTTCCCTCTTTATCAAACAAGGTAGATGAATAAACAGGGTTTACTAAAATCAAATTAGGTTCTTTAGATGTATTTACACCTCCCCAATTTTTTGATAGAGCCGCCCCGTAGTGATAGGATATTGCTTTATTATTCTTAGAAGGATCTCTTTCATGATCAGGTTTTTCGTCATTTTTTAAAGCTCTTTCAACGTAGTTCCTGCTACGAAGACTATTTCCATTATTAAAATAATCATGTTTATATACATCCAAAAGATTGTCTGATATATCAAAAATAATTTTAGATAAATCATTCATTAGTGAGGACTCGCCACTGTTTAAATCAAAGTTCATATTGTTGTACACAACAGGAACACTTGGTTTAGGATTAGCCCCATCTATACCTTTTATAATATCAAACTCTTGTGAAAAAGTGAGTTCACGGTATTCTTTTCTGTATTTGTTTACAACGTCATCTATAGCTTTTTGAATAGGATGAGTGGGTTCTGAAGTATTTTTGCCTGTCCATTGAGGAGAGAAACCCTCCCTGTTGTTGTTGAAAGGATAATCAAGGCTAGCAGTGTCTGCATTAGAATCAATGTCTATTATGAAATGATAAGGCAGTTTGCCCGAAAAAACATCATTAGGTTCAATGTTGGGGGTTTTCCTTTGAAATTGAAGTAAACCATTAGAGAATATTTTAATAGTGCTGTTATCATAAGGTTTACCCCAAGGAGATTCTTTTGAAGATAAACTGTATATCTTAGTCCCATCTTTGTCATACTTACCTACTTTTAAAGCACGAACTGTAATATTAGCAGTTGGTGTTTTTACAACAGTTTTTTCAAATCCATGATCTTGATCAAAAGTATTTATATTTAAGGTCGATGATTGTTCACCGTCATTATTAATTTTTATTTCAAAGTTTTCATCATAAATGTTTTGGTCTGGCAAATACTCATATTGCCTCAAATCAATTGCTTGACCATCTATTTCTCTTGGATACTTTAACCAGACTTGAGTGCCTGAGGGAGTCCCCTCTGGTACTTCTGTGGTTACCATATCAAAATCTTTTTGTTGCATCAAGGTGTCGTGGTCTACACGAACAGTTGTCTGAACTCCGTCCCTAACTGTTTTTATAAAAACTTCTTCCGCTGAGTGCAGCATTTGAATTTTAGCAAGACCAAAACCTCCTGATGATTTTTTAGATTGTTTGTAACTTCCACCCAAAGTAAAGAAAGCATTATTTATAATCTCAGGATTCATTCCTATTCCATTATCCCTGACGTAAAACCATTGACTATCATTAGATTCTTTGCCTTTTTCTAATGCCTTAATTGAGTCTTCAATTAATTCTTCAGGTACTGCTACCTCCCCATATTTTCTTCCTTTGATAATCTGCCCCCATTTCCAAGCTCTTTCTTTATCTATTTCGCTATTGCCGAATGTCCAAGAACCGTATTCAATTTCAGGTTTTAAATTTGGGTCAATTTCAAATAAATCTTTAAGAGCATCATAAGAGTTTTGAGCTGATTCTTTTACAAGAACTTTAGCCAGTTTAGCGTCATACATTTTAGGCCCAAACAATGCCATGATCCTTTCTACATCCATGCCGAACGAAGCTTTTTTAATTGCATCATCAGCCTTGGCTGTTGCTTCTTGTCTAGATGCATTCATTTCAGAGAAAGTTTCGTCTCCTCTGATTTTAGTAAACTGTTTTAATTCATCTTCACTTTCCCTAAAATCTTCAGATGCACTTTTTTGTATGTTAACAACTGATTCGTTGTATATAACAATCCCTTCAAAACTTCTATCAATTAAGCCATCAACACCAACTTCCGTCATTATTTCATGAAAGTTATCTTGACCAACTAAATCCGTTACAGGAACTCCTCTATATTTAAGGTTTGAGTATGTATCGAAATCTTTCTCATTTCGGAGATCTAAAATATTTGCAGTTTGAGGAATAGAAAATTCAATGACCTCTCCTCCTTTGTCTGTGAGTCCTTCTTCTTCTGCGAAATCTGCGTAATTACTTTGAGCTAATTCTTTATCATAAGCAGCATAAAAGCCCCTACCAAAATATCCTTTTTCTGATTTCGATTGGTCGATTCCATCCTTTAGTATGCTAGTAGCAGCGGCCTTAGAAGTTCCATGATAATAAGTATTGGATTTAATCTTTGTTAGTTGAACATCAGGTTCCGAAGCCACATCTGCACCAGCCGCAAAAGGCTTTTCAATTAACACAGCTTCTGGGTTAATTTTTACATCAAAAGTTTTTGATCCTTTAATATTTACTATGGCTTCTGGCAAAACTTCTTTAACAAAAGCATTAAGACTTTCACTGTTGAAACCTTTTTGAAAACTATTTTTAGTTACGATTTCAGCAGGGCCTACTACTTTAAGACCTTTAGTATTAAATACATCAAGTACACTACGAGCAGTTACTACTGCCTTACCTCCTTCTTTTAGAGATTTATAAATGTCTTGTAAAATCTCAGCCCTTTCATCAGCCGTGGCAACGTTCATAACTACGTTGTTTATAATAAAATCTTGAGACTCAGCGGGCGGGTTCTTTTTAAGAGTAGGAGCAACAGATCCTTCTGCATCTTGGAAATAAGGTTCCAAAGAATTAAATGCAAAATCTGTCCCCCATTTTCCTCCCATCTTTCCTCCCTTACGTACATAACTATTTTTAGAAAGTTCTTCTAGAGCGGGAGAGCCTAAACCTTTCCCTGAACCCCAATCCAAAATGTTAAACGTGTAGTCTTTAGATAATTTACCTCTAACTATATCCGTAACAGATTCTCTTTTGTACGTTTCCTCAGCTGTTTTCTCAATGAAATCCCACAAGTTTCTATATGTTTCAACCGTATTAGGGCGTTGGGTGTTTTTACTATCTTCTTGTTTTAAATTATAGTTCTTATCTAAGAACTCTCTTGTAGCATGGGGTTTGTTTAACCCCAACGCTTCTATACGTAAAATGCCATACTTAGGATCAGCGTCAGCAACCCTCTGAGGATCTGGTGACTTAACTTTTTTCTGTGCCTTTAATGCTTTTGCTTCTTTTATTGCTGCTTTGGCCCCCAACGTACTAACCCATTGTTCTGCTGTGTATAGCTCAGGATCAACATACCTATTCATTGACGCTACTTCTAAAGCAGCTTTTACTGTTGAGCTCAGAAGAGACTCTCGAATAGGAACTCCTCTTGAAGAGACATAGTCTGGGTTTAATCTAAAATTGTTAATAAGATCTGTTATAAGATCAACGAACTTATCCCAAAGACTTTTACTTTCTCCTTTTGCATCAGCCTCAGGATCACGAATAGACATTAACCATTCTTGAAACTCAATATTAGAAAAAGATTCTGCAACAAATTCGTCTATATTTCCTAACCCATAAAAATTAGATTTGGAAGAAGGATTGAAGTTACTCATAGCCGTCGTAGCATAAGTAGTTCTTTTAGTTGGCGCATCAAAACCAAAGTTTGATTTTCTTAAGAGATAAGTGTCTCCGTAATCTATTGCTGTTAAGTAAAGCTTGAGTATATCCCTTATAGGCTGAGGTGTGTTCTCATCTTCGGATACTTTTTTATACCCATTCTTTAATGCTTTTTTATCTAAGTCTTTTCTCGGAAGTTTACTTTCAATAAATTTATCAAACTGCCTTTGGGTAGCTTGGTGCATAATCTCATGGATTACAGTTGATGGGGTCACACCTTTTAATATAAACTTGGCTACTGATTTTACTTTTGTTTTATCGACTGCAAAATTTTTGCCTTCATTAAGAAAAAATTCAGCGTTAGTAAAATCTTCAACATAATTCCACCCAATAATTTTTTGAAGTTCGGGTTTCTTTTTAAAGTTAAGATGATCCTCATCAGTACTTTCTCTATCCCCTGCATAATATTTTACAAACCTTTCAAGAATAATTTTTTGTTCGTCTGAAAGATCAGAATAATCTCCGTAATCATTTATGTCAGGTGTTTCATCGAACGCAGAGTAATTATCGTTTTCATATTCTAACCCCTTTTTTATTCCGTCCCAATTTAGTATCGCATCTATTGGGTGTTTGAATTTTGAGCGCAACCATTCTTTAACTGTAAGTGTTTCTAATTTTTGTGTAACACTTTCTTTTATAGCGTTTGGGTAATCAGAAGGAACATTAAGTTTCTCTTGGTCGGCTAAGAAAATCCCATGATCAGGACTTGAGAAAGAATGATCTCTATTAGATTTTCTAACTCGAACATTTAAAAGATCGTCGGAAAAAGTTTCGAGTAAAGTCTGAGCCATTTCTTTAAATATAGTAGGCTCTCCAGTTTTAACATTTTTAGTATTAACTACGGTTTCTAAAATGTTTCTTATATTTGTATTTAATTTGTCATCTACAGAAACCATAGCTGAACCATGCTCGTCGTATCTTGATGCGTAATCGTAGGGATCTCGCAATGTGTTTTCTACTTGAGCTAACCTATTTAAGTCGTCATCAACAGGAACTTCTTCGTATTTAAGATCATCCTGAAGTGGTGCGAGCCTCAAAGTTAAAGGCATTACACTCCCCCCTTCATATCTAACTGGAGACAAATCTTTTATTTCTTCAGCTAGAGATTCGTTATAAGAATCCTCCCCTACATCAAAAACTATTTCTGCTTCTTCTCCATAGAATCTCCTTGCAGTTTCTAGTCCTGCTCCTGAAAGATAATAAGGTTCTGTCGTACCGCTTCTGATTGTAACTAATAGAGAGCCATCTTCTTTTATAACTTCAGTTACAAGAAGAAACTCTTGAAGCCCTAACGCTCTTGAAATATATATAGAAGGAGAAGGAGTAAATGCATATTTGTTGGCGGGTGTTAGTATAAAATCTCTGCTTAATTTGTTTTCTCCTTTAAGTAAATCATCTCCTTTTGGGTTTTTTACAACTTCAATATCTCGTTCAATACCACCCTTTCTAAAATCAGGAGCTTGAAAAGTAAATGAATTGGGTATTCTTTTCTCTGCTTGGTCGGAAGCTTCTCTCAATAAATTAAATAATTGATCTGCGTGTCTTTGTATATTTTTAGTGTTAGCTAATTTTTTGTATTTAGCGTCTAAGTTTTGCCAAGATATAGAACTGAATTGTTTTGGTTTTTCTATACCTTTTTTAACTGTCAATGGAGCAGCTTGACCCCAGTCAGGTCTCCCTACCCCTATACCTCTTTTGAGGTTAGCTGAGTCTATCGTTTCGCTTACAGACAACGCTTCTTCTTCAGGCATTCCTTTCGCTTTAGAAGTCTGAACAAACTTTATTATATCTTCTTGAGCTTCTTCAAAAGTAATGTCTCCTAGTTCATAGCTATTCCATATTTCTGCTACTACCCTTACGTGGTTTTTATTGCTCTTCCATTTAGGGGGGAACAATTGTCTGACCGCTTCCCATGTTATTGATTGAACTTCTCTAACTAAATAGTTAGCTCCTGACAAATCGTTTTGGAAAGCTACTGATCTATATGCTTCAGCAAAAGCAGGATACAATCCGCTCAACCCTAAAGTAGCATCAGATGATGTACCCTTACCACCAAAGTTCTGAGTAACCTCAGTGCTATTTCCACTGACAGGTTTTAATAAAAGAGCAGCTATGGCGTGTGTGTCCATAGTAACATGACCCGAAGCATTTGAAGGGTCTGCGATGTTATTGTAAAAAGAACGGACTTTATGCATGAGCCCCAGTTCTTTAGATACAGACTCCATCTCTTGATCTTGAGAAGCTTCTAGTATTCTAATAGACTTCTCTATAGTAGAGTAACTACCCCACGCTATAGAACGAGGCTTACCTTTGTCTGATAAAGTAGGTCTATCTAAGATAGCTCCATCAGGTCTAATAACATTAAAAGTCTTAGGATCTCTAAAGGATGCGTTTGCCGTAGCTTCAGAGAACATTCTTACAAATCGAGCTTGTAGTGCTTCTTTGCTGTAAGAAACTTTTTTACCTTTAAAATTAAAAGATATAGGTTGTATGTCTTTAAGTGCTTTACCTCTTAATCCAAGATTTAATATCTTAGCTTCTTTGTCTCTTTTGTCTTTAGCTTTCTGGCTGTCCCAATTATTAAATTGAAGTATGCCCTCGCTGTCTGTTGCGTGGTTTCCTTCGTCATCATATACAGGAGTTGCGTTGCCTTCATAATAAGAATTACCATTTTTATCTGTTTTTAATTCTGGCTCTCCCGCTCTTTTTAAAAAGTTATTAGCCATAGATGAATCAAAAACATATCCCTGACGAGCAGTGAATATATGCATTATCCGCTCTGCTAAAGCGACGTTCATGTACCAGTCTTTTTGTGGGCTATTAACAGCTAGAATAGCGGATGATTGCTCCAAAGAAATATTGTAAGCATCAGCAAACCTGTTGGCTATTAAGTTTGCACCATCATACCAAAGAGAAGCAAACACTCTCAAGTCTTGAGGGAACATCCTTATAAGCATGCCTAAGTTCTTAGTAGCTACATCATTTAAAGAAGAATAAATTCTGTCTGCTTGTTCTATTGGATAAGCTTTTTCAGCTTTTGCTAAAGCTTTTAGCTTAGAGGACAGTCTATCTGTTTTAGTTTTAAGGTCTGCACTAAACTTAGTAAGTTGATTTTCTTTTTTCTTAATTGCTTCTAACTTAACAATTAAACTTTTAGCTCCTACCCTAACAGGTTTTCCGTCTTTAATATCTTGAGCCAACTCTTCAATAATGTCTACTGCCTTCGCAGACGATATTTTTATTTCAGATCTAAGGACTTTAGGTTTGCTATACTCTTTAAGAGCACTGTTCATAACAGTCTTAGCTGCTCTAACATTGCCTTTTAGTCTGGCTCCTTTGCGTAATAAATCTTCTATCTTAGAATTTAATTCCTCAATAAGAATAGCTGGTTTACTTTCTTCTAAAAGCACAGACTCAATCTCTGCTTTTTGTTCTTCTAAAGCTTTTGCTCTATCGCTGTTGCCTACAGCAGAAGCTTTCCTTATTTCAGCATTTATATTTTTAACTTCTTTCCTAACAGAAGCTCTTAAATTTTTCTTAGCTCGTGTAAGAGAAGTTCTTAATCTCTTAACATCTGAGTTCAGTTTATTTGAAGCTTTCTCAGAATCTTTAAAAGATTGTCTTGCTTCGTCAGCCCTTTCTTTTCTCTCAGGTTTAAGTTGATCTGATTTTTCTTTTACTTTGAAACTTATTAAATCGCTTACAAGTTTCTTTTTAGATTGTGCTATGTCTTGTATAGCTTCTTCTTTTTTAATCTCTGCTTTGTCTACAGGATTTTTAGCCTTCCTTACTTTTTCTAGTAAAGGATCTCCTGAAAATTCTTTTGCAACTATAGGGAAGTTCAAAAGAACAAGTGCATTCTTTTTGTACGCTTCAGGATTTAATCTTAAAGATGCTAGATCTACCTGATTGTTTGGGTCAGCTCCCTGACCTTCTGTTCCTTTTGCAGAGGGACTCCTTGTACCTACAGTCTTGCCAACAACAACGTTTCTCTTTACTTCTTCAGGATCTATTTCTGACATCCACTCCTCTCGCTCTTCTTCCTCTGGAGCGACTGTGTTTATCTCATTGCCTATTAAAGTGTTTTGTTTTCCATAAACTCCTAAGTCTATATCTAAATCATCTAATTGTGTAGGGTCAGGTTTCCTACGGAATCCTTGTCTAGCTGCTTTAAACTCACTAGCTATTTTGTTAACAGCTATTTCAAAATAAGGCCCCATCTTAGAATCTTTGTTGAGTTGATTTTTAGATCTAATCCTACCCATCAAAAAGTTCTCTATGTATTTTTTATACAAAGATAGTATTCCTTGGTTATCTTTAATCTTTAGCCAATCAAAATCAGTTTCTGTAGATCCTCGTCTACTAACCAAAGAAACATGTTTTCTTACAAGCTCTTCAAATAAATATTCTTCTAAGCTTTCTTTAATAGATCTGTTCTTATTATTTATTTCTACACCTTCGGGTAAGTCTAAATACTCAGGCTGACCCATACGTAAATACGTTATTACTTTTTCAACGGGGTACCCTTTTATAGGCTCATTGTATTCTTTAGCCATTCTGATGAGAGCGTTAGCTCCTAACTTGTCAGCGTTGACAAGTTCTTCTATGGCGTTTTGCCTTTCTTTGTATGTTAAAGTTTCCCAAGATATTTGATGAATTAATTCTTCATCAATAGCTAGATTTATTATAGCTTTACCAGCAGCTGGTTTGTTCTGCGCTAGCAAATCTTTCACCATTTCAGAATTAATGCCTATAGCTTTTCTAGCAGAGTCGTACCAAGCAACATAAGGCTCTCCATTACTTTCGTAAGCTTGAGTTCCTTCTCTTAATAATCTCCTCTTTACAGAGCGTAAGATTTTATCTGCTAAACGAGATTGTTTTTTGATAGCTTTATCTTTTATGTCGGGAGCTTCTTCAGCTTCGTCAGGGTCTATGTCGGCTACGCCTTCTTTTGTAGGCTCAACAACTTCTTCTGGAGAAGATATAGAAGATAACTGAACATCTAAATCTGTTTGGTCTTGGACTTCGGGGTTAACATTTGATACGGGTAGCCCATCCAAAAGACGAATACCTAAACCTTTATCCGCTAATTGTTCTATGTGTGAAGCTATTTTTTCTTTGACAGGATCAGACAGTCTTCCTATTCTGACTCCTACAGGATCAGCTTCTTTAAGAGCTACTATATCTTCTTCTGTTAAACTTCTGCTAAAATCAACAGACTTCGGAACTGCCAATAAAACAGGGGGTTGGCCTTGTCTTATCTTAATAACAAAAGCTACGTTATTTCCATCAAATTCTCCCTCTAGTATCATCCTTGAAAATAAAGGATTCTGAAGTATAGCTTCTCTTAAAGGAGACAAATCGTCATCGGTTCTTACATCACTTAAATCTACAGCTACAGAGTTAGTTGAAGAAACTAAAGCTACTTTAGTATTGGCATCAGAATTATAATCTGACCCTTCCTCAAGTAATAAGTTATTTACTTTTGTAGGTTCTATTAAATTAGGATTAGTGCTATTAACTATAGATACTCCTTCTACATATGTCTGCGCTTCATCTATGCTCAGTCCTTCGATGACGACAGTATCCCCTGTGTCTTGGTTAAAACCGTGAACTACTCCAGCTTTTTCAGGTTGGGGTACATTAAAATCTAAACTTTTTACGATTGGGATATCTAGAGAAGGGGCAGAAGAAACGTTTACTACTTGAGGTATAGATGTTTGAGAGGCAACTGGTATGTCTTCTAAAGACTCTACTCCTTCAACACCCTCTACGCCTTGCTCCCCTTGAGCTCCCTCTACGCTTTCGTTGTTTTCAATTATTTTACTGAACTCTTCAGGAGTAATCTTTTCTAACTCAGTAAAAAACTCTGAAGTTAACTTATCGGATATGTTGTTGATGTACTCTCTAATAACTGGTCTAAAAGTATCTTGTGCAGTTTTAACAGCAGCTCTTAAATAATCTAATATATCTAAGAGTTTTTCTTTCACTGAATTTGATAATGCTCCTCCCCGTGCTTTACCTCCCCATGCAGATTTTTCTACTTCTTTAGTACCTCCTAATAATTCAAATTGAACCAGTGAATTAATATGGGCAGTAACTAGTATTTCTTTATCTGTTACTTTACTTTCTAGCCCTTCAACAAGATCTTCTCCTAAAACAAAAGAAGCAGCTCTGTCTCTTTCGTAAGGGCTCATCTCTTCATAGATTGCTGTTCTTTCTCTGGTTATAAAATCTTTAAGGCTAAGAGTCCCTGTAGATTCTTGATCTAAAAGTAAAAATTTATTTCTGCTAGATACTAATTCAAAAGCAGCAGCCATTGATTCGACAAAAGAACTTTTAACAAACTTAGCCCTTCTTGCTTTAGGAATAGAGGAAGATGTTTCCGCTATGTTACTTGTGTTTAAAACCAAAACAACTTTTCCTTCATTGGTAATATCAACGAAATATTCATTACCAGTTAGGCTCTGATACTTTTCAGATTCAGGGTCTATGTCTAAACCTAACTGTATCAGTGTATCTTCTGACGGGTCAGTGACTACTGTTACGTCATTGTTTTTTAAGCTTACCCTATTTTGATCTACAAAAGTATCTACTGCTAATTGGATTCCTTCTTGCTTGGCTAGTTGATCAGCTTGGTCTTTTACGTTTGGAAGCAGAGGATAATCTACTATTTCTACAAGAGAAGACTCCTGCCTATCATTTACTTTTTTCTTCCTAACACTAACTCTAGCTACGCTAGCATCTTTAGTATAAGCTACACGAACTTCTCCAGAACCATCTTTAGGCACATACTCTACTTGATATAAGTTAGAGCCTTCTTTTGTTTCTATCTCCGACATTCCTGTAATGTCTTCTGCTAAAACCGTTACTACTTCTTCAGGATCTCTATCTGCATCAATAACAGTATTGGCAGTAGTAGTCATATTAAAAGAACCTGCTGGTGCTACAGGGTCTTTAACAAAACCAGAAAGAAGCTGTCTCCTGTTTTGTTCTAAAACTTCAGCTGTCATAGGAGCTCCATTCTCCCGCAGTGCTGCTGCTTTTTCATTAATCTCTGCGGCTTCAGCTATAACCTCATCAACAGCTTCTCTATATACTGCTTCTGTTATTGCTGACTCATCAGGGCCTAGCTTTAATTTACTTTTAACTTTGGCTGCTAAAGTAGCTATTGCGGGTATGCCTCCTCCCATGAAACCTCCTAATACAGCAGCGTGTATTGTATTAGCCATCCTGTCTCCGAAAGAAATGTTTTCATTTAAAACCCCCTGATCAACAAAGCTTCCCAAAAACTCGTCTAGTCCCTCCTCTATACTTTCAGGAAGCACGTACTTTCTAAAAGCGAATGGTAATTTTTTTGTAACTAATCCAGTAAGTCCGTGAGCAATAGACTTGCTTAAACCTTCTCTTCCTGTCTTAGCCGCAACCTCTGCTACTATTCTATTTAATAAAGAATTTCCTGCTTTATCTGTAGCAGAAGACATTTTGATAAGCTCTTTATAACTAGCTCTTGCGTGTCTAATCCCTTTAATATCGTGAATGGTTCTCATTCTTTTAGCACCAAAGGATTCAACACTTCCTTTACCTGCTACAGAAAATCCAACAGTAATTCCAGCAGTGATTAAACCTCTAAAGAGAGCACCTCCTAAAGCGGCTTCTCTCTTTTCCTCATAAGTCATGGAGTCAGGCATTGCATCCATGTAAGTGTAATACGACATGCTTGCTGATCTAACTCCTGCGGGTGCTCCTACACTAAAAGCAACTCTTCCTAAATCTGTAAGCTTGTTTGTTTTACCTCCTGATATTGCAGTTAAATCGTCAACAAGTTTTGTTATAACGTTAGTAGACGACCCCTTCAACGGAACTAACCCATCTTTATCAAGGATAAGACGAGTGGCTTTATCTTTTAAAAGTTTAGAATCTGTAGTTAAAAAAGCATCTCTTAAGGCTCTACTTGTAGCAGCGTTTGAAGATATCTTGTACCCCTTTGAAGCAAGTTGCTTTGTTAAAAGTTTTGTAGTTCCTTTTTTAATACCCGCTGAAATACCTCCAGTCAGTGCAATATCAACACCCACTTCAGGAAGTATATTAAATGCTTCTAGAATTTTGCCGTCTTCCCCAAACAAAGCTGCTAGCTCTTTTCTTTTACTAACCCGCTGTCTTGCTTTTTCATAATTGTAATAAGCTCCTTCGCTGCCCAAAAGAGCCCCTAATCCAAAAAATACGGAGAGCCCTCCATCTACAGTCCCTTTTATTGCGGCTTCCCCGTAAGCAAGTAGCTCACTATAGTTGTCTTCATCAGCTAAAAAGTCGTCGAGTATTTCATACTTCTTTTTATCTGTTGAACTTTTTAAATTTTCTTCAAGATACTTTGTCCAACTTTTATATATTTGCCTTCCCCCCCTACCTGCTTCTGTAATTAACCTAACAGAATTATTATAAGTATTATTTAAATAATCTTTTCTTGATTCTTTTAAGAACTTTTTTTCCTGCTCATCTAACTCA